>Ga0208244_100166_pt1 | contig 82818 bp, 87 predicted proteins | sample SubbioCR12Aug_5A_FD_184828 | JGI IMG/M metagenome (GOLD analysis project Ga0208244, IMG submission 184828) | Serpentinite rock and fluid subsurface biosphere microbial communities from McLaughlin Reserve, California, USA - CR12Aug_5A (SPAdes) | ecosystem: Environmental > Terrestrial > Deep... | reverse complement strand
CGCCGCCCGCTCCTGTGCCTGCAACGCACCATCGACCGCCTTTACCAGCGTCTTCTGCTCAAAATCCTGCTCACCCATTGGGTGACCCTCCTCTTCAGCCGTTATCCCGCTCCAGCATTGAGTTTGCCGCAGTTTTTACAGATTCAACTGAGGAAAATAGGTTGAACAATTTGTGGCGCAGGAAGAGGCCGCGGAGGTCACGCCCTAACCGTCTGGCTGCAACTAAGCGAGGTTTTTGTCATGAACGACGAAGTAAAGCAGGAAGAAGCTCAGGTTACCGACGACGACTGGGCCGCCGCCATGGGCGAGCAGGCGGTTGCCGAAGGTGCTGCTGCGGGAACCACCGCGGCCGAAGACGACTGGGCGGCGGCGATGGGCGAGCAGGCGGCCGCCGAGAAGTCGGCCGCGGCAGCGGTTTCCGAGAAGTCGGCCGCGGCAGCGGCCTCCGCCAAGGTCTTCGAGCAACTGTCCGGCGGCGGGGCCGCCCCGGCATCGAATCAGGGCTTCGAACTGATTCTCGACATTCCGGTCAGCCTGACGGTCGAACTCGGCCGCACAAAAATCTCGATACGCAACCTGCTGCAACTGGCCCACGGCTCGGTCGTCGAACTTGACGGACTGGCGGGCGAACCGATGGACATCCTGATCAACGGCACCCTCATCGCCCAGGGCGAGGTGGTGGTGGTGAATGAGAAATTCGGCATCCGTCTCACCGACATCATTACGCCGCAGGAGCGCATGCGCAAACTAAACAAATAGCAGTTAGCGCCACTTTTATATAAAGCTGCGCTTTTACCCTTTGATTCAACCATCGCCCGCCGACGAGCGGGCTAATCTCGTGGCCATGTCGCCACGTCTTTTTTTTACTGCCATTTTGCTGAGTGCGCCTGCCGTCTGGGCGGCGGACGCCGTCCCGCCAGCGCCGACTTCCGCGCCGGATATCGGTTCCAGCGCGCTGCAGATGGTTTTTGGCCTGTTGCTCGTGCTGGGCCTGTTGCTCGGCACGCTGTGGCTGCTCAAACGCATCAGCCAGCCGCGCGGATTCCAGGCCGGGCTGATGCGGGTCGTCGCCGGTATCTCGGTCGGGGCGCGCGAGCGTGTGGTGATTCTTGAACTGGGCAATAGCTGGCTGGTGCTCGGCGTTGCTCCGGGGCGCGTGACCACGCTCGCCGAAATCCCTCGTCAGGAAGTGCCCGCTTCCGCCACGCCACAGGCAGGACAGGATTTTCCGGCGTGGCTCAATCAAATCATCAAAAAACGTGGCCATGCCTAGTCTGAATCTGCTCGCCGTCCTGCTGCTGGTTGCCACGGCAATCGTGCCCGAAGCGGCGCTGGCCCAGGCCTTGCCCGCCATCACCAGCACCCCGGCGGCGGGTGGCGGCACGCAATGGTCGCTGTCGATCCAGACACTGCTGTTGCTCACCGGCCTGTCCTTCCTGCCGGCGATGCTGCTGATGATGACCAGTTTCACGCGCATCATCATCGTGTTTTCATTGTTGCGCCATGCCCTGGGAACGCAGACTTCTCCGCCCAACCAGGTGCTGGTCGGCCTGGCGCTGTTCCTCACCTTTTTCATCATGGCGCCGGTGGGCGAAAAGATTTATGACGACGCCTATCTGCCCCTGTCCGAAAACCGCATCACCTTCACCCAGGCGCTCGAGCGCGGCGCCGTGCCGCTGCGCGCCTTCATGCTCAAGCAGACCCGCGACGCCGATCTCGCATTGTTCACAAAAATTTCGCAATCGCCCGCGCCGGCCAATGCTGACGAGGTGCCGCTCCGCGTGCTGATTCCCGCCTTCGTCACCTCGGAACTGAAAACCGCCTTCCAGATCGGCTTCATCATCTTCATCCCCTTCCTCATCATCGACATGGTGGTGGCTTCGGTGCTGATGTCGATGGGCATGATGATGATGTCGCCGGTGATGATCGCCCTGCCCTTCAAGATCATGTTGTTCGTTCTGGTCGATGGCTGGCAGCTCGTCATTGGTTCACTCGTCACGACATTTGGATAATGACACCCACCGCAGTTGTTGAAATCGGTCGTCAGGCCGTCGAAGTCCTCCTGATGATCTCCGCGCCGCTCTTCATCGCCGCGCTGGCGACCGGCCTGATCATTTCCATTTTTCAGGCGGCGACGCAGATCAACGAAGCCACGCTGTCCTTCGTCCCGAAGCTGATCGCCGTGTTCCTCACGCTGGTGCTGGCCGGGCCGTGGATGATCACCGTGATTACCGATTTCATGCGGCGCCTTTACAGCTCCATACCTTCCGTCATCGGTTAGCTGTGATCTCCTTCACCAGCGCGCAACTGGATGTCTGGCTGACATCGTTCATCTTTCCGCTGGCGCGCATTCTGGGTCTCCTGGCGGCTGCGCCGGTATTCAACAGCGTCGCCATGCCGAAACGCATCCGCCTGACGTTTGGCATCGTGATCACCCTGGCCCTGTTGCCGGTGTTGCCGCCCATGCCGACCATTCCGGCCGGCTCATGGGTCGGGCTGGCGATCCTCGCGCAGCAGATGTTCATCGGCGTGCTGCTCGGCCTGACGCTGCGCATCGCCTTCGCCGCCATCGATCTGGCCGGCGAACTGATCGGCTTGCAGATGGGCCTGTCCTTCGCCGTGTTTTACGACCCGCAGAACGCCGGCCAGACTCCCGTGCTTTCGGAATTTCTCGGCCTGATCGTCACGCTGGTGTTTCTGGCCCTGAACGGCCATCTGCTCACGCTCTCGGTGCTGGCCGAAAGCTTCAAGCTGCTGCCGGTTTCCGCCTCGCCATTCAGCGTTGGCAGCTTGGGAGGGGGTGGCATTGGCAGTTTTCTCGCTTGGTCATCCGTGCTGTTTTCCGCCGGGCTGCTGCTCGCCCTGCCGCTGATCACCGCGCTGTTGATCACCAACCTCGCGATGGGCGTGCTGGCGCGCGTCGCGCCACAGCTCAACATTTTCGCCGTCGGCTTTCCGGTCACGCTGACGGCCGGTTTTGTGATCCTGATGTTTTCGATTCCCTACTTCGGCGCGGCGATGGAACACCTCTTCGATCAGGCTTTCCGCGCCATGGCCGCGGTGCTCAGATAAACCGCACCACGCCCTCTGCGGTGCGCTGCGAACCGAGCACCGACGAGGCCATTCCTTCGGAATACTCGACCACCTCGTAATTTTTGAAGCCGCCGGCACGCATCATTTCCTTGGCGCGCCGATGGAAAATCACCCGCGCCTCGCCCGCGCCGCCGGCATAAAAGCGTTTCATTTTCATACTGAAATGCACGTGGTTTTCCGGGAAGCGCGCCTCCTGGATGTCCCAGTTGGGCGCCAGCGGATCGAGAATCAGGTAAGCCGCCCCGACATAGAGGCCCCAATACACCAGGCTCTCCAGCGGATAGGACACCGACGGGCCGAGCGCCACCGCCACATCGGGAATCAGCGGACCGCCGATGACACTGGTCGCCGCCTTGGCGACGGCCTCGCTGGTCTTGCCGCCAACCCCCGTGGCGCTCACCGCCGCCGGGTTGCTGGTGCAACCGGCCAGCAGGGCGGACAGGATGACGGCCGTTAAAAGTCGGCGCTGGCGGGACGGCGTAACGAACAGCATCATAGGTAGTTGAACAGGGAAAGCCCGGAGACACGCATGAAGGACTTCTGCGCGGCTTCGAGGTCGGTCTGCTTGCGCGTCAGATCGGAAATCGCCTTCGCATAGTCAAGGTCCTGCAGGTTGGAAAGCGTCTGCTGGTATTGCAGTTGCAGATCCTGATTCACGTCGGAGAGCGAATCCACCTCGGTGAGGCGCGAACCGATCGCCGCGCGGACGCGCAGGATGTTGTCGTTGGCCTGGTCGAGGTTGGTCAGGGCGCTGCCGATGTTGATGCTGTAACGGGCCTGATCCGCTGCCGTGGCGGTGCCGGTTTCCAGCGCGGTGATGAGATTCGCCAGGCTCGTGAATACGGACTGGCTGGAACTTGGACTGACGACGAAGCTGTCGCCGGCACTCGGTGCGCCCGTGACGACGACGTGGGCGGCATAATCTGCGGGCGGCGCTGTCGTCTTCTCAAGCTTGATAGGCTGCCCCGACGTAAAAGGCGTCGCGCCGGTCAAGGCCGTAGCGCCATCATAAATCATGTAACTGGTGACACCGGCGGTTACGCTGAAACGCAGGGTATAGCTACCGCTCGCGGGCGCAACCCAGGCGGCTGGGTTGGTCACCGCGCCGCCATCGATGATGCCGGTGCCCAGATTCGGGCCGGGCGTTACATCATTAGTGCCGTAGGTTGTGGCAAAAGTGCCGTTGCCGTTCTTGATGCGATTGAACACATCGTTGCCGGAATCGCTGATCTCCAGAAAACGTGTCGGCGACACCTGGAGCCGACGCTGCCCGTCGTCGCCGGAATAGGTAACGCCGCCGGCGACGGTACCGGCAAACGGCGGGGTAGCGCCCATGTAGCCGGCAAAGATGAACTGGCCGGTGCCGTCGGTCGCATTGGCGATGCCGAGCAGTTCATCAAAACGGGCGCGCAGTTCGACGGCGATGCCGCGCCGGTCGCTGGCCGACAGCGCGCCGTTGCCGGCCTGCACCGTCAGTTCCTTGAGGCGGGCCATGATGTTGTTGACGCCGCCCAGTTGCGCCTCTGCCAGGCCCAAGGCCGACTTGGCGTTGTCGTGATTGATCGAATACTGAGCGGAGACGTCTTTCGCCTGAGTGACTTCAAGCGCGCGCGCCGCCCCCACCGGATCGTCGGCGGGAGTGAGAATGCGGCGGCCGCTGGCGACCTGCTGTTGCAGGTGCAGCAGCGTCGCGGTCTGGGTGTTGATGGCATTCACCCCCGCGTTGAAGATCATGCTGGTGCTGACTCTGATCATGGTAATTACCCCTCTCCCCAACCCATCTCCCGCAAGGGGCGAGGGGCTTTGAATTTAATGTGTTAGCGGTTGAGCGCGAGGATTTCGTCAAACAGCCGCCCCGCGATCGCGATCAGTTTGGCCGAGGCCTGATAGGCCTGCTGGTAGCGCAACAGATTGGCCGCCTCCTCGTCGAGATTGACGCCCGACATTTTGTCGACCTCGTTCTGCGCCTGGTCGGCCAGGGTTTGTTGCGCCCTGCCCGTGACCTCGACCTCGCGTGTTTTGTTGCCGGTCTGACTGACGATCTGCGAATAGGCCGACTGGTAGCTGGCCGTGCCGCCCGCCATCTTGTTCGCGGTTTGCAAGGCGCCGAGCAGTTGGGCGTTGCGGTTGTCGGAAACGCCGTTGGAATTGATGGAAACTGTAAATTTATCTCCTGCGGCCGGAGCTCCCGCGATTTTTATTGTCCAGCCGTTATAGGTGATGTCGCCACCGGCGGTATAAGCGACATTGGTCGGGTCGCCTGTCCCGGTGCCGACAACATCGAAGGTTCCCGGCGGATTGTCGAAGGTGATCGTCACAGTTTGAGTGAGGTTGGCATCCGGTGGCGGCGGCACATTCACCGTGCCTGCGTTGACGCTACCGGTGCCGCTGTTGGTCAGCGCCGCCGCCGTGCGGATCGGCGCGGCCGCCGCGATATTGCGCGCATCAACAATGGCCAGGGCGAGATTGCCGGCTCCGCCCCGGGTCGGCTGGATCAAAAAACTGTCACCAAGCACCGGCGCCCAAGTACCCGCCGCAATGGTGATGCCGTCGACAGTCTGCGGCAGCGTCGCGTAACTTTGCGTCCAATTGTCCGTCAGCCGGGTCAGCGTGTAATTGCCGCCGGCAAAGGTCAACCGATAATCGCTCGTCGTCAGCACGCCAGGATCACTGATCGTCACCGTCGGACTCTGGCTCGGCACGGCGTTATTCGCATTCGCCAGCACCGTCGGCCCGGCCCGGCTGATGTCGAAATAATTGCCGCCCAGCGCTCCGGTCAAATCCTGCCCCAGCCGGTGCTGGTCGTTGAAATTGGTTGCCAGCGTCAGCGCAATGCGCCCCAGGGCGTTTTGCACCGGGTCGAGCGATTCGTTGCGGAAGGCGATCAGGCCGCCGAGCTTCCCGCCGCTCAGCAGGGATTCGGGCATGTTGACCGGCGTGCCCGTCGGCGAGCGCAGGGCGACGATAGTGCGCTCGGGATCATCGGGCGCGGCGACGGCTTGCAGGGTGTAATTCAGCGTACCGACCACCAGCGGCTGGCCGTTGCCGATGAACACGCTGTAGGTGCCGTCGTTCTGTATCTGCGTGGTGACGCGGATTTCCTTGTTGAGTTCGGCGACCAACTGGTCGCGCTGGTCGAGCAGGTCGTTGGCGGGCACCGCCGGACCCGCTGCCTGGGCGACGATGATGCGTTGATTGACGTCGGCAATCTGCTTCGAGTAGGAATTGATCAGCGAAACTTCGCTGGCGATCTGGCTGTTGACGCCTTCGCGAATCTCGCGCAGGCGCTGGTCGATGGACTGGAAACGCGCCACCAGCGACTGGCTGGCCGAAAGCATGGCCTGCCGCGCGGGAATCGACGCCGGATTGGCCGCCATTTCCTGCACGCCCTTGAAAAAATCCGCCATGGCCGGGGAAAGACCCGCGTTCGGATCGGCGAGCAGATTGTCGATCTGGCGGATCTGTGCCAGATAACTGTCCATCTCGGCCGCGCCGGTTTGCGCCGACAACACCTGGCTGCCGAGAAACTGGCTGTAAACGCGCTGAATGGTATCGACATTCGCGCCCTTGCCGATAAAACCCGCGCCGGTGAATTGCGGCGGATTGGTCGTCTGGACGATCCGCTGCCGCGAATAGCCCGGGGTCGAGGCATTGGCGATGTTGTGGCCGGTGGTAAGCAAACCGGCTTGGGCGACGTTGAGGCCGCTGACTGCGACGTTGAATATTCCGCTGGCCATGATTTCTCCGTGTAACAGGATCAATATCGGCAATAACTGCCGATCATTGAGGGGTTAGCGGAAATAGAGCAATAGTTATGCCAGCCGTCACCACGTCACGGCATTTTTTGCGCCGCGTGTTTCACTCTCAAAATCTCGACGGCGCCGGCCTCGGCCAGCACGCGATAGAAAACGATGTAGTTCGGATGCGCGACCAGCTCGCGCACGAAAGCCGGCAAGCCGGGTCGGCCGGTGCGGCCCAGTTTCGGATGCCGCGCAAGCGGCAATGTCTTGTCGCGCAGTTCCTGGCCGAAGCTCTTGGCCCGCGTCGGGTTGTCCTTGCCGATGTGGCGCACGATGGCGCGCAAGTCTTCGCGTGCCATCTGCCGCCATTCAATGCGGTAGAGCCTGGCCGTCATGCGTGTTTTTTCTTGGGCAAGGCGGCAATGTCGGCGTCCATTTCGGCCATGACCTTATCGTGCGGGATGCTCGGTCGGGGGTCGTCAATGGATGCCTGAATCTCGCCGGCCAGCCACTGGTTATAGGCGGCGGCTTGGTGCGCTTCGCGCAGCACCCGCGCCCGGGCGTCGTCGCGACTATTGACCACCTTCTCGGCGGGATTCCACTCGCTGGCGTCGAACTGGCCGATCGTGATCCCGAGGTCACGCAACAAGGACAAGGCGGCAACGGGATTGCCAAAGCGGCGCGGCTCGCTGCTGCGGGCTTTCGACAGCACCGCACCGGAACCGCTGCGGGTGTCGATCTGGACGAGGAACGCCCCGCCCTGCCCTTTGAGGGTCACGCCCGAGACGCCGCCGCTCTTGCTGGCAACGCGTAGCTGTTCAAGGGTCATGCTGTGCATGATTCACTCCTGATGTGTTTATGATTAGATTGTATTCTGCATAAGATTCAAAAAGTGTGCAAGCGGCGAAAATGGTTCTGGTCAGGCCGCCAGCCGCGCCAGCCATTCGGCCGCACGCTCGACTGCGATACGGCCACGCTGTTCGGTCTGGCGCAGATAGCGCACCAGCAGCGTCGTGCCGGCCGCCGGGAAGCGCTCCGCCACGGCGGCAAGAAAGGGCGGCACGGCCGGATCGGCGAGCTTGCATTCGGCGAAACCGAGCGGCTCGTCTTTTTCACAGAGGACGAAATCGATCTCGCGGCCCTCTTTGTCGCGGATGTAGTGGAGGCGGATTTCCCGGCCGGTCGAGTCCTGCAGAAAGTGGGCATGCCGCAGCAGCATCGTGGCGCAGGCATTTTCAAAACGCACGCCTTCATCACCCTCGACCAGGCCGATATCAAAGAAGTAGATCTTCGGTTCCTTGAGCAGGGCGCGGGCAATATTGCGATGGAAAGGCCGCACGGTGAACACGATGTGCAGCGCCTCCAGAATTTCGAGATAGCGCCCCAGCGTGGTCGGAGACACCTGCAGATCGCGCGCCAGCGAGGCCAATGACACGGGCGAACCGACCCGGCCGCGCAGCATGTCGATGAACAGGCGCATGGCGCGCATTTCACCAACGCGCGAAAACTCGAGAATATCGTCGCGGATCACGCCCTCAAGATATTGACGCCGCCAGCGCAGGGCGTCGCTCGACTGCTCGGCAAGGAGAGGCTCGGGGAAGCCGCCGCGTTCGAGGATTCGCGAGAGCGCTTCTTCCGCGCTGGCGCCGGAGGCGGCCATCCACTCCGCCACCGTCACCGGGTGCAGCCGCCAGGCAAAATAGCGGCCGACCAGCGATTCTCCGGATTGCCGGAAAGTTTCCAGCCGGGCGCTGCCGGTGACCAGAATCGCCTGCCCATCCGGTTTCCCGTCATAAACACCCTTGAGCCAGGCTTTCCAGTCCTTCATCTTGTGCAGTTCGTCAAAGACCAGCAACCGGGCGGCGGGTGACCAGCTCTGGTTGATGATCACGCGCCGGTCGGCGGCAACATCCCAATTCAGCACCTGGGCGTTGGGCCAGTCTGTCGCTAAGGCGCGCGCCAGGGTGGTTTTTCCGGCCTGGCGCGGGCCGGATAAAAAAACCATCTTGCGGGCGAGATCAGCCTGGAGATAAGGGGTGAGGTTGCGCTGCATTCAGACTATTTTCCATGAAGATGGAAGATAGTCAAGACTTTATTGCATATTGCTGGAATAAAGTCAAAGACGGGCGGATCGCTCCGCGTCTTTCACATTAACGTGAAAGACGCAATTTGACGCCGCGTAACCCCATGAGCGCAGCGAACAAACTTTGACCCCCGCCTCGGGGCGGGGGCTGGGGGGCCATGGGAAGGGGCTGACTTTCATGATGCGGGGTGATGTTTCACGCATCATGAAAGTTAGCCGACCAGCGCGCTTCTCAGTGTCGGACCGCCGATGATGCGTTCGAGCTTGGCCGCATACTGCGGGTCGGTGGCGTAGCCAGCGCGTTGCAGGCCACGGGCAAAACCGGCGGCGTCGGTGCTGGCGACGACTTCCCGGTAGCGTGGCGCTTGCGCCAGGAGTTGCGCGTAATCCTGAAAGGCTTCGGCATACGAGCCGTAGGCGCGAAAACGTTCGACGCGCTGTTCGGCGACACCGCCCACATACTCCGTGGTGGACGCGCTGACCACGGCGCCCTGCCAGTTGCCGCCGGCCTTGATGCCAAACAAGTTATAACTGGGTCGGCCGTCGGCAAAGCGCGGCTCGGCGCGTCCCCAGCCGCTTTCCAGCGCCGCATGCGCGACCATGAAATGCGGGGGGATGCCGGTCTGCTGGCTCGCCGTCACGGCATGCGGCCAGACGCTGTTCACAAAGGTCTGCGTCTGCCCATCGCCCGCGCCTGAAATGGCCGCCGGGGTTGAAATAGCCGGCAAGGCGGGCCGCACGGGGCTGCTGTCGATTGGCAGCGGCGGCGCTGCGCGGTCGTTGGGCAGCGGGTAGGCGCGTTGCGTCGGCGCAAGCGGCATAAACCGTCCCGGTGTCAGCAAAGGCAGCCCATTCTCACTGCCTGGCACACTCAGCGCATCCGGCCGTGACAACTGGCGCTCGATGACCGCCGCCAATCCCACGCCACCCTTTGCGGACATCACCTGGGCGAGTTGCGCGTCGAGCATCTCCTGATAGAAGCGCGTCTGATCACTGTCAAACATGCCGTCCTGCGGCGTGGCCGCGCGCATCGACTTCAGGATCATCTGCACGAACACCGCTTCGAACTGTTGCGCGGTCGCCTTCAGCGCCTGCGGATCAGCCTTCTTCAGGTCGCCCTTCAGCGCGGTGAGCGCTTGCGTGTCGAAAATCGAGGGAACAGAGGTTGAGGTCGCGGAGTTCATCATCGTGAAGCATGCCCTGTCCCGGCAACGGCAATCGCCGGAACATGGCGGCAATTCTTGCCGAGTTCCTCCGCCGGGCCGCCCCAAGGAGGAACGGCTAAACATGGAGCGGGCACCGCCCGCGAACCCCCGTCACCCCTTTCCCCAGGAAGGGGGTCGGGGGGATGCTCGTTTAAATAATTTCCAGCTCGGCGCGCAGCGAACCGGACATCTTCATCGCTTGCAAGATGGCGATCAGGTCTTGCGGATTGGCGCCGAGGGCGTTGAGCGCTTTCACCACGTCGGCCAGATTCGCGCCGGTCCTCAAGGTCTGCAAGGCGCCGCCCTCCTGATTGATCTCGATTTCGGCATTGGCCACGCCCACCGTTTGCCCGCCCGAGAATGCGCCCGGCTGGCTGACGGTATTGTCGACCGTGATCGACACGGAAAGGTTGCCGTGGGCGATAGCGCTCTCTTCGATCATCACGGCGCGGTTCATCACCACCGAACCGGTGCGCGCATTGACGATCACCTTGGCCGCCATCGGCATCGGCGTCACCTGGATATTTTCCACCGCGCCGAGGAAGGCGACGCGCTCGCTCGGATTGACCGGCAGCCTGACCTGCACCTGGCGCGCGTCGATCGCGCTGGCCGTGCCCCGGCCCATGGCCTGGTTGATCGCATCGGTAACGCGGTGGGCGGTGCCGAAATCGGTGCGGCGCAGTTCCAGATGGATGATGTCGCCCTGGCCGATGCTCACCGGCACTTCGCGTTCCACGGTCGCGCCATTGGCGATGCGGCCAACGGCGAGGTGATTGATGGTGGTCTTTGTACCCGCCGCCGAAGCACCCGCGCCGCCGACGACGATATTGCCCTGCGCCATGCCGTAAGTTTGCCCGTCGGCGCCCTTGAGCGGCGTCATCACCAGCGTGCCGCCGCGCAGCGATTTGGCGCTGCCGACCGAGGAGACCGTCACGTCGATGGGCTGGCCGATGCGCGCAAAGGGCGGCAGATCGGTCGTCACCATCACCGCCGCGACATTCTTCAACTGCATCGTCTGGCCCGGCGGCAGGGAAACGCCCATGCGCGAAAGCATATTGACCATGCTCTGCGTGGTGAATGGCGTGTTCTCTCCCGTGCCGTCCAGGCCGACGACGATGCCGTAACCCACCAACTGGTTATGGCGCACGCCGGCAATCGAGGCGATTTCCTTGATGCGTTCGGCGCGGGCGGCATCGCTCACCAGCAGGATGGCGAAGACCCAGATCATGCCGATCAAAATTTTATGCGTGGCGCTCATGATGGTTCTTTCAGAAAGGCAGGAAAGTCAGGAAAAAGCGCCCCAGCCAGCCCATGACCTGGGCCGAATCGATGAAGCCGTTGGCCTTGTATTCGATGCGCGCATCGGCGACCTGCACGGACTGCACGGTGTTGCTGGCGGTGATGGTGTTGGGGTTGACCACGCCCGAGAAGCGGATGAACTCCTCGCCTTCCTTGAGGCCGATTTGTTTCTCGCCCGACACCAGCAGGTTGCCGTTGGGATAAACCTCGATCACGGTCACCGTCAGCGTGCCGGTGAAATTGTTCGACGAGGCATTCTCGCCCTTGCCCTCGAACGCGGTGCTGCTGTTCGCCCCCAGCGTGGCGCCCTGGAAGGTCTTGAACGGCAGGCCGGCGATCGTCGGCACGCCGAGCGACGTATCGTAGCTGCGGTCGGCCTTGGTGTCGGATTTCTTCGCCGCCGCGGTCTTTTCGGCAATGTTGATGGTGATGGTGTCGCCGACGTAGCGCGCGCGCCGGTCCTCGAACAGCGGCCGCGCGCTGGCGACGTTGTAGATGCTGCCGTTGGCGGGGGCGGCGAGGCTTTTCAGCTCCGGCCGGATGGTCATCGGCTGATGCACGCCGGTCGGCGGCGGAGTGGTGACGCAGCCAGCGAGCAGGGCGCAAAAATAGGGGACAGACCCCAATTTTATGAGCCTCAAAATCGGGGTCTGTCCCCTATTTTTTCTGGGTGAGTTCATGTTGCCTCCGTGTCCGAATCCAGGCCAGCGCCGAGGCCAGCGTGACATGCAATCAAAAAACCCATCATTTCAGTGGCATCCCGGGTCAAATAAAATCGCACCATTTTCTCGTTGAACGGCTGCGCCTGGGCGGCGGGTACGCTGATTGCGTCGATTCCGTTTGACATCAGGATGCCGTTCATCATGAAGCGCGACGTGCGTTTGTTGCCATCGAAGAAAAACTGCCGCAATGCGCCAAACAGAAAGAACGCCAGCGCTTTCTCAAAAGGCCGGCATTCATCCAATGCGGCAACGCCCGCCTGAAAGACGCGATTCAGTTCAGGCGCGCCGGGCAAAGTCGGCAGCGGGGTGTACCGGCCATGCTCGCCCAGCCCGACATCCGGGGTGTAGCGGGTCTCTTGTGACTCACCCCGGAACACGCCCCATTCCAGCGCTTCGTCGCGCGCAACGATGCCGTGAATTTCCGTGAAAATCTCCTTGGTCAATGCGAACTGGCCTGCTTTGACCAAGGCCAGCAGGCGCTTGGCGCCTTCCGCAAGATTCAGCACCTGCGCCTGGTCGGAAATTTTCCGGCCGCCGACGGTGACGCCATCCAGCAATGTCTTGACTTCGGGAAAGGTAAACGGGTTGCCTTCCAGAACGCTGGCATCCCAAACAAACTCGGGCAACATGCGGTGAAAACGAAAGCAGACCCGTTCAACGGAATGGGTTGGAATAACGGCGGGAAGCAGCGCCCTGTCCCAGGAAAACCCCAGTGCGTCGAACAAGGTCATAGCTGCGTCAGCCTGGCGAGCATCTGATCGGAGGTCGACACCACCTTGGAATTCATCTCGTAGGCGCGCTGGGTCTGGATCATGTTGACCAGTTCTTCCGCCACATTGACGTTGGAGGTTTCAACCATGCCCTGGTTGAGCAGGCCGGCGCCATTGCTGCCCGGCGTGTTCGGGGTGGGCGTGCCGCTCGATGCGGTTTCGACAAACAGGTTTTCGCCGCTGCTTTGCAGGCCGCCCGGATTGACAAAGGTGGCCAGTTGCACGTTGCCCAGTTGGGTGGGTGTCACATTGCCGGTCTGGGTCACCGAGACGATGCCGTCGCGGCTGATGGTGATGGCGATGGCATCGGCGGGAATGGTCAGGGCCGGTGACAGCGGGTAGCCGCTCGGCGTGACGATCTGGCCGGTGCTGTCGCGCTGGAAGGCGCCGCTGCGCGTATAGGCCAGCGTGCCGTCGGGCATCTGGATCTGGAAATAGCCCGCGCCGTTGATCGCCATGTCCAGGGAGTTTTCGGTGCGTTGCAAGCTGCCTTGCGTATGAATGTGCTCGGTTGCAACCGTGCGCACGCCGACGCCGATTGTCAGCCCCGAGGGAATCTGCGTTTGCTGGGTCGACTGGGCGCCCGGCTGGCGCAGGTTCTGGTAGAGCAGGTCCTCGAACACCGCGCGCTGGCGCTTGAAGCCATTGGTGCTGACGTTGGCGAGGTTGTGCGAAATGACATCAAGATGCGTCTGCTGGGCATCGAGGCCGGTCTTGGCGGTCCAGAGGGAGCGGATCATCCATCTTTCCTTTTAGCGTTGCGCCAGCACTTGCGTGGCGGCGCGGTCGTTCATTTCGGCATTGGTCAACAGCTTGATCTGCATCTCGAACTGGCGCGCCAGCGAGATCATCGCCACCATCTGTTCGACCGGATTGACGTTGCTGTTTTCGAGGTAGCCGGCCGCCACTTTCACCCCTTCGACCAGGGGCGCCGCATCGCCGGTATTCAATCGGAACAATCCGTCCGGGCCGCGCTTCAGGTCGGCTTCCGGGGGATTGACCAGCTTGATGCGGCCCACGGCGGTCACGGTGTTTTGCGCGCCGCCCGCAGCCGTCACCGAGATCGTGCCATCCCTTTCGATGGTCGCGCGCGAATCGGGCGGAATTGTGATCGGCCCGCCATCGCCCTGCACCGGAATGCCGCTCCGGGTTTGCAGCACGCCGTTTTCGGAAATCTCGAAACCGCCGTTCCGCGTATAGGCCTCGCTGCCATCCGGCAGGGCCAGCGCGATCCAGCCGCGCCCCTTCACCGCGATATCGTAGGCGCCGCCGGTGTGCATCAGCGCGCCTTCGCTGAAATCGCTGTGCGTGCTGGCATCGACGGCGAAGGCCCGCGTCGGCAGGGCGGCCGGTGCGTTGTGCGTTTGCACCTGCGCGGCGCGCAGTCGATGCTCTTCCGCGCGATAGCCGTGCGTGGCGACGTTGGCGAGGTTGTGCGCCACGGCCGCCTGCCGCCCCAGCGTGGCACTGGCGCCGGTCATCGCGGTGTAGATCAGTTTGTCCATGGTTTATTCGCCGTCCCGCCAGCGCCGACTTTTAAAGTGAAGCACATCTCAAATCCGTCATACCGGCGTAGGCCGGTATCCAGGAGGAAACCACTGGATTCCGGGTCAAGCCCGGAATGACGGGTTTCATGATCGAGGGCGGCAACAGGAGCCATCATCATCAACGCAGGTTGACCAGGGTCTGCAAAATCTGGTCTTGCGTCTTGATGGTCTGCGCGTTGGCCTGGTAGGCGCGCTGCTGGGTGATCATGTTCACCAGCTCCGCCGTCAGGTCGGTGTTCGATTCCTCGATCGCCGCCGACTGCAACACGCCGAGCGAACCGCTGCCCGGCACGCCGATCTGCGGCTGGCCGGACTCGGCCGTCTCCGCCCACTGGTTGCCACCCAGCGAGGTCAGACCATTCGGGTTGTTGAAGTTGGCCAGCACCACCTGCGCCAGATCGCGCGTCTGGCCGTTGCTGTAGCGGCCCTGAATGGTGCCATCAGGCGCAGTGCTGAGGCCCGACAGGCGGCCAGAGGTGTAGCCATCCTGCGAGATGCTGTTGACACCGAAGATGTTGCCGTACTGGGTTGATCCGGCCAAATTGAGGTCGAAGAGAATGTCTTCGGCACCCGTGGTCACCCCCGGCGTGTTCACCGGGTCTGGCTCCGGAACGAAAGTCTGCGAGATTACGCCTAGCGGGAGCGCTGAAGCCGTCAGTGCGCCAGTACTGCTGAAAACCAGTTGCGTAGCCGCCGTGGTAGGTCCGCCGTTCAGGTTGGTGTAGATATCCCACTCATTCGGGCCGGTCTTCCTGAAAAACATCGACATCAAATGCGCATTACCGAGCGAGTCGTAGACAGTCGCGGATGTTGAACTGTTGTAGGTCAAGGGATCGGTTTCATTGAACACAGTCGCGGGGTCAATGATCTTTGTGCGCGAGTCGAGATTAAGACCGATCTTGACGCCCGGGCCAGTGCCTAACGGGCCGCCCGTCGGCATCGGCTGCAGATTGGCGGTGTTGATGAAAATATCTTTCGGCGTCGAGGGCACGATGATATTGGCTTCATTGGCCAGATAACCGGTCAGCCGGGCGCCGCTGGCAGTCACGACATAGCCATCCTTGTCGATGTTGAACTGGCCGTTGCGGGTAAAGGTGGTGGCGCCGCTGTTGGACAGGCGGAACATGCCCTGGCCGTTGATGGCGATGTCCAGCGGGTTGTTGGTTGATGTAATGTTTCCTTGGGTGAATTGCTGGCTGATGCCACCCACCGAAACACCGATGCCGACCTGGTTGCCGCCGCCGAGGGTGGCCGCAAAGACGTCACCGAACAATGCGGAGGCTGACTTGAAGCCGACCGTGCCGGAGTTGGCAATGTTGTTGCCGATCGTATCGAGCGACACGGAAGCCGATCTCAGCCCACTCAAACCTTGTTGAAAACTCATTTCCGTCTCCCGTCAGTTTTTCAGAGAATTTCCTTGATGTCCGCCAGGCCAAAAGCCCCCAGCGAACCCACATTGACCGTCATGCCTTGCGCGCCACGGGTGATGCTGGACACCATCCCCAGCGCCAGGGCGTCTGCCGTGACTTTCTTGCCGCCCTGCTCGGCGGCGATGCTCATGCTGTAACTGCCATCCGCGGCCGCCGCGCCGGCGTCGTTCTTGCCGTCCCAGGCAAAACCATTCACGCCGGCGGGCAGCGCGCCGAGATTGAGCGTCCGCTGCACCAGACCGTTGGCATCCTTGATGCTGACGACAACCTCGTCGGCCGGACCGGCCAGTTCCAGCGCGCCGACTGCCGCGCCTTCGACCAGTTGCAGCGCTGAACCGGGCACCAGCACGCCGCGGCCGACCAGCGCGGCGGCCTGCATGACCTGCGCGTCAGCAGTGTTGCCGAGCATTTTCTGCAAGGTGGCGTTCAGCCGCTCGATGCCATCCACCGTGCTGATCTGCGCCAGTTGCGAGGTCATCTGCGCGCTGTCCATTGGCGCGGTCGGGTCCTGGTTTTTCAACTGGGCCGTCAGCAGGGTGAGAAAACGGTTCTGGATGTCTTCCGTGGCCGACTTTTTGCTGTCGCGCGCGACATTCAGCGCGGCGTAAATGTCGGCGGCGGGATTGCTGGTTGCTGCGGTAGCTGCGGTTGCCATGCCTGTCTCCTGTTTCCTGTTTCCTGTTTCCTGTTTCCTGTTTCCTGTTACTGGCCAATCGCCAGAGCCTTTTGCATCAGACTCTTGGCGGTATTCATCACTTCGGCATTGGTCTGATAGGCGCGCGAGGCGGAGATCATGTTCACCATTTCCTCCACCACGTTCACATTCGGCATCGCCACATAACCCTGTTCATTGGCGGCGGGGTTGGCGGGGTCGTACTGCATGCGCAGCGGCGCGGCGCTATCCACCACCTGTGTCACGCGCACGCCCATGCCGCCGCCTTCGACCGGCATGGCCTTGAACACCACCTGCTTGGCACGGTAGGGCTGGCCGTCGGCGCCCGCCACGCTGTCGGCGTTGGCCAAATTACTCGCCACGGCATTGAGGCGGGCGGACTGCGCAGTCAGCGCGGAACCGGCAATGGCGAAGATTCTGAAGTCGCTCATGATTTACTGGCCCGAGATGGCGCGGCCAAGCCCCTGGAAACGCTTGTTGATGAAAGTCATCAGCGCCTCGACCTGCATGGCGTTTTCGGCGAAGGCGGCGCGTTCGATATCCATGTTCACCGTGTTGCCATCAATGGCGCCCTGATACTCACTGCGATATTTCGCGGCACCGCCGGCGGACAACGCATCCGCGCCAGCCAGATGGCCCGCGTGGGTGCGCGCCAGGCTCGCATCAAATGCACCCTGGCCACCCTTGCCACCCATCGCGCCGGCCAGCGCCGCCTTGAAATCGATGTCACGCGCCTTGTAGTGGGGCGTGTCGGCGTTGGCGATATTCGACGCCAGCATTTCCTGCCGCTGGCTGCGCAAGCGCAGCGCCGTCTGGGTAAAGCTCAGGTCCTGGTCAAGGCGGTCGATCATGGTTGAACACGGCAATAGTTATTGGGTCAGCACTGACAAGCAGTAACCGTGCCAGTAACCCGCAGCGCACTAGCTGTGGGTCATCCCGTGTTTTTTCATGCGCCTGGTTGCCGGCAAACCGTCAGATAAGCGGCAATTTTTGCCTGGTCGCCGCGTCGGCCATGCCCGGCAGAATCACGCGCCCCGCCGTCAGGCGGAATCTTCGTCCCCGATCGCGGCGCGGCGATCCTGAAACAGCATTTCCTTGCAGTCGTCGCAACTGAAGATGCGGCGCTCATCCTCGCCATGCGTCAGGCCCCGCTCGGCAATCCGCGCAGACCCGCAGGCATGACAGACCGGCGCGGCCAGATTGTGGTCCGCAAGGTATTGATCGCGCGCCGGCAATGCTCTCTGCTTGTTCTGGTAGCGGTGGAACAGATTCAGTATCAACGCCCCGCCGAGGAAGAAGAAGAATGCGACATAAAGGGGTAACGGAATTGAAGTCATGGCGATCCTGGATGCTATTGCCCGGACAGCAAGCTACCAGATTAGTTGACCGGCAGAGTTGACTAATATCATTTTCTTGAAGAATCCCGCGACGTAAAGTGTCCGCCGAGTTCATCGCGAATTCACCCCGACCAACCTGGCTGCCTTTCCCAAGCCAATACTCCGAAAAGAGGTAACCCATGAGCGGAACCTTCACCAAAGCCATGGCCCGCAATGTTTTCTACGGCGGGTCGGTTTTTTTCTTCCTCCTTTTCCTGGCCCTGACCTTCGACACCATGAAGGCACTGCCCAAGACCGACAACCGGCACAACCTCACCCCGAGTGCCGCCGCCGGCAAGCACATATGGGAAACGCGCAACTGCATCGGCTGTCACTCGCTGCTCGGCGAAGGCGCCTACTACGCGCCCGAACTGGGCAATGTCTACACGCGCCGCGGCCCCGATTTCATCAAGGCCTGGATTCAGGCCATGCCGACCAATGCCCCGGGCCGCCGACAGATGCCGCAATTCCATCTGACCGACCAGGAGCTGGACGATCTGGTCGAGTTCTTCCGCTACACGGCGGGAATCAATACGCAGAAATGGCCGCCCAACATCGAAGGCTGAGCCGCACGCCCATCAATTCCTATCGAGATTACGCATAAGGGACCCACGTCATGAAATACCAATCTCAAGCGGTCGCGCTGCCCTACTTCATCGCGGCAATCGCGCTGTTTGCCGGACAGGTCATTTTCGGCCTCATCCTTGGCACGCAATACGTCATCGGCGACTTTCTGTTCCCGGAGATTCCATTCAACATCGCCCGCATGGTGCACACCAACCTGCTGATCGTCTGGCTGCTGTTCGGCTTCATGGGCGCCGCCTATTCCCTCGTGCCCGAAGAAGCTGAAACCGAGCTGTACAGCCCGCTACTGGCCTGGATCCTGTTCTGGGTCTTTCTCGCCGCGGGCGTACTGACGATCCTCGGCTACCTGTTCGTCGACTACAACACGCTCGCCACCATGACCGGCAACAACCTTCTCGCCACCATGGGCCGCGAGTTTCTCGAACAGCCGTTGCTCACCAAGATCGGCATCGTGGTTGTCGCCCTGGCATTCCTGTTCAACATCAGCATGACCATGCTCAGGGGACGCAAGACGGTGATCAACATCGTCCTGCTGATCGGACTGTGGGGATTGGCGATCTTCTTCCTGTTCGCGTTTTACAACCCGACCAACCTCGTCATGGACAAGTTCTACTGGTGGTGGGTGGTGCACCTGTGGGTCGAGGGCGTGTGGGAACTGATCATGGCCGCGCTACTGGCTTTCGTGCTGATCAAGGTCACCGGGGTTGACCGCGAAGTCATCGAGAAATGGCTGTATGTAATCATCACGCTGGCACTGGTTACCGGCATCGTCGGCACCGGCCACCACTACTTCTGGATCGGCACCCCGGAATACTGGCAATGGTGGGGTTCGATCTTCTCCGCGCTCGAACCGATCCCCTTCTTCGCCATGACGGTCTTCGCCTTCAACATGGTGAACCGCCGCCGTCGCGAGCACCCGAACAAGGCCGCCGTGTTGTGGGCGCTGGGCACCGCCGTCATGGCCTTCCTCGGCGCGGGTGTGTGGGGTTTTCTGCACACGCTGGCGCCGGTGAACTATTACACGCACGGCACGCAGATCACCGCCGCGCATGGCCATCTGGCGTTCTACGGTGCGTATGTGTTGGTCGTGATCACGATCATCAGCTATGCGATGCCGATCCTGCGTGGCCGCGCGGCAAACAGCCCGAAAGCCCAGGTGCTGGAAATGTGGAGCTTCTGGATCATGACCATCGCGATGGTGTTCATCACGCTGTTCCTCACTGCGGCCGGCATCCTGCAGGTCTGGCTGCAACGCGTGTCCGATACGCCAATGTCGTTCATGACGGCGCAGGATCAGGTTGCGTTGTTCTACTGGATGCGCGTCTGGGCCGGTGTGCTCTTCTTCACCGGACTGGTGACCTATGTGCTGAGCTTCTTCGTTAAAGGTGAAAGCAAACCGCTGATCGCCTGACCTTGTCACCCCGCCGGCCCCGGCCGGCGGGAAAGGATTTACTGAATGAAACTCGAAAACCCGCATCCCGCCATACCGTTCTATCAGCCGGCTGGCGATGAAGTCACCGTCTTCGAACGCACCTGGCAAAACAAGCTGCCCCTGCTCATCAAGGGTCCGACGGGCTGTGGCAAGACCCGTTTCGTCACGCACATGGCGGCACGGCTGGGGCTGCCCCTGTACACGGTCGCCTGTCACGACGACCTGACCGCGGCCGACCTGGTCGGCCGCCATCTGATCGGTGACGGCCAGACCGTCTGGTGCGATGGCCCCCTGACACGTGCCGTGCGCGAAGGCGGCATCTGCTATCTGGACGAGATTGTCGAGGCACGCAAGGACACCACCGTGGTACTGCATCCACTGGCCGATGATCGCCGCATCCTGCCGATTGATCGCACCGGCGAACTGCTCAAGGCGCCACCGGAATTCATGCTGGTGGTCTCCTACAACCCCGGTTACCAGAACCTGCTCAAGGGCATGAAACCCTCCACCCGGCAGCGCTTCGTCAGCCTGCGCTTCGACTTTCCGGCGCGCGAACGCGAGGAATCGATCCTGCTTGGCGAAACCGGTTGCGCACCTGACCTGGCACGCCGCCTGGTCGGCATAGCCAACGCCTTGCGCACTTTGAAAGAGCACGACATCGAAGAAGCCGCCAGCACGCGCCTGCTCGTCTATGCAGCGCTGCTGATTCGCGCCGGCATGGACCCGGTCAGCGCCTGTCGCGCCGCCATTGTCGAAAGTCTCACCGACGATCCGGAAATCGCCGAAGCGCTGATGGAAGTCGTGGCGGCGACATTCGGTCGTTGATTTACCATGACAGACAGACAGCAACCCAACCTGCTCAAGGAAAACATGCCCGGACCGCCGGTCGCGGTGCTTGCGGAAGCACTGTTCCTGGCCAATCTGATGCTCATTCCGGTCCTCGGTTTCGTGCTGATGCTGGTTCTGTGGTGGAAATTTCGCCACAGCGATTCGGCCATAGTACGCAACCATCTCCAGCAGACCGTCGTCACCAGCATCAGCGGTGCCGCAATCCTGATCGGGGTGAGCGTGGCGATATTCCTGCTCGGCGGCCTCGACAACCCGGTTTCGTGGGTCATCGGCGTACTGTACTTCCTCTGCGTCCATGCCGTCCTGATCCTGCTCGGCATGATCGGCCTGAATCGTGCGATTCTCGCCCGCAAGTGGCGCTATCCACTGCTGGGCCCGCGCATCGAAGAATGATCGTGCGCGCTTCGTGGCAGACCGGTTTTTTTGCGTTGTTCATCCTCGCACCGGTATTCGATCTGCTGCGCTTCGATCTGACGGTCGGCCACGCCTGGCTGCTGGGCATGGAGTGGCGGCTCGGCCTGGATGATTTTCTCGCGGGACGAAGCGGCCCGTTCGAGGCGGCGGGAAATGTTGTACTTCGCCTGTTTCTGCCCTTGCTCGGGGGCGCCGCGCTGTTCCTGTTTGTGGCCTGGAAGTGGGGGCGTCTGTACTGCGGCTGGCTGTGTCCACACTTTTCGGTGGTGGAAACGATCAACCGGCTGATGATCCGTGCCTCCGGCAAACCCAGCATCTGGGAATCCGCCCGGCTCACGCCCTGGCGTCCCGATGGCGCGCGCTGGCAACCCGATGCGCGCTGGTGGGGCGTGGTCGTGCCGGCTGCGGTGCTGTTCGCCCTGCTCTGGGCTATCGTACTGCTCACCTACCTGATTCCTCCCGCACAGGTATACAGCAACCTCTTGCACGGTGAACTCACCCGCAATCAGGCACTTTTTATCGGGGTCGGCACCGCCGTGTTGTCGTTCGAATTCCTGTTCGCCCGCCATCTGTTCTGCCGCTACGCATGCGCCGTCGGACTGTTCCAGAGCCTCGCGTGGATGGGCAATCGCAATGCGCTGGTGGTGGGATTCAAACGCCAGCGCGCCGCCACCTGCGCCACCTGCCTGCCTGACCGCTCATCCGCCTGCGAGGCGGCCTGTCCGATGCGGCTGCCGCCGCGCAACATCAAACGTCACATGTTCACCTGCACCCAGTGTGGCCAGTGCATCGATGCCTGCGAGCAGACCCAGCGTGATAATCCAGACGGTTCGTTGCTCGCCTGGGTCAGTGATGCGGCAGCCCGCGAGAATGAGGCGGGTTTCCGTTCCGCTGCATTGGTGCAACGGCGCAAGAAGTGATCCGGACATGGAAGAAACCATAGGCAAGCTCTGGCATGGACTGATCACACGCCATGCCGAACAGCGTTACCCCGCGGCTGCGGTCCGGCTCAGGGAGATCGAGCGCACCGCCGGCGTCTACTTCCGCGCCCTGGGCGGCGACCCCGGCCTGCGCATCGCCGCGGCTACCATCGATCCGCATCGTGGGAGGCGCGGCCTGTTCGCACGCATTGCCGGCGTCGGCGACAAGCTGGCGCAGGCGCGCATGGATCAGGCGACGCTGCGACTGCCGCCGGAGATCGACTGCTTCCCGGCGCGCAACCTGAACCGCGACCTCTACCTGTGGCTTGCTGCCCTGGCAGCCGCACATGACCGGCTGCCCGACGACACAAGTTACACGCCCGATGAAGCAGGCGATTTCCGGCGCAATCAGGCCGCAACCTGTTGCGCCCTCGCAACCTGGCCGGGCATTGGCGCTCGTTACCGCAGACTAGTCGAAGCCTATCTGCCGACCCGCATCGATCCAACCCGGCTACCCGCGGCTGAGGCCGAACGCGAACGGGAAATCCGGCACGCTTTGGCAGTACCTGGCAGTGTGCTCATCCTGCCCGCAGTAAGCACTAACGCACCTGCAGCCGAGCCGGTCCGGCTCTGGCTCTCGGGCGCGCTGGGAACGAACGCTTCGGCAGTCCGCTCGACCGATATCGATCATGAGCAGTCCACCCATGGCGCACCGCCATCGGAGGAGGCGGAGCGGCGCGCCTATCGCGCACAACGCGAGGACATGCCCAAGGAGAAGAACGGCCTGGCGATCATGTTCCGCGCCGAAAGTCTGCTCGCCGTAGCCGAATTCCTGCGCATCAATCGCCCCACTGACGACGACCCCGACCCGAACGCCGCCGCGGCCGCGCGTGATCTTGACCACCTCTCGCTCGCCCAGGACAAGGATCCGGTCGCCTCGAAGGTCAAGTTCGACCTCGATCTGCCCTCGGCCGCCGAGGACGATATCGTGCTCGGGCCCGGCCTCCGGTTACCCGAGTGGGACTATCGCAAGCAGCGCCTGCTCGAAGACCACGTTTGCCTGACCGAGTTGGTGGCGCAGAACGCCGCGCCGGCGGCACTTCCTCCCAGCCTGCGCCGCACGGCACGCCGACTGCACCAGCAGTTTGCCGCGTTGCAGCCGGGCCGCGTGTGGCTCAAGCATCGCCCCGACGGCACCGAACTCGATGTCGATGCAGTGGTGCGCGCGCAGACCGACCGCAGCGTCGGCCGCCACCCCTCCGAACAACTCTACCTCTCGCTCGAGAAGCGTGCGCGCGACCTGTCCTGTATGGTTCTGGCCGATCTGTCGCTGTCGACCGACTCCTGGATTTCGTCTGATGCCAGGGTAATCGACGTCATCCGCGACTCTTTGCTGCTGTTTGGGGAAGCGCTCGAGGCCACCGGTGACCGCTTCGCGATCTGCGGCTTCTCGTCGCTCAAGCGCAGCAATGTGCGTTTCCATCGGCTGAAAAACTTCGACGAACGCTTTGACGATAAAGTGCGCGGCAGAATCGCAGCGATCAAGTCGGGCTATTACACCCGTCTCGGGGCGGCGATCCGCCACGCCACCGCGCTGCAGGGCAGCGAAACCGCAAGTCGGCGCATCCTGCTCATCCTCTCCGACGGGAAACCGAACGATCTTGATCTCTACGAGGGCCGCTACGGCATCGAGGACACCCGCGTCGCCGTCGGTGCAGCACGCCGTCAGGGGCTGGTACCGTTTTGCGTAACGATCGATCGCGAAGGCGCGGGCTATCTGCCCCATCTGTTCGGGCCTTCCGGATACGCGGTTATCCGCAAACCCGACGAACTGCCTACCCGCCTGCCCCTGCTCTACGCCCAACTGACACGGTAGTAGTGGGCCAAAAGAGAAAAGCGACGAAAAAGCGCCAATACGCAGTCAACCCTTATGCAGTACCAAATGCTTCAATGTCGGCATGCGCCGATTGACCACCCCCCTCCGCCCCATCTTCGCTTTCCTCGCTCTTTGCCTGGTTGCCGCGTTGACTCACGCCCAGCAGGACCCCGCCCCGGTTAAAAAAGCCATCGAAAGCTGGCTCAAGATCCAGTCCAAAGGCCTGCCCGGGCAGGTCAGTTTCGAAGTTGGCCATCTCGACCCGGGCAATCAACTCGTGCCGTGTCACAACTTCGATGTCAGCCGCCCGTCCGGCACGCAGGCCTGGGGCCGCACCAACGTCATGGTGCGCTGTCTCGACGCGGCCGGTTGGCGCGTCCATGTGCCGGTACATATCCGGGTCAAGGCCGATTACCTGATCAGCGCGCGCCCCATCGCGCAGGGGCAGGTTGTGGTGGAGGCTGATCTGGCCACCCAGTGGGGCGACCTGTCCGACCTGCCGGCGAACATCCTTACCGAAGCCGGCTTGGCCGTTGGCAAGGCGGCCGCGACGTCGATCCCGGCCGGCCGGCCGCTGCGTGCGGACATGCTCAAAGCCCTGTGGGTGGTGCGCCAAAACCAGACAGTCCGGGTCGTAACAAGCGGGCCGGGCTTTGCCGTGAGCAACGAAGGCCGCGCGCTCAACAACGCCGTCGAAGGTCAGGTCGCTCAAGTTCGGCTGGGCACCGGCCAGGTCATCAGCGGAATTGCCAAAGCCGGCGGCACGGTGGAAGTCAGCTACTGAGATTTGTTTATAATTAAGGCAATGGCAAGATTCTCCCCCACCTCAAGTTTTTGCCCGCGCTGCCGTAGACAGCCATAGAGAAACGCCCTGCGCGAAAGGAAATTAACGTGAAGATCAACAGTACCCTACCCGCCGTCAGCACAGCGCCGGATGCCGCCCGTACCAAGAGCCCTGCCGCCGCATCGCCCCAATCCGCTGCGGGAACGGCGCCGCGTGTCGATATTTCCTCGCTTTCCGCCCACATGCAGAAAGTCGGCGCTGGCGAGACGCCGGTCAACGCGGAGCGCGTCGCGGAAATCAAGGCCGCGATCGCCGCAGGCCGCTTCCAGATCAACCCCGAGCGCATTGCCGACGGTCTGCTGACCAGCGTGCGCGAGATGCTCGGACGTCCGAACCAGGCCGCTTGATGTTGGGCGACACGCTTCGGACAGAGATTAGCCGACTCGGTGAATTCATCGACCTGCTGCAACGCGAGCAGGCACTGCTCGTCCAGGGCGATACCGAAGCCCTGCTGCTGCTCAGCGAAAAGAAAACCGCCCTGGCGAATGCGCTTGCCGCACTCGCGCAGGAGCGCGCTTGTGAAATGGGTGGAATGGGATCTGACCCCATTCCACAAGCGTGGCAAAAGCTGCTGGAACTCGCCGCCAAAGCGCGCGATCTCAATGCAACCAATGGCCAATTGATCAGCCTGCACATGCAGAACAACCAGCAGGCTTTGGCGGTTTTGATGAATGCCGCCAATCGGGCAATGACCTACGGACCGGACGGTCAGCAAACCGCCGGGTTGGGCGGCCGCATCCTGGGCTCCGCCTGAGTTATTCAGGCAAGGCCAGTTCCTTCACCTGATCCGGCGTTTTAGCTTCCATGTTGATGGCGACACGGCGGTTGCGCTGGCGGCCTTCGGCGTTGGCGTTGTCGGCGATGGGGCGCTGTTCGGCATAGCCGGTCGCGGTCAGGCTGCGCGGATCGACGCCCGTTTCGATGAACAGCCGCACCACGCTCGCGGCGCGGGCGCCGGAGAGTTCCCAGTTGGAAGGAAACAGCGGCGTGTTGATCGGCGCGTTATCGGTATGCCCTTCGACGGTGATCGGAAAATCCGTGGTGGCGATAATCCTCCCGACGGCCGCCAGCGCCCTGACCGCAGGGGCTTGCAGGCGCGCCTCGCCGGAATCGAACAGCACGCTGGCGTTAATTTCGACGGTAATGCCCTGAGCACCCTCGGTCACGCGCACCTGGCCCTGCTGCACCAGCGGGGCCAGCGCAGCGGTGATTTCCTTCGCCTTGTTGCGCAGCGTTTCGCGGTTCTGCTGGCGCTGGTGGTCGATCTGGGGTTTTTTGACGGGAATGCCGAGCGGCAGCGGCGCGTTGGGATTGATCTGGACCAGCGCCCCGGTGGCGCTGCCCGGCACATTGCGAAACGCCGACGAGATCGAGTCGGACAGGACGCGATATTTACCCTCATTCACCGACGAGAGCGCATACATCACGACAAAAAAAGCGAACAGCAGGGTAATGAAATCCGCATAGGAGACGAGCCAGCGTTCGTGATTTTCGTGCTCTTCTTCGCCTCTGCGCCGTCGTCCCATGACCGAACCCATCGTCAGACAACATAGCCCTGCATGCGGCTCTCGATGATGCGCGGGTTATCCCCATTCGAGATGCCGATCAGGCCGTCGATGAACATCTCGCGGATGGCGACCAGGCGATTGATGTTGAACAGCAGTTTTTTGGCGATCGGCAGGAAGATCAGGTTGGCCGCGCCGACGCCGTAGATCGTCGCAACGAAGGCCACGGCGATGCCGGCGCCGAGCTTGGAGGGGTCGGAAAGATTTTCCATGACGTGGATCAAGCCCATCACCGCGCCGAGAATGCCGATGGTCGGCGAGTAGCCGCCGGCCGCCTCCCAGATCTTCGCCGAGAGCTTCATCTGCTCCGCGTAGGCGTCGATCTCGACTTCCAGCACGCCGCGCAGACGATCCGGCTCGACGCCATCGACGAGGAGTTGCAGCCCCTTCCGCATGAAGGGATCGGTGATCGTCATTGCCTGCGCCTCCAGCGCCAGCAGGCCTTCCTTGCGCGCCACATGGCTCCAGCGCACCATCTGTTCGATCAACCGGTCAGGATTGGTCGGCGGCGGCACAAACACCCACTTGACCATTTTGAGGCCGGTCACAAAAACCGCCAGCGGACTTTGCAGCATGACGGCGCCCAACGTGCCGCCGATGACGATCAGAAAGGCCGTCGGCTGAACGAGGGAAGCGACATGCCCGCCTTCGAGCACCTGCCCGCCCAGAATGGCGAAAATACCGAGCGCCAGACCGACGATACTGATCTTGTCCATGTTCATGCGGGGGTGGGTTGCGCGAGTATCGGTTTGCGCCTGTTGCGCCGCGCCGCCGGTTGCCGCGCACCCGCGTCACCCAGCATGCTGACGCGCAGGCGGGCGACGGCCTGCGTGTGCAACTGGCAGACGCGCGACTCGGTGACGCCCAGCACCGCGCCGATTTCGCGGAGGTTCAAGTCCTGCTCGTAGTAAAGCGCCATCATCATTTTTTCGCGCTCCGGCAGGCCGGCGATGGCCGCGACCAGCCCCCCGCGCAGGTCGCTCTCTTCGAGCAGCGCCAGCGGATCGGGCGCGATACCGACAGCATGCCGTTCGAGATAATCGTCATTTTCCTCGGCAAGGTCTTCGAGATAGACGATTTGATGACCGCGCGCATCCTGCAACAGCTTCTGGTAGTCGGCCAGCGGCATCTCCAGCGCGGCGGCCAGTTCGCCCTCGCTGGCATGGCGTCCCTGCTGGTGTTCGAGTTTCTGGATGGCGGTCTCGACACGGCGCATTTCCTTGCGAATGCCTCTCGGCAGCCAGTCGTTCTCGCGCAGGCCGTCGAGCATGGCGCCGCGCACCCGCTGCACCGCATAAGTTTCAAATTGCGCGCCCAGGCCCTCCTCGAAACGCCCCAGCGCATCGAGCAGGCCGAGCATGCCGTTTTGCACGAGGTCATCCACCTCCACGCTGGCCGGCAGTCGCGCCATCAGATGAAAGGCGATCCGCTTGACCAGCGGGACATATTGATTGACGAGCCGCTCTTTTTCGAGTGTGCCCTGGGAGGTGTACATCGTTGCCATCGGCGTATTTATAACACCGAATCCCAGAGTTCCGCCGCCACGGATGGGTTGGGACAGACATAGGTCGCCGTGCCGTTCGCCTCGACCCGCGTCATGCCAAGATAATCGAGCCGGACGCCCAGATACTCGCGGGTCACGCGCTGCAGATTGTCGAAGACGGCCTGCGCCTCCGGGGCCGAGCGGGCATGGGTAATGGTAATCCGGAAGTGTCCGCAGCCCTGCTCGCGCGCGACGCGCTTGATCCGCGCGTAGGCATCGATCACATCCGTTTCGCGCGCCGCCACGGACAAGGTCACGGCGGAAGCGCCGAACAGCTTGCGCAGTCCGTCTGCCTGATCGCGCAGCACCGATTGATTAGACAAATGCCGGCTCCCGCGCCGCCTGATTCGCGACGGGCATCACCAGCCCCAGTTCTTCCGCTTGCAGTCGATGCGCCGATTCCGCCTTGGGCTGCTTGAAGGCACGATGCAGCAGATAATTGCGGTTGGGCAGGTGCAGGTCTTCCGGGACGCGCTGGCCATTCGCGACATAGGCCAGCAGCAGGCCGTGCCGCACCACGGCATCAAGCGCCGGCGCCAGCGAAGCCGTCTCATCCACCTTGGTCAGGATGCAGCCGACGAGGTCTTCGCCGGCATAACTCTTGATCACGTCGTCGAGCGTGTCGCCGCGGCTGGTGGCGTTCAGCATCAACAGCCGCCGCACCGCGCCGGCGCGCGTCAGCATCGCCGCCTGTTCGGCCACCATGCGGTCGCGCTGGCTCATGCCGACGGTATCGATGAGCACCATGTGCTTGCCGGAGAGCTCGCCCAGCGTGCGCCGCAGGTCTTCGCTGTCCCTGACCACATGCACCGGCACGCCGAGGATGCGGCCATAGATGCGCAACTGCTCATGGGCGCCGATCCGGTAGCCATCCGTCGTCAGCAGCGCCAGCTTGTCGGCGCCGTAGCGCACCACGCAGCGCGCGGCGAGCTTGGCGGTGGTGGTGGTCTTGCCGACGCCGGTCGGCCCCACCAGCGCGAACACGCCGCCCCGGTCGATCAGGTCGTTTTCGCTGGTCAGCGCGCGCAGGCGGCGATTGACCGCGCCGACCAGCCATTTGCGGCCATCCTGTTGCGCCAACTCACTCGGCATATCCTCGACCAGCCGCCGCGCCAGCACGCCGGAAAAGCCGGCCTCCAGCATTTCACCCAGCAATTGCGCCTTGGCGGGCGCGTGACGCGTCATGTCGCTCCAGGCGAAACCGGCCAATTGACGTTCAAGCATGCCGCGGATGCTCTGCATCTCCGTCATCAATTGCCGCACCTCCGCGCTGCCCTCCATGCCACCGCGATGCTCTGCCGGAACGCTGCCCAGAAGCGCATGCGCGGCAGGAACGGCCGCCGCGGCGAATCCGGGCGCGAATTTTTGTGCAATTTCCGGCACGGGTTTAGGCGCGGATTTCGGCGGCAAGGGCCGCAGCTTCACCCTGTCTTCCCCGGCCGGCGCAACATCCTGACGCGCACTCTCCTGTTGCCACGGTTGCCAAGGCTGAAAAGGCAACGGCGCCCGCGCCTTGGCCGACAAACTGACGGTGTAATCATCCTCGCCAGACGCGCCGCCACTGGCAGCCCGCCCCGCAAAAGTCGGCGCTGGCAGGACGGCGCCAGCCGCCCCCTGTCCCCTGGCCCCTGTCCCCTGATCCCTGACCCCTGTCAACGCATCCAGGCTGTCGGCCGACATGGCGGTGATTTCCACGCCGCCGGGCACCGCCTTGTTGGAAACGACAATCGCCTCCGGGCCAAGCGCTTCCTTGACCTTGCGCAGGGCCTCGCGCGCGCTTTCGCCGAAAAATCGTTTTACTGTCATGGCATTTCCTTCGCTTTACTTTACTTTTCTCTCGCTGCGGCGGTCTCAGGCTTTTGCGCCGATGACGGCCGTCACCTTGATCGTTTTCGAATCCGGAATTTCACTGTTCGCCAGCACCTTCAGGTTCGTCCAGGCGCGGCGCAAAAAGCGCGACAGCAGCCAGCGCAATCCGCTCGGCACCAGCAACACCGCCGGCAAGCCCAGGTCTTCCTGCCGCTTGGCCGCCGCCACGGTTTCACGCAACAGCGTATCGGCCAGGCCCGGTTCGATGCCCGAACCATCGGCGCCCGCCCCTTGCATCGCCTGCGCCAGCAGGCGTTCCAAACCCGGTTCGAGCGCCATCACCGCCAGTTCCTGACCGTTTGGATAGAGCTGCTGGACAATCGCCCGCCCCAGATTGACGCGCACCAGCGCCGTCAGTTCGGCGGGGTCCTGCGTGCGCGGCGCATTTTCGGCCAGCGTCTCGATGATGGTGCGCATGTCGCGGATATTGACGCCTTCTTCCAGCAGGTTTTGCAGCACCCGCTGGACGGCGGACAACGACAGCGCCTTCGGAACCAGTTCTTCGATGAGCTTTGGTGCGTCCTTCGCCAGGTGGTCGAGCAGCGCCTGGGTTTCCTGCCGTCCCAGCAGTTCGGCGGCGTGCGTCATGATGAGATGATTGAGATGGGTGGCCATCACCGTGCCGGCGTCGACCACCGTGTAGCCCATGATGTGCGCCTGGTCGCGGAGATGCTGCTCGATCCAGACCGCCGGCAGACCGAAGGCCGGGTCCTGGGTCGGCGCGCCGGCCAGCGGCCCGCTGACGCGGCCGGGATTGATGGCCAGATGCATGCCCGGATAGGCTTCACCGACGCCGATTTCAACACCCTTCAGACTGATGCGATAGCCATTCGGCTTGAGCTCCAGATTGTCGCGGATATGCACCGGCGCGGAGAGGAAGCCCACTTCCTGGGCGAACTTTTTACGCAGGCCGCGAATGCGCTTCAAGAGTTCGCCATCCTGGCCGCGATCGACCAGCGGGATCAGGCGGTAACCGACCTCCAGACCCAGCACATCAACCGGCGCGACATCCGCCCAGCTGGCCTCGACACTTTCCTCTGGCGCGGCGACGGCGGCGGGTTTTTCTTCCGCGGTTGCGGCGGTTTGCTTCTCCCTGATTTTCCACCAGGCCAGCGCACCCAGTCCCGCCGCCAGCAGCAGAAACACGAAGGTCGGCATGCCGGGAATGATGCCCAGCAGGAAGAGGATGCCGGCCACCAGGATCAGCACCATCGGATTGCCGAACACCTGCGCCATGAACGAAGTGGTGATGTCCTTGTCGTCGCTGACGCGCGACACCACCAGGCCCGCCGCCACCGAAACGATCAACGCCGGAATCTGCGCCACCAGGCCATCGCCGATGGTCAGGAGAACATAGGTCTTGGCGGCGGCACCGGCGCTCATGTCGTGCAGCGCGATGCCGATGATCAGGCCGCCGATGATGTTGATGATCAGGATCAGGATGCCGGCGATCGCATCGCCGCGCACGAATTTCGAGGCGCCGTCCATCGAGCCGTAGAAATCGGCTTCCTGGGCGATTTCCTTGCGGCGGCTGCGCGCCTCCTGCTCGCCGATCAGGCCGGCATTCAGGTCGGCGTCGATCGCCATCTGCTTGCCGGGCATCGCGTCCAGGGTGAAGCGCGCCGAGACTTCGGCGATGCGCCCCGCGCCCTTGGTGATGACGATGAAGTTGATCAGCGTGAGGATCAGGAAGACGATGATGCCGACGGCGTAATTGCCGCCGACCAGGAAGTGGCCGAAGGCTTCGATCACCTTGCCGGCGGCGTCCGGCCCGGTGTGGCCTTCGAGCAGCACGATGCGCGTCGAGGCGACGTTGAGGCTCAAGCGCAGCAAAGTCGTCACCAGCAGGACGGTCGGGAAAATCGAAAAATCCAGCGGCTTCAGCGTGTAGAGCGCCACCAGCATCACCATCACCGACAACGCGATGTTGAAGGTGAAGAACAGGTCGAGCATGAAGGGCGGCAGCGGCAGCACCATCATCGACAGCACGAGGAGGATGAGAATCGGCGCCGCCAGCGTCTTCAGATTGTCGGCGCGCAGCAGGGTCTGCCAGGAGAGGGCTTGCGCGGCCATTTATTGAACTTCTCCAGGGTCCAGGCCCGTCGGCACGGCCACCGGCGCAACCGGCGGCAACAACCCCGCCGCCGCCCCCTGGGCCATGAAGGCGTTCATCTGGTAGATGTAGGCCATCACCTCGGCCACCGCCGTGTAAAGCGCCGCCGGCACCGTCTCGCCGATGTCGACATGGCGATGCAGCGCCCGCGCCAAGGGCGGCAGCTCGATCACCGGCACGTTGTTTTCACCGGCCAGGTCGCGGATTTTTTGCGCCACCAGGTTCATGCCCTTCGCCACCACCTGCGGCGCCCCCATCTTGGCGCTGTCATATTTCAGGGCGACCGCGAAGTGCGTCGGGTTGGTCACCACCACATCCGCCTTCGGCACCTCGCTCATCATGCGATTGCGCGCCAGTTCGCGCTGCTGGCTGCGGATGCGCGCCTTCAACTGCGGGTCGCCTTCCAGTTCCTTCATTTCCTTGCGCACTTCTTCGCGGGTCATGCGCAGTTGCTGGTAGTAGCGCCAGAGCTGGAAGGGCACGTCGATCAGCGCCACCACCGCCAACACGGCGACAAAGGCCACAAAGGCATACAGCAGCATCTTGCCGAAGGCCGGCAGGGCCACCTCGATCGGCTGCGCCAGCATGGCGAACAGGCTGTCGCGCTCGTGCGCCACCACCCACAACACCACGCCGACCAGCATGAAGGCCTTCAGCAGGCCCTTCACCATCTCGGCAATACTTTGCCAGGAAAGCATGCGTCCGAGACCCTTGAGCGGATCCATGCGATCGAATTTGAGCGCCAGCGCCTTGGGCGAAATCACCCAGCCGCCCAGCAAGAACGGCGTCATGATGGCGGCAACCAGAGTGGCCAAAAAGAGCGGCGCCAGCATGGTCAGCGCCTCCGTGCCGAGGTGCAGCAACTGCTGCCCGATCGCGTTGGTATCGAAGGCGTCCCGCCGTTCGAGCGTCAGCCCCTGGCGAAAGATGCTTTGCGTGCGCGTGGCGAACCAGCCCGACAAGGCCCACAAACCGCCGGCCCCGCCCGCCATGACCAGAAACGCCATCAGCTCCCGCGACTGCGGAACCTGCCCCTCCTCGCGCGCCTGTTCGATGCGTCGCGCGGTTGCGGGTTCGGTCTTTTCGAGATCGCTCTCTTCAGCCATGGACGGTTCTTTCGCTCATACCGGCAATTATTGCCGGTGGAGGACAAGCGGGAACCGGGGAAAAGGCGCGGATTGGGCGGTTAATCCTCGCTGCGCGCTACAATCAGCCAGCGCAATCACCGGAGCATCCCGCCATGTCGCAAGCCCATGCTTATCAACCGATCCAGGAAGACGAATATCTGGCGCAGGAAGAAACCGCCCGCGTGCGCCATGAACTGGTCGACGGCGAGATTTATGCCATGGCCGGCGCCAGCGAACGGCATAACCGGATTGCCGGCAACGTATTCTTTCACCTGCGCGCCGCCACGCGCGGCAAGACCTGCCGCGCCTTCATGGCCGACATGAAACTCCGGCAGGCGGCAGGCACGCTGTATTACTACCCCGACGTGATGCTGGTGTGCGACCCTGACGACGACCACCCGCTCTACAAGCAGTCGCCCTGCCTGATCGCCGAGGTCCTCTCGCCCGCCACCGCCAAGATCGACCTGCGCGAAAAATTGTCGGCCTACCGCGCATTGACGAGCCTGCGCTATTACCTGATCGTCGATGCCGAACGCCTGTGGGCCAAATGCTATTCGAAAGACGCCAGCGGCCAGTGGTTCGAACAGGAACTGTCAGCCGAAGACCGGTTGCAAATCAACTGCGGCGACGCGCAAACGAGCCTGACGCTGGACGACATTTACGAGGACACCGGACTGTTGCCGTAAAAGTCGGAATAGCGGTGAATAGGGTCAGACACCATTCGCTCATGTTTGCCCTTCGAGTGGCGAGAGAATTCCTTGCACCTTGGCCCCGGCCTGCTTCGCCAGCGCGGGGTTTTGCAGCCACATTTCGATGAAGAACTCGCGCATTTGCTCGGACATGGCCAAACGATGGAGCATCAGGCTCTCTGGAATCGATGCGGGTGCATGATCTTCGATTTCAAGCATTTGGATCCTCGCCTCGTTTGATCTTTTCCAAGGCTGCAATATCAAGTTGATCCTTGGGACGATTGGCAATGTGCTTCATGGCGATCAAATCGTCAATGGAAGCAATCGGCACCCTTCGGCCGAACAATTCACCCATGACCGCGTTGGCAATTAATCTATCGAATGAAACCTCCGGGCGGACCAGCACATCCACCACACTACCGCCGACTTGGGGTTCTCTCAGTGCAAATGCCAGCATGCCCTTTTCTCGATGCCACTGATCGATTTGTTTGGCGTTTCTAAGTGAGTCGATCGATACCGGGATCACGGGAAGCAACCCGAATCGGTTGGCAATATCGATAAATCTGGCCAGATTCTCGTCATTCATCGCGAGCACCAGATCAACATCGAAAGTGGAACGCAGAAATCCATGCAGTTGAACCGCCAGACCGCCGACCAGAACGTACTGAACCTGCGCGTCGGATAAGGATTGCAGAATCTCCGTGATTTTCATGGTGTGTTCAGTATCGGCAAGAAATTCTCGCGGAAAGTCGGCGCTGGCGGGACGGCGCTCAGAAGGTCACCGTCAGGCGGCGCTCGATGTAGAGCGGGCCGGGGACTGTGGCACCGCTCGTGTCTGTATTCGGACAAACTCCAGCGGAATTTGCCTGGCTGCACGCAGTTGAAGTGATGCTGAAGACAGTCGGGCCGCCGTGGGTGCTCGCCGCAGTGGGATTGTCGCAGGCTACCGTGACAGTGAAGCCGAACACCGTGAATGTTCCATTGGCCGCGCAGGTCGTGCCCGTCGGATTGGCGCGCTGCAATGGCAACTGCTGAAACAACCCCCACTCCACCCCCGCCCGCGCCGCCTGATAGGCGCGCACGCCCTGCACATCGAGAGCCGAACCGATCTGCTGGCTGGACGACACACTGAGGATGAACGCCCCCAGCGCCGCCAGCACGACGAGGATGAAGATGGCGGAGACGATGGCGAAGCCACGCAGTCGTTTCATGGCGAATTATCGACGTGGATTTGCTGGAACAGGGTGATGGACTCGCCGCCAGATTCCAGCCGGAGGCTGATATACAGCAGGCCGTTGCGGCCGGTGGCGGCGGAGGCGTAGTCGATGGCGCAAGTCGCAGCCGAGCCCGCCAGCAGGACACCGGGGGCGGTACATGTTGATGGCGTCGCCAGCGAGCAGCCGCGAAAGCGTGTCAAGGTGTTGCCGTCGCATACATAGCGCACCACCAGATCGCTCTGGTCGACTACCTGAAACCGCGCGGACGGCGAAGGCAGCGGCGGCGACTGGGCGGCGAAAGGATTGCTGGTCAGCGCAACCGGGTTCGTCGTGATCGCCCCCGTGCCGCCGAGCGTGGCAACGTTGCGTCCGGTATAGGCATCCGCCGGTGTGTAGCCCGGGCCCAGGTTATAAACGACGATGCGGTCACCGCCATTCATGGCAGGCAGCGGCCCCAGCACGTCGAACGTGGTATCCGCCGTGCTCGTGAAGCTGAGGAAGTCGCCGCCGGTAGAACCATCCGTCGGGTCACGGTAGCGCCCGCCCGATTTCGTCATGATGAACTCGAAACCGTTGGGCACCGTGCGCAAACTATTCGGCAGCGCCAGACGTACATCGCGCGAAATGCGCCGCAGCGCGACATCGGCCTGATCGGTCAGCTCGGCCCGCCGCACGGAATCGACATAACCTTGCACCGGCCGGGTGATGAACACGGCGACCATGCCGGCCAGAATGCCGGTTATAACGATCACCATGATCATTTCGATCAGGGTGAAGCCGTCAGAGCGTCGGGAGCAGTTCGTCATGGCAGCATATTCGGCGAATGGCGGGTGCGGTAACCTTCGACCATGATAGTTTCGCCGGGGGCGGTGACGGTGACAGTAATTAACAGCGCGGCTCCGCCGCTGATATTTCCGCCGACGGGGCCGAGATCGGCGGCGTCCACGCGAACCCCGGCGCTATAGCCAATGGGCATGGCCGCTCCCTCTACATTGGTTGTAGTGCTGAGATTGTGGTAGTCGCTGACGTTATCGAATGGCGAAGTTGATCCCGCTGAGCGGGTTTCCGCAGCCGTGCCGCCGGCGCAGCCCGCCGCACTGGTTGCCGTTGCTGCATTCGCATCATCCGGATCACACCAGGTAAACGGCTGCAACATCACCTCTTCCAAGATCGCTTCGGCAATCGCCAGCGCCTGCTTGCGGATCATTGGATCGGCTGAATGTCGCGTGGTGTGATTGAGCACCGTCAGCACCCCCGCCAGCGCCACGCCGACGATGACGATGAAGACGATCAGTTCGATCAGCGTGAGGCCGCGTTGGCGATTAGCGCACATAGCCGGTTTCTGCTTCGACGGTGATAGTTGCCGTCGTGGCGCTATTCGCCACGATGGAATAACTTCCGCCCGTCGAAACGCCGAGCGGACTGAAGACCAGCGAAGCCGTGCTCGCGCCGCCCAGCGTGACACCCGACGGTGCGCAAATCTGATTCGCTGGCGTGGCGGCCGGACAATCCCGCGCAGGACCGCCCGGCAAATCCACCCAGTTGCCGGGCGAGGACAGCGTGCAATTCGCTGTACTGATCGACAGAGTATCCGGGTCACGCAGATCGCGCGTGGCAATCAGGTCGTTACCGCTGCGCGTCACGCACACAAACCGCCGCTGCGCCACCGCCGCCTTCCTTGCGTATTCCAGCGTCGCCTTCACCTGATCCCGATAACCGATCTCGTCAAACCCGCGCAGCAAATCGAAACGCGGCAGCACCACGACGGCCAGGATGCCGATGATGACCATGGTCACGATCAGTTCAACCATCGTGAAACCGGATGGCACTTTGCGCATCATTCCGTCCGTTCTCCTGTCGCGAGCAGGCTTGCCATCTCCGCCAATCCGATGGCTTCGATACCGGGCCCCAGCGGGTAGCGCTCCGCGCCGCCATAAACCACGAAGCAGCGATCCGGCTGCAAGTCACCGCGTGCCGCATGAAAGCCTTTTTCCAGCCTGGGCGCCTGCCCGCGCTTGATCTCGACCGCCCAGCGGCCGCGCCCCGGGATATCGAGCAACAGGTCGATTCCGGCGCCAGCCGCCGTGCGGTAGAACGATGCCACGGCGCGCTCCGGTGCGGCATCGATCAGGGTTTCGATCACAAAGCCCTCCCAACTGGGCCCGGCGACGGGGTGTCCCAGCAACTTTTCCAGGTCGCCGATGCCCAGCAGCGCATGCAGCACGCCGCTGTCGCGCACAAAAATCCTCGGCGACTTGACCAATCGCTTGCCGACATTGGCATGCCAGGGTTGCACGCGCCGCACCAGCAACAGATCGACCAGCAGGTCCAGGTAGCGGGCCACCGTCTTGCCATCCACCGCCAGACCGCGCGCCAGTTGCGCGGCATTCAGCAGCCCGCCCTGCGCGTGCGCCAGCATGATCCAGAAGCGGCGCAAGGTCTCGGCCGACACCCGCGGCCCGAGGGTCGGAATATCGCGTTCCAGATAAGTGCGAATGAAGTTTTCGCGCCAGATCAGGCTCCGCGCCTCGTCGGCGGCAAGAAAACTGTCCGGAAACCCGCCGCGCACCCACAGGCGGTCGCGCTCGCTGGCGCCAAGCTCCAATAGGTCCAGCGGGGCCAGTTCGAGGTAGGCAATGCGCCCCGCCAGGCTTTCGCCCGATTGCCGGAGGAGGTCGATGGATGCCGAACCCAGCAGCAGGAAACTTCCCGCCGTTCGTCCCGCCCGGCGCCCCTGGTCGATCAGCCCGCGCAGGGTTTCGAACAGCGCCGGCACACGTTGCACCTCGTCGAGAATCACCAACTTGTCGCGATGGGCGGACAGATAGCCCGCCGCGTCCGACAATTTCGCGCGATCGGCCGGCATTTCAAGATCAAGATAAACGGCCGCCTGGCCCTCGGCAATCTTCCGCGCCAGCGTCGTCTTGCCCACTTGACGCGGGCCAAGCAGACAAACCGCCGGAAACTGTTTCAGCCGGCTGCGGACAAGTTGTTCGATTCGCCGTGGTTTCATCATCGCAATTATGGTTAACTATTCCATAAATACAAGATATTCAGAACACCAGCCCGTGTAGGGCGCAATCGTTATTGCGCCGCATGAGAAGCATCCGGTGCAATGCGCTTCGCTTATTGCACCCTACACACCCGGCCGCGAACAGCACATCGTCTGAAATATCCAAAGTCATCCGCATAACAGGAACCCCTCGTCAATCAAATTAATCTGATGTTCGATGGTATTTCAAACATCAGATTGCAAACATGCAAAAGTCGGCGCTGGCGGGACGGCGCGGCGACATCAATAGCGCTCGCGCATGTAAATGTAGGGAGCCTTGGGCGAGCCGAAACGGAGGCGGGCATTCGGATCCTGCGCCCAGGCCGCCACGCCGCCGCAATTGGACGGCGCCGACCAGTGACCTTGCAGCCAGGGCCGGTTCGCTGCCGTGGTTCCCGGTGGATGAGTGGCATTGCAAGACGTGTCGTTGCCGCTCGCGTTCAGGTTGACCGCAATGTCTCTAAAACCCGCGCTACCGAGCTTGGGGAAAGTGATGAAACCAACGCCACTGCTAAAGGTGGGGCTCCCCGAGGGTGCCATCCCGGCGACGTTGGCGGCGGCAATTCCGCTGCAGGTATCGGCCGTGTTGGTCAGCCAGCGGTTGCCATCCCAGTATTCGGCGCGGTATTCAACGCGGATGGGCAGCAGTTCCGACCCGTAAGCGTTGATGAGACGCAGGCGGCCGCTGCGTGCCCTTGTAGTGCCATCGATACCCGTGGATGGATGGGTATCGACGTCTTCTGCATGCAGAGTGATGGTCGTTTCTTGTGTCGGGAAGCTGTCGAAGACATACGAAATCCTGCCGGTTACCGTGCTGTGCAGGACTTCCCCTTCGCCATTGCTGACGAATTTCGTTGCCGGTATCGCCCCCGCTCCGCCTTGCGTAGAGTCGACATACAGATTGCCTGCGCTGCCGCCTGCTGACAGGCTGAGGTTGACGGCGCTGGCGAATCCGCCGCCAGCGGTGTAGTTCGTGGTGGGGGCGGCAGGGGTCTTGCCATTCATGGCGGTGGCCTTGACCGAGAAGGGCTGACCGGGGATAACGCTGGCGCCCGGACGTCCAGAATAGACGAAACCTCCGCACTGCGGCGTGACCTCGACTTTGAAGTGGTGGGGATAGAAGCGCCCGGCATAGGCAGTGCCGGTGGTATTGCCGGCCCCAAGATAATCGCCGTCGCCCACGGCAAGGGTGGCCTTGAGGATGCCGACCTCGTCCCACATCCAAGCGTAGTTGGTGACAGTGCCGAAGACGCCGCCCGATCCCGTAAAGACGGGGTTGCCGGTCGGCAGGGCGCCATCGCTCCCAGGGATGGGCAGTTGGCGGGCCCAGGTCGCGGAGATAGTCTCCGGTGTGCTTTCCTTGCCATAACTCGGGGTCGGATTACCTTGCTGGTTGAGGGCAGTAACGATAATGCTGAAATTCTGTCCGGCGCGGCAAAATTTCGCATCGCTTGCCGACGGACTGGTCTGGTTGGCACTATTGGCAGTACCGTCGGCACAGGTGGCGACGAGAGAAAAACTGGCTGGCTTGACAACAAAGGCATTCGACGCCCCCGCCAACGTCACCGCTGGCGCGCCCACTCCGGTCTTGCGGGCATGCAGACGCACCAGGCCCACATCGCTGTAGTTGAACGTGAGCGGCGCGTTGCCGTTGGCGTCGAAAGTCAGGCTGACCGGCGTATAGCTCGAAACGCTGCCGTTGTTGTTGCGCGCGATGGCGGTGCTGGCGCCGCCATTGATCGTCATCAGATTGCTGGCGGCGCAGGCGGCCGGGTTGTTGCATTCGTAGGCGAAATCAACCGTGTTGGGGCCGGAAAGCGCGCTCTCGCAGGCCCGGGTGGTGGTGCTGGTCCGTACCGCGCGGAGTTGATAGGTGCCGCTGCTCACGCCCGCCACCTGACCGGGAATAATCGCCTCCGCGCCGCCCGCCGTGGCGGAAAAGATGAATCCGGCATCGGCAAACGTCAGGTTGCAACTTTCGGTGGCGCCGACAAAACACCGGACGGCGGGTGTCGCCGTCGGCGCCGGCACAATGCTTGTCGCCCCCAGCGTAAGTGTTCCCGTTGTCGCTCTCTGCAGATACCGGGTAACCGCCGTGCCCGCCGGAATGGTCAGCGTATTAGTCTCCGTGCCACCAGTGGCAGCGGCATACCAGCCGGTCGGTGTCTGGGTCAGCGTGGCGCTTCCCGCAAACAAGGTGGAGCACGTGGCATCGGCACAGGCCTTGATGGTCACGGGTTCACGCAGGCAGGTCACCCCGCTACCGCTGTGCTCGATGCGCAGATGATTGAAAGCTGCCTCCGGCACGCCAAGCGTGGCCGCCACCACGCTCCACTCCACGTCATCAATCAAAAACCAGGTGCGGTATTGATTAAAGATATCGGTCCTGATTTCAAGCCGGACAGACTGACCAGCAACCGCGGCCAGACTTACCGAACAGTTGGTCCATGGTTGCAGTCCGCGATTGTATGCGGCGCTCATGCCCAAGGTATGGTTATTGGAATTCCTGCCATTGTCCCAATAATTGTATAAACCATAGCCGGGTTGTGTATTGGTGATTGCCGCTATACGGTAATTCGGGCTAAACGGGCAAGTGGCGTAATTGTTCAGTTGCGGGCCGGCAATATTCAGCAATACGGCCGAAGTGGTCGGATTGACCAGGCGCACTCTGATGAAATCGTACTGAGTGACGTTGCCATTCACTGCGCTATCCCAACCTTGCGGCTTGATCCGGATGTTGATGTTCCCAGGACTGCTGGCGGGAACGGTGAAATCCTTGGTAAGGGTCGCATTTGAACTTGTCGAATCCGCATTGGTCCGGTAACCAATCAGATACGAGAACTGGCCGGTATTGGGTGTACCGTCGGTGCTTGAAGTCAGTCCGGATCCGCCAGTATCAGTGACATTGAGCGTCTCGGATGGGCGTATCTGGATATCCATGGCCGCGTTTGAGCGCGTGCTTGCAGTCCAACCCGGCGGCGTCGCCGTGCCAGCCCCTCCTCTTTCGAGGTTGCCGTTTATCGGCGTTTGCGGGTTGGCCGCCTTGGGTCCGTTGGCAACAAGATCGAAATATAAATAATAGGTTGCCGGCCCCGCATCCTGGAGAAGGAAGCGCACCTCACCCCGGCCGTTATTTGCGGCATCGGTTGCACCGGCATAGACAGCATCGGTAAATTCCTGCGTGGTGGCAAGGCTGTCATCGGGGCGAACGATACGCGGAGAATTCGCGTCGAATGTCCCGACAACACTTAGCGCGGCGAGCAATGCCGTGAAATCGACATCGACTTTAACGGTACTGTTGACGCTGGCGCCAGCCGGCACATTGATTGGAACCCTGTATTTCCAGGCACTATCAAACCAGGCAGCCTGCGCCGTGCTCATCCAGGTCAGCGCCAGCATGATCCCGACCAGGAAACGCCACGACTGCATCGGAGCGAGTAAGTTGGGGACAGACCACGATTTTCCGCTGCCAACCATGGAAATTGGGTCGGACATCATGGCGCCTCCGAGCAAACCGAAAACCGGGGACCGCAAACCAGGGACAGACCACGGTTTTTCACGCTGCATGATAAGAGCCTCATGGGAGGTTTTCAAGATCATCAATATCGCGCGCTCTTCCGCTGGCGCGCTTGTTCGCCTTCAAAGCATCCAGGCCAATGAACGGAATGTCGAGTTCGCCCTGCCGATGGTAAAAACGCGATGGCCAGGCTGCGGCGAAATCCACGCCGTCGATGTCGGTCAGCAGATCAATGCGGAACGGCGGATATCCCAACTGAACGACCTGCTCCGGCGTCTCGAAGTCCTCGGCCGACAGGCCGAGGCCGTCAAAACCGCAGTCCCGCAATGCCGCGATCACCCGCAGCGCGTTGGCGTTGGCGTGGTCGCGCTTGAGCCAGATATCGAGATCACCGGTTTGCCGCAGCCGCCCGTGCACGGCCATGGCGTAGCCGCCGACAACGAGGTATTCAGCCCCGTGTGCGTTTAACAACGCGACAAACTCTCTGAAGTCCTTGGATAGCATCCGGATTTGAATAACTGGGGACAGACCACGGTTTTTCGGGAAGGGGATGCAGCAATCTCATGGCACGATCCGCATCGGAATAGGGTGCAAGATAGTCGGTGCTGGCGCAACGGCGATTCGGGGTCGCACCCGATGCCGAATACGTCGCGGCGGATTATCCCCTCCCCCCGCATTCAATGCAAGGCGGGTCACCTGGCCGGGTCACCTGCGCCCGCCCAGTCTTGCAGCAGCGCAATCGCCCAGGCGACGCCGAAGCCGGTGAGGTCGGTGCCGACCGCGCCCAGCCCGCCGGTGCAGCTCGATGCCGACAGGTCGACGTGCAGCCAGGGCGTCTTGCCGACGAAGCGGCCGAGGAAGCGCGCCGCGAGGATGTGGTCGGCGTCGCCTTCGAGGGTGCATTGCTTGATGTCGGCGACCTTCGAGTCGAGCGCGGCTTCGTAGTCGGCGTCCTGCGAGCGGAAAAAGGGGCCAGGCTCGATTTTCTGTTCATGATGTTTTTACCTGCCGATTCGTTCCATGCACACAAAAAAGTCGGCGCTGACAGGACGGCAGTTCATGTCCGGATCCACCCACGCTGCCTTATTTCATCGGTCATCACCGCTGCCGCGTGGGTCAGTTGCGGCACAAATTCATGCCCAGCCTGCAACGCATCGGCGAGTATCGCGGGGTCTTCAATGTATTCATGCACCATCTGGTTGCGTAGTTGCCGCATGGCGAGCCACGTCTCGGCCGAGGCGATGAAACCCAGGCGCTCCGCCCGGTCGAGATTGTCCAGCTGGGCGCCCGGTCTTTCCCCCAAGGCGGAAAGCAGCACGGGCAACAACTTGTCGGCCAAGGTATCTTGCAGTCGTCCGAAACGCCCGACAAAGGCCTCCACGCGTTCAGCCAGATCGGGATCGTCCTCCAGGCTTCTGGCGCGCATTTCGGTAAATCGCTCGGCAAAAAGACGTTGGTCGGTCGATTGCAAATGTCGGCTTTCTTTGGCGGCAACGCGACCAAGAAACTGCAAGCGCGCCAGCGATTGCGGGACGGCAATCACAGCAACACCCCCGTGCGCGCCTGCTCATGGATCGGCAAGACCCGGAGGTTGGGCGCGCCGAGCAGCAGATCGACATGACGACCGTTCAGTGCGCGCATCAACCGCACAGCAATGCGCGCCGAAAAAAGCGCGGGGCGTTCGACCGGATGCGCGGTTTGCAAGAACAAGTCGATATCACCGCCGCGCGCATCATCATCCAGGCGCGATCCAAACAAACGCACGACGGCATCGTTTCCCGCTTCTTCGCGGACAATGCGGCGTATGGTGCTAGTTTGCTTGGCGTTCAGGCGCATGGCGGGGTCTTTTATTTGATCTTACTCGTAAGTTCAAAAGTCGGCGCTGGCGGGACGGCGTCCGCGAACAGAAACCGGGACCAGAAACCGGGGACAGACCACGGTTTTCCAATACCGGCCAGAAGCGCTTTCATGGCGTTCCGCCAGTCTGTCGGTGCGGAAAAGTGTGCATCAGGCATCATTTTCAATCACTCCACGCGCCCATTGCCATGCATGATCGACCAATTGCCCCATCTCTGCCAGCGACATGTCGACATAGGGCGTTTCTTCATAGCGCAAGATCACTGCGAACGGGTTGAGGCCGCTGAACTTGTCGGATGGGAATGGCATGGCTACCTGATGTTGCAACAGCAGATCGACAAGCTCATCCACGTCGTGCGTTCTGCGAAACACAATGCCGTGGCATTCGGCGACTGCCTTGAGGCATTTTTCCACGACTTGCTGGGCGAAAAATCCGGTTGCGGAAACATCCACTTCCGGATGTGTGGCCAGCGCGCGAAACGAAGTCATGTCGCGCCAGGCAAGCGCCAACAGCCTGCGCGCCCGTTCAATGCGCTGCGTCATACAACACCCGGCCTTCACGCAATGCCCAATAGACGGCGGTCGAGCAGGCATCTTGCTGCTGATCGATCTCTGACTGCGAATAAACCAACACGTCAGCGGCAACCCTTAACGGACGCAACACTTGCCGCAAACGCACCATTTCGCGAAATTTGTCTTGGAGCTCCGGCTCTATGACCAGGAAATCCAGATCGGAATTTTCGCGCGCATCGCCGCGCGCATACGAACCGAACAAGATGACTTTGGCGGGCTTGGCGGCTTCGCCCAACAGTTGTGCGGCTTGCAGTATGGTTTGCTCTGAAATCACTTGGTTATCCTCTAACCTGAGAAAAGCAGGAAGAAAACCGGGGGCGGACCACGATTTACACGAAAAGTTCCGGAACTCATGGCGGGCCTTCCCGTCCGAAAGTCGGCGCTGGCGGGACGGCGATGCCCAGTCGTTCGCGGCAACAGGACACGGCGCGCTGGTGAATACGCATCAACTGATCGACCAAGTTCAGCGTCTCGCGCACCAGAATGGATAAGGCTTGCGCATTTTCCTCGTAATCGTGGTTGATCGCGTTGCGAATATCGCGCGGTTCTTTCCAGTCCCGCTCGCCTTCAACGATGCCCGCCTTTTCGGCGAAGGACACTACGTCAGACATGCCGACGATTACCGCGCCTTCTTCAATGGCGATCGCTTTAAGCAGCTTGCCGATATGTTCCTGATACTCGGAAAACCGCGTCCGAAACGCGGCGAGTATCTCGGCATCGGTATCGGATAGCGCGCCCATGTCCTTGTCTGCGATCCCGGCAGCGCGCATCCGCTGGTCCGAATAGGCCAGATGGCCGCGCATCTTTTCGAGTTGCGCCAGTCGTCTGGCGATGATTTCTTTCTGCCGCAACATCATGCCAGCCTGACGCCATGCGTTTTCGCCACATCGAAAATCGGCTCGGCGCGACGATGGTTATTGACCACCAGATCAACGTGACGCCCCAGCACATCGCACAACTCACCGCGCGCGCGCGCCACCGGCAGCGTAATCTCCGCAGCATCGGTTTCCACATATAAATCCACGTCACCGCCCTTTTGCGCATCGTCGGCGCGCGAGCCAAACAACCAGACGTTCGCACTCTCGCCAAGATGCTTTCTGACGACGCCGACCGCCAGCCGGGCGCTATTGGAATCTATTCTCATCGACAAATGGTATCACCGGCTTGACCATGACATCGAGCGCGCTCGCCATCAAGTTGGGGCTGCCCACTCCTGCAACAGCGCGATGGCCCACGCCACGCCGAAGCCGGTGATATCGGTGCCTACCGCGCCGAGTCCGCCGGTGCAGCTCGATGCCGACAGATCGACGTGCAGCCAGGGCGTCTTGCCGACGAAACGGCCGAGGAAGCGGGCGGCGAGGATGTGGTCGGCGTCGCCTTCGAGGGTGCATTGCTTGATGTCGGCGACCTTGGAGTCGAGCGCGGCTTCGTAGTCGGCGTCTTGCGGAAAGACGCAGACGCGTTCGCCGCTTTGCTTGCCGGCGCGGACGGCGCGCGTGGCGAGTGCGTCGTCGCTGGCGAAGACGCCGGAGTAGCGGCTGCCCAGCGCGGTGTGCATGCTGCCGGTGAGGGTGGCGAAGTCGATCATCAACGCCGGTTTTTGCTCATTCTTCCCTCTTGCGGCGAGCGCGAGCGTGTCGGCCAGCACCATGCGGCCTTCGGCGTCGGTGTGAATGACTTCGATGGTGGTGCCGTCGATTGCGCGGACGATGTCGCCTTGCGCATAGGCGCTGGGCGAGAGGTGGTTTTTGGCGATGGCGAGCCAGCAGTCGATGGCGACGGGCAGGTTCAGTTCCGCTGCGGCCGTCAATATCGCCAGCGCCACGGCCGAGCCGTTCATGTCTTCGTGCATGCCGGCCATGTATTTCGCCGGCTTGAGGTTGTGGCCGCCGGTGTCGTAGCAGATGCCTTTGCCGACCAGGGCAATGGTTTTGGCGGCTTTTTTCGGCCGCCAGGAAAGACGCACGATGGCGGCGTTGCCCCCGCCCCCGTCAGAACCCTGCGCGACGGCGCAGAAGGCGCCCGCGCCCATTTTCTTCAGTTTGCGGAAGTCGTATTCCTCGATGGCGAAAGCCTTTTCCTTCGCCATTGCGCGCAAACGCTTGCGGTAGTGCGCGGGGTCGAGCAGGTTTGGCGGCAGCGCGGTGAGTTCGCGCGCCAGCAGGTTGGCGCGGGCGAGCGCCTGCACCGAGGGAAAATCGGCGCTGGCGGCGCGTGCTGGCGAGCCTGTCACCATGATTTCCTTGAGCGCCTGTGCCGACTTCTTTTTCTGCGCCGGCAGTGGCACGCCATTCACCAGCGCGACATAGGCGGCGTCCCGCACGGCATCTTCAGCGACGCCGAGCGGCACGATGCACAGCGTTTTCGGCGTCTCGTCGAGCAACAGCATGACGGCCTTGCGCAAGGCGGTGAGCCGCTCGAAGCGGGGCTGCTCCGCATCGACCATGACCAGCGCCACGCGTGTGCCGTCGGGCAGATCGGCGGCCAGCGGCGTTTTCACCAGCTCCGACGGCTTCATCGCGCGGCGCTTCAAAACGCCCGACCAGAAGTCGCGCTCGGGCAGGTCGGCGGGCAGGGTCTTGCCGACCGGCAACACAGTCAAGCGATGGTCGCCTTGCGGCTGGGTTGAAACGCTAAGTTTGGGCAGTGCGGGCAGATTCATGGCGGGGCCTCTTATAATCGGCTGATTATGCGTCAATATCACGAACTCATGCAGCATGTGCAGGACCACGGGCACGTCAAGGCCGACCGCACCGGCACCGGCACGCGCTCGGTGTTCGGCTGGCAGATGCGTTTCGATCTGGCCGCCGGTTTTCCGCTCCTGACCACCAAGAAGCTGCACCTGCGCTCGATCATCCACGAGCTGTTGTGGTTCTTGCGTGGCGACACCAACATCGCCTACCTCAAGGACAACGGCGTGCGCATCTGGGACGAGTGGGCCGATGCAGACGGCAACCTCGGCCCGGTCTATGGCTACCAGTGGCGGCACTGGCCGGGGCGCAATGGTGGCGTGGGGAGCGAAATCGACCAGATCACGCAACTGATCGAGGGCCTGAAGAAGAACCCGGATTCGCGCCGCCACATCGTCACCGCCTGGAACCCGGCCGATGTGGACAGAATGGCGCTGCCGCCCTGCCATGCGCTGTTTCAGTTCTACGTCGCCGACGGGAAACTGAGTTGCCAGCTCTACCAGCGCAGCGCCGACATCTTTCTCGGCGTGCCGTTCAACATTGCCTCCTATGCGCTCTTGACGCTGATGGTGGCGCAGGTATGCGGCTTCCGGCCGGGTGACTTCGTGCATACGCTGGGCGATGCGCATCTCTATTCCAACCACCTCGAACAGGCGAAACTGCAATTGACGCGGGAGCCGCGCGCGTTGCCGACACTGACGCTGAATCCCGAGGTGAAGGATATATTTGCGTTCCGCTTCGAGGATTTCACGCTGGCAGGCTACGACCCGCATCCGCACATCGCTGCGCCCGTAGCCGTATGAAACTAATCGGCGACATCGGCGGCACCAAGGTATTGCTGGCGCTGGTCGATGACGCCGGCGCAATTATCCAGAAGCGCCGTCTCGCCAGCGCCGACTTTTCGAGTTTCGACGCACTGCTGGACGCTTATCTGCGTGAGGTATCAGCGCCAGTCACCGGGGGCTGCCTGGCGGTGGCCGGGCCGGTGGCCGATGACGGTCGGCTGGCGAAGATCACCAACCTGCCCTGGGTCATCGATGCCGCCCGGCTCGAAAAGGATTTTGGCCTGGGGCGGCTGACGCTGATCAACGATTTCGCCGGCGTTGCGCTGGGTGTGACCGCGCTCGCGCCCGAACATCTGGTCACCTTGCAAGCGGGGGAACCCCGCGTTGGCGGGATACGGTTGGTGCTCGGCGCGGGCACCGGGCTGGGCATGGCGATGCTGGTCGGCGACCAGGTTTTGTCCAGCGAGGGCGGCCATGTCGGATTTGCGCCGGCGGATGAAACCCAGTTGCGCATCTGGACTGCGTTGCACGCGGCACACGGCCGCGTCACGGTGGAACGCGTGATCTCCGGGCCGGGACTGGCGGCGATCCACGGCATTCTGAGCGGGGAATACATCGACCCGGCGGACATTTCCGCGCGGGCGCTGGGCAAGGATGCCGTCGCACTGCGCTCGGTCGATGTCTTCACGGGCAGCTATGGCGCCTTTGCCGGCGACATGGCGCTGGCGCTGCTGACCACGGGTGGCGTCTTCCTGGCTGGCGGTGTCACCCAGAAGCTGCTGCCGCTGCTGCAAAACGGCACATTCCTGGCCGCCTTCAACGCCAAGGCGGAACATGCCGACCTCGCCCGGCGGATGCCTGTGCATGTGGTGACCGAGCCGGAAATCGGCCTATTGGGTGCGGCGGTGTCAATAAACAGAAACATGCGCAGCGTATAAGGTAAGCTGTAGTTGTAAACTTTTCAACAACCACGAGGAGTGCACAATGGCCACACCGACAAAATCCGGCGCTAAACCCGTCAAGCCGAAGGCGGCCGCGGCAGCCAAGAAACCAGCAAGCCCGGCCAAGCCGACAGTCAAACCCAAGGCGGTTGCCCAGCCCACGATGGCCAAACCCGCGACTGCCAAGCCCGTCGCCGCGCCCAAGGCAAAACCAGTCAAGACAGCAGCGCCCGCGCAGCCCGGCGCCGGCGCGGTGCGCGCCGTGGCGGCCGATCAGCGGCGCTACTATGTCGAGGTCGCGGCGTATTACATTGCCGAGCGGCGCGGTTTTCAAGGGGGCAACGCGCTTGAGGACTGGGCAGCGGCGGAAGCCGAGGTCGGGCGGCTGCTGCGCGAGGGCGTGCTCAACGCGTAGGGTCGCGACTCAAGTTCTCATCACTCCCGCCTGCCAGAGGGAGTCTGTCGGCATCATGCCGACGGTATTACAAAAAAACAGACGGCGGGTGCATCACTCAAGGGAGTAGTCATGCAAAATGATCTATCGCTCAACGACCCGCAATCCACGCAGGGCCGCTTTGTCAGCCACCTGACGCGCTCGACCTACGCCATCATCCTGGCCGGCGGGCGCGGCAGTCGGCTCATGCAACTCACCGACTGGCGCTGCAAGCCCGCCGTGCCCTTCGGCGGCAAGTTCCGCATTCTTGATTTCGCGCTGTCGAACTGCGTGAATTCGGGCATTCGCCGCATCGGGGTCGCCACCCAGTACAAGGCGCAAAGCCTGATTCAACACCTGCAGCGCGGCTGGAGCTTTCTCGACGGGCGCTTCGACGAATTCATCGATCTGCTGCCCGCGCAGCAGCAGGTCGGCGAGGACTGGTATCAGGGCACGGCCGACGCCGTGTTCCAGAACCTCGACATGCTGCGGCGGCGCAATCAGAAATATGTGCTGATTCTCTCCGGCGATCACATCTACAAGATGGACTACGGCCGCATGCTGGCCCAGCATGCCCAGACCGGGGCCGACCTGACGGTCGCCTGCATGGACGTGCCGCTCGAAGAGGCCAGCGCCTTTGGCGTGATGGGCGTCGATGACGACAATCGCATCGTCGATTTCCTCGAAAAGCCGCAGGAGCCGCCCAGTATGCCCGGCCGCCCCGACCGGGCGCTGGCCAACATGGGCGTGTATGTCTTCAACACCGCCTTCCTCTACGAACAACTGATCAGGGACGCCGACGACCCGCGCTCCGAGCACGACTTCGGCAAGAACGTCATCCCGCACGTCATCGGCCGTTACCGCTGCCACGCCCACAACTTCGCCGACAGTTGCGTCTGCATGTCGGAGAGCGGCACCCCCTACTGGCGCGACGTCGGCACCGTCGATGCCTACTGGGAGGCGAACATCGAGCTGACCAATGTCTCGCCGGAACTCAACATGTATGACAATGACTGGCCGATCTGGACCTATCAGGCGCAACTGCCGCCGGCCAAGTTCGTTTTCGACGAGGACGACCGGCGCGGCGCGGCGATCGACTCGCTGGTCTCGGGCGGCAACATCATCAGCGGCGCCACCGCGCGCCGCTCGCTGCTGTTTTCCGGCGTCTACCTCCATAGCTGGTCGGAGGTCGAAGATTCCGTGCTGCTGCCCAATTGCACGGTCGGCCGCCGCGCCAGGATCCGCCGCGCGGTGATCGACAAAAACTGCAATGTGCCCGCAGACATGGTGATCGGCCATGACCTGGATGAAGATCGTCAGCGCTTCCACGTCACCGAAAAAGGCATCACGCTGGTCACGCCGGAAATGCTCGGCCAGCAGCTCCACCATATCCGCTGAGCTTCGCTCATCATGGCTGCGGCTCGGCTCGACCTGGTTTTCCTCTGGCACATGCATCAGCCGGATTATCGCGACCACGCGAGTGGCGCCATCGTCATGCCGTGGACCTATCTGCACGCCCTCAAGGACTACACCGACATGGCGGCGCATCTGGAACGTCACCCGACGATCCGGGCCGTGGTGAATTTCGCGCCGGTGCTGCTCGATCAGCTCGACGACTATGTCCGGCAATTTGCCACGGGCGAATTCAACGACCCCCTGTTGCGTCTGCTGGCGACCACCGACCTCGATGCGCTCACTGCCGGCGAGCGCAAATTCCTGCTCGAAACCTGTTTCCGCTGCAACCACGTCACCATGCTGGCACCGTTCCCCCGTTACCAGCGGCTACATACGCTCCACGAGTCGCTGGCGCGGGATGGCCTTGGTGATGGCGCGCTGGCTTACCTTTCGGGCGCCTATCTGGCCGATCTGGTGACCTGGTATCACCTGGTCTGGACGGGAGAGACCGAACGTCGCCGCGAGCCGCTGCTGGCCGAACTGATGGCCAAGGGCGAAGGCTACGGCCACGCGGACCGCCGCAATCTGCTGGCCTATATCGGCAAGACGCTCGCCGCGCTGGTGCCGCGCTATCGCGCCTTGCAGGCGCGGGGCCAGATCGAACTGTCAGCAACGCCGGCCTGCCACCCGCTGGCGCCTTTGCTGCTTGATTTTCAATCCGCGCTTGAGAGCCAGCCCGCTGCACCCCTGCCGCTGGCGACGCACTATCCCGGCGGGCGCGAGCGGGTGCGCTGGCACATTGCGGCGGCACAAGACAGCCATGCGCGACGCTTTGGCGCACCGCCGACAGGGCTATGGCCAGCCGAAGGCGCACTGTCCACCGCGTTCGCAAAACAACTTGCCGCGGCAGGCTGTCGCTGGACCGCCAGTGGCGAGAAGGTGCTGCAACACAGCCTCGGCGCGCATCAGCCCGCAGCGCAACGACAAGCGGCGCACCACCCCTGGCAACTAGCCGATGCGCCGGGGCTCACCCTGTTCTTCCGCGATGACCGGCTCTCCGACCTGATCGGCTTCGATTATTCCAAATGGCATGGCCGCGATGCCGCCGCGCATTTCGTCGCGCAACTGGAAGCCATCGCCGCGGCCGCGCCGGCCGGAGAGACGCCGCTGGTCAGCGTGATTCTCGACGGCGAGAATGCCTGGGAGTACTACCCCTACAACGGCTACTACTTCTTCGCTGCCCTGTATGAACTGCTCGAAGCGCGGCCGGCGATGCGCACCCGCACCTATGCCGACGTGCTGAAGGATGCCGTCCCCAGCAACGCGGTGGAAGCGGCTGACGCCGTTCCGCCAGCGCCGACTTTGCCAAAACTGACGGCCGGTAGCTGGGTGTACGGCACTTTTTCCACCTGGATCGGCGACCCGGCCAAGAACCACGCCTGGGATCTGTTGTGTGCCGCCAAGCACAGTTACGACCAGGTGATCGACAGCGGCCGTCTTTCCGCGGCGGAAGCGGCGGCGGCGGAAGCGCAGCTCGCCGTCTGCGAAAGCTCCGACTGGTTCTGGTGGTTCGGCGACTACAACCCCGCGCAGGCGGTGGCCGGCTTCGACCGGCTATTCCGCCGCAACCTCGCCAACCTCTATCGCTGTCTGCATCTCGCGCCGCCCACGCAGCTCGACATACCGATTTCAACTGGCCGTGCAGACGATACCGCTGTCGCTGCCGGTGGGACAATGCGGCGCGCCATCGATCACCCCGCGCAATCCACGTAAAATTGCTCGCCCAACATTCAAGAAAACCACGGAAAAAATCATGGCCGGTACCCTCTTTCAACTCGAAGTCAACCCAAAACTCCCCGCGCGGCTGGCCCGCCTCGACGAGCTCGCCAATAACGTCTGGTATAGCTGGGATCGGCTCGCCCGCTCCCTGTTCGCGCGCCTTGACCAGAAGCTCTGGGGCATCGTCGGCCACAGCCCGAAGGCCTTCCTGAAGCGCGTCGACCAGCGTCGGCTCGATGAAGCCGCTGAAGACCCGGTCTTTTTGGGGACGCTGGCCAAGGTAATGTCAGCCTACGACACCTACCATGACCGACTGGGGCGCGAACACGGTACGCAGCTGCCCGCTGGCGGGCTGGTCGCCTATTTCTGCGCCGAGTTTGGCTTCCATGAGAGCCTGCCCATTTATTCCGGCGGCCTGGGCATCCTGGCCGGCGACCACTGCAAGACCGCCAGCGACCTGAATCTGCCTTTCGTCGGCGTCGGCCTGCTGTATCGCCAGGGTTATTTCAAGCAGAGCATCGATGGCGCGGGGCGTCAGCACGCACAGTATAACGACACCGATTTCGACGATCTGCCGGTGACGCCGGTCCAGCGCGCCGACGGCGGCGAGCTCAAGGTCGGCATCCACATGCCCGGGCGCACCGTGCGCATCAAGGTCTGGGCGGCGCGCGTTGGCCACATCACCCTGTACCTGCTCGATACCGACCTTGAAGAAAACCTGCCGCACGACCGCGACATCACCCACCAGTTGTATGGCGGCGACCGCACCACGCGCCTTGAACAGGAGATCGTGCTGGGCATGGGCGGCGTGCAGGCGCTGGCCGAAATGGGCTTGCAGCCCACCGTCTGGCACATCAACGAAGGCCATGCCGCCTTCCTGGTCCTCGAACGCACCCGCGACTTGATCAAGGCCGGGCTGGATTTTCCGGGCGCGCTCGAAGCGGTCGCCAGCAACACCGTGTTCACCACCCATACCCCCGTGCCGGCCGGCCACGACCACTTCCCCGAGGACAGCATCCGCCGGTATTTCATCGAATGCTGCCAGGACATGGGCTGCGACATCGACGAACTGGTGAGCCTGGGGCGCATCGGCAACCAGCCGGACTTCAACATGACGGCACTCGCCATTCGTGGTTCGCGTTTTCATAACGGCGTCTCGCGCATCCACGGCGCCGTCTCGGCGGAGATTTGCGCCGAGCTGTGGCCGCAGATCGAACCGACCGAAAACCCGATCGGTTATGTGACCAACGGCGTCCATGTGCCGACCTTTCTCGCCGACCTATGGCACGACACCTTCGACCGCGCGCTCGGCGCGGCCTGGCGCCAGCGGCTCGCCGATCCGGCCTGCTGGGCCGATGTGCAGTCCATTCCCGACCATAGCTTCTGGAGCGTGCGCCAGTCGATCAAGGCGCAGATGCTCCATCTGGTACGTGACCGCGTCACGAAGCAGCATGTGCGCAACCAGATCTCGCAGTCGCATATCGATCGGCTGTTGCGGCTGGCCGACCCGGAAAATCCCAATGTACTGACCATCGTCTTTGCGCGCCGCTTCGCCACCTACAAGCGCGCCACGCTGCTGTTCCGCGATCTTGACCGCCTGCGGCACCTGATCTGCAATCCCGAGCGGCCGGTGCTGTTCATCTTCGCCGGCAAGGCGCACCCGGCCGACCTGCCGGGCCAGGCCCTGATCCGCCGCATTCACGATGTGGCGGAGCTGCCTGAATTCGAGGGGCATTTCTTGCTGATCGAGGGCTACGACCTGCGGATGGCGCGGCGGCTGGTCTCCGGCGCCGACGTCTGGCTCAACAATCCCGTCTATCCGCTCGAAGCCTCCGGCACCTCGGGCATGAAGGCGGGCATCAACGGCGCTATCAACCTGTCGGTGCTCGACGGCTGGTGGGGCGAGGGCTTCCATCAGGACGAGAGTGGCGCGAACGGCTGGGCGATCAAACCGGCTTCGAGCATCCACGACGATGAACGGCGCGATCAGGAAGAAGGGCGCGAGCTGTATGAGACGCTGCAGGATCAGGTGATCCCGCGCTACTATTCCCGCGGGCCGTTGGGCTATTCACCCGGCTGGGTGGGCATGGCCAAGCGCTCGATCGCCACCATCGCGCCGCAATTCAATTCGGCGCGCATGGTGGGCGAATATGTCGCGAAGTTCTACGCGCCCGCCGACCATCAATGGCGCCTGAAAAGCGCCGACAACTTCGCCGGTGCCAGCACACTCGCCGAGTGGAAACAAAAGGTGCGGCTGGCCTGGTCGAAGATCAGCCTGCGCCGCATCGATAATCCGCAAAAGCACATGGCTTTCGGCGAGAGCCTGAAGATCGAGGTGGTGGTGCAACTCGATGGGCTGCTGCCCGACGACATCGCGGTCGAAATGCTGCTGGCGCGGCCGAGTTCCAATGCCAAATCGCGACCGCCGCGCCGCTTGTTCCTTGAACACCAGGGATCCGGTCTGGAAAATGGCGAAAACATCTACGCCATCAACCTGACACCGGATATCTGCGGCAAGATCGAGTATCGCATCCGCGCCTATCCGCACCACGAACTGCTGACCCAACCCTTCGAGATGGGGATGATGCTGTGGTTGTAGACAGCCCGGCCTGGAAAAGCCTCGGACGCCACGCCCACGGCCTGCGCGGCCTGCATCTGCGTGACCTGTTCGCCGCCGATCCGACCCGTTTCCAGCGTCTGTCGGTGCGCTGGAAGCAGGGTAGCCAGGGTAACGATTGGCTGCTCGATCTATCCAAACAGCGCATCACCCCGGAGACGCTGCCGCTTCTGGCCGAGTTGTGGCAGACCGCCGACGTGCCAGGCTGGATTGCGAAGATGCGCGCCGGCGCACCGATCAACCACACCGAGGGACGCGCCGTGCTGCACGTGGCCCTGCGTAACATGGACCGCGATTGCCTACCCGAGGTGCGCGCGGTGCGGGACCAGATGCGCGACTTCTGTAACGCCATCCATTCCGGCCGCTGGCGCGGCGCCACCGGCGAACCGATCAGCGACATCGTCAATATCGGCATCGGCGGCTCCGATCTCGGCCCGCGCATGGCCAGTCAGGCGCTCGCCGCCCAGCATGTGCCCCATCTGCGCGTCCATTACGTTGCCAACCTCGATGGCGCCGATCTCGCCACCACGCTGGCGGGCCTTGCGCCGCGCACCACGCTGTTCATCATCGCCAGCAAGACCTTCACGACGCAGGAAACCATGCAGAACGCCGCGTCCGCGCGCGCGTGGCTGACCGCGGCGCTCGGCGAGGCGGCGGTTTCCCGTCACTTCGTGGCCATTTCCACCGCACTCGACAAGGTCGCCGCCTTCGGCATCGACCCCGCCAACGCCTTCGCCTTCTGGGACTGGGTCGGCGGACGTTTCTCGCTGTGGTCCGCCATCGGCCTGCCGCTGGCGCTGGCGATCGGCTTCGACAAATTTTCGGCCATGCTGGCGGGCGCCGCCGCCATGGACGAACATTTTTTCAGCGCGCCGCCGCGGGAAAACCTGCCCGCGCTGCTGGCCTTCATCGATCTGTGGAACGCCGACTTCCTCGGCCTGCAAACCCGCGCGCTGCTGCCCTACAGCCAGTCGCTCGGCCTGCTGCCCCGCTATCTGCAACAACTCGAAATGGAAAGCCTCGGCAAGCAGGTCGACAGAGACGGGAAACTCGTGGGCTGCCCCACCCAACCCATCCTCTGGGGCGAGCCGGGCACCAACGGCCAGCATGCCTTCTACCAACTGCTCCACCAGGGCGGCCGGGCGCTGTCCTGTGAATTCATCGCCTGCCGCGAAGCCGACTTTCCGCTTGCCGGCCATCACGAAAAACTGCTCGCCAACTGCTTCGCCCAGAGTGCGGCGCTGATGCAGGGCAAGACCGAGGCCGAGGCGCTGGCAGAGCTGACTGCCGCCGTCCCGCCCGATCCGGGATTCCTGGCACCGTACAAGGTTTTTCCCGGCAACCAGCCCTCGACCACGCTGCTGTTGCCGAAACTCGACCCGCACACCCTCGGCGCGCTCATCGCCCTCTATGAGCACAAGGTGTTCACGCTCGGCGCGCTCTGGAATCTCAACGCCTTCGACCAGTGGGGCGTCGAATACGGCAAGCAGATCGCCAGCACGCTGCTGCCGATGATCGAAGGCAAGACGCCCGTTACCGGCGTCGACAGCTCCACCGCCGGGCTGATCGACGCCTGCCAGTGAAAACTTTATTCGTCACGTCAGAAATCGCCCCGTGGGTAAAAACCGGGGGGCTGGGCGATGTGGCCGGCGCCCTGCCGCAGGCCTTGCGCCAGGCGGGTTGCGACCTGCGCGTGCTGGTGCCGCGCTACCCGGCATTACTGAAGGCTTTTCCGCATGCCGAGCACCTCGCGCATCTGCCCTCGCTGGGCGGCCAACTGCCGACCGCCGCCCTGTATGCGGCGCGGCATGCGGATGGACTACCCTTCCTGCTGCTCGACTGCCCGCAACTTTTTGACCGGCCGGGCAACCCCTATCTCGGCCCCGAGGGCAGCGACTGGCTCGACAATCATTTGCGCTTCGGCCTGCTCTCGCGCGTCGCCGCGCGGCTGGCGGGCGATGCCACGCCGCTCGACTGGCGGCCGGACATCCTGCATTGCCACGACTGGCAGACCGCCCTCGCGCCCTATTACCTGCGCCACCATGAACGCGGCGAAAAGGGCCGCGCGGCCTCGGTGCTGACGATTCATAACCTGGCCTTTCAGGGCATCTTCCCACCCCAGGTGCTCGACGAACTCGGACTACTCGCCAGCGACTGGCACATCGATGGCGTCGAGTATTACAGCCAGCTCTCCTTTCTCAAGGCGGGATTGCGGCATGCCGACCGGCTCACCACCGTCAGTCCGACCTATGCGCGCGAAATCCAGACGACGGCGGAGGGCATGGGCCTCTCCGGCCTGCTGCAGAGCCGCGCCGCCGAATTGACCGGCATCCTGAACGGCATCGACACGAAGGTCTGGAATCCGGCCGGCGACAGCCATCTGGCCGCCACCTATGACCGCGAGCACCTCGATGCCAAGCGCGCAAACAAGACAGCCCTGCAACGCGAGATGGGCCTTGCGGTGCGCGGCGACTGCCCACTGTTTGCCGTCGTCAGCCGCCTGACCAGCCAAAAGGGTCTGGACCTCGTGGCGGCGGCAGGCGATCAGTTGGCGGCCCTGCCGGCGCAACTGGTCGTGCTGGGCAATGGCGACAAGACGCTGGAAGCCGCCTTCCGCAAGCTGGCGGAACGCCATCCGCATCAGATCGCCGTCACCATCGGCTACGACGAAGCGCTGGCGCATCGCATCGAGGCCGGCGCCGACTGCTTCCTCATGCCGTCCCGCTTCGAGCCCTGCGGGCTGAACCAGATGTACAGCCTGGCCTACGGCACGCCACCCCTGGTGCGCGCCACCGGCGGACTGGCCGACACGGTCATTGACGCGGACAGCGGGGCCCTGGGCAATGGCTTTGTATTTAGCGAGGCCACGCCGGCGGCCCTCATGCACACGATCCGCCGGGCGGCCGAGGCGTGGCATGACCCCAAGCGCTGGCGCCAGTTGCAAAGGGCCGCCATGGCCGCCGATTACAGTTGGCGCGTGCCGGCTGCGCGTTATCTTGACCTGTACAAAGGCCTCCGTCCGGCATGATCGTGATCATTGCCGCCGTGGCGAAGAATGGTGTGATTGGCGACAGCAACGCCCTGCCCTGGCATCTGCCGGAAGACTTGAAGCACTTCAAGCAACTGACCAGCGGCCATGCGGTCATCATGGGACGCAAGACCTGGGAATCGCTGCCGCTGCGTTTTCGCCCCCTGCCCGGTCGACTCAACATCGTGCTGACGCGCGACCCGTCCTACGTAGCGGCGGGCGCCAGCGTCGTGCATACATTGCAAGAAGCGTTAAAAGTCGGCGCTGGCGGGACGGCGTTCATCATCGGCGGCGCCGAGTTGTACGCTCATGCGCTGCCACTGGCCGAGCGGCTGGAACTCACGGAGATCGACGCGGAATTTTTCGGCGATGCGTTCTTCCCGGACTACGACAGCACGCAGTGGCGCGCGGTCAAACGCGAAACCGGCAGGACGGACGCCGGCCTCGGTTACGCCTTTGTCACTTACGAACGCACGCAATCCACGTAATAACCATTGCCTTCCGACTTCACGAGGCCGTGAATGTCGGTCTCGAAGCCGGGAAAGCGGGCGTTGAAGTCGCGGGCGAATTGCAGGTAGCGCACGATGGTCGGATTGAAGCGTTCACCCGGAATCAGCAGCGGAATGCCCGGCGGATAGGGGGTCAGCAGCACGGCTGTGACGCGGCCCTCGAGATCGTCGATGCCGACGCGATCAATCTCGCGGTGCGCCATCTTGGCGAAGGCATCGGCCGGCCGCATCGCCGGCACCATGTTCGAGAGGTACATCTCGGTGGTCAGCCGCGCCACGTCGTTGGCCTTGTAGACCTCGTGAATCTGGGTGCACAGCTCGCGCAAGCCCATGCGCTCATAGCGCGGGAACTTGGCCACGAACTCGGGCAGCATCTTCCAGAGCGGCTGATTCTTGTCGTAGTCGTCCTTGAACTGTTGCAGCGCGGTAACCAGCGTGTTCCAGCGGCCCTTGGTGATGCCGATGGTGAACATGATGAAGAAGGAATAGAGGCCGCACTTCTCGACAATCACGCCGTGCTCGGCGAGGTACTTGGTGACAATGGCGGCGGGAATGCCAAAGTCATCGGCAAAGTCGCCGTCGACAGCGAGGCCCGGGGTGATGACGGTGGCCTTGATCGGGTCGAGCAGGTTGAAGCCCTCGGCGAGATTGCCGAAACCGTGCCAGCGCGCGCCGGGCTTGAGCATCCAGGCTTCGCGTTCCTCGATGCCCTCTTCCGAGAGATCGTCCGGCCCCCAGACCTTGAACCACCAGTCCGCCCCCCACTCCTCATCCACCTTGCGCATGGCGCGGCGGAAATCGAGCGCCTCGCCAATGGATTCCTCGACCAGCGCGGGGCCGCCGGGCGCCTCCATCATCGCCGCCGCCACGTCGCAGGAGGCGATGATGGCGTACTGCGGGGACGTTGAGGTGTGCATCAGGTAGGCTTCGTTGAAGATGTCGTGATCGAGCTTTTGATTTTCGGCATCCTGCACGAGAATCTGCGACGCCTGACTCAAGCCGGCCAGCAGTTTGTGCGTGGACTGGGTCGAGAAAACCATTGACTCCTGGCAGCGCGGCCGGTCGGCGCCGATGGCATGGTAATCGCCATAAAAATCATGGAAGGCGGCGTGCGGCAGCCAGGCCTCGTCGAAATGCAGGGTGTCGATGTGGCCGTCGAGCATCTGCTTGATGTCCTCGACGTTGTACATGATGCCGTCGTAAGTGCTCTGGGTGATGGTCAGCACGCGCGGCTTGGCGTTCTTGTCGGTGGCGAAGGGATGGGCGGCGATCTTCTTCTGGATGCTCTCCCAGAGGAATTCCTCCCGCGGAATCGGCCCGATGATGCCGTAGTTGTTGCGGGTCGGCATAAGAAAGACAGGGATCGCCCCGGTCATCATGATGGCGTGCAGAATCGACTTGTGGCAGTTGCGGTCGACCACCACGATGTCGCCCGGCGCGACGGTGGAATGCCAGACGATCTTGTTCGAGGTCGAGGTGCCGTTGGTGACGAAAAACAGGTGGTCGCTGTTGAAGATGCGCGCGGCATTGCGCTCGGAGGCCGCCACCGGGCCGGTATGGTCGAGCAACTGGCCGAGTTCCTCGACGGCGTTGCAGACGTCGGCGCGCAGCATGTTCTCGCCAAAGAACTGGTGGAACATCTGGCCGACCGGCGATTTCAGAAATGCCACGCCGCCCGAATGGCCGGGGCAGTGCCAGGAATAGGAGCCGTCGGCGGCGTAGTGCGTCAGCGCGCGGAAGAAGGGCGGCGGCAGCGAGTCAAGGTAGCTCTTCGCCTCGCGCACCACGTGGCGGGCGATGAACTCCGGCGTGTCCTCGTACATGTGGATGAAGCCGTGGAGTTCGCGCAGGATGTCGTTCGGAATGTGCCGACTGGTGCGCGTTTCACCGTGGAGGAAGATCGGGATCTCGGCGTTCTTGTAGCGAATTTTCTCGACGAAGGCGCGCAGGGAGGCGATGGTCCGCTCTTCGTCATGCGCCAGTTCCTCGTCGTCCAGGGACAGGATGAAAGCCGAAGCCCGGCTCTGCTGCTGGGCGAATGAAGTGAGGTCGCCGTAACTGGTGACGCCCAGCACATCCATGCCTTCCTTTTTAATGGCGTCGGCCAACACACGGATGCCAAGACCGGAGGCATTCTCGGAACGGAAGTCCTCGTCGATGACGATGATGGGGAAATGAAATCTCATATTTTCGGCAGGGTCACGCCCACCTGTCCCTGGTACTTGCCGCCGCGGTCCTTGTAGGACGTCTCGCAGACTTCGTCGGCCTCGAAAAAGATTACCTGCGCGCAGCCTTCGCCGGCGTAGATCTTGGCCGGCAGGGGCGTCGTATTGGAAAACTCCAGGGTCACATAACCTTCCCACTCGGGCTCGAAGGGCGTGACATTGACGATGATGCCGCAGCGCGCGTAGGTGCTCTTGCCGAGGCAGACCGTCAGCACGCTGCGCGGGATACGGAAGTATTCCAGGGTCCGCGCCAGCGCGAAGGAGTTCGGCGGGATCACGCAATAGCCCTTGCCCGTGACTTCGACAAAGGAGTTCGGATCGAAGTTCTTCGGATCGACGATGGTCGAGTTGATGTTGGTGAACACACGGAATTCGTCGGCGCAACGGATATCGTAGCCGTAGCTCGACGTGCCGTAGGAAACGATCTTCTCGCCATTCACTTCGCGCACCAGGTCGGGCGAGAAGGGCTCGATCATGCCGTGTTCGGCCGCCATGCGGCGAATCCATTTGTCAGGTTTGATGCTCATACGTCCTCGGCCAGCAGCAGATTTTTAAAAGGAGCGTGATTTTTCCACCGATACGCCCCAAAGTCACGCATATCCGTCGACAAAATTCGCCCATGCCCCAAATGTTCGGCCAGGATGACCAGGGAGGCATCGGCGAGATCCATGGGTTGATCGGCGTAGCGACGGACCAATGCAGCCATGCGCAGTGAATCGCTGTCGCCGAGCGGATGCACCAACACGCCCTGGTCCGCCACCCGCTCAAGAAAAGCGGCTTTGGCTTCCTCGCCCAGATATTTCCCCAGCAGGAAACAGGCTTCGGTGAGCACCGGCCAAGTCGAGATCAGGCCATCGTCGTTGTAACGCGCGTAGGCATCACGCGCCCGCATGTGCCACGCATCGCGGCGCCACAGCAGCGCGACCCAGAATCCGGTGTCAGCGACGACCATGCTGTGGATATTTTTCTTCGATGATTTCGCCGATGTACTTTTTGTAGTTGGTGGATAGATCCGCTGGCGTATCCGGGCGCCCCTCGAACATGCCGACCAGATCATCGAGCGAACGGCGTTTGCGCGCACGCTCGGCTTTCACGGCCTCATAGTAGTGGTCGATGGCATCGCGCACCACATCGGAAACCGTCGTGTGCCGGATTTCCGTGAGGTAGTCGATCTTGGACTGATAGGAATCATCCAGACGGGCATTCACGCGCATGGCGTCGACTCCCTTAGGTATGTCATACAGCGTATGCTACGCCTCGCCCACAGGTAAAGCAAGCAAAAGTCGGCGCTGGCGGGACGGCGTCGGCCGGTACGCCGCCAACGTGTGGGCAGCGGTAGCCGACACGCCGCCAGCTTGGGGGCGGCGCAAGTCCGCCCCCGTGGCAGGTCAGGTGTTCTGAATCACGATGCTCGGGAATTTCGCGCTGTGATCCTTGGCCTGATCGGCGATCTTGACGGCGATGCGGCGGGCGATGCCCTTGTAGATTTCGGCCACGCGACCAGCGGGGTCGGCAACGACGGTCGGCTTGCCGCCATCGACTTGCATGCGGATTGACATGTCGAGCGGCAGCGCGCCCAGCATCTCGACCTCGTAATCCTTGCTCATCCTGTCACCGCCGCCGGAACCGAAGATGTGCTCCTCGTGGCCGCACTTCGAGCAGATGTGGATGCTCATGTTTTCGACGATGCCGAGGATCGGAATGCTGACCTTCTCGAACATTTTCAGCCCCTTGCGCGCGTCGAGCAGGGCGATGTCCTGCGGCGTGGTGACGATCACCGCACCGGTCACCGGCACCTGCTGCGCCAGCGTGAGCTGGATGTCGCCCGTGCCGGGCGGCAGATCGACCACCAGATAGTCGAGGTCCTGCCAGTTGGTGTCGCCCAGCAACTGGTTGAGCGCCTGCGTCACCATCGGGCCGCGCCAGACCATCGGCTGCTCGGGATCGATCAGGAAACCGATCGACATGGCCTGGATGCCATGGGCCTCCAGCGGCTGGAGCTTCTTGCCGTCGGCGGATTCGGGTTGTTTGTCGGCAATGCCGAGCATTTGCGGTTGCGACGGGCCGTAGATATCGGCGTCAAGGATGCCGACGCGGGCGCCTTCGGCCGCGAGCGCCAGAGCAAGGTTAACAGCAGTAGTCGATTTACCGACGCCGCCCTTGCCGGAGGCAACGGCGATGATGTTCTTCACGCCGGGCACCAGCTTGACGCCTTTTTGCACGGCGTGCGAGACGATTTTCTGGAAGACGTTGGCTGAAACATTGCCGACGCCAGCCACGCCCTTGAGGGCCGCGACCACCGCCTGCCGGATCGGTTCGATCTGGCTCTTGGCGGGGTAACCCAGCTCGACGTCGAGTGATACATCCGCGCCGCTGATCTTGATGTTCTTTGCACTCTTGCTGGTAACGAGATCGCGGCCGGTATTGGGATCGACCACCGCTTGCAGGGCCGACTGGATGGATTGTTCGGTGAGAGACATGGGAAACCTCATGGAATCTGGGTGGGGCAGGGTTGAGTGAAGCGTGGGCCGATTTTATCAGGCCACGACTCCCGCCAGATGGGGGCTTCCCCCGAACATTCAAGACAGGCTTGTTCGCCAGCAAGCGCAGCGTTTGCGCCGGGCCGCCCCAAGCAAACGCGGCACGCGGCGCCAGCCGCAACCCGCACCTACATCAAAACGAACCGGCCCGCGATATGCGAGCGCAGCGAGCCGTTAAGAACCCCCCGCGAGGGGGGGGCGAAGGGGGCGGGCGTTTAGTTAGCCGGAGCGGGCGCGTTGGCTGGTGCGTGAAGGCGGTCACGCGTGCGCTCGCGGTCGCGGGTCTGGGTTTTCTGCCCGGTCGGGTTGCCAAACTGGTCGCGGGCTTGCGTGCCCTGTTGCGTGCCCTGCTGCGTGCCCTGTTGCGATCCCTGCCCGGCACCGCTGCCTTGGCCGCCCCCCATGCCGCCTCCCATGCCGCCGCCCATGCCGCCGCCCTGACCGCCGCCGCCGCCACCCCTGGCAAAAGCCGCCGTGGCCACGGTAGCGGAAATCAACACAATCGCGATTGTCTTCAGTGTATTCATGATGTTTCTCCTGTGAAATGAATGAAATGTCGTCACCGCCCACGTCCCCCACCGCTCCCTCTGCCACCCCCTCCGCTACTACCACTGCTGCCAGTGCCAGGACTTCCCCCGCCGTTACCCCGGCCTGCACCGCCCCCCGAGTTGACTTCACGCTGGCGGGCTTCGTAACCGCTGCCGTAGGGCTTGCGCCCAGCCTCGGGCCGCAGGTTGCGCGCCACCGGGTCATCCGCCGCCTCCCCCAAAAAGGGTGCGGGAGTCGAGCGAATGAGATCCTTTGGCAGTGAAAGATTCAGGGGCTTTGCAGTCCGGGCCTCGGGCGCCGCGGGGACGTCCTGTCCCCACGCGGGCAGTGCCAGCGCCAGCAGCAATAGCGGAAGGTTGAAGGATTGGGTATTCATGGTGTCCGTGTTTTGGTGTCGTCATCATCGGCGCGGTGCGTAACAGTGCCATGTCTCGACCGCCGCTGACTGTTTCAGTTTGTTTCCGTGCGTATCCGGCTGATCGGGCGGCCCCTGTCCGGCGTTACACTGGGCCGCATGGCCACCCCTGCGCTGCCCCGCATTCTCATCGTCGATGACGACCCGGCCTTGCGGGAATTGTTGACCACCTATCTGGTGGCGAGCGGTTTTGTCGTCGCAGCGGTCGGTGATGGCACGGCCATGCGTGCCGCGCTGACCGACGGCATGCCCGACGCGATTGTCCTCGACCTGATGTTGCCGGGCGAGGACGGGCTGGCGCTGACGCGCCTGCTGCGCACGCAATCGACGGTGCCGATCCTGATGTTGTCGGCCCGCGGCGAGGAGGTGGACCGGGTGATCGGCCTCGAAGTCGGCGCCGACGACTATCTGGCAAAACCATTCGGCCCGCGCGAGTTGCTGGCCCGCTTGCGCGCCCTGTTGAGGCGCGGCCAGTCCGCGCCCGCCGCCTCGGCCGCCGCGCCGCAACCACGGTTCGGCCCATTCTGCCTCGACCTCGCCAGTCGCCGACTACTGAAGGACGGCGTGGAAATCCGTCTGACGGGCGCCGAATTCGACCTGCTCGCCGCCTTCATCGCCCGGCCCAACCGCGTGCTCTCGCGCGACACGCTGGTCGACCTGCTGAAAGGCTACGACCGCGACCCGTTCGACCGCAGCATCGACATCCGCGTCACCCGCCTGCGTCGCAAGATCGAAGCCGATCCCGCCGCGCCCGCCTACATCCGCACCGTGCGTGGCGAGGGCTATCTGTTCACCCCGCGCGGCGACCAGGCTTGAACACGCCGACCAGCCTGGCGCGGCAGAACACGCTGCTGCTCGCCGCCGCTTTCATCCTTATCGAGCTGCTGGCCGCAGTCGTCCTGTCGGTGTACCTGATTCTGCCGCTGGCGCGGCGCTCGGCCGACGACCTGGCGGGCCTGATGATCCTGTCGGCGCAAACCTGGGCCGAGTTACCGCCGCAAACGCGAGTCGATTTCGAGTTCGAGCTGCTGGCGAACCATGCACTGGCATTGCGTGCCCAGCCACCGGGGCCGGGCGTGGGCATCGATGAATGGCACCCGCCCTATTTCTATCTGCTGGAAGATGCGCTGGCGCACCGCAGCGGCACGCGACAGCATCTGGTGCGCGAAAACGTCGGCGACGCGACCTGGTATTGGACGAATTTACCGGCGGGCGACGGTTATCTGGCGGTCGGGCTGGCGGAACAACGCATCGCCGCTCAGCCAGTGACCGCCTTGTTGATTGCGTTGCTCGGCGGCTTGGCGCTGGCCGGCGGCGTTGCCGTCTGGCTGGCGCGCCGCATCACGGCGCCGCTGGCGCGACTGGAGCAGGCGGCCACGCGCATCGGCCAGGGCGAAAGTCCGGAATTGCTACCGGAAACCGGCCCGACCGAACTGGCGACGCTGGCCGGCCGTTTCAATGCCATGGCGCGCCAGGTGCGCGAGTTGCTCCAGGCCCGCACCACCCTGCTGGTCGGCGTTTCGCATGATCTGCGCACCCCGCTGGCGCGCATGCGCCTGGCGCTGGAACTCTTGAAACTCGACCCGACGCCGGCCCTGATTGAACGGCTGGAAAACGACATCGAGGAAATGAACGGGTTGATCGCCACCCTGCTCGATCTGGCGCGCGGACTGGAGCGCGAACCGCCGGTCACGGTCGACCTTGCCGACTGGCTGGGCGATCTCGCCGCTGATTTTTCGACGCCGGAACGCACCGTCACTCTAAGCTGCCCGCCCTGCCAGCGCAGCATTCCGCCGCGCGCCTTGCGGCGCGCCATCGGCAATCTGCTGCAGAATGCGCTACGCCATGCCCCGGGCGCACCGGTGGAACTGGTCTGCATCGAGGACGCCGGACAGTGCCGCATCGGCATCCTCGACCGCGGCCCCGGCATCCCGCCCGACCAGATCGAAGCGATGTTCCAGCCCTTCCACCGCCTCGACCCCTCACGCAGCCCGGCCACCGGCGGCGCCGGCCTCGGACTCACCATCGTGCGCGAACTGGCACGGGCCAACGCCTGGGCGGTGCGCCTGGAACCGCGGCCGGGCGGCGGTTTGGCGGCATGGTTGTGTATGTAAAAGTCGGCGCTGGCGGGACGGCGCAAAAAAACTCTCCTTTACGATCCTGCGCATTTGCCATAAAATTCTTACCGTAATAGTAATACCACCCAAGGAGCACGGTATGCGACTCACCAGCAAAGGTCAGGTCACCATTCCCAAAAATATTCGGGAACTGGCCGGGCTCGTCTCGGGCAGCGAGGTGGAATTCCAGTTCGCCGACGGACGGGTCTGGCTGGAAAAAGTCGCGGAAGATACTGCCCAGCGGCGGCAGCGCATCATGGCCGCACTGCATGACGTTGCCGGTAGCGCGACCAGTCATCGGGAATTGCGTACCGATGACATTCTGCGCATGACGCGCGGCGCGGAGTGAGTTTTGATCTTCGTCGATAGCAATGTGCTGCTGGACATCTTCACCGCCGACCCCGATTGGGCATCCTGGTCTCAATCCGCACTGGCCGATGCCTTGCTTGCCGGGCCCGTGGTGATCAACCAACTGGTCTATGCCGAGGTGTCGGTGGCGTACCGGCAACTGGCGGAACTGGATGCCGTGTTGTCCCGACTGAAGATTCAGCGCGCCGAGCTCCCGTGGGAAGCCGCTCATCTGGCCGGACAGTCCTTTGTGAAATACCGCCGCAGACAAGGTGTCAAGACTTCGCCTTTGCCGGATTTCTATATCGGCGCACATGCCCAGCTGGCGGGATTGGCCTTGCTGACGCGCGATGCGAACCGCTATCGAACTTACTTTCCGAAACTGCGTTTGATTACCCCCACTTCCACCTGATAGCCTGCCCTGCCTTATGTGCCCAACGTCCCCAATAACCCGCCAGATCCTCGTCACCTCCGCCCTGCCCTACGCCAACGGCGCCATCCACCTCGGCCACCTCGTCGAATACATCCAGACCGACATCTGGGTGCGCTTCCAGAAGCTCTCTGGCCACGAATGCTGGTATGTCTGCGCCGACGACACGCATGGCACGCCGATCATGCTGCGCGCCGAGAAGGAAGGCATTGCGCCGGAGGCGCTGATCCGCCGCGTGCATGGCGAGCATCTGCGCGATTTCACCGGCTTTCATGTCGCCTTCGACAACTACGATTCGACCCACTCGGACGCGACGCGTTTCTACGCCGAGGACATTTACAAGAAGCTGCAGGCCGCCGGCCTCATCGAGGTGCGTTCCATCGAGCAGTTTTACGATCCGGTCAAGAAGATGTTTTTGCCGGACCGCTACATCAAGGGCGAATGCCCGAAATGCGGCGCGGCCGACCAATACGGCGACAGTTGCGAAGCCTGCGGCGCCGCCTATGCGCCCACCGACCTGAAAAATCCGCTCTCGGCCGTTTCCGGCGCGAAACCAGAACTCAAGTCCTCCGACCACTATTTCTTCAAGCTCTCCGACCCGCGCTGCCAGACTTTTCTGCGGCAATGGACGCAAGCTGGCCGCCTGCAAAGCGAGGCTTCCAACAAGCTGCAGGAATGGCTGGGCGCAGAAGGCGAAAACAAGCTCACCGACTGGGACATCTCGCGCGACGCACCCTATTTCGGCTTCGAGATTCCCGACGCCCCGGGAAAGTATTTTTACGTCTGGCTCGACGCCCCCATCGGCTACATGGGCTCGTTCAAAAACCTCTGCGAGCAGAAGGGGCTCGATTTCGACGCCTTCTGGAAGCCCGACTCCACCGCCGAGCTGTATCACTTCATCGGCAAGGACATCCTCTATTTCCACGCCCTGTTCTGGCCGGCCGAGCTACAGCACGCCGGCTACCGCACGCCGACCAACGTCTTCGCCCACGGTTTTCTGACCGTCGATGGCGCCAAGATGTCGAAGTCGCGCGGCACCTTCATCACCGCCGAGTCTTATCTCGCCCAGGGCCTGAATCCGGAATGGCTGCGCTACTACTTCGCCGCCAAGCTCAACGGCTCGATGGAAGACCTCGACCTCAATCTCGACGACTTTGTCAGCCGCGTCAATTCCGACCTCGTCGGCAAATACATCAACATCGCCAGCCGCGCCGCCGGCTTCATCCAGAAACGCTTTGCCGGAAAATTGCTGCACGCGCACCTGAATGACGCATTCGCCGCCGACCTGCCCGGCCTCAGGGAAGCCGCCGAGGAAATCGCCGGCCACTACGAAGCCCGCGACTACGCCCGCGCCCTGCGCCGCACCATGGCGCTGGCCGACCAGGTCAACCAGTACGTTGACCAGAACCCGCCCTGGGTGCTTGCCAAGGCACCGGAGAACGAAGCACGGCTGCACCATGTCGCCACCGTGCTGATCAACGCCTTCCGCCTGCTGACGCTCTATCTCAAGCCGGTGCTCCCCAAGCTGGCGCAGCGCGCCGAGGAGTTTCTCAACATCGCCCCGCTGCACTGGCGTGACGCCGGCCACCTGCTGCCGCCCGGCCACCTCATCAACCCCTATGAGCACCTGATGACGCGCATCGAAGGCAAGCAGATCGAGGCGCTGCTTGCGGCCAATCGTGAATCATTGACGCCCGCCGCACCGATGCCACCGCCGCATTCGGAGCAGCGTCACGCCCAGCATCAGCAGCAGGCCGTCACCCCCTCTCCCCAGCCCTCATTTGCCAACCCCGCCGCAAGGGGAGAGGGAGCGGTCATCGGCATCGACGATTTCGCCAAAATTGACCTGCGCATCGCACTGATCGCCAATGCCGAACATGTCGAAGGCGCCGAGAAATTGTTGAAGCTCACCCTCGACCTCGGCCCGCTCGGCACCCGGCAGGTGTTCGCCGGCATCAAGTCGGCCTACGACCCGGCCACGCTGGTCGGTCGGCACACCGTAATGGTATTCAACCTCGCGCCGCGCAAGATGAAGTTCGGCATGTCCGAAGGCATGGTGCTCGCCGCCTCCGACCCCGCAGGCAAGACCGCCGGGCTTTACCTCCTGTCACCCGACAGCGGCGCCACTCCCGGCATGCAGGTGAAATGAGCGAGGTAAGACATCTCATCATCACCGGCCGCGTGCAAGGCGTGTATTTTCGCGCCAGCATGGCGCAAGAAGCCGAGCGGCTGGGCGTTACCGGCTGGGTTAAAAACCGCAACGACGGCAGCGTCGAGGCGATGGTCGCCGGTAGCGACGAACAAGTTGCGGCCATCATGAACTGGGCGCGGCGCGGCCCGCCCTCCGCACTGGTCAATCACGTCGCCGTTGAAATCGGCAGCGCTCAGGTGGCAACTGAGTTCAGCGGATTCGAACAGCGCCGGTCCGCGTAAAAGTCGGCGCTGGCGAGACGGCAACTATTCTTTTGGCCATAGATATGAAGGAAATCATCTCCACCCGGCAAATCCAACTGGGCATGTTCGTCACTGAACTGGATCGCCCCTGGCTGGAAACGCCGTTCCTGCTCCAGGGCTTCCTGGTCGACGACGCCGCGCAGCTGGCCGAGCTGCGACAATACTGCACTACCGTGACCATCGACCGCAGCCGTTCCATCGGGCCGCATTACGCAGCCGTGCGCTACAAAGTCAATGGCCGTCACCCTGACCGGGCTTCCGGCACCGCGGTCGCCGTCAAGACGGCCCCGGACAGCTTTTACACCGTCTGCCGCACCCTCCGAGAGAAACCCCCGCGGCGCGGCGCCAACAAAACCGTGCCGCAAATCTTCGGCCACGACAATCAGAGTCAGCTCGAAGCCGAACTTTTATATTCCGCGCCGCTGGTTGACGATGTCAAGAACAAACTCCAGTCGATCCGCCAATCGGTCGATGCGAATATCTCCGACAAAATCAAGGCGGTCGTCGGCCTGGTAGCCGAAATGGCCGAGTCTATCGAGCGTAATCCAGACGCCATGATCTGGCTGACCCGGTTGCGCTCTTCCGACGAGTACTCCTACGACCATGCCGTCGATGTCTCCGTCCATCTCATGGTGCTGTCCCGTTTTCTCGGCATGCCGGCGAAGACCGTGGAACTCCTCGGACAGGTCGGACTGATGCAGGATATCGGCAAGATCAACCTGCCCGAATCGCTACTCAGAAAGCAGGAAGCGCTGACCGACGAAGAGCTTGCCCTGATGCGCTCCCATGTCGCCAGTTCCATCGAGATTCTGCTCGACCAGCCCGATTTCTCTCATGCAGCGCTGAATGTCATCGGCAGCCATCATGAACGCTTCGATGGCAGCGGCTATCCGCGCCGCATTCAGGGGGAAAAGCTCGGCCTGCATGCCGAACTGGCCGGATTGATCGACTGTTATTGCGCCATGCTGCGCCAACGCGCCTATTGTTCGGCCGTTTCCAGCCAGCACGCACTGGAACAACTGATTGCCATGCGCGACACGAAGTTCCGCGCGCCGCTCGTCGATCAACTCATTCAGTGCATCGGCCTTTACCCGATCGGCACGCTCGTTGAATTGAACAGCGGCGAGGTCGGCGTGGTGATCCAGCAAAACCAGGTGCGCCGGCTGAAACCGCGCGTCATGATCGTGCTCGGCCCCGACAAATCCATCGAACGCCGGCCCCGCACGCTTGATTTGATCATGGATCCCGCCACCGGCACCGGTACGACCTACCACATCGTCCGGTCATTGCCGATGGATGCCTACGGGATCAATCCGGCCGACTTCTATCTTGGCTGACGTGGCGACCAGATCATCGACCGAGCTTGACGACCAGCGCGTCGTCGATCACGTCACCGGGCTGCCCCGCCTGCCGGCCGCGCTGCTCGACATTGCGCGGCAGGCGAAACAACTCGCGCCCCGGCGTTGCATCGGCATTAGCAGTTTTGCCATTCTTCCCGATCCCGCCCTGTTCCGTCTTGCGCCCGAAGCCGACCGCAGCCTGCGCGTCGAGATCACGCGGCGGCTGGCCAACGCGCTGCGGCCGCAAGACAGGCTCTATGCGGCAGACCATTGGGAATGGCTGATCATCCTTCCCGACCTGCCCAGCGGCGCGTCGCTGCTGCTGGGGATGATGAAGTTCGAGGCCTTGTTTGCCCACCCCCTGCCTTTCGGCGTCGACAGTTTCCTGGCGCTGCGGGTCGCCTGCGGCGGCGCCTTGCTTCCCGACGACGGGGAAGACCCAAGACATCTCGTCCAGTCGTCCCGCATCGCCTGTCTGAGCGCCAAGCGGAACGGCATCGGTCACGCCATATACGACCCCGCCATGGAGCGAATCGACAAAGCCCAGCAGCAACTGCTGGTCGAACTACCACAGGCGCTGGCAGGTTCGCCGGGGCTTTCGCTCTACCTGCAACCGCAGATCGATTTGGCCGACGGTAGCTGCGTCGGTTGCGAAGCGCTGCTGCGCTGGCAGTCGCAGTCCGGGGAGCTGATTCCGCCCGATCGCACCCTGGCCGCCGTCGAGCACCTTGGGCTACGCAGCACATTCAACCGCTGGATGCTGCAGCAGGCGATCCAGAATCAACATCGGCTGCAAGCTGAAAACATCGCCGTCATCCTGTCGATCAACCTTTCGGCCAACGACCTCCTCGACCCCGAGTTGCTCGACCTCATCACACAGACCCTCGCCACCTGGGAGGTGCGTCCGGAAAGCCTGCTGTTCGAATTGACCGAAACCCAGATGATCGAGGATACCGAGCAGGTCATCGATGTCTTGCGCAGCATGCGCAATCTCGGATTTCAATTATCCGTCGACGATTTCGGCACGGGCTATGCAAGCATGAGCTATCTGCAGCGACTGCCCGTTCAGGAAGTCAAGATCGACCAGAGCTTCGTGCGCCATGCGGAAACTTCCGAGCGCGACCGGGAAATCATCGCCTCCATCGTGCAGCTCGCCCATCGCCTCGGCATGCTGGTGGTGGCTGAAGGCGTCGAGACGGCGGCAACATCGGCAATCGTTGCCCGGCTGGGTTGCGATCGGGCGCAAGGCCATTTCTACGCCCACGCCATGCCCTTGGAGGAATTTATCGTCTGGTGGCGCAGCCATGCCACGCAACGCTGAATAAAGTCGGCGCTGGCGGGACGGCGTAAGCCGGACCGCCGCCAACATGGGGACGGCGTCGGCAAGGTTCAGCCGTAAATCACCCGCACATTTTCCGGCTTGAGCCAGTCATTCAGCGCGGCGATGAGGCCGTCCTCCAACCGCACGCGCCAGGCATCGGGGAGGGTTAGTTCGGTTTCGGCAGCGCCGTTACGATAGGAGATACGCACCGGGCAGACATTGTCGGTGGCGCGCTCCGTACCCCGATAAGGCGCCAGCAGGCTACGCAGACGACCGGCGGTTGCATCACTGGAGGCGCCGTTCAGTGCCAGCTTCAACACCCGCGCATGACGGCCGCGTGCCTCGGCCAGGGTCATCAATTTATCGGCCGTCACGCGCAGGCCGCCACTGTAGTCGTCACGCTGCACCTTGCCTTCGACCAGCAGCAATTCGTCTTCGCGAATTTTGTTGCGCTCGGCATCCCACAGTTCGTTGAACACCGATATTTCAACCTGGGCACTGGCGTCGTCAAGGGTGACGATGGCCATTTTGCCGCGCCGGGTCATCTGCGTGCGCACGCCGAGCACCACGCCGGCGAGCAAGGTGGGTTCGCGTTGCGGTTCGAGTTCGGCCAGCCGCCGCCGCACAAATAACTTGAGCTCCTGCGCGTAGGCGTTGTAGGGGTGGCCGGAGAGGAAGAAGCCCAGCGCCTGTTTTTCGTTGAGCAGTTGCTCGCGCTCGCTCCAGCGCGGCACCTCGACATAGTGGGTTTCTTGCGGCGCCGCGCCATCGGGCGCGTCGAACAAGCCGCCCTGATGGGCGTTGCGCTCGGCCTGGTCGGCGGCTTCGAGTGCCTTGCCCACCGAGGCGAGCAATTTCGCGCGATGATCGTCAACAGCGTCGAAGGCGCCGGCGCGAATCAGCGACTCGATGACGCGGCGGTTGACGGCGCGGCGGTCGACGCGGCGGCAGAAGTCGAACAAATCCATGAACGGCCCCGCTGCGCGCGCGCGCAGGATCACCGTCAGCGCCGCCTCGCCGGTGCCCTTGAGCGCGCCGAGACCGTAACGGATGGTCTCGGCATCGACCGGCCGGAAACGCACGAAACCGGTGTTGATGTCGGGCGGCAGGAAGCGGATGCCGTTGGCCTGGGCATCGAGGAAGAAGAACTGCACCTTGTCGGTGTCGGCCATTTCCGACGACAGCGTCGCCGCCATGAAGGCGGCCGGATAGTGGCGCTTCAGCCAGGCGGTTTGATAGGCGACCAGCGAGTAGGCGGCGGCATGCGACTTGTTGAAGCCATAGCCGGCGAACTTTTCCATCGTGTCGAAGATTTCGTTCGCCTTCGGTGCGGCGATGCCATTGGCCGCGGCGCCAGCGACAAATATTTCGCGCTGCTCGGCCATTTCCTCGGCCTTCTTCTTGCCCATTGCGCGCCGCAGCAGGTCGGCGCCGCCGAGCGAATAGCCCGCCACCACCTGCGCCGTCTGCATCACCTGCTCCTGGTACACCATGATGCCGTAGGTGTTGGCGAGCAGTTTCTCCATGCTCGGATGCGGATAGACGACCCGCTCGCGGCCGTGCTTGCGGTTGATGAAGTTCGGGATGAAGTCCATCGGCCCCGGCCGGTAAAGCGCGTTCAGCGCGATCAGATCCTCCAGACAGTCGGGGCGCGCCTGCACCAGCGTGTCTTTCATGCCACGCGATTCGAACTGGAACACCGCCGTGGTGTTGGCGGCCTTGAAGATGTCGGCATAGACGGCGGCATCGTCGAGCGGCAAGTCTTCGAGATTCACCGCGACGCCTTCCACCTCTTTCACGAAGACCACCGCCTCGGCCAGAATGGTCAGCGTGCGCAGGCCCAGAAAGTCGAACTTGACCAGACCGGCCTTTTCAACGTCATCCTTGTCGAACTGGCTGACCGTGACACCGCCGTCGGCGGAATAAAGCGGACAAAAATCGGTGAGCTTTCCCGGCGCGATCAGCACGCCGCCCGCGTGCATGCCGACGTTGCGGGTCAGGCCCTCGAGCTTTTCGGCCAGCGCCCAGAGTTCGCGCAGTTCCTCTTCCTGTTCCAGCCGCTCGTTGATCAGTGGCTCCTGCGCGCGCGCCTTGGCGAGCGTAATGCCGAGTTCGTTGGGAATCAGCTTGGCGAACTGATCGACAAAGTTGAAGCCCAGGTCGAGCACGCGGCCGACGTCGCGAATCACCGCCTTGGCGGCCAGCGTGCCAAAGGTGGCAATCTGGCTGACCGCGTGGCTGCCATAGCGCTGCCGCACATAGTCGATAACCCGATCGCGCCCCTCCTGGCAAAAGTCGATGTCGAAGTCGGGCATCGACACCCGCTCGGGGTTGAGGAAGCGCTCGAACAGCAAGCCGTAGCGCAGCGGATCGAGATCGGTGATGTTCAGGCTGTAAGCGACCAGCGAACCCGCTCCAGAACCGCGCCCCGGCCCCACCGGCACGCCGTGCGTCTTGCCCCAGTTGATGAAGTCGGCGACGATCAGAAAATAGCCGGGGAAACCCATCTGCACGATGGTCTGGATCTCGAACGCCAGCCGCTCGGCATAACGCGGCCGTTCGGCCGCGCGGATTGCCGGGTCGGGATATAGATGCGCCAGCCGTTTTTCCAACCCGACCTGCGTCGTCTCGGCCAGGTAAGCTTCGAGCGAAACACCTGTTGGAATGGGGAAGTCGGGCAGACGATTCTTGCCGAGTTCGACTGTCAGGTTGCAGCGCCGGGCGATCTCCACGCTGTTCGCCAACGCCTCGGGCAGGTCGGCGAAGAGGGCCGCCATCTCGTCCTGCGTCTTGAAATACTGCGCCGCGTTGAAGTTTTGCGGACGGCGACGGTCGCCCAGCACATAGCCTTCGGCAATGCACACCCGCGCCTCGTGGGCGCGGAAATCGTCGGCGTCGAGAAACTGCACCGGATGGGTCGCCACCACCGGCAGAGCGAGTTCGGCGGCGAGATGCAAGGTGGCGGCGATCAACCGTTCCTGCGCCGGATGATCGGCACGTCCCTGCGGGCGCTGAATTTCCAGGTAAAAACTTTGCGGAAACAGCGTCGCCCAGATGCGCGCACTGGCGAGCGCCTTTTCAGGCTTGTCGGCGCTAAGCCACTGGCCGATCTCACCAAACTGGGCACCCGCGAGAACAATCAAGCCGCTGTTGTCGCCGACGGCGAATGCGCTACGCGGGATTTCGGCGCGGCCATGCCGACGCGGCCGCAAGAAGGCTAGCGAAAGCAGTTCGCACAACCGGAGGTAGCCCGCCCGATTTTTGGCCAACAGCAGGAGTCGGGATACCGTCTCGCGCCCGCCATCCAACGCAGTTTCGTCTGCTTCGGCAACCCAGACATCGGCGCCAATGACCGGCTTGACGCCCTTTGCTCGCGCCGCCGAGTAGAACTTGACCATGCCGAACAGATTGGTCAGATCGGTCAGCGCCAGCGCCGGCATGCCAGCGGCGGCGGCACGCGCCACGGCGCCATCGAGCCGCGTCAAACCATCGGTAATGGAGTATTCGCTGTGCAGGCGGAGATGGACAAAACGGGCGGGAGGCATGGGCGGCAAATTTTACTCCCCCGCGCGGCAGCGGCGAACGGGGCCACGCAAATGAGCCGCAAATGCCGATGGGGACACAGCTTGCGCTGTGCCCCCATCGGCTTTTCTTTGGTAACAAGGCTCAAGCAACCTCGGCAAAGACCTTAAGCCGTGTAGCCGTGTAGGGCGCAATCGTTATTGCGCCGCATGAGAAGCATCCGGTGCAATGCGCTTCGCTTATTTCACCCTACACGCAGCTTTACAACGATACGGACATGGTTATATCTTTGGCCATGTGAGGCATGAGTGCTTTTTGTCTTCCTGTGAATGGCAGCCATCCTCGATTAATCTTCGGGTGAGGTAACGTAAAGGGGTTATACCGCTTGAACATCCTTGGGTTTGTCGCGAAGCACCGGGTGTCCTACTTGAGCTTCACCGCCTTGGGAGTGGGCTTGGTGATAGTGTTCGCGTCAGTCCAGATGACGCTGCTATACCCGAACACGACGCCGCGGTACTTCATCGTGCCGCTGCTGCTGGGCACCACGGTCGGGCTGCTGCTATCCACCCTGGTTGCCCTGCGCCGGGAAGTGCTGGACGGCCAACGCATGTTTCGCGCCGTGGCCGACCTGGCCCAGGAATTCATTTATGTGCGCCGCGTCGACGGCACTTACGAGTACGTCTCGCCATCCTGTGCGCAGGTGACCGGTTACGCGGCGGAGAATTTTTACGCTCAAGCGAGCTTCATGAGCCAGCTCATCCACCCCGACGACCGCCCCGCGTGGGACCGGCACGTGCATCGCATGGATCACCTGGGACGGCCGGAAAAACTGGTGGTTCGTATCCTGGCGCGCGGTGGCGACGTCCGCTGGATCGAGCATCTTTGCAGCGATGTCCGTGACACGCGGGGAAACATCTTTGGGGTGCGCTCCACCAATCTGGACATCAGTGACCGCGTCAACCATGAGCGGGAAATGGCCATCGCCGCCGTTGCCTTCGAGACCCACGAAGCCATTCTCATAACCGACCGCGATTCCCGCATTTTGCGGGTTAACCGCGCGTTCTCCGAGATCACCGGTTATGCGGCCGACGAGATCGTCGGCCAGACGCCGGCGCTGCTCAGGTCGGGGCGCCATGATGCCCAGTTTTATGCCGGGATGTGGGCGACCTTGCATGCGCAGGGGCGCTGGGCCGGGGAAATGTGGGATCGCCGCAAGAACGGCGAAATCTACCCGAAATACCTGACCATCACGACCGTGCTCGACACGGCCGGCGCGGTTGCCTATTACGTCGGCATTTTCAGCGACATCACGGTGCGCAAGGCGGCCGAAGCGGAGATCAACCGCCTGGCTTATTACGACCCGCTCACCCACCTGCCCAACCGCCGCCTGCTGCTCGACCGCCTCGCCCACACCATGGCGGCCAGCCAACGCCATGGCCGCCATGGCGCGGTGCTGTTCATCGACCTCGATCACTTCAAGAACCTCAACGATACCCGCGGCCATGAGGTGGGCGACCACCTATTGATCGAGGTGGCCCATCGCCTGATCTCCTGCGTCCGGGCAGAAGACACCGTGGCACGGCTGGGGGGCGACGAGTTTGTGGTGCTGCTTGAAGAGCTTGGCGACGACGCGACGCAGGCCGCGGCCCAAGTCGAGGCCGCCGATTGAAGCTCGAGTTGACCGAAAGTGCGCTGATCGATGGCATCGACAAAGCAATCGAAAAGATGCGGGCGCTGAAAGCCATCGGCATCGGATTCTCCCTGGACGACTTCGGCACCGGCTACTCTTCACTCTCCTACCTCCGGCGTTTGCCGCTCGATCAACTCAAGATCGACCGCTCTTTCGTCAGCGACATCATGACCAACACCAGTGACGCGGTGATCGCCCAGACCATCATCGGCATGGCGCGCAACCTTGGTTTGGACGTTATCGCCGAAGGCGTCGAAACCCGGGACCAATTCGAATTTCTTGAGCAGCACGGCTGCAACGGCTATCAGGGATTCCTGTTCAGCCGACCACTGCCACGGGATGAATTCAAGCAGCTACTGAAGGAAAATGGCACGCGTCCACAGCAAAGGTAATTTGATGCCGGGGCGGAAATTGCATGCCCAAACATCTAACTTTTTCCATCCCAACGATCATCCCGAGGCCAAACGTGAGTAATTGTTGTTCCTCATCCGACTGCGCCGGCAAGCATCCAAAAAAACACCGTTGCCCCGCTAACGGCCAGGAATACGCGGAAGTCCCGGTGCGCACCATCGCCCACCACATCAAGGCGTCGTGGGCCTGGAGGCCGACTGCCGAGCATTACTACTTTTGCGCCGACCCCGCTTGCGCCGTCGCTTATTTCAGCGATGACGATTCGACTGTCCTCAAGTCCCGGTTACGTACCCGCATCGGGGTGAAGGAACAGAGCGGGGACGATTTGCTGTGCTATTGCTTCGGTGTCAGCAAGGCGGATTTTGAACGCGACCCGGCCACAAAAGATTTCGTCGTGGCCCAGACCAAAGCCGGACTGTGTTCCTGCGAAACCAGCAACCCATCGGGGCGGTGCTGCCTGAAAGACTTCCCCAAAACTCGGGCGTGAAAACCCGCTTCGATCGCCGCTCATTCACAATAAAAGTCAGCGCTGGCGGGACGGCGGCAGTCGGCCAAAGGACTTGCCCGTCATGTGCACTTCAGGCCTGCCATTCGCAGGACTGCTCCAATCTGAAAGCTGCCTGATGGTCGATACGTGCTCCTCGGCCACAACGGCCGTTGGTGCGGAACCGCAATGTCAGCTCGGCGATATAGTTGCACCTATATCGCCAGCTACCTCAACCGCTACTTCCCGAGCGCCACCCAGATCGAGCAATGACGAAGCAAACGATTTCAGCAACAACTGCTCGGGTAGTGCCCAGTCCCATTTTTCACGGATCAGATTCTTTACCCCCGACAACAGTTCGATTGGATCAGTCTCATTCTCCGCAGCGATTTCCCCTAACGCGTCGAGCACCCGATCGCCGTCTGGCTGATACACCCGAACGGCAAGACCTTCGTTTACGGCGCTGAGTCCATACTGGGCCAACAGCAGTACCAGCGCATCGTTCGTCCAGTCGCCTCGCCACGTCAGAAGAAGTACTGACGATCCTGCGGGGACCAGCATTCGAGTCGCGAAACCCGCCGCCGAGTAATGCTTGCGCGCTTCCTCAAGCAGCCGGGAGCCTTCGGCGTCGACGAAGGGAACATCGCCTCCTTCTGCCAGAACCTTCCGCATCTCCTCGCGCACCCGGTCATGCACCTTGCCGCAAGCCCCGTCGAACATGGGCGGCGCACCACCCTTGTCCGGCGCCACTATCACCAGCTTCCTTTCCTCATCGACATCGAGCACGCGCCACCGTCGGCCGGCGAAGATGATGCGTTGATCGATCACCAGCGGGCGGCTCACTGGGAGTGAGCCCAAGGCCCGTCCATCGCACACCAGCCGGAACTCTTCGTCGGACAGAAACGCGCTGTAGAACTCGTAGTGGTTGGCAAGTTTCTCCCCCAGAACACCGTGCAGCAGTAAGCCGGACGATTCCTGAACGAGCAGATCTTTTTCACCGAGGTAACGCAGAAGCTCGACGAAATCATCGCGTGCGAGGTTGCCGAACGGTCCACCCTGAACCAAGGTCTTCCAGAGGTCCGCCGCAGTTGCGCCACCGCGCTCGGCGATCACCGAAAGGATTTGCTGCACAAGAGTTGACGCGTGCAGTCCGCCCACCTTCGGTGGCTCGAACCAACCTGCGATAAGCAGGCGAACCATGGCGATGGTCTGCACGAGGCCCTCGCGAAGCAGATCGGAAATGTCCGACTTGTCGTCGAGTTCGGACTCAACGGCGTAGCAGCGCAATATCGCCGGCTCTCCTTTGCGACGACCGGAACGCCCCAGGCGTTGGCGAAGGCTTGCCACCGACGGCGGTGGGCCGATCTGCGCGATGCTCTTCACGGCGCCGATGTCGATGCCCAACTCGAGCGTGGTGGTACAAATCGCTGTCGCCGGCCGTTGGCCGTCCTTCAGCGCCACCTCCGTTTCCTCGCGAATCTCCTTCGCGAGACTGCCGTGATGAGGCCAGAACTCATTCGGCAAGCGATCACGCTCGCAGCGCCGACGCAGCAGGTCCGCAAAGAGTTCGACGCGGCTGCGGCTATTCGGGAACACGAGATTGTTGGAACCGCGCAACGTCTTGTAGAGATGCTCGCCGATCGCGAGCGTGCTCCCGGTAACCAAGTCTTCCAACTCCGGATTCTCAATGTCTGCTTCGGTCTTGATGCGGGGCGGCTGATCGACACAGCCCTTGACCAGCACCTTCAACTCCTGACCGGCAGATCCGGAGATGATCTGCCGGACGCTTTCCGGAGCACCTGGACGCAGAAATCCGGCCGCGAGGTTCATGTCGCCCAAGGTCGCCGACAGCCCAACGCGGGGCATCTTCCGCCCGGCTGCCCGCTCGACCCGCCCCATCAGCGACTGCAGTTGCTTGCCGCGTTCCGTGCCGATGAACGCGTGAAGTTCGTCGACCACCAGGTATTTCACCGCTGCCATCAGACCCGGGATGCCGCTGCCACGGGTAACGAACAGCGCCTCCAGCGATTCAGGAGTGATCAGCAGGATGCCCTTTGGATACTTGATGAACTTATGCTTACGGCCGGCTGCGATGTCGCCGTGCCATGGAATCACGGGGATATCGAGCGATTCGCACAACTGCGAGAGACGCCCCCACTGGTCATTGATGAGCGCCTTCAAGGGGCTCACATAGAGAACCGAGCCGATGTCTGGCTCAGATCGCAGCAGGTGCGTCAGGATCGGAAAGAATGCAGCCTCGGTTTTTCCGGCGGCCGTCGCTGCCGCGATGATGACGTCGCCGTCCGCTTCGATCAGCGCGGGGACCGCCTTTTCCTGCGCATCGCGGAGTGCAGTCCAACCCTCCTGCCAGATCCAGCGCTGTATCCGCTCGTCGAGAAGCGCGAACGACGAGCTAGAGTTTGAAGCTGGCAAGTTCATCGTCTTCGTCGACCTGCTTCTCCGCTTCGCCGCCTACATCCTTCGGTACCTCAATGCCGTCAAGCAACGATGTCCACTCCACGCCCGGATTCTGTTCCAGCACCGCCAGCAGATTAATGAAGGCCGTAATCGTCGTGCGTGGCGTGCGGAAGTACGCTTCGCCGAGGCGCATCGCGCAGTGATTCATGAAGGCCGGCAGTGCCGTATCGGGCAACAGGTATTTATCAGGCTGCCCGGACGAGTAGACGTGACGCAACTTCTGTAGAAGCACATAGAAGTCTTCTGGCGACAAGCTCGCCAACCGCATCACTGGCCCCGAGAAATCCACGAAACCAGTCTTCGCAAAGGTATTCTCGGCCAGTCGGGACTGCAACGCGGAGTAGCTGTAGAGGCCACGACGGGTATCGAACAGGAACTCAGGCGTCCCTCCCAGCACGAAGCCCAACCCATCGGCCGTGCCCTGTAGCGAATCATTCAGGATGCGCAGGATTTGCTCGTAGTTTCCATTTCTAGCCTGGGTGTTTGCCAACTTGTAGAGATTCACCATCTCATCGAGGCAGACCATGAGACCGCTGAACCCTGCGAGCCGGACAAATCGGGCGAGTAGCTTGATCTGATCATAAACCGATGCGTCGTCGACGATGGTTCGCACGCCTAATGCGGCACGCGCATCGGTACGGGTGCTGAACTCCCCGCGCAGCCATCGGATGGCGTCGGCCTTCAACTGCTCGTTGCCCTCATCAAAGCCCCTGCAGTAGGCTGCGATGACATCCGCAAAATCGTAGCCATTGACCATCTCGGTCAATTGATTGAGGCGCGAGCGAATGATTTCTTCCGCTGTCTTACCCGAGGTCTTGGCTTCAGCCTTTGCCTGGGCGACGAATTTCTCGACGATGCCGGCGAGGGCGCCTCCCTCCGGCTTGGTGCGTGTCGCCATATTTTTTGTCAGTTCGGCGTAGAGGGAACGAGCCTGACCGCCGCTGGCGTGAAGCCGGCGATCAGGATTGAGGTCGGCGTGGACAGTCACGACCTTCTTCTCGAGGGCAATAGCCCGAACCAGATTAAGGAAGAAGGTCTTGCCCGCGCCATACTCCCCGACCACGACCCGAAAACACGAACCTCCGTCACTGATTCGCTCGATATCCTTGATGAGGGCTTCCAGTTCCTTTACTCGTCCGACCTGGATAAGGTGCTGACCGGTACGCGGTACGACCCCTGCACGTAGGGATTGCATGACCGCATCGCGGTCCTTGGGGCGAATAGCGCTCATGCTGGCAGCCTCTCCAGTATTTCTTGGTTAATTTCCAAGGGGTCATCACCTTCGACCAAAGGGATATCGTAATTGTCGAGTGTGGCTTCATTAATGTGTTCGAGAGCACCATCGAGCATCAGCTCCATGTCGGCGGCGACATCGGCGAGCTCTTGCCGCGTCCAGGTGGGGCGTGAAACCAGCATACGCAGAAACGCGAGATAACTCGGGTCCAAGCCCAGTACGCTGGGCTGGGGAGCTGTCTCTTCCTCCTCGGCAGAGACAGCCTGTGGCTCCACCATTTCCTCGGCGAAAACGTTCGAGAGAAGAGCCGTAACCTCTTCGGTTTCCTTCTGAAGCTGGGCAATTCGCTCTGGATCAAGGACGAATCCGGTCGCCGGTGCCGCTTTCTGTGTCTCGGATACTGCTACAGCCTTGCCGGGCGAGCCCGCAGTATGTAGATCCGAATAGACGAGCTTCGCGTCGAGTTGAAGCATCTTGTAGACCCGCTCGAGAAATTTCACCTCGTCGGGACTGACGGTGCCATCGGTCTCGGCAAGATGCGCCAAGAACTTTGCGATGGTGCGCTTGGCCTCTGCTGCCAACGGTTCGAGCTTCTTCTTCAGACCGGCAAGTGTGGCCGGCTGCATGATGCGCAGTCGAAGATGCGCCTTAAGGCGTTTCCGATGGGCGACGCTGAGATGGGTCCAGGATTCGATCTGGCGCGTGAGATGAATGAGTTCCGATCCGCTCGCATCTCCATCGGCAAGCGCCACCGAACAAGCCAAATCCAGCGTTACGCCGGCCGCCTGATAGGCCGGCGTGCTACGCACGGCGCCATCGTCGGGATCGGCAACGAAGAGCGCCACGCTGTCTTCCACCTTCGGCAACTTCTGACCGCCAAGAACGTCAGGCTCCATGCCCAGATGCAGCGACTCGAGAGCCCGCGCCAAGCCAAGCACCTTGTCACGGGACAAGGCCCCCGCGCTTTTGAGCCTACCGAATGAAAGGGACTTCCCCGTCCCAAGCCGGCCGTGCGGATAGGGCACGGAAACGGCAACGAAGTGCCAAGATGGGGTTTTTGACAACGCTCATCAACTCGACTCGGGAGGGGAAATCATGGGAAT
>Ga0208244_100165_pt1 | contig 83196 bp, 63 predicted proteins | sample SubbioCR12Aug_5A_FD_184828 | JGI IMG/M metagenome (GOLD analysis project Ga0208244, IMG submission 184828) | Serpentinite rock and fluid subsurface biosphere microbial communities from McLaughlin Reserve, California, USA - CR12Aug_5A (SPAdes) | ecosystem: Environmental > Terrestrial > Deep... | reverse complement strand
CCTTTTTATTGTTATAATCTATCATTGTTGTTCTTTCTGCCGGTATCGGTTTTTGGTTGATACCGGCGCTTTTATTATACCCATAAAAAGGCATATTTTCAATTTCCACATAATTTGATTATATCTCTGAAAAAGACTATCTTATTATTAGTTTTAGTAGCAGCATTTGCATTTGCAGGTGAACTGGACGTATGGTGGTTCAGAGGAACTGATGATTGGGTTGCGCAGACTGGAGCAACAGCTCGATGTCGAAAATTCGGAACAGGCGATGCGATTAGTGTAGATACGACTATGCCGATAAATACAATTGGTATCGAGAACTATGCCGAGGTAGGTCAGTGGATAACTTACGGTCTGACAGGTGGAGATGTAATGACTCATTATGTACGCAGACCCGGTACATTTGCTGGCAAAGCATTCGTGCTTAATTGGGCGAGTAATGGAATTGTATCTGTTGACTTTGACGGTTTTGCGGATTTAACCAAGACCGATGCCGCCGATATTACAATGGAGTATGCGTTTGATGATGGGACATGGGATGATCCTAGTGATATATCTGATTGGACGACAGCAAGCGGACTTAATGTTTTAACTCCGATTGAAGACGATGCATTAACAATGCATTTCTGGCAAAAAATCACAGTTGGTAATATGGGTAAACCTGGTGAATATGAAGATGCAGGTGGTGCGACGATTACTCTAACTTTAGATGAGCAAGCAACCTGGATTGATGCAGCAGGAAACTACGGAACTCTACCCTGAGTCGAAATAAAACCAATATCAAATAACCCCCTTCTGCCAGAATAAGGGATAAAAGAAAATATTATGGTGTATTTGATTTTAAGTAATCTGATTTTTGCACAAATAGCGGTTTCGCCATTGAGTATTGAGCAGACTCTTAGTCCGGGTATAAGACGGCAATTTGAATTCGTGGTTTATAATGAATCGAGAACCGACTCAGCACCGCTTGTTATCTACCCGACTGATATTATTCAGACCAGTAATGGCAGTTATCAGATTGTTGATGTCGGCAAAGGAGTTGGTTCTTGCGCCGAATGGATTGTGATTAAAGACAGTATGATTACGCTTGCACCAAATTCGGCAAAAGCAATCACGGGTCATATTCAGATTCCCCGCGCAAGCAAAGGCGGCAGATACGGAGCAATCGTAATTGGCCCAAGACCAGAAGCCGGTGCAGCGCAGGTGATGGTCAAATTGTCGGTTATTCTAAAATTCATAATCAAACCGGTGTCCAGACCGAACGCATTGATTACTGAAATTAAATTCGAAGATACCGAAGAACTGAAAAATTTAAGACTGACCGGAGCGCTCAAAGATGCGATTGCGATATCCGCATTTGTTAAAAACGAAGGCGATATTCACCTGAATACAGAAGGTATTTTGATTCTGCGCAATCCCAAAGGCACCAAAATCAGGGAAGTTCCGCTGGGCAGGGGACAGGGCGTGATTTTACCGAATTCAACGGTCGGTATTCGTTCAGTCATTGCACGACCACAGCCCGGCGAATATATTGCCGAAGCAATTATCAAGTATGACTCACGAAGCCGGTTAAAAGCGCGGATGCCATTCCAAATCACGAGCCGAAAAGTCAGTGCGCAGGGCGATATGAACGCATCACTGCCATTGGCAGTTTCTATCAATCCTGACAATATCGCATTGAATGTTTCGCCGAACGCGTTTCGCAGCCGTGCCGTGATTCTGCATAATAAAGAAACGAGCCGGGTTCGGGTCAGTGCCGAGATAAAACAGGTAACCAATGACGAAAGCGGAGAACTGATTATCTGGGAAAATCCGACACCGAGCAGATGGTCGTGTGCCGAATGGCTGGAACTGGAACCAAAAGATTTAGTCTTGCCAGCCGGTGCGAAAAAACCGGTGAAAATCAGTGTCAAAGTCCCGGCTGATAATAACCAGGGCGAAAGATACAGCCAGATTGTTTTTAGCGTGCAAAAAGATACATTTTTACCAAGCGAAATTTTTCTGCCGGTCACAATCAAATACCAGGGATTGATTAAAGAAGAAATCGAAATCGCCGATATCAAAATAGTTCACGCCAACCCGCTTGCTTTGGGCATTTTTGTCCAGAATACCGGCAATGTCAAGACCAAACCGACCGGCAAGATAATTGTCGAAAGAAAAAAAACCGCACCAGGCATGCTTGGCGAAAATATCGTGCAAGTCGGCGAATACCGATTAAGACCAATCAAAGATTATGTTCTGCCCGAGCAGACCGTTTGTTTGTATCCGGACATGCCGACCAGACTGGAAAAAGGCAGGTATAACATTAAAGTCGAAATCGATTATGGCAAAGGTCATTTTGCTAGCGGCCAGAAAGAGATTAAAATTTAAACATAAGATTTGCTTTTGTTGTAAAGATAGATTGGAAATTCAGATATGATTAAACAGATACTTTTGATTGTGCTGGCAGGCGGATGCGTCGTCTGGGGACTGCCGAACGGCGCAGAGCCGGTTGATGCCGAATCATTGCCAGCTGTACAACAAAGTGTCAGGCAAAAAGCGCTGGATACATCGATAATTACTGCCAATGGTTCGTTATTGACCGCACCAGACGAATCAGCGGAATTGCACGATTGGGCAGAAGATACGATTGCCGAACCGCGCATAACCAATATCTTTTATGACAGCGAAATCGTGGAAGTTTTGCGAGACCTGTCAGCGCAGACCGGGATTATGATTCTGACCGATGGCAGCGTTTACGGCACAATCAGTATCGAACTGTATGATTTACCGCTCGAAGAATGTTTGAAACGGATTCTGTTTCCACTCGGTTTTTCGTTCAAACGATTTGATGACTATTATCTGGTCGGCGCTAATAAATCGGATAATGCTTCGTACCATCTGCTGGTAACAACCGAACTGGTTAAACTCAATTATCTCAAAGCGAAAGATGCGGGGCAGCTGATTGCCGATATCTACCGTCCGTACATCAAGATTAATCCGGATATCAATATGATTGCGATTACGGCACCGAACCAGATTATTGAAAAATTCAAACAGGATTTGGCAAATATCGACAAACCGCCGAGACAGATTCAGATTGAAGCAATCATCAGCGAAGTTTCCACAGATGCGTTAAGAGAGCTGGGCATTAAATGGAGCGGGATGCTTCATAAAGGCAGGGATACACTGAGTGTCTTTGCCGATTTTACCAAACTACTGGAAACTTCGACCGAGATTTTTTATAAAACGATAACCAAAGGCTTGGCTTATGACGGGTCATATACTTTTCTTTTGCCAGCAATTCAGATTCTGGCGCAGAGCGGCAAGGCGGAAATCAAGGCGAATCCGAAAATTGTCACGCTGGAAGGACAAAAGGCAAGCATTGTCGTCGGTAAAGAGCAGTATTATCAGATTGTGAGCGGTCAGCCCCAGTATCCGTACATAAGACTTGAAGTTGTCAAATACGGCACTTCGCTGAACATCACGCCGTTTATTTCTGATAAAGGCGAAATCACGGTTGAAGTCGAACCAGAAGTCAGTGATTTTATCGGCGACGGGTTGACCGGTTTGCCGGTCGTAAGCCGGCGGAGTGTCAAAACGCAGATACGAGTCAATGACGGCGAAAGAATCGTAATTGGCGGACTCAAATCCACGAATGAACGGATGGTCCGTAAAAAGATTCCGATTCTCGGCGACATACCGCTGCTCGGATTTCTGTTCCGGCAGAACCGAAAAGTAATCGACAAGAGCGAAATTATCATCATAATCACGCCAAAATTATTAAAATGACGATGATAACGAGATTAATAGTAATAATGAAAATAGCGATGCAGTATCGGATTGTGTGGAAAAGAACGCGATGAGAAATGATTAAAAATAAATTAATTTGTCTTAAAAATATGTTGGGAGGAGTTTATGCAGCGTAAGTATTTATTGTTTTTAATAATAATCTTTGTGATAATGCCGAATTATCTACAAGCCCAGGTTGATACGGCATGGGTGAGAAGATTCAGCGGAACCGGTAATTTTACGGATAAAGCAAACGCAATTACGATTGACGCAGTCGGAAATGTCTATGTCGCCGGCTATACTTATAAGGCTGCATCTGATTGTGATTACCTGACAATCAAATACAGTGCCAGCGGTGAAACTTTGTGGACAAGAACATATGCCGGCGCAGGAAATAATGTGGACCAGGCGAATACGATTGCAGTTGACGCTTCAGGCAATGTCTATGTGACCGGTTATGCTTATATGACGGTTAACAATGACTATCTGACAATCAAATACAACCAAAATGGCGATACGATATGGACAAGAAGGTATAACGGCTCAGGTAATGGGAATGATGTTGCAACGGCGATTGCGATTGACGGTTCAGGAAATGTTTATGTTACGGGCCGAAGTTATGGTAGTGGCTCGGATATGCTGACGATTAAATATGCTGGTAATGGCGATTCATTATGGGCAAAACGGTATCATGGCGGACAAGGCGGTCTGAGCGCGGATGATGCAAGGGCAATCGCAATCGACGGTTCGGGCAATGTGTATGTTGCCGGTTATTGTTCACGGGTGACAACCGGTCAAGATTATGCAGTTATTAAATACAATGCGAGCGGAGACACCTGCTGGATGCGATTTTATGACAATGGTTCGAACGGTGCGGACCAAGCAACTTCGATGACGATTGATAATTCGGGTAATGTGTATGTAACCGGAGTCAGCCCGGGTTCGGGTACGAACAAAGATTATCTGACGATTAAGTACAGTTCAACCGGTGATTTGTTATGGACACAGCGTTATACAGGTTTGGGCTCGGCAGATGATGACGAAGCGGCCGCCATAAAAGTTGACGGCAGCGGTAATGTGCATGTTACTGGATTCAGCGTTGGCTCAGGAACAGGTAGTGATTTTGCGACAATCAAATATAATGCAAATGGTGACCTGCTGTGGGAGCGAAGATATGACCAGACAAACTCAAATGACCGGGCAAAAGCACTCGCAATCGACCGGCTTGGCAATGTTTTCGTTACCGGTTTTGTCACGCAGAGCGGGCTTACCGACTATATGACCATAAAGTACGATGCGGACGGAGAGTTGTTATGGGCAAAGAGTTATGACGGACCGATAAACAGCTATGACGAAGCAAATGCGATTGCAGTCGATAACAACGGCAATGTCGTTGTGAGCGGTTTTAGCAATGGTTCAGGAAGCGGTGAAGATTTTCTGACAATCAAATATTATACGCAGGATGTCTTGGTCAGTCAGATTGTGGTGCCGTCCGGCGATATTGATTCAGCCAGTACAATCATTCCGCGAGCAAAAATCAAGAACCAAGGCAACCGTCTTGAAAATTTCAATGTGACAATGAAAATTCCGTCAACCGGATATACGAGCACCAAACCGGTTGCAAACCTGGCGCCGCTCGATTCGGTTATCGTTGATTTCAGCCCGTGGGCAGTCGGCCCGCGCGGTCTTAATACTGTAAAATGTTCGACCGAACTGGCGGCTGACATGGTGAAGAGTAATGACAAGTTAGAAAGCAGTTTTACGGTTCAGGTGCGTGATTATGCGGTAACATCGATTACGCCGATAACCGCACCGGTTGATTCCGGCGCTTTGATTACACCGGAAGCAGTGATTCATAATTTCGGCTCGCTTGCGGGCGTGAATGTGCCGGTAGTTATGTATGTTGCCGGTACCAGTTATGCGGACACGCAGTATGTCTCGCTCGATTCCGGCGCATTTGCAACTTGGACCTTTACCGCATTCAACGCCTATATCCCAAGGGGATTGCATACTTTGAGATGCTCGACCCGTTTGAACGGAGATGCAGTGCCGAATAATAATCACAGCGCAACTAACTTTTCGGTGCGGGTGCGTGATTTCGGAGTCAGCTCGATTTCTGCGCCGTCAAGCATTGTCGATTCTGGCGCAACAATCACGCCCAAAGTCTGGATTCATAATTACGGCACGACCGACGAGATTGATGTGCCGGTGAACTTGTACATTAACGGCGACGGTTTGAATTATGCGTGCGCACGAAATGTCAGTCTTAATGCAGGAAGTTCGGTTGAACAGAGTTTTGACCAGTTCGTTGCTAATTTTCCGCTCGGCGCGACTTACACAATGCGCTGTACGGTTAGTTTAACCGGCGATATGGTGGCAGCGAACAATCTCGTAACCGGCAGCTTTTCAGTGCAGTTAACCGATGTCGGCGTGATTGAGATAATCGAACCAATTGGCGGTATCGATTCCACGCAAGCATTGGCAGTCCGGGCAACAATTAAAAATTTCGGCACTCAACCGGAAACATTTAATGTTACTTTTGCAATCAATAGCTGGACCAGTACCCGAGCGGTCGTTGCGATTCAGCCCAATCATACCGAGACGGTCGTTTTTGATTCCTGGCCAATCGGTCCGCGCGGAACTTATGCGCTCATGTGTTATACCGAGTTGGCAACTGACCCGGTAAACGAGAACGATACTGCGTATGGTGTTTTGTCGGTCAAAATTCGGGATGTCGGCATCGCAGAGATAATCGAACCGTTCGGCGCGGTCGATTCGATGGCAATAATCGTGCCCCGCATCCGGGTTAGAAATTTCGGCACCGAGCGCGCCGATTTCGAAGTTACCTTTATGATTGATACCTGGTTCGATACTCAGCCGGTCGAAGAACTGGATGGCGAGTCAGAACGGGTCGTTGAGTTTAATCCGTGGACGGTCTTTCCGCGCGGTACTTATCCGATTACCTGTTCTACTTATTTTGCCGATGATATGATTGTCGGCAATAATGTTATCTCGGATTCGATTATGGTCGGTCTTAAAGACCTGGCTGTGACCAGAATTACTGAGCCGAAAGATACAAATTACTTTTACGACTGGTTTATCCCGCGCGCAATGATTCATAATTTCGGGACAAAATCCGAATACGATGTCCCGGTAACTTTGAGCATTGATAATACCGATTATGTCAGCACCAAATATGTTACGCTCGACAGCGGCGATTCGATTGAAGTAGTTTTTGATATGCAGGTAATCAGTCCGCTCTATTTTGAAGAAGCCCAGTATCGTGTTCGGTGTTCGATTCCGTTTACCGGGGATATCGTCATTGAGAACAATGTGCTGATCGATTCGTTTTTCGTCTTTTACCGGGGCTGGCGGAAAATGAAAGAAGTTCCGATTGTCAACCGAGGCGTAAAAGCAGGCGGTGGTCTGGAGATTTGCGATTCGATAATTTACCTGTTGCAAGGCAGAAATACCTGTAATTTCTATGCCTTTGATATTGCCTGTGATTCATGGACACAAAAATGTTCGATGCCGGTTGTCTTCGGCACCAAAAAAAGAGTCAAAAGCGGTGCGGATATGACGATGCGTAACGGAATTATTTATGCCTTTAAAGGCAATAATTGCTGTGAGTTCTGGGCTTTTGACATTGCAGGTGATTCCTGGCTGCAGAAAAAATCGATTCCCGAGTTTGCGCCGGGTTCGGTAAAATCGACGCGGGTTAAGTCGGGCGCAGCACTCGCTGCTTGTGCAAACGCAATCTATGCGTTCAAAGGCGGTAATACCAATGAATTCTGGATGTACAACATAGCAAGCGACACCTGGTTCATGAAAAAACCGCTGCAAACGCCGGATCACAAGAAAATAAAAGCAGGCGGTGCGCTCGCAGCCAAAGGCGAGACTTTGTATGCTTTTGTCGGAGGAAATACCCGATATTTTTACACTTACCTGACCGAGCAGGATTCCTGGATTCAGATGCGTGATGTCGGATTCGGTTTACCGAAAAAGAAAGTTAAGGACGGAGCCGCAATGGCCGTAAATGAAGATAACATTTTTGCATTCAAAGGCGGTAATACTTATGATTTTGGTTGTTACTCGATTACATCTGACACCTGGTACACTTTGGATAATATTTTAGAGCGAAAGAAAATTGGCGCGGGTGCCTCAATGGTATCATTCGGTCCGTTTATCTACGCAATCAAAGGAAATGACATGAGAGAATTATGGCGTTATTTTATACCGAGCTCGATGACAGTAAAAGGAGCGAGCGCTTCAACCGTTGCACCAATTATGCTTGATATCAATGCCAATATTGCCAACCCGAGTATGCGAGCGGTTGTTAATCCATTGACAAATATGATGCAACTGAGTTATTCAGTCATCACGGCTGGTAAAGTTAGTATTAAGCTTTTTAATGCAACCGGGCGCTTGATTGAAACATTGATAGATGCTGAATTTTGTTCAGGAAATTATTCTATTGATTATTCGGTCGCTAATCTGGCAAAAGGCATTTATTTCGTGAAGTATCAAGATATGAATCAAAAGAACGAGACAAAACTTATTATATATTGATGTAAATTATTTGATTAATCTGCAACAATTGGAGTAAATTTCAACACTATCGGTTTATCTGCTCTGCCTGCCTGTCGATATCCTTGTCTTCTATCCTGTCTGTCTGGCAACTTATTGGGCAACGGCAATTTCTGTCTAATTGGCAGAGGTCTGGTCGAGCCGCCAGGGGCAAGGAAGGGCAAGGGGTCGGGTCGCCCGCTGGTCTGCCCTTAAGATTACGGATTGGTCAACAGGTCAGACAACATATGAGACAACCGACTAGAACAGGAAATCCGATAGGGTTTCGAAAAAATACGGGTATAATATTATAAAATTGTTTGGGGCAGTAGTTTTACTGATGAGATATAAATCAACTTCGGGGATGAAAAGTTTTATAGACTTCTTTTAAATATTCTCTGTCAATGTGGGTATAGATTTGGGTGGTGGCAATGTTGGCGTGACCGAGCATTTCCTGCACTGCCCGCAAATTGGCACCGCCTTCTAATAAATGGGTGGCAAAACTGTGGCGGAAAATGTGCGGCGTAACCCGCTTGGTGATTTTGGCTTTTTTGACATATTGTTTGAGTATTTTATGCAGTCCCATTCTTGAGAGTTTTTTACCATGGGTATTCACAAAAAAATACGGCGAGATTCTGTCTTTGACAAATTCCCGTCGTCCGTGATTGTAATAATTTCTCAAAGCGGTAAGCGCAGGTTTGCCGACCGGCACGATACGCTCTTTATCGCCTTTGCCCAGTACCCGGATAAACCCGTCATTGAACGAGACATCATCGATTTGTAAAGATAATAATTCAGAAGCGCGCAGACCACTGGCATAGAGCATTTCAAAGATTGCTTTTGCCCGCATATCTTTTGCGTCTCTGGTATTTGCCTGATTAATAATCTGAGAGATGTCCTGGACAGATAAGACCGAGGGCAGTTTTTTCGAGACTTTAGGCATTTCAATATTTTCTGACGGGTCATTGCTGATGATGTTTTCGGCAACCAAAAACCGAAAGAACATTTTAATTGATGTAATCTTGCGGCTGATTGAAGCACTGGCTAATCGTAAAGAATGGAGTTGAGTAATATATTGCACAAGGTCAGATTCTTGGATGTTTTTTATTGATGTTGATGCAGCCAGCGTTGATAAGAATTGTATGGTATCATTGGTGTAAAACTCAGCTGACAATTTAGAAATACTGCGCTCAGCCAGCAGATAATTCAAAAACTGGTTCAAGTATGGATTAAATCGGGAAATTGTTTGTTTTGGCCGGGGCAACTTTTTTTTAGAAAACACGATTAGAGAATTGTATCTTTTAAGTAATTAATATCATCAGTGTCTGGATAATCTTCTTTGTAATGCAAACCGCGCGATTCGTTGCGGATGAGTGCGCTTTGGATGATGAGCATAGCAACGGTTATCATATTGTTCAATTCGATGATACCTGGTGTTAGCGGTCTTATGTTTTTAGCGTTCTCAGCAATGATCTGGACCTGTTCTAAAGCAGATTGGAGTTTATGATTAGAGCGGACAATACCAGCGCCGTCCCAAACCGTTTTGCGTAACTGGTCAGTTAAATCAACCGTTTTTGGTTGTTCAGTTAAACTGAATGAAAGAGAGTCAGGGATAAGGGAGGAGGGAGGAGATATTTTAGAATTATGTGGTGTAACTCGTTCTTTACTTTTAATCGCAGCCCGTTCCGCAAAAACGAGTGCTTCGAGTAATGAATTGGATGCCAAACGATTGGCGCCATGCAGACCAGAATAGGCGCATTCGCCAACTGCAAACAAATTTGGGATATTGGTCTCACCCCAGGAATTAATCTGAATCCCACCACACACATAATGGGCAGCTGGTACGACCGGTATCGGTTGCTTGATAATATCAAGACCTAAACTTAAACAAGTGGTATAAATATTGGGAAAACGCTGGATAACCTTTGCCGGATTTAAGTGAGTAATATCGAGCAGGACATAGTCTTGACCGGCCTTTTTCATCTCCTTGTCAATGGCACGGGCAACTACATCGCGCGGTGCCAGGCAACCAAGCTCGTGATAGTTTTCCATAAAAGTTTTACCATCCTGAGTGCGTAAGATTCCGCCTTCACCGCGCACTGCTTCTGAAATCAGGAAATAGCGATTGTTGATTTTATGGCCATATAGAGCGGTTGGATGGAACTGGATAAATTCCATATTAGCAATCTTTGCACCAGCATGATAAGCAATGGCAATACCATCACCAGTCGCAATCGGCGGATTAGTTGTGTGGAGATAAACCTGACCAATACCGCCGGTGGCTAACAAAACCGTATTGGCAAAAAAATGGTATATATTACCGGTTTTAGTATCGATTACTTTAGCACCGATACAGGTCTTATTCTGGTCAAGTATCAAATTAAAGACCAGATAATGTTCATAAAACTGGCACTTATTTTTGAGCGCCTTTAAGAGGCCGTTTTCGATTTCCCGTCCGGTAAAATCCTGGGCGTGGACAATCCGGGCTCGGGTATGACCACCTTCTTTACCCAAATCAAAATGCTTGACACCGGTCGAGTTGTAATAGGTAGTAAACTGAATACCAGTATTGTAAAGTTCCTGGACTAATTTGGGTCCTTCATCACAAACCATCTGCACGATTTCTTGCTTGGCAAGACCTTTGCTGCTTTTAAGCGTATCTTTATAATGGGTCTCGGGCGAATCATCCTCGCCAAACGAAGCGGCAATACCACCTTGAGCATAATTGGTATTGGACTCGGTATCTTCTTTTTTCGTGAGAATCACGACCTGTCCAAGTGATGATACTTTGTGGGCAAACCATAAACCGGCAATACCCGAACCAACGACTAAAAAATCAGTATTGATTTTCTGGGGCATGTTTGGTTAGAAGCGATAAATCAGACCAATGCCATTCTGTGCTTGGTTCGGTGCAAAACCGACTTTGTCGCGTAAATCCTCGGTAAAGAATGCGGCATCAATTGAGGATACGACCCGGTTTAAGATTACGGCACCAAGACAAAAACCAGCCCGGGTCAAAGCAGTACGGGCAACTTTACGCTGTTCCCAATAACTGAACCGCATCGAATCAGATTGCCAGAGCCAGGCTGAATCACCAAAATAACCGTTCTCAAGAAAATAGTTATGCTGCAGTAACGGATTGTCAGGAAAACGCTCACGCGCTTCACGGCGGATATCTTCGTTGTAATCTTCAGAATTACGATAGCGTTCCAAAGCCCGGTAATATTTTTCGTTCGCGATATTGATATTGGCGTCGGCATGCCGACTCGCATATAATTTCGCATCTTTGAGCCGGGATGAACCATACCACTGAAATCCGCCATATAAAAGCCAGAGCACACCGTCAGCAGCAATCATGATTTCTGCTTTCTGGCTATTCTTCAGAATGTGCTGACCCCAGCCGGGGACAACTGCCGAAGCAAGAATTGCTTTGCCTTTGGGATTATAAGATAAGGTATCATTGCTTTGCGCATAAAAAACTGAACAAAGGCATAAAGTAAAGACAATTAATAAAATTGTTTTCTTACTGTTTGACATTTTTACTCCTTCTCGATAAGACTATTTTATTAACATAATTAATATTTTCAATACTATATTTTATAAAATAGATGCCCGGTTCTAAACCAGACAGATTGATTACCTGACCATTTATTGTCGCGTTGACAATCTGTCCCAGACTATTATAGATTTTACAATTACGAACCGAGAGCGATGACTGTAAAAATATTTTGCCATAGCAAGGATTGGGATATATTTTTACCAAGCGGTTATGGTTGTGATTGGATAGTTCATGAATGCCGGTAAAAAAATTCCAGTCCACGATTTTCGCATATATATCCCAACCCTGATGACGCCGGTTGTCAATCCAGGCATAACCAACTTGATTGTTATTGGCAATAACTCCTTGCCCGATTAACCACTGGTTATTGCCATTGAACAGGTTGGGCTGGTGGACTTGCAGGTTATTGCCAATCGGCTGCCCCGATGCATTAAAAGCCTGCGAAAAAATATCAATATCTTGATCAACACCGCGCAGATAACACCAGACCACGACATAATTGCCATTCTGGTCATACGCGATTGACGGCGAGTATTGGGCTTCGTCATAAATATCAGTATTGACCCGCAGATTAGTATCAAGCGCAGTGCCGCTGGCATCATATCGCTGTATGAAAATATCTGTGTTATATCGGCGTTGGTCTTCCCAGACAATCGCAAACTGTCCATTGTCGTGCAGGGCAAGATTGGGATAACCTTGAAAACTATTATTATCAGTATTATTGACTTTAAAATTTACGCCGATCGGCTGACCCGCAGGTGAGTATTTTTGCGCATAGATATCACAATTATTATTGCGGCGGTCGATCCAGGTCACGACAAAACTGCCAGTGCGATTAGCGCTGACTGTTGCGTATAACTGTTCGGATGATAACTCGTCATTAACCAGAAAGTTGACGCCTATTTGATTACCCTGAAAATCGTATCTTTGCGCATAGATATCATGATTGCCAATGCGAAAATCGGTCCAGGCAATGACGCGGTTACCAACGCGGTCACAACTTACAACCGGATACCACTGGCTCGAATTTATTGTGTCATCATTCACTTTAAAATTAGTGCCGAGAGCAATACCGGAATGAGAGAAGCGCTGCGCATAGATGTCGAAACTATTATTCCGGTTATCGGTCCAGGCAACGAAATAATCGCCTGTAAAATTTGCTGCGACCGACGGATAGAAATGAGAAATTGCCAGGTCATCGTTGACATTAAAATTCGAACCCAGAAAATTGCCAGACCAATCAAAGCGGGTGCCATAAATATTGCAGTTGCCGTCCCGTTCATCTTCCCAGACCACAAGAAAATTGCCATAACCGTCTTGGGCAAGCCAGGAACAGCGCTGATGGGCGCTGGCAACATCGTCATTGATTCTCTGGTTAACGCCGATAAAGGTCAGGTCTGGATTCAAGGTTTGCAGATAAATATCATAATTGTTATTGCGGCTGTCATCCCAGACAATCCAGAATTTACCGCTCATGACCGTTGCAGTTGCAGGTGCGCCCTGACTTGTATTGGTGATGTCGTCATTGATACGAAAATTAGAACCGATAGCAGTGCCGGTCTCAAGATAGAACTGAGCAAAGATATCAGGATTACCAAGCCGGGAATCGGTCCAGACAATCAGAAAATTACCAGACGGGTGGATAGTAATATTGGGCGAGGATTGGTTCGCAGATGTAAGGTCATCATTGACTTTAAAATTAGTGCCGAGCCGGTTGCCGAGTGAATCAAATCTTTGCGCAAAGATATCAGCATTACCAAAGCGCTCGTCCTGCCAGACAATAATAAATGCGCCATTGGCCTGAACCGCAATTTTGGGATAACCCTGAAAACTGGTATGATAATCATTGATTAGAAAATTAGTGCCGATTGGTTGTGACTGGTTATTAAAACGCTGGGCATAAATATTCCAATCGCCCTGCCGTCCGTCCATCCAGGTAATGACAAAATTACTGTTGCGGTCATAACCGATTGAAGGGTGATATTGAGTGTTGCCAGCCTGGTCATCATTGACCCGCTGGTTTGTGCCGAGCCGGTTGCCCGTGCTGTCAAATCGTTGCAGAAAAATATCGCCCCAGTCATTACGCCAATCATCCCAGACCACAAGATAATTCTGGTTGGGTAAAATTACAACATCGGCATTTCTCTGGTCAGAGGTAGTGGTATTATCATTAACAACAATATTGTCATTTACGGGTTGTGCCTGGGCATTGAACTTTTGCAGATAGACATCAGAATTATAAGTGCGACGGTCTTCCCAGCAAACGGCAAAATTGCCATTATCGTGAATTGCAACTGAGGGCTCGCCCTGCCACATCATGGTTGCGTCAGTGTTAACCCGAAAGTTGTTACCGATTATATTATTATTAGTATCCATTCGCTGCACATAGATGTCAGCATTGCCGTCGCGAAAATCGGTCCAGGCAATGATAATTTTTCCCTGATTGTTAATCGCAATCGATGGATTTTGTTGTCGGGTGCCGCCAGTGGTATCGTCATTTAACAAGAAATCATTTTTGATAATTCCGGTATTGGATGAATTGAAACTGCGGTCTTTGACCGCGGCACGATGTGTTGGTTGACCTAATCTGTGAATACGGTAAAAGGGCATTGGCTCAAGCGGACGAGCAGATAGAACGGGATAATTTGAAATTGCGACAGTCATGCCTAAAATACAGAGATATTTCCTGAACAATTTAGCCACAGATGGACACGGATAAAATTCAAAATTCAGAATTCTCGTAATCATCCGTGTTTTATCCGTGGCAAAAATCTTCATTTTATCATTTAACCACGGCGAGTTTATAAAATTTGACTTCTCTTTTCTGCTCAGTTTGGACTTCGAGCCGCACGATATAAATTCCGCTGTGAATGCCGTCAAGACGCAGTTTGACTTCATTATCAAGGAGCGGAATATGGGTACCGACTATTTCCCGTTTTGCCTGACCAGTAATATCGAGAAGACTGATTTTAACACTGCGGGGATCGGCGCCAAGCCAGTACCGGATCGTAACTTCTTTGTCAGCCGGATTAGGATAGGCATAAAAATCTTTGACAATCGCATCTGGTGCAGCCGGCATCTGGACTCTTTCTGAATATAAACCGGTATGACACGGGTCTTTGAGATATTGGCTCCACAATAAGGGCTGGCTTGGAGTCGGCAGGTCCCAGACATAAAAGATACCGGCATCAGAGCCGACGCATATTTCCAAATCTCCGTCATTATCAAAATCACAGATAAGGGGTGTTGAGTTAACCGAACCGACCGTGGCGAGCGGAAAATAATTCAAGGGTCTGCCATTGCGGCCGTTTAAGCCGAGCAGACCGTGCTGGGGTGAACCGACAACTATATCCAGATAACCGTCATTATTGATATCGGCAACAACCGGTGAAGAGTTGAAGATAAAAGGTATTTCAAAAGTTACCAGATAGCCGGCTAATACCTGAGTTACATAATAAGTCGAATCCTGAGCAAACGGATAATTAGTGAGCAGGGTGCCGTTGTAATTAAAAGCATAAATTTTATTTTTACCAGTAATCACGATATTTAAAAAGCCGTCATTGTTCAGGTCAGCCAGCACTGGGGCAGAATTGACCGGATTCTGAATGATTTCAGGGCTCGTGTATTTGATATTGCCGTAAAAATCAATCACGAATAATTTGCAATTTCTACCCATATTGATAATGACGACGATTTCTTTATTGCCGTCCGCATCAATATCGCCGACCACAGGCGGAATTGAAGTAAATAACGGGTCGTAAGACAAATGGATCGGAAACTTGTTCTGAATTGCGGCATCAGAAGGATTGATTAAGAAGAGACGGTTATCACTGCCAAGCACCACGATTTGCGGGTTGACCGTATCGGTCAGTGCAACCGGCGAGCGGATTTCTGAGTTCAAGAACATGGGAAAACCAGGATAAGGCGTGCCGTCGCCTTTCCAGATGTACAAATGCATGTCAGTGGAACCGACAATAATCTCTTTTTTGCCGTCACCGTCCAGATCAGCCAGTACCGGTGCGCTCATGATTCGGTCATTGGTAATGAGTTGTCTTAAGAAATTCAGACCGGTATGCGGATAGATATAGACCCGGCCGTTTTCAGCCGCAGCAACTACTTCGAGCCTGTTGTCACCGGTGACATCGCCAATCGCAACCGCATCCAGAATCGATGATGGCAGCTGGGCAAAACTACCACCGGCAAGTCCGGTATAAGAACTGCCATCGCTGTGCCAGGCAAAGATGCGGCCACCGCTGTCAGCAACCACGATTTCATTTTGCCCGTCTTGATTCAAATCAACAATATGCGCAGGCAGGAATCTGGATTCGCGATTCGGGTCAATCGGAAAACCTTGCTGGTTCAAGTCGAAATTGATGTTTAAATACATAACCGTGTCCGGCTCAGATAAGGTCGTGACCCGGATATAAGTTTTGCCATAATAGCCGTCTGAATTGGGCGTGGTCTGGTATGAAAATTCATGGTTATAACCGCCGACAAAAAACGGGTCATACGGCGAGCCGTAAAACTGATAATCCCATTGGGACAACCCGCTAAAGCGGTCAAAATCCTGCACCCCGTCTGCTTCTTCCAGGTCAACTCCTTTATGTTCGGGAAAGATATTGATTGCATTATACGGGCCGTATTCGGCAATAACCTGCTCGTCAATGTGCCAGATTAAAACGCCGGAGCCGGGCTGGAAAAAATCGTATTCACCATCTTCAACCCAGACCAAAACACCGTCTTCAGTGTCCACAACCAGGGTGTCTTTTCTTTTGACATCGGTCTGGCGGTTTTCAATGAGAAAATATTCGGTTTCCGAAATCAGTATTTTAACCAGAGTCGGGGCATTGGGATTGTTTTGATGAAACGGAAATTTTAAGGTATCCATATTTGCCGCAAACAAGGCAATGCTTTCTTGGGGCATGGTTACAACCAGCGGTTCAATCCAGCCAAAATAATACCGGTGAAAAGCGTCAATCATGGAAGGAATCGCACCCGGCGGCGCGCCGACACTCCAATCGCCAAGCCATGCGCCCGTGCCCATCAAACTCCAGGAGCCGACACCCATTGACCAGCCGGTCACATCATACAGGTCATAACCGCCCAGGACATGGACAAACTCGTGATACAGAGTGCCGGGAAAACCGAACATGCCGAGAATATTGGTCTGTCCCTGATACATCGTGTCCTGACGCATCATTTCCGGCATTATCATTGCCGAAGAGATGCGGGTCTGTCCTGAGTCAGCCAGAATATATGGCCGGCCCAGATATGCTTCCAAAGCAGCCGGCGGAATCGTGCCGGCTAACAAATCAAACGGGCTGTTGTTGAACAAATCGGTCTGCAGGGCAGAACCGGCATGGAAAATTATCAGGGCATCATAATCGCTGAATCTGATGTGCGGGTCGCGGTCAGCGGCACGAATCGCATCGTTCATAAGACGGCATAAGCCGGTTTCAATGCCTTGAATGCTTATCGTATCGCCATAATACATCATCGGATGGGGCAGCTGGTAAGATTGAGTAACTGAATTGGGCATGACCCGAAAATCGATATGCAGGGTGCCCATGGAATTGAGCCAGTAGAAATTGCGCATGCCTTCAAGATGCCGTTCAAAATAGCGTCGGGTGTGAGGCGGGTCATATAAGAGACCGTATTCAGGCGTGAGAAAACCAGCCAAATCCATTTTACCATTGCCGGTCGTGAGCGGGGTCGTGTCTTCGACAAACTCGACCCGGATTGCCAGAACTTTTATGGTGTCAACCCGGCGTTCTTTGGCTGCGGTGCGGACACGCTCTAATAAATCGCGGTTATGATGAGCAACATTGCCCTTATACTTGATATGATTGCGCAGCAGTTTTTGTACGGTCTGCGTATGCAGGGGCGGCGGTTCGAGATTTGATTTTCTGATTACAATCGGCTCGGCATGAGAGACAGCCTGCATGCCCAAGAGCATAAACAAAATTAGTGCCATTGATTTATTTTTAATTTTCATATCCTTTTCTACCGCGAATTTTGAATTTCGCATTTTTTGTTATACGGGTGCGACCCGATACAACAATATTTAAGCGGAGAGAGAGGGATTTGAACCCCCGTTTGCCTTGCGGCAAAACATGATTTCGAGTCATGCGCCTTCGTCCACTCGGCCATCTCTCCGTACTTGATTTTATTAAAGATATTATTCACGCTTTCAATTATACTAATGATAGCGGATTTTACGAATAACATCAATACTTTTAATTATGGTCGGATATGCACATCTCCTTCGCGAAGCCGGTGATGACCCCGTTTAATTCGGAAAAACTCCTGTAATAGTTTTTGGCTCGGTGGCGAGAGAATATTTGAAATAATCGTAAAAGAATGATTTAACCGGTTATCTTGCGGAATATTGTAAACCGAGCCGCAGGCGCCGAATTTTTTGTCATAGGCGCCAAAGATCAGGTTTTTGACCCGTGCCAAAATCAAAGCGCCGGTACACATCAGGCACGGCTCTAAAGTAATATAGACCGAAGCATTGGTCAAACGCCAGGTGTTGAGACAATTTGCCGCAGCCGACAGAGCAATGATTTCGGCATGGGCAGTCGGGTCTTGTAAAGTTTCGGTCTGGTTATGACCGCGTCCGATTATTTTATTGTCCTGAACAACGACCGCACCGACCGGCACTTCATTTGCCTCAAATGCTCTGCCTGCTTGTGCCAGGGCTTGCTGCATCCAGAATTCGTGAGTTTGACTTTTCATTCGGTTTCAACGATTGATTATCCGCGCCCGGCGTGATTCGAACACGCAACCTACGGATTCGTAGTCCGGCACTCTATCCAATTGAGCTACGGGCGCATTTTTTATAATTTATATTGTAAAATGATTTTAAGAAATTGTCAACCATTGGAAGTAATAAGCAATTAGTTAAAGCCAAGATTTTTGATAATCGCCTTTTCCTTGATGGGTAAAGGGGAGGGTGACCCCGGGGGTTAAGCACCCCCTCGAATTTGGTGTGTCGTAAGGATGCTAGGCGAGGCGGAATGACAGAGTTCGTTTGATTTGTCGTCATATTTGCGGGCTAACCTGCTGCGAGTTTACCGGGATGTAATGTCGTATTCTGCTTCGGGTCAATCGCAGTGCCGAGCAGAGGCCGAAAACGCATCTGATGTCGGGCACGGACCGGCGATTGGGACTGGAAAAAATACTCAATAAGAAGTAAAGAGCGGCTCCGTGTAAAAAAGAGCCGCTCTTTTGAGAGGGGATAAGGGTTTTATTTTTGTACAACTATTTTTTCGAGAATTTTATTTTCTTCGGTTTTAATGCGGATAAAGTAAACGCCTGCCGAGACATCGTTGACATCAAGGGAGATGATGCCCGTGTTTGAGTTGAGCGGTTGCCGGACATTTTTAACCAGAGCGCCGTTATTATTGTAGAGTTTTATCGTGATTGGCTGCAGAATATTGACCTGATAAAAGATGCGTGCCGCGCTGTTGGTGATTTTGGGATGAACTCTTAAATAGGTATTGAGGAGATTGTTTGTATTGTCATGCATGGTGGATTGGATTGTCGAAGCCACAACATCGTCATCGTCATTGGTCGGATTGGGATTGGGAATGTATTTCCAGAATTCATTGGTTTTATTGCCTTTAAGGGCATAGAAGACATTTTTGTCCTCGACATAGACAAGCGAGCCGCCAGCACCAATTTTGTTATTGCTCATACCCGGGAACATAAATATATTGGTGCGGGTTGACCAGGTATTGGTAATGATGTTGTGTTTCCAGAATTCGAAAGAATTACCTTTGAACGCATAGATGGTCGGCACACCAGCAGTTGCTTCGACACAGTATGCCATAGCACTGCCTCTACCAACCTTTTTATATAGCGGTTTATTTTGAATTTCTTCTTTGAGAGTCCAGGTATTGCCAGATATGTCATACATACAGAATTCATTAAAACCTGCTTTTAACAAATAGATGAAATAGTTGCCATCAGTCGTAATACTGCTGCCGTCTTTAACTTTGCCACGATCAGTTGGACCGCGGTCAACTTCGGCTTTGGTTTGCCATGTCTGGTCCTGAACCGAGTAGGCATAAAACTCATAAGAATTACTGCCTTTAACGCAATAGACATAATCGCCATTATCAGTCCGGATATAAGCAAGACCAGAACCGCCATTAAATTTCTTGGGTTTGGGAAATTCAGTTTCGACATCATCTAATCTTAACCATATGTTCTGATCAATATCATAAGTGTAGAAATTACGTGTTTTATTACCGGTTATGGCATAGATGCGGTTATCACCGTCATTACATAATGCGGCACCTTTACCGGCTCGGATTGAACCTGGAAGGTTTGCTTTTTGAGTCCAAGTATTGGCTTCGATATCATAGAACCAGAAATTAAATGTTTTATTACCCTGGAAAGCATAAATACCTTTGTCCGGCACATAGGTTAAGGCACCACCATCTTTAACATGATTTATATTCGGCTGATTATTTGTAGATAAATATGCTTGCGCAACCCAACCGGTTTGAATCTGCTGTTCGATTTTGACAAGGGTGTCTTTGAATGTATAACTGATTATGTTCTGATTAGCGCTTAAAAGCGTGCAACGGACAGTAAAAGTACCAGTGTCAGATGCCCAGTTCGGGAAATAAACTATTTCGGATTGCTGCGGGTCAAGTTCACCGCTGATAATCGGAGCATATACGGGTAAGATCCGGTTCTGACGGTAGATTTTCATTTGCAATTGATAAGGATCCTGCGAATTGCCTGAATTGTAAACCATTGCCATACAGTTGACCATGCCAAGCGGTTTTCTGCCTTTTGGTTCAATAATATTAGTCACCCGCACATCCCGTTGAATATTGCTCGCAGCAGTAAATATCTGGGATTTACTGCTGTTTTCAAAGGTCGTATCATCGGGAATCGATGCTTCGGCAAATACCTCATAATTACCGGCTTGGATGCCTTCCCAGCGCGGATAGATTAAAGTCCGTTCCTGACCAGGCAGAAGCGGGGTCGAGATATTGATAATTTCGTTGTAAACTATTTCTCTGGTACCCAGTTGAGATATTGTTGCTTCAACCGCTCCCCGCACCGGCACATCACCTTGATTGTAAATTCTGACTCTTGGATAAACCTGTGAACCAGCAGCAATACTGTCTTTGGGAGCTTTGATAGACAGGATTGCCAGGTCAACATGTGGACTTATAACGACAAAATCTTTGGATATGATGTCGTTTGATGATTCCATATCATACGGAAAGATTTGACGGAAAGTGATACTATAATTGCCGATTTCAGCAGGAGTCCACTCTCGGAAAAAGACCATACCCGGGCAATTTTCAAACATCGTGACATAATTGGTATCGCATTTAAAAGCCATACCTTGATACTTAATCGTCATTTCAATCGGCGCATTGATAAAATAATTGCCGTAATTTTGAACGATTGCCCGCGGAATAATCGGCTGGAGCATGAATTCGTTATTGGGTTCTACGATTTCAATCATGGCAACATCACGATAAGGAATAAAAAGTTGTTTGGCAAGAGTATTGTTGCCGAGATTATTGTCATTTGCTAATGATGTCGAGCATTTGACAGTGTAAGTACCGGTATCAGCAATCCAGGACGCATAATTTACCGTAGCGTTATCGCAAAAACCGATGTTCGTTGTCTTGTTGTCTGAATAGACAGTTGTAGTGTTATTTTTCCGGATCGTAAATCTTGACGGTATATTCATCGGGTCTAAGGTATAACTTCGGTTGCTGATCAGGGCACTGGGAATAATGGTTTGTCCAGGTTCATAGACCGTAAAATGAGGCATATAAATGGTACTGACTTTGGCATCAACCAGAGGCACAAACGCCTGAACCGTGACCGTATCATTGGCACGATTCTGGTCATCAGGCATCTGCGTGAATGCCTGGACTTGATACGGATACAAGATTGCGACCGGGGTCCAGGTCGTCGGGAATTCGAGTTCGCTTGAAACCAGGGACGGTAAAGTTATCGTGGTTACATCTGAATGAGCCAGGACATTGTTATTCGAATTCCTGATTTCAATCTTAACATTAAAGGTCTTTGGTTGCGAGCCGAAATTTTTCACCATTACTTTGGGTTGTAAATATGTCGTGGTAACTTCACCATACGGCGTGATAATCTCGGTTACGCCGACATCATGATATGTCGGGTCAAGCACTTGAAAACTTCTGGTCATTTCGTCATTTAACGGATTCTGGTCACCGGCAAGAAAAGTCTTGAATTTTATCGTGTACATGCCCGGAGCGAGCGTCACGCCGTTAAAGGTCGGGTCAGCCGTATTATTGTAACCAAGATTGTTTACTTGAACCGTGCTCGTGTAAATTTGCTGATTGGATGCGTTATAGATAAAACTTTTGGTCTGAAAAGTCGCATTGAGCGCGCCAAAGTTCTTCACGGTTGCCGAAGGATAGAATTCAGCCGGGGTTATAATCGCACTCGGCGAATTGATTTCAATCACGCCGACATCAGGTACTTTATCAACCGGTGGATAGCCAGGTTCGGTATTAACATTATCGAGAAATACGCCGTGACGGTTCGGTTTACGGGCACAATATCTGAATGCGATATAAATCGGTTGATTGATATATGAAGCTAAAGAGACAACCCGTAAAGTATAATCCCAGGTTCTGATGCCAATAGCATCAACCCGATAGCCGGTAGCCGGATTTCGGAAACCAGCCGGCGTATTACCAGCGCGGGACACCCAGACTTCAAGACTTTCGGTCTGATGTGGCGTAAAACCGCGATAATAAAAAGTCAGCACTGCTGCAGGGTCGGTCGGAAAAACCCGCGGAGTTACCAGCCAGTCATCGTTCGGAATCGTTGGATTACCACTTGAACCACCGGCATAAGTTTTACGGCAGAATGCGCAACCAGGTTGTGTGAACGGTCCAAAACCGTCTTGCTGCCATTGGGAGCGGTCAAAGGGTGGATAGATAGTATCTTCTAAATTATAAACAGTCCAACCTTCGGGCGGAAAGACCGGCCCGTCGAATGATTCTTGAAATACCTGGCTAAATACAAAACCGATACAGATAAGTGTTAATAAAAGAACCTTTTTCATAAGGTCCCCCTCTCTTGTTTTTTTGATATTCATGTTATGTTTATTTATCATAATATTATATATTATATAGTTAATTTGCTATAATTTTTCCGTTTAGATTTTTCCTTAGATTTTAGTTTTGAATGTTATAACTCAATATTATTTACCACAAATTTTGTCACCAACAATTACTATATAAATATACCAAAAAACGCAAATTTGTCAAGAGAGAATATATTTTTATAATAATGCATAAGTTATTGAATTTCAATTCTTAATAATATTATACACAATTTTCAGCAAAAAATTGCTCTTTTTAGGTGAGGGGGTAGGCAAAAATTAAATTATAATGTAAGTTTATATATTTACATAGGCATAGCTTATTTGAATATGGTAAATCTGAGAATGAAGCCGAGAAATACGATTGAGACCATGGACATTAATTTAATTAAAATATTTAATGATGGTCCGGCTGCGTCTTTGAACGGGTCGCCAACCGTATCGCCAACCACGCTTGATTTATGTGCGGGAGAACCTTTGCCGCCAAAATTTCCTTTTTCGATAAATTTCTTGGCATTGTCCCAGGCACCGCCTGAGTTTGCCATCATAATTGCCAGGGCAAATCCTGAGGCAAGAGCACCGATTAACAAACCGACTACGCCTTCAATTCCTAAGAAAATACCGATAATGACCGGCATCAGAATTGCACTTAATGATGGAAGCAGCATTTCTTTCTGTGCGGCTGAGGTGCAGATTTTAACAGCCCGGGCATAATCGGCTTTGCCAGTGCCTTGCAGGAGTCCTTTGATTTCTTTGAATTGTCTTCTGACTTCGTCAACGACTTTACTGGCAGTACGACCGACCGCTTTCATAATCATGGAAGCGATTCCATAGGGCATCATGGCACCGATTAAGAGACCGGCAATAAGCCGCGGATTCATTAAACTGACATCGAGTTCTCGGGCGATACCAAAAATCCGGATATTTGAGAGCCGGACTTCATCGCGATACGCTGCGATTAAAGCAAGCGCAGTCAATGCGGCAGAGCCAATCGCAAAACCTTTGCCGGTTGCCGCAGTTGTATTTCCCAAAGCATCCAGAGCATCGGTTCGTTCCCGGACAATCGGCTCCTGATTGGTCATCTGGGCATTGCCACCAGCATTATCCGCAACCGGTCCATAGGCATCAGTTGCCAGGGTAATACCTAAAGTCGACAACATGCCGACCGCAGAAATGCCGATGCCGTAAAGCCCCATTGCCGGATTTGAGAATCCGCCGGATAAATAATAACTGGTCGCAATCGCAGCCGCAACAACAATCACAATCGCAGTTGTGGAAAGCATACCGACCGATAAACCTTCGATAATGACGGTTGCCGGTGAAGTGGTTGCGGCTTGAGCAATGCCACGGGTCGGTTTGTATGAATCTGATGTGAAAAATTCGGTAAAGAAACCGAGGATGACTCCGGCTAATAAACCGGACAGGATTGCCCAATAAACAATGTAATTATCCGGACCGAGCATGTATCGGCAGATGATAAAACTTAAAATCGCAACCAGAATTGAAGAGCCGTAGATGCCTTTGCGCAATGCTTTTAACAAAACGCTCTGCTTGGCTTTTTCACCCGCCCGGACCAGAAAATTTCCAAAAATAGATGAAATGACCCCAATGCCGGCAATAACCATTGGAAATAAAACTCCGCGCACACCGAGTCCAGCAGTAACAGACAAAGCCATACTCGCGACAATCGAGCCGACATATGATTCATAAAGGTCAGCACCCATACCGGCAATATCACCGACATTGTCACCAACATTATCCGCAATGACCGCGGGATTGCGCGGGTCGTCTTCCGGAATTCCAGCTTCAACTTTACCAACCAAATCAGCACCGACATCAGCCGCTTTGGTAAAGATGCCGCCGCCAACCCGGGCAAACAGCGCCTGTGAAGAAGCGCCAATACCAAAAGCAAGCATGGTTGAAGTGATCGCTTCGAATTTGGTTATGCCAATTGGCAAGTTTGCCGCATTCGAATAATACCAGTTTAAAATTGCATACCAGACACTTAAATCTAAAAGTCCAAGGCCGACTACAGACAAACCCATGACCATGCCGGACGAGAAAGCGATTCTTAAACCGGCGTTTAAACTGTCTTTTGCGGCATAGGTCGTACGGGCACTGGAGCGGACTCCGATTGACATACCGATAAATCCAGCCAACCCAGAGAAAAAGCCGCCGGTCAGGAATGCAAACGGAACAAAGATTACCTGCATACCGCGTAATGCCAATACTAATAAAAGAATAAAAACAACCAAGAAAAAGATTGAGACGCCTTTGTATTGTTGTTTGATATATGCCATTGCGCCTTCACGAACCGCTTTCGCAACTTCAATCATCGAAGGAGTGCCTTCGCTTTTTTTCATAATTCTTAGGGCTAAAAACAGAGCAAAAAGCAAGGCAATTACTGAACTAATTGGTGCAATATAAAATAAGTTTTCCATAGATATTTAATATAATAAAAATTTATGAAATGTCAAATATTTTTTTACACAGAACCGGTGATTGCAGTGCGCTTGACTTTTAGACTTGTTGGGCATAGAATAATTTTTAATGATAAGATATGATGTGATTGTGATTGGCGGCGGACATGCGGGTATTGAAGCTTCGCTCGCCGCAGCAAGAATGGGTTGCCAGACTTTACTCTTAACAATGAATATTGACTCAATCGGTCTGATGTCGTGTAATCCGGCAATCGGCGGGATTGGCAAAGGTCAATTAGTCAGAGAGCTTGATGCTTTGGGCGGTGAGATGGCTAAGAATACAGATAAGAGTGCAGTTCATTACCGGCAGTTGAATACAAAAAAAGGCCAGGCAGTCCATTCGTCGCGAGCACAAACCGACCGGGTCATGTATAAAAATACAATACTTGAAACTTTACAAAAACAAGAAAATCTTTTTCTGCGCACCGGTACTGTGACCAAGATATTGACCAAAGGTAAAACCGCAATCGGAGTAGAAACTTCGATTAAAGAAAAGTTTTCAGGCGAGACCGTGGTCTTGGCACCAGGCACTTTTTTATCAGGGCTGATTCATATTGGCATGGTCAATTTTCCGGCTGGACGGTTAGGCGAGAATCCGGCTAATGAATTGCCACAAAATTTAAAAGACCTGGGATTTAGAATGGGCAGATTTAAAACCGGGACACCGGCACGGCTTGATGGACGGACTATTGATTTTGCCAAGCTCGAAGCCCAGCCTGGTGATGAACCGCCAATGCCGTTCTCATTCTGGACCAGACATAAAGTCAAGAATCAGCAGGTTTGTTATATTACTTATACTAATAAAAAAACACATGATATTATCAAGTCAGGTCTTAAATATTCACCATTATATGCGGGAGTTATCAAAGGAACCGGAGTGCGTTATTGTCCGTCAATCGAAGATAAGATTGTGCGGTTTGGTGACCGGGACCGGCATCAGATTTTTATTGAACCTGAAGGTTTAAATACAATTGAATATTATCCGAATGGTATTTCGACCAGTCTTCCAATAAATATCCAAATAAAAATGTTAAGAAGTATCAAAGGTCTGGAAAAAGTTGAGATTACCCGACCCGCATATGCGATTGAACACGACTATGCAGACCCAACCCAGCTCAAACCAACTCTGGAGACAAGACTGTATAATAACTTATATTTTGCCGGGCAGATTAATGCAACGACCGGTTATGAAGAAGCCGGTGCCCAAGGACTGATTGCCGGTATCAACGCTGCCTTAAGAGTTAAAGAAAAAGACGAGTTTATTTTATCTCGCTCAGACGCTTATATTGGAGTTATGATTGATGACCTGGTAACCAAAGGCACCAATGAACCATACCGGATGTTTACCTCGCGGGTCGAATATCGATTGATATTAAGAGAAGATAATGCGGATTTAAGATTGACTCCTAAGGGTTATGCACTGGGATTGATTCCGAATACACATTACAAGAAAGTTTTACAGAAACAGAGAAAGAAAAATCTGATTCTTGATTGGTTAAAACAAACCCGGATATCACCAAATAGCAAAATTAACAATAAACTAAAAACATTGAACACTGCTTTGATTAACCAACCTGTTACACTCGAAGAATTATTAAGAAGACCGCAAATCAGTTATCAGAATATTCTGGAAATTACAGGCGCAGTTAATAAATCCCTGACTGATAATTCATTATTATGGAATATTGAGATTGAAGTTAAATATAAAGGATACATCGATCGGATGTATAAAGATATTGAAAAGTTTCAAGAAATAGAGGAGATAAAGATTCCAGATACACTCGACTTTCGAATTGTGCAAGGGCTATCAAATGAAATCAAAGAGAAACTGACTAAACAACGACCGCTCAATTTGGGACAGGCACAACGCATTCCTGGAGTGACACCAGCCGCGATTTTTGCGTTGATGGTATTTTTAAAGAAAATCAAAAATAAATATTAAAAATTAAAAACAAAAATGAAAAATCAAAAATACTTAGAATTAAACAAAGTCGCACTAAAAAATGGAGCGTCTTTGTTTGGTGTGGCTGATTTATCCAAAGTCAAGACCGATGATTTTTTACTTGAGAAAGAATTACTTGATAAATTTACCTATGCAATCAGTATTGGCGTAGTATTATCAAAAGGTGTATTAGAAGATATTGTTGACCATCCGACTCAATTATATTTTCACCATTACCGGCAGGTTAATTTTCTGTTAGACCGAATTGGTATTCAGGTGGCAGGTTTTATTGAACAAAAAGGATATCTGGCATTGCCAATTGCCGCTTCACAAATAGTTGACTGGCAGAATCAAAGAGCCCATCTGTCACATAAACGGATTGGAGTCAGAGCTGGTTTGGGTTGGATTGGCAGAAATAATCTTTTAATTAATAGCAAATTTGGTGCTCAATTCAGACTGGTTACGATTCTCACAAATATGTCGCTCAAATCCGATAAACCGGTTAAAGATAATTGCGGAGATTGCTATGCCTGCCTTGAGGTCTGTCCGGCTCAGGCAATCAAAGAAAAATGCGAAGATTTTGACCATTTAAAATGCTTTGAAAAATTGAAAGAGTTTCAGAAAAAGGGGTATGTTGGTCAATATATCTGCGGCGTGTGTGTTAAAGCATGTTACAAAAGAAGGGGAAAATAAACTTGTAATAAAAGTTTAAGTTCCAGCAGATTCGGCTAAGAGTTCGGAAATATCCTTAACTTCTAAATTTATATCCATGGTTTTGACACTGTCTTCAAACATTTGCATACAATAAGGGCATGATACTGCTAATATCTCAGCCCCAGTTTCAATGATTTGTTGAATACGAGTATCAGACAACCGTTCACCTTTTTGCCAGTCGAGCCACAAGCCGCCGCTGCCAGCGCCACAACAGACACTGTCTTTACGATTGAAATTTTCAATTTCGACTAATTCGAGACCTGGAATTGATTTTAAAACTTCTCTGGGTTCTTCGTAAATATTATTCTGGCGTCCTAAAGTACACGGGTCATGATAGACAACTTTTTTGTTTAATGGTTTAATTGGTACTATCTTTTTATCTTTAATTAGTTGAGCAAATAATTGAGTAGTGTGGATTACTTCGACTTTACAACCGAGCTCAGAGTAATCATTTTTATAAGCAGTATAGCAGTGTGGAGAAGAGACAATCATTTTGTTGATGCCAGCTTGTTTTATTGCGTTGATATTAATCTGGGCAGTATCCTGAAACAGTTTTTCTGCCCCATAATTACGCATCGTCTCGCAACAGCACCAGACATCATCGCTCGTGATTCCGAATGAAATTCTTGCGGTTAGTAAAATCCGAATAGTTGCTTCAGCAATTTTTCGGACCTGGTTATCATAAGCAGGCATACAACAAGCAAAATATGCATATTCTTTATCTGGTGAATATAATGGCAGGTCAAATTTCTTTGCCCAATTATTTCTTTTTTCAGGTGCATCACCTAACGGATTACCAGAACTATAAACTTTGGCAATAATATCTTTGAGTGTTTTAGGTAAACTGTCATAATCAACTAAGATGCGTCGGATTGCGCGTACGACATCACCGATATTAACACCGCGCGGACAATAAGCCAGGCAGTTATCACAGCCAACACAACGGAAAAGTTCTTCGACTTCTTTATCAATCTCTTGTTTGACTTCACTGGTCATAATATTACCGAGCTTGACATTATGAGGAATCCGGTTAACCAGAAAATTTACATTCTCAATCTGAAACCAGGGACATAAAGCAGTGCACATGCCGCATTGATAACATTTATACGCATCAGTACCACCTAATTCGATTATCGTATTACGAATGTCTTTATCAATTGATTCTATCGGCATTGGTTAACCTTTGAGTGCGTTGATGCGATTTGCCAATAATGGTAATATTTTTAACAGGTCGCCGACCACACCATAATGGGCAACTGAAAAGATGGGCGCTTCCGGGTCTTTGTTGACCGCAATGATATTTTCCGAACTTTTCATACCGCTGATATGCTGGAATGCGCCAGAAATACCCAGGGCAATATAAAGTTTAGGTTTAACAGTTTTACCCGACGAACCGACCTGACGGTCTTTAGGCAGCCAGCCCGCATCAATAATCGGACGGGTGCAGGCAAGAGTGCCGCCAATGTCTTGGGCAAATTTTTCCACTGCGGCAAGGTTTTTCTGTTCTTTAATGCCGCGACCGACTGCAATCAGAATATCAGATTTGGTAATATCAATACCAGTGGTCGGCACTTCACCATATTCGATAAACTTGGACATTTCCAGAATAGATGGGTCAATTAAGAATGGTAATTTGGTAATTTCAGCAGAGAGGTTGGGGATTAGCAGGTTTGAAGCGAGGATTTTTTCGAACGAACCAACACGCACTGTAGCAATTGCGGGCAGGGATTTACTAATAATATCAGCATTGATTTTACCGCCATACATTGAGCGGCGGGCAAGCATATTATCCGGATTTAGTTCCAGGTCAAAAATATCAGTGATTAATGGCAAATTGAGACTAGCAGCAAGATATGGTGCCAAATCAGTACCAAAACCACTGCTCGCAATTAAAAAGAGATTTGGTTTTGTATCATTGATAATATTAGATAATACAGGCAAATAAACTTGGGTATTAAAGTTTGCCAATAACGGGTCTTCAACGCAGATAATCTTATGTGAATATTGCTTGATGGTATCGGCATACTGCTGGCAATTATCGCTTAAGATAATACTCGTGATTTCCTGTTTTTGAGCAGCGGCGAGTTTATGAGCAAGGGTAAGCATCTCATAAGTTATATCTTTAATCTGTCCTTCCCGAATTTCAATAAGCAACGAAATCATAAGCCCGCCTTTTCTTTGACCAGAGTCGCAAGTTTGTCCGAGATTTCGTCATCACTGCCCTGGATAAATTGTGCCTTAGATTCAACCTTAGGCATATACATCTTATCGAGTTCGGTTAAACCGGCTAATGCCTGGGCATCAAGATTTAGTTTTGCCGCATCAAAGACATCGAGCGGTTTGGCACCAGCCCGTTTTATTCCGATAATCGAAGCATAACGCGGCGTATTAGTACCGGTCTGGATGGTTAAGAGTGCCGGCAAAGAGATTTCTTTTCGTTCCAGAATGCCGCCTTCAAGTTCGCGGTCAATCCGTAATTTTGTATTGTCCAGTACTTCAACTTTATTGACATAAGCGGCAGACGGAATTTTTAAGAGCGCGGCAAGAGTTGGTCCGATTTGGGAATAGCCGTCATCACTGGCAATACAACCGCTCAGAACCAAATCATATTTGTTCTGGCTGATTGCTTGTGCCAAAGCTTTAGCAGTAGTCCAGGCATCACCTTTATCAAACAACTCATCAGTCAAACGAATTGCCCGGTCTGCACCTTTTGCCAGACCCATGCGCAGGACTTCGTCAACTTTTTGGGGACCGACTGAAATTAGAGTGACAGTCCCGCCGAGTTTTTCTTTGAGTAATAAAGCGGTTTCCAGAGCGTAATTATCTGCTTCATTAGTAGTATAGATAAGTCTGACTTTTAAAATATCTTTATTAGTGCTGTCAACCCGAACCTCAGTTTCTGAAGTATCAGGCACCATTTTCATACATACAATAATATCCACATTTTCTCCTTTTAAATATTTAGATAAATATAATTAATAATAATGAAAATTCATAATAAATCAAGACTAAAAAACAAAATTTGCAAAAATACTTATTTTGATTCAGATACAACAGTAATGTATAAGAAGTCTAACTTCGGGACAAAACATTCTCTTTTATTCTTATTATTTGATTTTCCGAGTGGGAAACCATAATGCGTAATCGGTTGGGTAATCAATGACGCATCCAAAAACTTATCCGTATATGAGCTCGGATTCGGGTCCGTCTATATAAGATAATTGTTAAGATAAATCGAATTATGTTTATCACGATGTGCTGAGTTAGGTTCTTAATGCGAGTTGATATTAAAATTTATACCTGAGTTGAGTATTAAATACATTATCTTAAGCTTATTTAACTTTCTACCCATATCTGAAGTCGACTCAGGGGGCGGTACCATCATAAGAGGAATTTTTGGTTGTTAGTTGTTGGTTGTTAGAATGATAAGAGAAAAATAGGGTTGACAAAATCATTAGATTAAACTAATACTTGGTACGGGTCGAACCCGTGCCTAATCAAATACAGAACGCACTACTTTTATATCGAATATCCGCGTAATCTTATGATGCATCGTTATTGTTACCTGTTATTAAAAAATCGGTAATTTTATATACTTGATTTATTGTAATAGTTATTTATACTATATTGATTATGGTCTTTCGGAAATACTGGTGCCCCTGTTTGTTAATGCTATTGTTATTGTGTTGTGTCAAATTATATGCAGTCAGTCCTGATTTTTTATATAATCAGAGAGCGTTTAATAAAGCAGAAATAATGGCTAATGCCATAATTAATTCTAATCCGCAACTGGTTTTTTCCTATGACCACAATCTTAAGCTCGGCATTTACAATTATTATTTGAAAGATTATGACCAGGCTGAAAAGCATTTTTCAAAAGCATTAAAATACGCTTCAGATTCGCTCAATATTGCCCATGCTAATTATTGGCTCGGCAAGACATATCTGGGACTAAACAGACAGGACCAGGCAATCAGTTGTTTTAATCAAGTGCAGAAGTATCACGAAAAACCGAGCAGTGATTTTTTGTTTATTTTTGGGATTGCTCTGTATAATATGGAGCAGTATGAAGATGCCTTAAGCTGTTTTCTGAATTATCAGGCGCAAACCAAAATAGATTTTCAACCTAAAGAATTACCGCTATTTATTGCGGCAGCTGCTTTAGGCAAAAAAGATTATGATTTATCTAGAGATATTATAATAAAGGAAGATTTATTAGATAAGCCCGATTTTTATCCACTGGCAGATTATGTTTTAGCCCTTAATTATTATCTGATTGGTGATAAGACCGGCAGTCTGAATCTATTGAGAAAGATTGTTGCGGATACTTTGGTATCGGACATTTCTGATAATGCGCGGCTCATATCAGGCGTGATTTATTCTGAACGAGGTGAAATCAGTAAAGCGGTTAATGAGTTTGACGCGGTTATTCACAGCCAAGACGAGCAGTTTAAAGAATATGCTTATCTGAGTGCCGGGATTGTATATTATCGCTTACAGCAGACTCTTAAAGCAACCGAGCGGTTTGACTCGCTGTTGTCGCGATATCCTAATTCATCAATGTCAGATATGGCATTTTTTTATAAGGCAAAGATACAGGAACAGAGCCGTAAATGGAACACGGCCCAGAAAGAATACCGGAAATTTATTGCGACTTATCCAGAAAGTCCTCTGGCAGAACAAGCGAGTATTAACCTGGGCAGATTGATGTGGCAGGACCAAAATTATCTGGAATTAGTACTGTTTGGCGAAGATTTTCTGCGTAAATATCCGAAGAGCCAGAACCGGGCTGAACTATTTTACTATTTGACTAAGAGCTGTTATTATCTGAAGAATTATAATAAGGCAGAGATTTATGGCGAACAGTTTGTAAGAGAATTCGCATCTTCAGATAAGGTTAACGAGATATATTATCTGCTCGGTCAGACCGGTATTGCCAAAGAAAAATTGAGTTATGCGCGGCGCTATCTTTCACTCATCCACAGCGGTGATTTTTATGCCTATGCCCTGAAAGATATTGGCGATACTTATTTGAATCAGGACAGTTTTTTCATGGCGATTAATTATTATAATTTGGCAGAACGGGTCAGTACTGACACTCTGCTTGATGAGATCAGATTTAACCGGGAGCGGGCGTATTTTTTACAGGGACAATACGAATCTGATGGATTGATGCTGAAAAGTTATTTGCAAAAATATCCTAATTCAAGCAAAGCGGCAAAGATTCAATATCAGGTTGGCCAGTATTATCTGAAGCAAGGCGATTATCGCGAAGCCCTGCACGAGTTTAACCGGGTATATGAATATGCACCGAACCAAGATTTGTTACCGGGATTGGAATTAGACCGGGCAGAATGTTATGCGTATACCGGTAATATAAATGAAGCGATTTCAATATATCTGCGGATGATTAATGATTATCCGAAATCACCGCTTGTGCATAAAGCAATTTTCTCGCTCGCGAATCTTTACGATACAAGTGAGAATTATGACAATGCGATTGTCTTTTATTCGCGTTTGATTACTGAGGCGCCTAAAGCCGAAGAGAATGAAAAAGTCTATTTTAACCTGGCGAATATCTACCGAAAACTGAACCGTTTTAATGAATCAGCAGGTTTATTAGAGCGCTTTATCTTAGCATATCCGAAGTCAAACCGGTTAGAGCAAGCCTATTTAGAACTTGCCGATGATTACATGGATTTAGGTAAATTCAATAGTGCGGAAAAAAAGATTAATGAAGTCCTGACAAAATTGGCAAAATCAGGTCAGGTATATTATAAGCTGGCGACAATTCATAAAATTGAAAACCGACCGAGTCAGGCAAAAATAAATTTTATTAATGCGTACGATTTTTATTTGAAAGAAGAAAAAATAGAACTGGCAGCAGTGTCATTATTAGAAGCGGGTAAAAGTACGGTCATAGAAAAAAAATATGACGAAGCAAGAGAATTATTCACGCGTTGTAAGAATTTGACCAAGGATGAACGGATAAGAATCGAATGCGAAAGACAGTTGCAAGCAATCGCAGAAAAAAAAGATTAATCGCAGAAATTTTTCAAACTTTCCCAATTATTTTAAATACAGATTAAACTTGACATAGATAGGTTCAGGTCTATTATATTAATAGGAAGGATAGGTCGGGCGGTCGCTCTAATTTGATGTAAATCAGATTGGGGAGGAAAGTCCGAACTCATCCAGACAGAGCGCTTGCTAACAGCAAGGACCGATTTAATCGGGACGGAAAGTGTCACAGAAACGACACAGCCGAATTTCATTATGAGATTCGGTAATGGTGAAATAGTGCGGTAAGAGCGCACTGTTCTGATTGGTGACAATCAGAACGGACAAACCCCGCTTTGAGCAAGACCAAGCCGGAGTTACAAGCGTCTGGCTTTTACGCTCCAGGTCGGTTGCTAAGAGTCTTTTAGCGATAAAAGACCGAGACTAATGACCGCTAAAACAGAATTCGGCTTATGAACCTATCCTTCCTTAATAAAATATTTGAGTAAAAAATCAGAGTTTGCATGATTTTTATTTTTTTATAAATATTTTATATTCCCTCTTGACTAATTCTAAATTTTTGCTAAAATTAATGTCTGTTCAATTTTTTTAACATTATTTAAAAAAGTTGCAGACTAAACTTAAATTGATTAAATATGACGAAACAAGAGAAAATTCGTATTAAATTGAAGGCGTATGACCATCGGTTATTAGACCAGTCTGCCAAAGACATTGTTGATGTCGCACGCCGGACTGGTGCCATGGTTTCGGGTCCGATTCCATTACCAACCGAACATAGTTTATATACTGTTTTACGCTCACCCCATGTCGATAAAAAATCGCGTGAGCAATTTGAGCTACGTACCCATAAACGATTGATTGAGATATCTAATGCAACCCGTGAGATGGTCGACGCATTAATGAAATTAGAAGTGCCGGCAGGCGTTGAAGTGGAAATCAAGTCAACATGATCGGTTTATTAGCAAGAAAAGTCGGGATGGCGCAAATCTATACTGAGACCGGAAAGGTGATTCCAGTCACAGTGGTTAAAGCCGGTCCCTGCTATGTCGTGCAGAAAAAAGACCACAAGACAGATGGTTATTATGCACTGCAAATCGGTTTTGAGACAAAACCAAAAACTAATAAGCCCTATGCCGGACACTTCAAAAAACGTAATTTAGAACCGATGCGGGTTTTAAACGAATTCAGATTTAAAGACGCAACCAGTATTGAGGAGTTTGCGGTTGGTCAGGAAATCAAGCCTGATGTTTTTAGTGAAGGCGAAAAGATTTCGGTAACCGGATATACTAAAGGCCGTGGTTTTACCGGCGGTATGAAACGCTGGGGTTGGCATGGCGGTCCGGCAACGCACGGTTCAATGTCACACCGCCGAATCGGTTCGGTCGGTTCGGGTACTTCACCAGGCCGCCCTTTAAAAGGTCGGACTTTGCCCGGACATTATGGTATGGAAAAAGTGACGATTAAGAATTTAAGGATTGTAAAAATTGAACCGGAAAAATATCTGCTCTATATCAAAGGTGCAGTGCCCGGTTCTAATTATACTTCGTTAGTAATCAGGAAACAGCAATGAAAGTTAATGTAATGTCGATTGACGGTGCGGTAAAGCATTCGATTGATTTACCGGAAACGATTTTTGGATTGGAAGACAATCCAGGACTGGTCTGGGAAGCGGTTACTAACTACTTAGCCAACCAGCGGCAGGGAACCGCCAAAGCAAAGACCCGCGGTGAAGTGCGCGGTGGCGGTAAAAAACCATGGCGCCAGAAACATACCGGACGGGCACGGGTTGGTTCAATCCGTTCACCAGTCTGGGTTGGCGGCGGAACGGTTTTTGGTCCTCATCCAAGAGATTATTCGTATAAAATACCGAAACAGAAAAAGCAGAAAGCATTATGCACTGCGCTTTCCATGAAACTGAAACATCTGGGTATTAAATTAATTGAAGATTTTGAACTGGAAAATAACAAGACCAAGAAAATGGCAAAAGCCTTGAAGGCGCTCGGATTCAGTGATGCGAAGACAATTCTGGTCAAAGACACTTATTCGAAAAATATGCTTTTAGCCAGCCGTAACATTGCCAATTTTGATTTGACAACCGGTAAAGATTTAAATATTTACGATTGCGTTGCCTCAGATAATCTAATCATTACGGTAAAAGGTTTAGACAGTTTGCTCAAGCGGCTCGTAAAGGAAGCGAATTAAAGATATGTCAGATAAACTTAAGATTGTGATTCGACCGGTTGTTACGGAAAAATCAGAAAAAATGAAGACGGAAAAGAATCAATATACTTTTGAAGTTGCCCGCAGTGCCAATAAAACTGAGGTCGGTAAAGCAGTTGAGCAGTTATTTAAAGTAAAAGTGAAACAAGTGCGGGTGATGAATTATGACGGTAAACCAAAGCGGATGGGCGTATATGCTGGTAAACGTTCAAACTGGAAAAAGGCAATTGTAACCTTGAAAAAAGGTGAAAAAATCGAAAGTCTGGAGCGATAATTATGGGTATTAAAGCATATCGACCAAGTCCTCTATCAAGACGGTATTATACAGTTTCGACTTTTGAAGAGATAACAACAACTAAACCCCATAAATCTCTGATTGTACCGCATCCGAAAAAAGGGGGACGGAACAATCTGGGACGGGTAACGGCTAAGTTTCGCGGTGGCGGTGAAAAGCGTCAGTATCGAATTATCGACTTTTACCGTGATAAATCTGATATCGAAGGGATTGTTAAGACTATTGAATATGACCCGAACCGTTCTGCCCGAATTGCGCTGGTCTGTTATAAAGACGGCGAATACCGTTATATTTTAGCACCAAATGGTTTGAAAGTCGGCGATACTGTAATTTCGAGCAAGGACGCACCAATCCGCATCGGCAACACAATGCCATTGTCGTCAGTACCGGTTGGTGTGGAAATTCACAATCTCCAGTTATATCCGAATTATCGTTCATACCTGATTCGCAGTGCGGGAACAGCTGGTCAGATTTTAGCCAAAGAAGAAGACCATGCCGTGATTAAACTGCCGTCTGGCGAAATCAGAAAGTTTTCTCTGGAATGTGATGCGACAATCGGACGGGTTTCGAATCTGGAGCATAAAGACATTTCGATTGGCAAAGCAGGCCGCATGCGTCATATGGGTAGGCGACCGAGAGTCAGAGCAGTAGTAAAAAATCCGGTTGACCATCCAATGGGCGGCGGTGAAGGTAAATCTTCAGGCGGTCGGCATCCGTGCGATGAAAAAGGTTTTATTGCCAAGGGTAAAAAGACCCGTAAACAAAAGAAATATTCTTCCAAATTAATCTTACAGAGGAGAAAGTAATGGGACGCTCTACTAAAAAAGGACCGTATATTGACGATAAATTATTCAATCGGATTAAAGCAATTGCGGCAAGCGGAGAACGGAAAGTGATAAAAACTTATGCTCGACGTTCACAGATTCCGCCAGAATTTGTCGGACATACAATTGCCGTACATACGGGTAATCGTTTTGTCCCGGTCTATATAACTGAACAGATGGTGGGTCATCGGTTGGGAGAATTTGCTTCAAGCCGGACTTTCCGGGTTCATTCGGGTCAGCGCCGTGATAAGAAGGAAGGCGAAGAGGTGAAATAATACATGGAAGCAACTGCTAAAGCGAGATTCCAGCGCGGTTCAGCCCGGAAAATGAATCGGATTCTGACTCTAATCCGAAATAAACCAGTGACGAAGGCATTGGCAATCCTCGATTTTTTACCGAAACCGACCAAAATGACGATTATTAAGACTTTAAAATCTGCTTCAGCCAATGCATTGCTTAAAGTTGGCAAAGCTAAGATTACGCAGCAAGATTTAATCGTTAAATATGCAGCGGCGGATGGCGGACCGTTGATGAAAAGATTTCGTGCCGGACCCAGAGGCTCTGCTTCTAGAATATTAAGGCGTACCTACCACATTCAGATTACGGTCGCAACAAAGGAGAATAAATAATGGGACAAAAGACTCATCCAATCGGTTTTCGCTTAGGGATAACTAAACAGTGGAAATCGGCTTGGTTCAGCGGTAAAAATTATCGTGCCTATTTATTAGAAGATTTGAAAATAAGGCGTTATATTGAAACTAAATTACAGGAAGCTATGATTGCCAATGTAAAAATTGAACGGGTTGTTACCAAAACCACGATTACAATTTATACTGCCCGGCCAGGTATGGTGTTTGGCACGGGTCGCAAAGCATTAGACGCATTAAAAAATGAGATTAAACATTTGATTAATCGGGATGTGCAGATTTTAGTTGAAGCGGTGAGAGTTCCCGAATTAGAAGCAAAATTAGTTTCTGAGAATATTGCCCAACAGTTAGCCCAGCGTGTTGCCCACCGTCGAGCCATGAAACGCGCCGTAAGTCAGGCAATCCGGTTGGGTGCGCAGGGGATAAAAGTAATGGTTTCCGGTCGTTTGGCTGGTGCGGAAATTGCCCGCTCCCAATGGTATCAGGAAGGCAGACTGCCATTACAAACGCTGCGGGCAGACATTGATTATTATTGCGGCGTTTCTAAGACAATTTACGGAACGATCGGCGTAAAAGTATGGATTTATAAAGGTGATGTCGTAACAGAGGCGAGGGCATAAATATGTTAATGCCAAAACGAGTTAAATATCGAAAACAGCATCGCGGACGCAGATTTGGTAAGGCGACCCGGGCAAATAAACTTGATTTTGGCGAATACGGCCTGCAGTCTTTAGAACCGTCCTGGATTACGGCACGTCAGATCGAAGCAGCCCGAATCGCAATTGCCAAGTTTTTGAAAAAGACCGGTAAGTTATGGTTGAGAATATTTCCAGATAAACCGGTTACCAAAAAACCGGCCGAAACCAGAATGGGTAAAGGTAAAGGTACGCCTGAGTTCTGGGTTGCAGTTGTTAAACCAGGAAGCGTGATTTTCGAATTGGAAGGTTTAACCCACAGCGAAGCGATGGAAGCTTTACGGCGGGCATCAAGTAAATTACCATGCAAGACCCAGATTATCGAACGAAAGGAAGTAGATTATGAAAGCTTCTGAGATTCGGAATATGACCCGCGACGAAATCGTCAAGAATATCGCTGACCTGCGTGATGAACATTTCAAATTGCGTATGCGCCGCAGTGCAGAAGAAATCCCGAATCCATTACGCTTACGTATGATAAAAAAAGATATTGCCCGGTTGCAGACAATATTAAAAGAATTTGACACAAAAAGCGGCGCAGATATTATGAGCGTTCCGCAAGAAAAAGAAAAGAAAACTAAATAAAAATGGCAAAACAGGTTATTGGTATTGTACTCAGTAATAAGATGAACAAGACAGTTGTAGTCGAGATTGAACGTAAGGTTTTGCATCCCCGATATAAGAAATATGTACGCAAGCAGACTAAACTTTATGCCCACGATGAGAAGGGCGAAGCCAAAATCGGTGACCGCGTCCAGTTATTTCAATCACGACCATTGTCAAAATTAAAGAGATGGCGGGTTTTTAAAGTACTATGATTCAGGATTTCACACGTTTAACCGTTGCGGATAATACCGGCGCCCGGGTTGCAATGGTAATCAAAACATTGGGCGGTTCACACCGTCGGTTCAGCCGTTTGGGCGATGTGGTGATGGTTGCGATAAAAGACGCATTACCTAACGCACCGGTTAAAAAAGGTGATAAAGCAAGAGCCGTAATTGTACGGCAGCGGAAAGAATTCCGTCGTGAAGACGGTTCTTATATTCGGTTTGATGACAATGCCTGTGTTCTGATTGATGAAAAAGGCGAACCCAAAGGCACCCGCGTGTTTGGTCCGGTTGCTCGGGAAATCCGGGAACGTGCCTATACAAAAATTGTATCATTAGCAGCAGAGGTTGTATGAAATTTAAAAAAGGCGATTTAGTTGAAGTTCTAAGCGGTGAAAGTAAAGGCAGACGAGGCAAGATACTTGAAATAACAGTTAATAAAAAGAAGAATCTAACCCGGGCTGTGGTTGAAGGCGTTAATCTGGCAAAAAAACATAAGAAAACAGCACGAGCTGACCGTCCCGGCGGAATTATTGATTTGCCAAACCCGTTGAGCGTATCCAAACTCGGACTTTTGTGTTCCAAGTGCGGTAAAATCACCAAAGTGAGACGTGAAAAGATCGAAGAACGCCGTCGCCGAATCTGTAAATTATGTCAGGAGTTAATCGATTAATGGCAAGCAGACTTAAAGAGTTATATCAGACTAAAATTATAAAGAATTTACAACAGCGATTCGGTCTTAAAAACGTGCACCAGGTTCCCAGACTGCTCAAAGTTGTTATTAATGTCGGAGTTGGTGAAGCGATTCAAGACCCGAAAATATTAGAGGTAATCTCAGATGATATCGGTACGATTACTGGTCAGAAACCGATAATCACCCGTGCCCGCAGAGCAATCTCGGCATTTAAACTTAGGCAGGGACTGCCAATTGGTGTCAAAGTGACATTACGCGGTAATCATATGTATGAGTTTTTAGACCGGTTGTTTAATTTTGCCGCGCCACGGATTCGTGACTTTCATGGTTTTCCGGCTGATTCGTTTGACGGACGGGGCGGTTATACAATGGGGCTGTCAGAACAGATTATTTTTCCGGAACTGGAAGTATCCAAAGTGAAAAAAGTCTTTGGTATGGATATCACGATCCTCACCAATGCGAAACACGATGACGAAGCCAAAGCATTATTAGAAGAACTGGGCATGCCGTTTGAGAAAGGTAAATAATGCGCAGAGATTATACAGATTATTATAAAGGTTCACACAGAATTGAGACAAAACAAATGGAGAAGAGAGCATAATGGCAAGAAGATGTTTAATTGTTAAATCACAGCGAGAACCAAAATTCAAAGTGCGAAAATATAACCGTTGCCAGCGGTGTTTTCGGCAGCGCGCCCATTACCGTAAATTCGGATTGTGTCGTTTATGTTTCCGCGAATTGGCTTTACGCGGCGAAATTCCCGGTGTGCGTAAGGCAACCTGGTAGGAGGAAGAATGGATCATATTGCAGATATGTTAACCCAGATTCGGAACGCTTTACTCATCAAACATAAAGAAATTCGGATTCCTTTTTCCAAAACTAGATTTGAGATTGCTCGTATCTTACTGGAAGAAGGCTATATCAATAATTTTATTGTCGAAGGTAACGAACCGCATAAAAAGATTTTTATCCAGCTCAAATATACCGAAGATGGCAAACCGGCAATTATCGGATTGAAACGGATTTCCAAACAATCCCGACGGATTTATACGGGTGTCAATGAGATTCCCCGTGCGATTGACGGACTCGGTATTACGATCTTATCAACTTCTAAAGGTATTATCACTGACCGTGATGCCCGTAAAGAACATACTGGCGGCGAAGTTATTTGCCAGGTATGGTAAGATAAGAAATATTCGATATCAAAAATTAAATATTAAAAATTTCCATACCAACTTTAAGATAAAGAAAGACTTAAAGCTTGCTTCTATTTGTATAAAAAATCGATAAGGGAGTAAAAATGAAACAATTACTACTTTTACTTTTCGCTAGTTTGTTGGTTTTCTCAACGACTTGCGGTCCAGATGATACGAATACAATCCGTATTGGTCTGATCGTACCGATAACTGGCGATGTTAAGACTTTTGGTGAATCAGTGCGTAATGCGGTTTTAATCGCAGTTGATGAAGCAAATCAAAAAGGCGGTATCAATGGTAAAACCATCAGGGTTATTACCGCAGATGACAAGAACGACCCAACTGAAGCAGCCAATGCATGCAGTAAACTGATTAATCAGAACAAGGTTAAATTCATCATCGGTTCGGTTGCATCAAAAGCATCAATCCCGATATCAGAAATGTGTGAGCAGGCAAAAGTATTGATGATAACACCGACTTCAACCAATCCACGAGTAACGGTACGGGACAATGGCGAGCGTAAAGAATATGTGTTCCGCGCTTGTTTTATTGATCCGTTTCAGGGTACGGTCGCAGCAAAGTTCGCATCTGAAAACCTGAAGGCAAAACGGGCCGCCATCTTATATGACATATCTAATGATTATGTCAAAGGACTGGCTGAGTTTTTCAAAGAATCGTTCACACAAATGGGCGGACAGGTTACAATATATGAATCATACGGTAAAGATGATGTTGACTTTTCCGCACTCTTAACCAAAATCAAAGCAGACAACCCAGATGTTCTTTTTATTCCAGATTATTATACCAAAGTCGGACTCATTGCTAAGCAGACTCGTGCAATCGGCATCAAATCAGTCTTATTGGGTGGTGATGGCTGGGATTCACCAGAAATGACAAAAATTGCTGGCGATGCGATTAATGGCGGTTATTTTACAAATCACTATTCACCACAAGACCCGAGAGCCGAAGTTCAGGAATGGGTGAGCAAGTACGAAACTAAATTCGGTCAAAAACCTGATGCGTTGGGTACTTTGGGTTATGACGCAACGCTTTTGCTCTTGGAAGCAATGCGGAATGCTGAATCAGAAAAAGTCGAAGATGTTCGAGATGCATTGACCAAACTGACAAATTTTCAAACCGTCTCAGGTCAGATAACTTTTGATGCGTTTGGTAATCCGGTCAAAAATGCCGTGATTTTGCAATATATGGATGGCGAACAACGCTATGTAACAACAGTTCAACCATAAAGATAAAATTTATAAAATAGAGCAAGATTTTTTCTTCACATGTCCTACAAATCAATCGGACAAGGTTTAACCTTGCTTAACTCCTGATGCGCGCTTAAAATTAAATTCTCCCTTCCTTGACCAGAGCGAATAAATAGAGGGTGATGTCAATATCATTTAAACTGAGCGCTCTGCCTGACTCTCTTACTAAGCCATTAGGTTATTTAATTGGTCAACTATTTGGCGACCTGCTAGGTTGCCTACCGGCTGACCCCTCAGCTCAACTAATAGATGTCTTACCAGTTTGTTTATTAGATTTCATACTATATATAGTGCGTGGTAATTTAGTAAGATACAAAGCAAATTATTTGTTAGATTACCTATAAGATTACCAAACCGGTTTAAGAGCAGATTACCTGCTCAGTTAAACTGGCCTCAGATTATAAAGAAACTGGTCGCGCTGACGCTATTCATTTGATTTTTATACGGGTGTGACCTGTATTACCAGACTATACTTATTAAACAACCTTGATTCAATTTGAGTTAGATTTTATTTTGATGAGAGACATCGACAAAATAATAGGCAAAGGGTGGAAGGGCAAACGTTTAGGTTGATGTACTTGAGATCGCTTTGCGTAACGCTTTGCTGAATCTGCACTTTGCGTCTGCTTATCCGTAAGGTTAAAAGCTTTGTTCGATTGATAAAATAAGAAGTCTTTCCTATCTTCTTGACATCTTCTAAATATCAGATATTATCATATGATGAAAGATTTGTTATTGGAAATCGGAACGGAAGAGATACCTGCGTCATTTCTATCACCGGCAGCTGAATCATTGAAAATGATTTTCGTTAAGTTTTTTACAGAAAACCGTATTGGATTCGGTGAAATGAAATCTTTTTATACGCCGCGCCGGTTGGCATTGATTATTAAAGGAGTTGCCCAAAAACAGAAAGAAGAAATTCTCGAATTACAAGGTCCGCCGAAAAAGTATGCTTTTGATGAGCAAGGTAAACCAACAAAAGTTGCTGAGGGCTTTGCCAATACCAACAAAGTCAAGGTAAAGGATTTTTGTTTTAAGCAGACAGCTAAAGGCGAATATGTGTATGTTAAAAAACAAGCCGAACAACTTTCTTTAGAACAACTTCTCAGAGAGAATTTTGCCGAACTAGTTTTTTCTCTGCAATTTCCTAAGTCAATGCGCTGGCAGGAAAATTCACGGTTCTGTTTTGCCCGACCCGTCCGTTGGCTAACTCTTCTGTATGGCGATAAACCGATTGCAGTTGATGTTGAAGGTCTGAAATCATCTAATTTATCATTTACGCACCGGATTGCCAAAAAGCCGAAAGTTAAGATTGAGAATGCACGTCAATATGTGAGAATTTTAAAACAGTTCAATGTCATGGTAAGACCAGACGAGCGGAAAGAATATATCCGAAGACAAATCAATGTCCTGGCTCGGGAAGTAAGGGGACAGGCGGTTGAAGACCTGGAATTATTAGATGAGGCGACCAATATCTGTGAAATGCCAACTCCGATTTTATGCGAGTTTAAATCTGAATATCTAGAGTTACCACCAATCGTGCTTATTACCGCATTGAAAACCCATGCCCGTTCCTTTGCCATTAAATCAATTGCATCAGAAACACTCTTGCCGAATTTCGTCACAATCAGCAACACACCAACCAGTAATAAAAAACAGGTTGCCTACTGGTATGAAGAAGCAGTCGAGGCCCGGCTTGAAGACGCCAAGTTCTATTTTGAAGAAGATTTGAGAATCGGTTTGGAAAAACGGGTTGAAGAAGAGAAGAAAGTGGTCTGGATTGAGAATCTGGGTACTTTGTTTGACAAGACTTCACGCTTGGAAAAGATTTCTTATGTGATTGCCCAGCGTTTACCAAGTATTAATAATCATGCGCTTTTGCGAGCAGCTTACCTTTGCAAAGCCGACCTGTTGACCAATATGGTCAGGGAAAAAGAGTACACATCTCTACAAGGAATTATGGGCGGTATTTACGCAAATCAGAGTGGCGAGCAAGAACTAACCGGTCAGATTATCAGTGAACATTATCTGCCCAAATCAGCTAATGATAAACTACCGCAATCAAACGAAGCAGCGATTTTGAGTATTGCGGATAAACTGGATAATATTATCGGTGCGTTTGTGATTAATGAAATTCCATCCGGTTCCTTCGATAGATTTGGACTGCGCCGTCAAGCCAATGCTATCTTTGCAATTTGCCTGGATAAGAAACTGTTTCTTGATTTAGGTTCGGTGATTGAAATTCATTTTACTTATTTTAATAAACCAGATGATACAAATCTGCTCAAGCGAGCCAGAGAATTTTTTACCGAGCGGTTGAACAGCATCTTGTTGGACCGCGGGATAAAGTATGACATTGCAAATGCGGTGCTGGTATCAGGAAAAATCAATGGATTGGATTTGTTTGACCGGGCACAGGCATTGACTGAGTTACGGCGGGCAGAACAGTTTGAAGCCCTGGTTATTGGTCAGAAAAGAGTTAATAATATTCTTAAAGGTATTAAGAATGTATATGTGATTATCCAAGAAATGTTTAAGGAGCATGCGGAGACCGAATTATATATCAAGGCTAAGGGTATTGAAAATGAATTGAATGAGTTGGTTGCAAATCATAATTATAAGGATGCTTTGAACCTGCTTTTATCTTTACGTCCGTTTATCGATACTTTTTTTGATAAGGTACTGGTAATGACTGAAGACGAGCATCTGCGTAATAACCGGCTTGGTCTTTTACAGTATCTTAAAACCCTGTTTTTAAAGGTTGCTGATTTATCCGAAATTGTCATTCAGTAAATGTCAGGTAAGGTGAAAATCTACAATACGATATTAAACATTCTATTTTACCATATGTTTATTACTATTATTTTTGCTCAATGTTTTCCTGGCTGTGGCAAACCAAAATCGGCACAAGTTGAGCAGATTGCTTCTGATCAGAAAAATAAGATGGTGCTTTTAATAAATGATAAAGAGATTAAAGTTGAAGTAGTATCATCAACAGAAGAACGGGCATTGGGGCTGATGTTTCGTCAGTTATTGAAAGAGAATGAAGGGATGTTATTTGTGTTTGAAGAGGAAGGAATTTATCCGTTCTGGATGAAAGATACGAGAATTGCTTTAAGTATAGCATTTATTGATGAACAATTTGTGATAATTGATATTCAAGAGATGGTTCCCAATCAGGAAGCGATACACTATGCACCAAACGAGCCATTTTTATATGCTCTGGAAATGAATCAGGGTTGGTTTTGGAAAAATGGTGTAAAAATTGGTGATAAGATTAGAGGAATCTCGGAGTTGAAAATCGGAAATTAAAAAATGCAGCTTGTACTTAAAGCACCGGCAAAAATAAATATTGGATTAGTAGTTAAGGATAAACGGATAGATGGCTATCATAATATCGAAACAATAATGGTGCCGATTAAGTTATTTGATACTTTATTGCTTAAGCGAATTGATAAAGGTATCCGGTTTTCAACCAGTTCAACAAAAGTATCGAGGGATATGGATAATTTAGTTGGAAAAGCTGCCCGAATATTTTATGATAAAGCACATATTAAACAGGGTATTGAGATAAGACTAATCAAGAAAATACCGGTCGGCGCCGGACTGGGAGGTGGCTCAAGTGATGCTGCATCTGTTTTGTTAGGATTAAACAAGTTGTATGATAATGTTCTAAGCTTAAAGCAATTGAAAGAAATTGCGGTAAAAATCGGAACGGATGTACCGTTTTTCTTATACCGGCAACCTTGCATTGCCAGCGGTCAGGGAGAGATTTTAAAGCCGATAAAAATTCAAAAACTTCATATCGCATTATACCTACCTAAATTTTCAGTCTCAACTAAATGGGCATATGAGCAGATAGATAAGAAAAAGAATTTCAAATCACGAATATCAAATTACGAATATTCAGAAATAGGCGTGGGATTAACACATCACCGTGTCTTGAATACAGCAAAGCCAAAGCAAAAAAATAGGAAATTATCTTCTACAACCTCAGAAAAAGGTGTGGGGTTGACAGACCGCGGTTTTTCCTTTAAACTACTTAAGAAAAGATTAATAAATAATGAGTTAGCTGGTGTTAATGTATTGGTCAATAATACGTTTGAAAATGTTGTCTTTGATAAGCATCCAGGTTTATTAGTCGTCAAACACGCATTGCTTAAACAAGGTGCATATCTGGCAAGTTTATCAGGAAGCGGTAGTGTTGTATTTGGTATATTTAAGAAAACTTTACTACAAAGAGCATGTAAAGATTTTGGTAAATCAGTAATAATAACTGAGAGTTTATAATGAAGAGTAAAATTGGGGCGTCGTCTAGCGGCAGGACCCAGGATTTTGGATCCTGTTGGAGAGGTTCGAATCCTCTCGCCCCAGTTTATACCTATTTTTTATTATAGGAAAATTATTATGGAAAGATTAAAAGTATTTACAGGTCGGTCAAATCCGAAATTGGCAGAAAAAATCTGCCAAGATTTGAATATTGAACTCGGTAAAATCAAGATTCAGGATTTTGCTGACGACGAGATTAAGGTAAACATTGAAGAGAATGTACGTGGTGTGGATGTGTTTGTGGTCCAACCGACACTCCCACCAGCAGAAAATTTACTCGAATTATTACTTATGATTGATGCCATGAAAAGGTCATCTGCGGACCGAATTACAGCCGTGATTCCATATTATGGTTATGCACGACAAGACCGCAAAGATCAACCGCGGGTACCGATTTCAGCAAAATTAATCGCCAATCTGATCGTGACGAGTGGTGTTTCTAGAATTCTTACAATTGATTTGCACGCAGAACAAATTCAGGGATTTTTTGATATTCCGGTTGACCATCTTTATGCAACACCGGTTCTGATTGACTATTTTAGCAAGAAGGATTTGACCAATCTGGTTGTGGTCGCGCCAGATACGGGTCGAGCAAATCGGGCACGAGGTTTTGCCAAACGGTTAGGTGATAATATCCCGATTGCGGTGATTGATAAACGCAGACCAGAACAAGATCATGCCGAAGTTATTAGCGTGATTGGTGATGTCAAAGGTAAAGACATCCTGATTTTTGACGACATTATTGATACTGGTAATACCCTAATCGCCGCAGCCAATGCTTTAAAAGAACGCGGCGCCCAAAAAATTATCGCCTGTGCCACACATGCGGTATTTTCAAAGAATTGTGTGGCTAAACTTGACGCCTCGGTGATTAGTGAAGTTACCGTTACCGATACGATCCAGTTGTCAAAGGAAAAACAGAGCAAAAAGATTACCGAACTCTCGGTTGCACCACTTTTAGCTAAAGCAATATCAAGAATTCATCAGGGAGAGTCGGTCAGTTCGTTGTTTATATGATGTGTAAACTTTAATTATATAAAGGAGAAAAATGGACTATACGCTTAAAGTTGAGGAAAGAACAGAACAAGGTAAATCAGCCAGTCAAAAGATGCGCCATGGAGGTAACATTCCCGCGGTTATCTATGGTCATGGCGATCAAGCAATACATTTATCCGTTAATGAGAAAGAATTTCTGAAGCTGCTCGACATAATCAAAGGACGTAATCCGATAATTAATTTAACAATTGGTGATAAACCATCCACAAAAGCGATTATCAAATCAATGCAGCGAGCAGCAGTGACCAAGAAATTGCTCTCGATTGATTTTCAGAAAATCCATGCTGACGAAAAAATTATCATGAACGTACCAGTTGTCTTAAAAGGCACTGCGATTGGTATCAAAGAAGGCGGTATCTTAGACCAAACTTTACGTTCGATACCAATCCGTGGTCGTATTGATAAAATACCTGACCATATTGAAGTCGATATCTCGGAGTTAAAATTAGGACATACTATTCATATTGCGGATTTAAAGTTAACGGATATTGAATTTATGGTACCGATTGATTCATCGATTGTATCAGTACTGGCACCGAAGAAAGTTGTCGAAGTTGCTGCACCAGTTGCGGAAGAGATTACCGAACCAGAAGTTATTACTGAAAAGAAACGGGAAGAAGGTGAGTCTGAATCTGAAGCAGGTGGTAAAAAGAAAAGCGCTGGTGAAGCTGAAGCCAAGAAATAATATTGATTATCTTTGGTTTGGGAAATCCTTTGTCCAAGTATAAAGCAAGCCGCCATAACGTCGGATTTATGGTTATTGATAAACTGGTAAAACAATTATCTTTACGATTCGTGCGTTATGACCAGTATCATATCGCGCAAAGCAATGACGGCTTAAGTCTGATTAAGCCGATGCTCTATATGAATAATTCGGGAATTATAATTAGCGAGTATCTGAATCGATACGGATCGGTTGAGAATTTTATTGTTGTGTACGATGATTTAGCTTTGCCTTTGGGTAGGATTCGCATCCGAGAGAAAGGCAGTGACGGTGGACATCAAGGTATGGCATCAATAATTTACCATCTTAAGACGATTGATTTTCCGAGGATGAGAATCGGTATCAGCATGCCAGCAGATGGCGAGTCAACAACAGACTATGTGCTATCAAATTTTTCAGAAACAGAAAAACCAGTGTTGAATCAGATTACAGATATTGCTTGCGACGCATTGCTCATGATTAAAAGCGAGGGCATAAAAACGACAATGAATAAGTATAATCCGATTGATGTATCGGTCAAACCAGAGGCAAATTAATATGATGAAAGTCGGTCTGGTCGGATTACCCAACGTTGGCAAATCATCTTTCTTTAATCTACTCACCGAAGCCAATGTTAAGGTTGATTTGTACCCGTTTACCACGATTGAAAAGAATGTCGGGATCGTGGTCGTACCAGATGAGCGACTGAAGATTATCGGCGATATTTTAAAACCACCCAAACTAACCTACGCCACAATTGAATTTATTGATATTGCTGGTTTGGTGAAAGGCGCGTCTCAGGGAGAAGGTCTGGGTAATAAATTTTTATCACATATCCGCGAGACGGATTTGATTTTGCATATTATCAGAAATTTTGAAGATGGCTCGATTCCGCATATTTATAATACTATTGAACCAATTCGTGACTTAGAAATTGTGGAGAGTGAGTTGGCATTAGCTGATTTGGATATTATTAAACGGAACACGGAAAAACTGAGGAAATCAGCAGTCAGCGTTGAGGAAAAACATCACTTAAAAATATTAGACGATTTGGAAGATAGTTTGAGCAAAGGATTTTTCTCATCCAAGCTTGAATCGGCCGACCGTCAGTTAATTAAAGATCTCAACCTGTTTGTATTAAAGCCCTGTATCTATGCGATTAACTGCTCGGACAAAACCAAGACTGATTCAGAAGCGTTGCTAAATCTAAAAGACAAGAATACCTTTCTCTTTTCGATAGCTTTAGAAGATGGATTGGACGGATTTGATGAAGATGAAAAACTGGAACTGCGTCAGAGTCTGGGACTTGCAATCAATGGTATCAGCGGTATAGTTGAGGAATGTTTTAAACGTCTTGATTTAATTCGGTTTTACACGATTAAGGGCGATGAGAGTCGTGCCTGGGCAGTGCCCCGCCATACCAATATTGTTGACGCGGCTGGCAAGATTCATACTGATATGGCAAGCGGTTTTATCAAAGCCGAGGTTGTCCAATTTAATGATTTAGTGGCATGCGGTGATTTTCACAATGCAAGAGAGGCTGGTCATATCCGAATCGAGGGCAAGAATTATCTTGTCAAAGACGGAGATATTATTTTAGTCAAGTTTGCAGGTCATTAGTTATGATAGAAATAATGAAATTTAATTTAAAAAAACAGGAGGTAAAATGTTAAGAAACTATGAAGTGATTTTCGCAATTTCTTCGAAATTAAATGAAAACGAAACCAAAGATTTTGCAGAGAAACTGAAGAAAATCCTCGAAGCTACAAAAGACGTAACGATTACAAGTTCAACCATGGAAGCACGGCAGTTTCCGTATCTGATTAAAAAGGAAAGCAAGGGTACATTTATGACCTATACTTTTCAAGCACCGCCGGAAGCTATCCAGAGTATCAAAGAAGAGATTAAGCACCGCGAAGAAATATTAAAAAGCACTTTTATTAAAAAGGAGTAAATATGGCAGAGTTAAGGTTAGGGTCGCTCAATTATGTCGCGATCATGGGCAGAGCGACGCGAGAAGTAGAGTTGAAATATACTCCAAAAGGAAATGCAACCTGTAATCTTTCGATTGCGGTAAATCGGCGATATCAAGATAAAGAGACACAGGAATGGAAAGATGACGCCAGTTTTTTTAATGCAACAGTATGGGGAGCACAAGCTGAGCGCTGTGCCGAACGAGTCAAAAAAGGCAGTGCGGTTTTAATTGAAGGCAGTTTGCGCAGTCGTTCCTGGACCAACCAGGCAGGTGAAAAACGGAGTGTAGTCGAGATATATGCCCGACGCATCCAAATCTTAGATAAAATGGGTGCTGAGCCAGAAGCGTCTTCGGTTCCTGAAGAAGATATTGACGAAACTAATGTTGCGCCAGAAAATGTTGATGATCTGCCGTTCTGAAGCCGATTAATCTTAGACAGATATACTAATATTCGGCTCAGTTAGATGGGAAAGAAAAAAAAATTTGCAGAATCAAAAAAATCGCCATTTCCAACAACAGTAAGTGATAAAAAAATATTTATCATAATTTTAGTAATTTTTATCATGATAAATGTTTTTAATTTTGACCCCAAACTTTTTTTGGGTGGTGACAATGCTCATTATCTGATATTAGCAAAATCATTGTTATCAGGTCAGGGCTATAATGATATTTTCGCACCAGACTCGCCGCCACATACCCAATATCCACCCGGGTTTCCAATTTTGCTAATTCCGGGTTTGGTCTTGTTTGGAGATAATTTTGTATTCACAAAACTTATTATCTTGCTCTTTTCACTTGCCGCATTTTGCTTATTTTATATATTCTATAAACAGCACCTGATTGATAAGCAGTGGGTTTTTGCACTGTTATTATTTGCTTTGTGTCCTTTGATTATTATGTATTCGCATTACATACTTTCTGAGATTCCTTACCTGTTCTTTTCGATTCTCGGACTATATCTTCTTGAAAAATCTCAGGTCCTAAATAGAAAGAATATCGCTTTGTTCGTACTAATGATATGCGTATTGATTTTTACCTATTATATCCGAACTGCGGGCATTAGTTTGATTCTCGCAACTTTAATTTATTTGATTATTAAAAAACGCTATAAGGAATTTTTAATCGTATTAGTATTTTCGGCAGCATTTATTTACTTATGGCAAACCCGGTCAGCAAAATATGGGGGTGGTGGTTATTTTGAGCAATTTTTGAGCCGTAACCCATATGATCTTGAAGCTGGAAAAATTTCATCTGGCGAGTTAGTAAGTCGGTTTTTTAAAAATTTGAAGATATATACAACTGAGGTTTTCCCCAAAATAGTATTACCAACCTGGCATAAATTAACAGCTTTGAGAATTTTCGGATTTCTCAGTTCTGGTTTGATACTGGTTGGTCTAATCAGTAAACTTAAAAAAATAAAAGTTACTGAGATTTATCTGATATTATTCTTAGGTATTACTTTTGCCTGGCCTGAGGTCTGGACTGGGGACCGGTTTATTTTACCAGTTGTGCCGTTTTTATTTTACTATTTGATTTTAGGAGTACGATTGATAAGCAAGAAATCATTAGTCATATCAGGGATTGTGATCGGTTTCTTTTTAATCTTTTCAATCGTCGAGTTCGTTAAAACAACACCGGCAAGTATGCGTGATTTTCAAGACTATTTACGAGGTGACAAAATGGCTGGTTATTCTTTAGATTGGCAAAACTATTTCAAGACTCTAGAATGGATTAAGAACAATACGCTTCGAGATGAGATTGTGATTTCTCGTAAAGCCCAATTTACTTATTTACTTGCTAATCGTAAATCATATACTTATCCATTTAGCAATGATGAGAACAAGTTTTTCGAAACCCTCCGCAAATACCAACCCCAATATATTCTTTTTGACCGATTTTACTGGACTGGCACCACCACAAAATATTTAGCGCCAATTATTAATAAATATCAGAATAAATTCCAAGTTATTTATAAGACCTCACCACCAGAAATGTATGTATTACAGATTGACCCGTCACTCTTAGTCGATTAAGTTTTTATTTCGATAACTTTTCTTCTTGATTTAAACCCTGAGGTAATTCTGATATTTGATTTTGGAACATGAAAGTATTCGGCAATCAATCTAATCAGAGCAAGATTAGCACGGTTTTCAATCGGCGGCTCTTGAACAGAGACAATATAAGTATCTGCTGACTGCTCAATTTTTTCCAGTCGAGAATTTGGTTTGATAAATACGGATATTTTTTTGGTCAAGGTTTTAGAAGTTCAGGATTAATCCGGCTAAGGCATAATGGAACAAAGAGAAGTTATAGACTTCAGCAACATCGGCACCGCCTTCTAATATCCGATAACCGACTTTAAAATCAACATGTCTGTTAAATCGGTATTGCAAGGCGAGCATGACATCTTCGGCTCGGCCTTGGGGTGCGGCTAAAGCGTCACCATTTAAAACTACACTGAGATTGTGGGCCGGCCGGTATTCAAGATTAAAGTTGATGATCGGCACAAATCCGACATTAGTCTTAGTTGAGGTTGTATCCTTGCTTTTAAGCGTGATTGCAGCGTCACGAATTTTAGCAGTAAAACCAAGACCGAATTTAATCTTGTCAGTTTCAACAAAATCGTAACGATAGGTAAGGCGGTAAGAATTGAACATATAGGTTGATTGGAGAGTGTCATTAGCCGGGAAAGTTACACTTTCAAATTTAAGTGATTGCTCAATTATCCCTGAGCCATACAAACTGAACGGTGCGTATAAGGCAGAGATAACGTGTTTGTTATTGATAGTATAGTTAAGACGAGCTCGAAAGAATATTGACGGGTCTGTTTTAATCTGATTATAAAGTGAGAAGCGAGTACCTGTTTCACGCGGTATCTGAACATCATTATACCCGGTAAAAGCCATACCTGATTCGGTATCGATCGATATTTGAGCATATGATAAAGCACTGGTTATGATAGTGTAAAATATAATACTTTTAAGATTTTTCATTATTTCTCCTTTTTGTAAGTATCATATAGTAATTTAGACTATGAATCAAGATAATTGATTCGTTTCTTACGATTGATTAGTCGGTACCGATTGTTAAATACAGCGCAATCAAGACAAAACATAACGGATTATTCAATAACATTTGCGGGGTTGACTATTCATAATATATAGGTTAAAATTGCTTGTTATGAAAAGAATTATAATTTTATTACTATTAACCGGTGTAATTTTTATATCTTGTAAAAAGAACATTACGAAAATAGAAATAACTTTTTGGCACGCGATGGGTGGTCCTTTGGGAAAAACCCTGGAGTCAATGGTTAGTGATTTTGAGAAAGAACATCCGGATATAAAAGTCAAACTGGTCGGAATGGGTGATTATAGTGCTTTGGCACAGAAATTGATGGGAGCAATTGCGGTCGATAATCCGCCGACAATCGCACAGGTGTATGAATCCTGGACAACCCAATTTTATGAGCAGAACCAAATGTTTGTACTGGATTCCTTTATACACAGTCCGGATGGATTAACTGAGGAAGAACTAAACGATATGTTTGCAGTTTTTACCGAAAACAATAAATGGGACGGTAAGTTTCTAACATTTCCATTTAACAAGAGCGTACCGGTTTATTTTTATAATATTACAATGTTTGAATCATTAGGTATTAAACAGTTTCCAGTAACTTGGCAGGAATTTAGAGAAGTTTGCAAGCAACTGACGCAGGATATTGATGGCGATGGTAAAATTGACATCTGGGGAACTGGCGGTGGCGTCAATTCATGGCTCTTTGGTTGTATGTTGTATCAAAAAGATGGACGCCTACTTGATGAGTCTAACAAGAAAGTTACTTTTAATACAACAACTGGTGCTGATATTTTACAATATATGATTGATTTGATTTATAAAGATTCAGTCAGTAATTTTGTGACCGGTTACGAACCGCAGAATGATTTTCTGTCTGGTAAAATCGGACTTATCTGGGGTACGATTGTTTCCTGGGCATTTATGCGAGATAAGATGACATTCCCAATTGGGATTGCACCAATTCCGAGCTGGGATAAGAATGCGGTATTGAGTTACGGGACAAATATCTGTCTGTTTCGAAAAGCGAACGAGAAACAGAAAGAAGCAGGCTGGCGTTTTATTAAGTGGTTTACCCGACCCGAGCAGCAGGCAAAATGGGCAAGCGGCACTTTTTATGTACCAGTCTGTCGAGGTGCGCTCACGCAACCTGAGTATGTAAAAGCATTGAATGAAACCAAAGGATTACAGGATGCAATCAATCAATTAGATTATGCTTATTTTGAACCGAGAGGCGAAGAGTGGTTTGCTGGCCGCAAGCATTTAGGCGAAGCAATGGAACAGGCAATGCGGTTAAGACTCGCTCCGAGAAAGGCATTAGACGAAGCAGCATTAAAAATTGAAAAGGAGTGGAAATGAAGAAGTATTTTTTGACGATCAGTGGTTTACTGTTATTAGGTTTTATTACCGGTTATGCACAAATCATACCGATTGCCGATGCGATTGTTGATGCGGACAGTAATGGGATTCCGGATTTACGGGGTATGAGTGTTGCCATTACCGGTGTCGTGACCGTACCGACCGGTGTTTTTTCTCAAACCCAAACCGATATTTATGTGCAGGATAACACGGCCGGCGTTAATGTTTTCAGTTTTACTTATCAACCAGTTGCTTTAGGCGATAGTGTGATTGTAACCGGCACGGTCTATTTTTATCGGGGTAAAACAGAGATATATAACTCATATATTGTGATTGTTGCCAATAACTGTGCTTTACCTGAACCAATACCTTTAACTTGTGCAATGATGAACCGTGAGCCATATGAAGGAAGTCTGGTTACAATGAGGGGTGTGTTCACTTCAGCGTTTTTATTAACCGGCAACCAGAACTTTATTGTAATTGACTCGACCGGGAGTTGCATAATGCGGATTTATCTGACGACTGATATTCCGGGTTTGGTTATGGCTCAAGATACTTTTACAGTGGTTGGTATTAAGAGTCAATATACAACCGATACTTTTCCACCGGTCCATTCTGGTTATCAATTATTGCCGCGTTTCCGAACCGATTTTTCCCGTACCCTCAATGACCAGTTACCATTACTGACAATAAATGAAGTTCAAAGACCAGGGCCAGATGGTTATTCATCTTATTACGAAGGTCAGTATGTCAAAGTGGAAGGACGCGTATCGGGTCCAGCAAATATTTTCACGAGCGGTTCGTCATATAGTTTATACATTCAGGATGCAACAAACGGCGTTAATATTTATGCTCCGCAGATTTCTGCTCCAGCTGGCGTTACTTCTCCAGAGCGATTTTTAAACATCTTGGGCACTGAATGGGAATGCATTGGTCGGGTTACTGAATATGCCGGTCTGACCGAAGTTGCCAACGGTGTAATGTATCTTCTGGATTCGATTCCACAAGATATTGTGCCAAGGATTTTGCCTTATAATACACCAGTGACCGAAGGAATGGAAAGTGGATTGATACAAGTGACGGGTGTTATTACTACAAACTTAGCAACAGCCGGCGCCGGACAAAATTTTACGCTTAAGAACGGCACCCCAGGTATTACGATTCGGGTTGTCGATGCAGCCGGGATTCCCTTAAACTGGATTCAGAAAAATTTACGGGTAAAAGTTACTGGTATTGTCGGTCAATATGACAATTCTTTTCCCTATAATACTGGTTATCAAGTGATGCCGCGGTTTGTGAGTGATCTGGTTGATATGACCGATTCGATAACCGCAGCAGATACGATTTTAACCATTGATACGATTTATCCGAATCCGTTCTCGCCCAATGACGCTGACCCATTGCTTTCAGTGGCAACTATTAAAGTCAATTCACCAGCTGATTATAAAATCTATATCGAGATTTTTGATTTACAGGGTCGTTTAGTGCGTCGGCTTTTGACCAATCATCCTGGCGGATTCAAAGAAATATACTGGGACGGTAAAAACGATAAACTGGAACCGTGTCCAATCGGAATTTACATTGTCAATTTAAAAGGTATTACTGCACAAGGCAAGAGTGTCTTTGTACGCAAACCGATAGTATTGGCAACAAAACTATGAAAAAGCAGATTGTAGTAACTTTCATTCTTTGCCTATTAAGTTTTAACCTTTCCTATGGACTTTGGAGTATATGTCAAGACAATGTAACGCAAGGTGCAGGAAATGTTGGTTATATCGGCTATCTCTCTTTACCTTTATATCTGACCGGTGCGGCACGAGAGGAAGCGGTTGCCGACGGAACGCATTATAAATATCGGACTTATGGTGGTTACATTCAATATGGTATTACTGACCAGATTGATGTCGGTTTACATGGCAATTATTCGGACAACTCATCAATCGGCTTGAATGTTAAGTATCAAGCGGTTGATAATCTGACCGCATTAGTCGGATTTGATTATATCCTCGACCAGATGATGTTAGCTCCATTCGGAACTTTGATTGGCGGGGTTGAGATCGGCAAGAATTTTTCTGTTTATGGCGGTGGGAAATTATTTAACTGGCCAAATATGCTGGGACGCATCGATACCCTGAAAGAATTCGGCACAGTCATTTTTACAGGTCTGCATATATATAGAAAAGAGGGATGGAAAGACCAAAGAGCAGCTTCATTCTTACCCATGGGTTTGTATGTTGAACTTGGTTATCCAGTAAATATCGATTCCAAAGCAATCACAATTACTTTAGGATTGGATGGATTTTTAGGTCTATCCTTCCCACGATTACAGTGGTTTTAAGTTAGTCTTATTTCTACTATAAACAATTTATGGGGCTAGGGTGTGGCATGGTCGAACAGTGCCTTTTCCAACCATATTGCAGGTAAAAGTCAGAGATAGTGTTAACTGATAAGCGACATAGATAGTCGCCTTTAGGCAGGGTTTGTTGTGGTGTAATAAAGTATGTTTGATGTAAATTTTTATTATCGAGATGTCAACCCAGAATAATGATTGTTATTATGTGAAGTAGATACGGGGGTAATATGATTGATGTTGTTTGTGCATCCGAGTTAGATTAGAATCGAGTCGCTATTCCAGCCGAATTAAAAGAATCTCCTTTTGAATTTATTTGTGAAGTTAAGTCTTTAGTACAATCCGCTGACGATTTTGCCTTTAGGATATTCAACAAAGTAATTGAGATTTATTATGAATTTTTGCTGAGGTTGGAGTTTTGAAGTCCAGGAAAAACTGCCGAGATTTTTGTTTTCTTCATACCCACTTGGTTCAAGCTTGGTAACTTTGACATCAATATCTTTATGCTGAGAAACTGGAATCTGCTCGACTATTTTTATAGTAATTTCACGGTTGTGTAAGTTTTCAACTGTGGTTTTGTATTCAAATTCTTTCTTTTCTTTTTTACTTAGTAAACCACCAGACGAGACAAAGGTCTTAACCAGTTCTCGTTTGATTTTAACCCGTTCATCCGTCCCAAAACTGATTTGGGTCGATTCTTCTGGTGCAATGGTCTGAATATAGGTGGCACCAGTAAACTCACCACCGACATAAGTATTACCAGGTCCGGCTAAGAATACATTATCGCTTGAATTCTTAAGTTTGCCATTGAGATAAGCAATCTCCTGGATTTTTGGCAGAGTATAATATTCAAACTCAGCCGGCATTTTTGCCTGATATAAAGAAACTTTTTTGCTCGGCTCACCGCTTTTTAACGAGATGCGACCGGGGATTACATATTGTAATGAAATACCGGTTTCAACTATTGGTACATCATATTCAGCTTTTTCTCCAGATTGAACCTGTGCTTCAAATGCATCTACCAGTGCCGGCCTTGACATTATACGAGTGCTGACTGGTCTTGGCTCGTATAAATTGAGATACCATGGATAGACTTGTGGTGCAACGCCTGATAGGGCGGGACGGGCTGTAGAAAGCACTATTTTTACCCGCGCCCAGTCTTCTGCCGTGGTCTGGCTGATTTTAGCAAAATAGCCGAGTTCAACATTGCCATCAGATGGATATGCCCGTAATTCATAATATGGCGACCATGAAACCGAATAGGGGATAACATAACTGAGTTCAATCGGATAGGTGCCCGGATTTTTTACTTCTGTTTCAACCAAAATTTCTTTACGATTATCCATAATTGCCTGAATCTCGCGTAATTCTTTGCGTAAGGCATCCAAAACAATTTTTAAATCTTCTTTTTCTTTTTCAATACTAAATTGTCGGGATTTGACTTTGGTCAATTCATCCGAGACAAACGATAAGGCAGAACGCCAGGCTTCAGGCGCGATACGCCCTTGTTGCAGGTCTTTGGAAATCAGTTCGGGCGAGCCAAGTTTAACTGAATTGAGGAAATTCTCTTTTGCTTCAAGGACTTTGATTTCATTGTTGAGCGAACGGTCTTTATCTTCAAATAGTTTGACTGAATCTTTTAGTATTTTTACCCGTCCGGTTGGCTTGTCCAGGTAACCGCGTTTAATCTGAGCTTCACCCAGTTTTAAGTTATCTGATTTTATGCGCACGGTATTATCATCTAAGAGTCCGGTTAAATCACTGAATCGAATCGTACCCGAATTGTCAAGATAGATACTGGCTTTGCGTACCACCATTGCTCGGTCAGAAAAGATAATTACAGAATCGATTTTTGACGGGACATTGACCTGGGCATAAGCATAATTTATCCACAAGTGAACACAGATAAACATAACAAACACTAATAATGTTTTATTTAATTTTGACATTATTTCCTCCAATAATTATTTGAAATATAAATCAACCCGACGGTCTTTTAAGATATTATTATATTTCGTAACATTTTTATTGATTGCCAGTTTGTGATAGATATTGACAATCTTGATTTCTTCTTCGTCATAACTGGCTTTTGCTATAACCTCGCCGGTCGGAGTGACAATCTGACTGCGGCCAATAAACTGGATATGTTTTTTACCGCGTTTTTCAAAACCGATACGGTTTGCCAAAACAATAAAGACTCGATTTTCAATGGCGCGACTGATTGTAACCCGTTCAGCATAAGGAAGAATCAGATTTGCCGGTTGACAGACAATCTCGGCACCATGTAAAACCAGACTACGACATGCTTCTGGAAAAATATAATCGAAACAGATAAGCATACCGATTTTAGAGTTCTTATATTTATATGCTTGAAATTTGGTGTTGCCGCGGGTAAAGTAGAATTTCTCATCGCAGAAAAGATGCGCTTTGCGATAGGTGTGAACTTTGCCGCTGGGTGTCACAAATACAGACGAATTGTAGAGAATGCCCTTATACTTCTCAGCAAGGCCAGCGACAATCGCCAGATTTTTCTTGCGAGCAATCTGCATTAAAAGTCGGGTCGTTTCGCCGTTCGGAATGTTTTCAGCAAGGTTTTTAAGTTCAGTGCGGGATTTGAATAGATAACCAGTGTTACAGAGTTCGGGTAATACGATTAAGTCCGTGTTGACATTGAATAGTTTAGCAATCTTATCATGATTGGCTTGTTTATCACCAAAAATCGGTGAAAATTGATAAAATCCTATGCGCATAATTTTTACCGTAATTTCATCAGTTCATGAGGCAGATTCGGGACTCGGGTTTGAAACCCTTTACCCAATACCTCATAAACATCGGTTATGACCACGAACGCATTCGGGTCAATTTCTCTAATTAAGTTGACTAAGTCACGAACTTGTCGCTTGGCAATAACTACATATAAGACATCTCGGGCAGTTTTACTATAAGCACCAATACCCTGTAATTGGGTCACGCCGCGATTGAGTTTTGATAATATCTGTTTACTGATGAGGTCTTCTTTATCAGAAATGATAAACGCAGCACGGGTATAACTGATACCTTCTAAAACTAAATCAATAATCTTGGTTGAAAAGAAGAGCGTTAGATAACCATACAAAGCAGATTCAATATTGGCAAACGCAAGACCAGCCGCAGAAATGATAACAAAATCGACAATCAGAATCGAGTTGCCTGTGCTGAAATTAGAATAGCGGTTGACAATCTGGCCAATGATATCAGTACCACCAGTTGATGCCTGACCCCGGAAAACAATACCGAGTCCGATGCCGAGCATAATTCCACCGTATAATGCGGCTAAGATTTTATTATCCGTAACCGACTTAAGCGGCAAAACATAGATAAAGAAATCGATTAGCGATGATGAGAGAAATACGGCAATGATTGATTTAATTGTGTAACCACGGCCAATGATTTTGGCACCAAGCAAAAATATCGGAATATTAAGGATAATCGTAACCATTCCGATTGGCGTGCTCAAATAACGGTTCAAAATCATAGCAACACCAGTGATGCCGCCTGGCACAATATTATGCGGTATTAAAAACAGGTCATATGCCAGCGCATAGATAACCGAACCAAAGATAATAAATAGAAAGCTTCGGAACTGGATTAAGACCGTTCGTTTATTGATCATTTCTTTACCGCAATTTTTTGATAACCGGATTTGAAAGCATTAAGCGCTTTGGTAATACCTGGTTTGGTAAAATATCCCATATGCCCGATACGGACAACTTTGCCGCGCATTTCTGCCTGTCCATTAGCAAACAATATTTTATGTCTGATTTTAATATACTCGACAATTTTTGCGCCGTCAAAACCTTCGGGTATTTTGATAACGGTCAAGGCATTGGATGGATAATCAGGAAATATCTCCAGATTCATATCCGCGATATACTTTCGGACAAACTCGGCAATCTGCAAATGTTCTTGCCAGACCTTTTTGATTCCTTTTTTGTTGACATTGGTCAATGCGATGTGCAGACCATTTAAAATAGAAATAGCCGGGGTCCAGGGCGTTTGATTTTTCAAGGCAAATTTTTCCGCTATTTGCAGGTCAAAATAATATTTAGGGGTGCGGCAGTTTTTCATAATCTGCCAGGCCGGTTCAGACACCGCGATAAAAGCAAGTCCGGGTGGAGCAGATAATGCTTTTTGCGAAGCACCGACTGCTACTGAAACATGCCAGTCATCCATGCGGAATTCATCGGCGCCAAGTCCGGCAACGCAATCAACGATTAAGTGGCGATTGAGTTTATGACAGATATTGCCAAAGGATTTGATATCGAGTAAAGCACCGGTTGAAGTTTCTGTCAAAGTCGTGAAAACATATTTTATCGAATCGTCGGTTTTAAGCTTACGCTCCAATTCTTCAGGTGCGATTGATTTACCATACCGTACTTCCAGATTACGCACATAGGCACCATAACGGAGCAGAAGTTCGCGCCAGCGTTCACCAAATTTACCGCAGATTACGACCAGGGCTTTATCATTACGGGAAACGAGATTTGCAACGGCAGCTTCCATTGCGCCGGTACCAGAACTTGTGAGCACAAATATCCGACCAGTGGTTATAAATATCTTTCTGAGTTCTTTAACAGTAGCCGAATAAATCTCTGAGAAACTCGCTTCACGGTGATAGGCTAAGGGTTGAGCAGTTGCTTTTAAAATGGTCTCGGGAACTTCGGTCGGTCCCGGTGTATATAGGGTGTATTTACGTTTTATCATGTAACCATTCCTTACTTTTTTTAAGGGCACAAAACTCACCGCACATGGTGCAGGTGTCTTTGGTTTTATGAGGAGATAGATTATAGATTTGCTTTGCTTTTTGAGGGTCAACCGATAAAGCAATCATCTTTGTAAAATCAAGATTTGCCCGGGCGCGGGAAATTTTGTCATCCCATGCTTGAGCCCCATTTTTACCGCGGGCAACATCGCCGGCATGAGCAGCAATCTTTGAGGCAATCACGCCATCCCGCACATCATCAATCGTCGGCAGTCCCAGGTGTTCAGATGGAGTTACATAACAGAGAAAATCGGCACCATAATAAGCAGCTAAAGCACCGCCAATCGCTGATGTGATATGGTCATATCCACAGCCGATATCTGTGACGAGCGGACCTAAAACATAAAACGGCGCGTTATGACAGATGGTTTTTTCAAGCTGAACATTAGCTTCAATCTGATTAATCGGAACATGACCCGGTCCTTCGACAATTGCCTGGACACCAGCGGCACGAGCCCGTTCAACCAGTTCTCCAATTACAATCAATTCCAGTATCTGAGGTTCATCAGTCGCATCATGCAGAGAACCAGGACGAAGCCCGTCACCGATACTGAGGGTGATGTCATAATCTTTGGCAATTTTGAGCAGTTCATCGTAATATTCATAGAGCGGGTTTTCTTTGTTATTATAGCGCATCCATTCGATGAGCATGGAACCGCCCCGGCTGACCACGCCAGTAAGCCGTCGGGTGTTTTTAATGCTCTGCATATTGCGTCGGTTAATACCGCAATGGACCGTAATAAAATCAACTCCATCCTGGAGATGTTTTTCAATGACTCTTAAAAAATCTCTGGTTTTGAGCTCGACAAAACTCTTTTCTCTTTTTCTCGCCCAAAAACTCGCTTCGTAAATCGGCACCGTGCCAACGGGCAGTGGCGAGGCATTGATAATTGCCTGTCGGATTTGTGGAATATCACCGCCGGTTGATAAATCCATAATCGTGTCAGCACCCGCCGAAATGGCAACAGCAAGTTTTTTTAATTCATAGGACAGGTCAGCACGGTCTGGTGAAGTACCAAGGTTACAGTTAATTTTGGTGCGGAGACCTTTACCAATTGCGAGCGGAGCGATTTTCTTTTTTCTTTTTTTATTATAGGGTATGACAATCGTGCCCTGAGCTATTCCTTTTTTGATTAAGTTTAAGGAGGTATTTTCCTGCTCGGCGATTTTTGAGAGTATTTTAGTATTAATCATTGTTGGGTTCCTTTATTTAGGTTTTCATACATCAAGCAGCAGCGAAGTTTACCACAATTACCAGTGATTTTTTCCGGTTCAGTAAAGATATTCTGATGACGCACCATAGTTAAGGTGATTGACTGGATGTTTTGCAAAAAGACACGGCAGCACTGCTCGCGCCCGCAAATACCAATCCCGCCAGCGCACCGGGCATAATCACGCACGCCAATTTGTTTGATTGCGACTCTGGTTTTTAATGAATCGACCGCGGTTTCGTGGAGGAGCAGATAATTAATCTTACGTTCGGAGATGATGTAACAATAAGTCTTGTAATGATTCAGGTCATAGTCAATAAAAACCACTTTAGCTGCGATTTTAAATTGCTTAAACAAATCTTCAAAAAACTGTTTGGTGTCCTGTGCCTGTTTTTGTAAAGTTTTCTTACGAATAAAATCTGCTTCATTGGCTAGACGTAAAATTTGACATCTGCCGGTACTGGAAAATTCGGGAATATCTTTAATATTGATAATCTGCCCAAGCAGATTTTCTTTATAATATTGAATAACAATATAGTCAAAAAGGTTGTATTTGGACTGAGTTGGAGCGGATTTGACCGTGACATATTCGAGTCGGAACGGATTAATCTGAACTTCATATAACCTGGCTGCGGTTTGGGTGTTCTGGACTGATGTCGGAATAGAACTATTGTCTGATAGCATATAGATTCTCAATCGTATTCGTAATGTTTATAATTAATATTGTCTTCATCTCAATTCATCCATCTCCAACGGGTCAACATATTTTTCCCAGTTCGGGTGTTTTGGTTCAGCATCAGTATTCGAGTAGATAAAGATATAGTTATTGTTAGAATGGATATCTGTAAAAATAAAATGAAAGCCCTGAGCATAATAATACCAGTGTTCATGCGGCTTAGTATGCTCAATCATGGTATGCACAACGATTTCGTCAGGTGCGCCATATTTAATATAAATGCGGCCACGGTCAGTGTCTCGTCCGGCAATTCTTCCAACTTTATATTTATTATCACTGTATGAAATACGTCTTACAAATTCTTCAAAATCATAGCGGTACCAGAATCGGCGCAGAAATTCCTTTTTACCGTCATCACCCAGTCCATGATACTGATTCAGTTCGGTTGGCGTTGCTAAAAATTTTATTTCCGTATAATAAACTGAGGTGTCATACAAAGCCGTATGTGCGGTGGTTGCCGGGTCAGCTATTTTAGAGAGCACAGAAAAAGGTTTATGTCGAACTGTGGATTGATTGGTGGACAGGTCTTTTAAGATTAATTCCAGTTTATAGTCGTCAACTGGTAATCCTTTCGTGTTTAAGGCAAAGGTATAGGCAAAATCAGGACCGGTTTTGGTTTTAATTTCTGGCGCGTATGATTTTATAACTGAATCGTCTAGATTAAGAATCCGGTAGGATAACTGATATGCCGCATCGTCATCAACTAAGTTATAACCTTCGACATAAACATACAATATTTCATATGACTGTCCGAATTTAGAATCAGGATTAGGAATTATTCGCATCGAACCTTTGGTAAATTTACCACCAGTTGTATCAGCGGTTACGGATGATGCCAGTTCAATATCGCTTAAAGATAGAACTTGAGAAAAATCAGGAATAACAATCGTATCAATCATTACCGCACTGAATAATGATTCCTGAATTGTCAAACGAAACCAGTATTGACCCGGATAAGCAAAAAACCCGAATCCGTCAAGTAGTTTCAGGTCCTGGGCTTGAGCTTTTTGAAATGAAGGAATCACCAGACGGTGCGAAGATGATTCGACCAGCGAATCAGGACTGGTAATACTTTTCAGATAAAAAGATAATTGGTAGTGGGCTGAGATTGTGTCATTGGTAACTGAATATGTAAAAACATTATACGGGCAGGCATAATAGATTTCAACCAATGCCAGATTATCCTGGTATTTAAAAGATGCCCAGTCAACTGATAATGGACTTGAAGCGTGAAGCACGCTGCCCAGGGCAAAAAAAATAAAGCACCATGTAGATCGTAAAATATATTTAGATTCTTGTTTCTTCATATAGACTGTATTCTCCAAATCCATGATAATCGACAAATACATACTTTCTGCCTAAAGCATAATAATACCAGATTTCAATCGGATTCGTATAGCGTTCAAACGGTCTTGATTCGATAAAGTCAGGATGTCCGTTTTTCATGTAAACCCGTGCCCGTTGCGAGCGATAACCATTGTCGCCTTTGGAAAAATTCTGGACACAGTAATCAATCCGCTCAAAATACTCGATTTCCTGCTCATTGATTTCAGTGGTCGGAGTCGGGTCATATTGTTTCCAAAAAGCATGCCAGATTGATTCCCGCTCGGCAACCGGCACCTGTTTTAATCTTTTCATTTCGGCTTCAGTAGTAATATAAACAAGCTTATCAACCAAATCATAATAATCCCGGTCATTCTGGAACCGAGAAGTTTCGACGACAAAATCAGATTCTGTTTCAAATAGTTTACGGTTGTTGACATTATAACCCAGCACCTTAAGTTGACAAGAACCGGCAAGAGAATCAGCTAAATTAGCCAGTGCCAGTGAATATTGCAGAGGATACCATTTCCCATCTTCAGTTTTGCCTTTCCAATTTTCAATTTCCAAATATTCTCGAACCACAGTAACCGGTTTTTCTCTTTTTGGTCTGCGAAACGAAGGATGCGCGGTGCGGGTTTCAACCGGTTTTGTGATGAATAAAGAACAATAACTGACATTTTGATTATAGATTTCCAGATAAAGATTCAGAGTATCTGTCTGCGCCGATTCTTGAGAATAGGTGCGTCCGGGATTGACAGTATTGTTTGTATAAAAGAGCATCTGACTTATGTTGACGGGCAGTTCGACTGAAAATTGATAGTCCTGTTCATTTGCCGAATGCAAGTCATTAAACTTGAGCAGAACATTCAGTTTATCGGTCTTTTTATTTCTTAAGTTAAAGGTAATGTTCAGACTATCATTGGTTCGAAGTTTCTGCTGCTGGGTCTCATCATAAGTATCAACCTGAATCATGCGGGTAAATAACTGACCAGCAACCAGTTCTTTTTTCTCTAATAACTGTAAAGAGATTTGATGCCGGTTGACGAAATGTTCATCCTGTTTGTAGAAAAACAGATTAAGATGGGGTATTTCATAATAAAAATGCAAATAAATCGTATCGGTCCTTTTAAAAACCGCATAATCATAAGAAAAATCAATTTTAGTCCCGATACTTTGATAAATCATAAATGGCAACAAGAGCATATTTAACAGCATTTTATATTAGTTTACCTTAAGAAAATCACGAAGTCAACCCCTGCACATACTACATTCAAAATTGCCCGATTAGCCAATGGTATATGAAATGAAATCGAATCAATCGCAGCATCGGATTGATGTTATTAAGTAGAATGAAACCAAAATTTACACAAATAGACATGAAAAAGAAGTTACGGGTCGCCGCCGAGATAAGCGTTTTGTTTTTTCCGGGTGCGACCCGTACTGAAATTTTATATTTAGTGACACAGAATAAATAAAAATTGTCATTATCGGTATTGGCAATCGAATGCGGTTCAGAATTACAGTTTACTTGTAAAAAGATTTATGAGATAAAATAAAAATCACCAAGAAACATTTACTGATATCTTATACCCCCTTACGAATAAAATCACGAGGAAAAGGTTGTAGTAATATATATACATATATCAATTATTTATAGGTAATGGGTTTATGAAGATTTTGCTTGAAAAAAAAGAAATATTTAGTTAAAATTTGGGTGGAGAAGAGTAGTATGAATATAATACGAACGAGTGTATTATATAGATTCGGAAGAATCATATTATTATTATTTGTTGTAGTTATTTCTCTATCCAGTCTATGTAAGAATAAACCAGACGAAAATTATCTTGAGCCAGTAAATGTATCAAATAATTCGGGTCGGTCTGAAAATCCTTCGATTGCAGTAGATTCAAGAAATACAGTTCATCTGGTCTGGAATGATGATACACCAGGAAATGAAGAAATATATTATGCTTATAAACCTGCAAATGGTAATTGGTCAACACCAATAAATATATCTAATACCACGCTTGATTCGCGTTTCCCTTGTATTAAAGCGGATAGAAATGATAATCTTCATCTGGTCTGGCAGGATTTCTCGCCCGACGGTTATTGGAGAATTTTCTATTCACAAAGACCATTAGGGGGAAATTGGTCGGTTCCTGAAACAATCACTGGAAATTATATGTATGTAGTGCCGAAGATTACAGTAGATGATAGTGGTGATGTTCATCTAATTTGGAAATATGGCGGATATTATCCCGGTATTCGATATGTTATAAGGACATCTGAAGGGATGTGGGGTCCTCAAGTAAATGTAATTGAACCAATCGGTATTCAATTGCCGTCTATCACAGTTGATAAACAAAGAAATGTTCATCTCACATGGTATGAGTTTAATTTTGACAGCATAACAGGTAACATCTTTTACGCAATGAAATTACATAATGGAAATTGGCTGTTACCTGAAAATATATCAAACACCGGTAAGGCAATGGGTGATAATAATATTATTACAGATAACCTTGATGCTATTTACTGCATATGGAAAGACGACTCTCTACCTTATCGTACCTCAAAACTTTTCTTTCGAGCTAAAAGAAGTGACGGAACTTGGACATCTCGATGTCCTGTTTGCACACTTTATAAAGTGTTCCTTATGACAAGAGTTGCGAAAGGTCCGATCGATGAATTATACCTGTTTGGCTACGGCAGTCATAAAGAAAGCGACAAAGTATATCTTCTCTATGTAGTGAAACCACGGGACGGAAATTGGTCAGATACTTTGATCTGTGGAGTTATGAAGAGGGATCCGCGTGATATAGATTTTCAAGAGCTTGTTTGTAATAATGAAGGTAGGCTATATTTTATTGGTATAAGATCAGAAGATATCTTTTGTATAGAATATAAAAGACATTTGAAAAATTCGGGACACATCCCAATTAATTAATAGGAGTTGTATTAATGACGATGAAAATCAGAATGACATTGATTTTTCCGTCACATGACTCATCAAGGTAAACCATTAGGAACATTACAGTTTGAGCATGAAATAGAAAGAATTTTAAAGAGAAAGATGTTCTTTTTCTGGCCGGGCAGACCAAAAGCAGCAAATATCCATTAAAGTCAGATTTGATTTTAAATTAATAATTCAATAAGACAACTTATAAACACACGAGCTAACGACGAGATGAGTCCTGTTTATCTGAGCAATTCCAAGATTACAGATTAGAAGATTTTTCAATCTTAGGATCTTTCAATCTTAGAATTTTAGAATCCAATCGTGAGAAGATAAAAATAGCACAGGTGCGACCCGTACCAGCATCGGGTCGCACACTAATAAATTCTACCTGCAGGTAGAATAATTTTCGGGCTGTTTTTTCTTCTAACCCTATATTCTATATACTGTTATGCTGTTTTACTCTCTTCCAAGGGGAGCTATCCCCTGGGTCGAGCAGGAAGACAAGACAGAAAGGTTCAAAGGTAAGAACTTGATAACCTGTGGCGTAAAGTTCATAGTAGAGATGTTTGATAATTATCTGGCAGATTCTGGGTTATGCACAATCGCACAAACTGAAAAGCAAATACGGACGCGACTATGGAACCTAAGCAGGAAGATAGGTCAAGACCGAATAAGGGAGCGGATACGGGGTTAAAAAACGGAAATTGGAAGATATAATTGAGATATGATTAAGATATGTGGAGATACGATTGAACAAAAATTCAAAATTCAAAATGAACAGATACCACAAAGACACAAAGGCACGAAGGGCACAAAGATTTTCTCTTAATTTTCTCTGCGTTTCTGTGCCTCTGCCTCTGTGGCAAGAAAACAATGAAAGCGTTTATCTGATTTTGGCGATTTTACCGATGCGGGTGAAATTACCGACTTTGAGCACGACAATGTAAAGTCCGGATGCGACTTCCTGACCGGCTTGATTACGTCCGTCCCAATAAACTGTGTTTTGATTGAAGTGAGTGTCATCAAATTGCTTAACCAGTTCGCCGTTTAAGGTATAGATAAAGAGTTTAAGAAAGTATTCAGGTGGGCCCACAGATGGATAATCACAAATGATTCGGCAATCAGTATAAAATGGCGAAGGTAATGAATATGGTTCTGCAAAATGTTCAAGATAGACAGTTTTTGCCTGGCTGGTAAAACCGACATTGCCAAATGAATCAACTGGCGTGATTAAATAGTAGTAAGTATCCTGAGCAAGGTTGAAAAAGTAAAAACTGGTATCAGGGTACTGATGGTAAACATCACGAATATTGGTAAATGAATAGATTTTGATATCGTCTAAATAGACACCGGGTCTGGTAATTGTGGCATCAGTTGTGTACCGGAATCGGAGAGATATATTATTGCCAGTCGGCAATAAGTAACGATGTTCTTGCCAGGTTTGACTGGTGCCATAAAATGAATCTATTGCATAATATTGAATACTGTTTTCAGAGATTTCGACATAGAAAACATCCCGCTTAAAACCATTGGTTTGAGAATAACTTTCTTCAGTATCATAATAAGTCCAGAATGATAAGAGTCCGCCAGACGATAATGTTAAGGATGTTGTCAAATCGAGCTCGTGATTGATTGAGTTACCTCTACCCGAATAAAACGAACTTGGAATAGAATGATAATATTGGGTATCAATGCTAAATCCATCAGAGTGCCAATTATTAAAATCAGCGCAGTCATCGGAAAAAATTTCAGAAATTGCTCTTGCTTCTTTGATATCATATTTGACCGGGGCTAAATCAAAACTGCTGGTCCAGGATAACCAGAAATCGTTCTTATTACCAATGGCAGACGATGTTAAATTGACCGGGCTCGGTTTGAGGTCATCTTGACCAAAGTAATTGTTAAGAAAAGAGAGCCAGGTTCGGTTTTGTGCCCAGGTTAAATTACGGTACTCACTAAGCTGATTTTTTAAAGCCAGATAATTGTCCGGAAACCAGACTGAAATACCTTTTGAATTGTCTAAATAAGACCCGACATTTGCGTGTTTGATAACCGCGGATTCGAAAGTTTGTATAGCGTGTTCGATTTTTGTTTTATCGTTATGGTCGGTAAGGGCAGACAGACTTTTAGATAAGAAATCAAGCAGGTCAATATAGTCATCAAAGGGTGTGGGCGGGTCGTGTTCAATGGAAAAAGTCTGCGTCTCAAGACGCGCATTATGCATTGATTGAGTGTTGGCGTATTTTGAAAGGATTTTGCAGGTCTGAGCAAATTGACTGCGTGCCTGCGTAAATTTTGACAAATCAACTGCGGAAAAAGTACAGGGCTGATAACCCTGAGAACCGTTATTATAGGAAGCAGTTGCGAGATTGACCATTTCAATAGCAAAATTGCGGGGTGATATAGACGGGTTGTTAGTAAGAAAAGATAGGATATCATGATAGGGCAGTCCATCCCAGGGCGTGATATGTTCAGAAGCGAACATTATTTCAGTACCGTCACGAATCTCATCCGCAACTTCAGCCATTGCCATTAAACAGGCATCAAAGGCAAGAATCGGAATTTTTTTGCCAAGGATATTTTTTATCTCACTAATCGCATATTTTAGTTCGCCGTCAGCAACCCCAATCCAGTTATTCGAGGATTGGTCATAGATAATGGCCTTGTCTTTATAGGCGCAATAAGAACCGACGGGCCAGCCATTACCGTGGTCCCACAAAACCAGAAGATAGTTTTTTGCTGAAAAGCGGGAACGAGAAAATTGGACAAAATCTATAAGCGTCTGGGGATTTGCCATATCAATCTCGCCAAGATTGGTAATCAGTTCTCGATTATTTTGATTAATCAGATAACGCCGGCAGCCGGGTTCGCTTGAGGAAGCGATGTTGTCAACCTGAACAATGATTTTTATCTTATCGGTCGAACCAGCCTGCATCATTTCTGCAATGTCAACATAACTCTGTTCGTGCATCGAATTATCTGCACACATATAGACCATCACGGTCCAGTCAATGCAAAACAGTACAGTTGGGATTAGGAGGATTGGGGAGAGGCATTTTATTAGTACGAGATATTTCTTTATATTACTATATAGATAAGTCATCATCTTTTATTATATTATAAGTAAAAATAACGGCTGGGTAAACAAAAATAATGGGGCATAGTTTGATAAGACTATGCCCCGTTTAAGTTTATCGGTTATTAAAAGCCAACAATAGCACCGACTCGGTGCGAACCCTTTAACCAGCCCATATCGCGATAACAATAGTCGACTCGGATATCGACGGACGGCGTAATATTGGTTTTAAAACCAGCACCGGCAGATAATCCGGTCTGATATTTCATTGCTTCGGCATAATTCGGGTCGCTGTTGAAAATATAACCAGTACGAAGGAAAAAGATTTTGCGGAAGATGTATTCGAATCCAAAATTGATAGTTTCATTAATGTCATTGGGGTGTAATATATCACAGGCAAAAGTCAAGGTATTGTCAGGCATTTCAATCAAATCATAGGCAATACCAAAACGGAAAGTAGTTGGCAGAGGATTTGCCGTCGTCACATAGCGTGCGCGAGGTCGGATTTGGTAAGTTGTGTCCTGAAACTCGAGGGCGAGTCCGGAGAAAGCCATCGAGGAACCAAAATTGGTGACACTGGCAGCAAGACGCAGACTCTTAAATCCGGTACGATAAAGTAATCCTAAATCAAGTGCGGCACCGCTGGCTGACATATTATAGATAGTTTGGGATACGGCTTTACCGGTTAAACCGAAAGCGAGTTTATCAGTTATCTGACGGGCATAAGATACGGCAAACGCCATATCCATAGCACCGAAATAAAGACCAGTAGAGTCGTCTTCTCGAATTACTGTGGTTGGGTCATCGATCGTAAGTCGTTCCATATCACCCATGGTTAATGCGGTTAAAGAAAAAGCTACGACGCCGAGGCGATTAAGCGGTAGTGCAACCGATATATAGTCATGGCTCAGGTCAGAAATCCAATCAATGTGACTGAGAAATGCTTCCCGTTTCGTAAGCTGAGCAAGACCGGCTGGATTAAAAAAGGTTGCTGACGCATCATCAGCGATTGCGCCAAATGCTTCACCCATACCGGTTGCGCGACCAACACCGATTTTTAAGAATTGAGCTGAGGTCGTACCGACTTTGGAGAATTTAATTTCCGCATGCATTGATAAGGCAATTAAAGGTATTATTAAAAGGATATATTTAATATTCTTGTTCATATAGGTCTCCTTATTGAATGACCGCAAATTTACCAATTTGTTCACCAACATTTGATTCGATATGGAAGACATAGACGCCGGAGGCAACAATCTGGTTATGTTCGTTAAGTAAATCCCAGTATTCGGTGCCACCTTTGTCCATTGGATTGGTGTTAGTATCGTTGTGTTCGAGTATTTTTACCAGATGACCAGCAGCAGTATAGATTCTTATTTTACACTGAGCCGGCAGATGGGTAAAGGCAAGTCGTCTTTCAAAACGGCTGATTTCCCAACGGTTGGTTATCAAATAAGGATTAGGTACGACTTTGACATTGAGTTTATAGGTTGTATCAGTACGGGCAATTGCCGGTGTGCCAGAAAATGAGAATTCATTATAATACGGTGCTGATATGCATCCGGTTGACGCATGTACATACCAGATATCGCCGTCATTGATTTGATTCGTCAAAGCACCGATGGTATCAAATGTGGTTGCAGTGAGCTGGTTAAATGCTAGATATCCGTTGTTAATATACATATAGGCAGAACCAGTTTTCAAAGTATCGGTTGGATTGCGGAACACGCGGTCAACAAAACACCAGCCATTTGCTAATGAATCATACCAGGTCGGTGTTGTCTGAAACTTTGTTTTAGGTACTTGGACTTCACCGTTGGCAACATCATAGACCCGGCAGGTTTTGATACCGCCTTGAATTTGCCAGACGATTTTATAGTCAGAGCCGCGATATGCCCATTGACCAAACGGAATCGTAATTACCCGAGGCGCGAGTCGTTCTGCCGGATAAGTACCGGTGATTGGGTAGATGGTGTCATATACACGGGTTGGTATGGTGATTGACATTCTGGCGGTGAGTTCAGTACCACCTAAAGGCGGCAGATTTTGATTACGAGCGGCACCGATTGTGTAATAGAAACGAACCGTGTCCTGGATCAGATTGTCATTTTCGTCAGTAACAATATATCGGTATAAGGCACGATTTGAGATGCCGGTATAAACCGGTCCGGCATATTTAATTTTTAGTGGATTTGCGGGAATTTCATACGGTAATACGATATTTGCAGTATAGGTTAATCCCGGAGTTACGTTATTGCCGAGCGTCCGTTCAATCGTAACTGAGGGGTCAGCATAGTTGGGCGCTTCCCAGCGGGGCCGGGCTGAGATTGGTTGCGGATTTGATTCGAACACTAAAGTATCAACACCAACATCAGTAGAAGTGAAATTAAAATCATAACTGGCAACTCGGTAATAATAAGGAAAACCATTGATGACATTTTTATCCAAATAGCTATAGAAAAGTCCGCGGTCAGTGGCTCGGGTCGTAACGCCGGTTTCCTGGATCGTGTCGTTATAGAACAGAGAATCGTTTCTGATCTTGAATCTGATATTGTTGTTTAAATCGCACTGGGCAATCAAGGAATAATTTATGCCGTCGGACGATTTGTAAAGTTTATATCCTTCGAAATCATATTGACGGTAGAGCGGGTCCCATCCGGGCAGAGTTTCATTCGGGAAATTAGGTCCGGGGTCAGAAGCAATTTCATAATAAGGGTCAGGGGTGCGTTCGGCTAAATCGTCCCAAACCACCCTAATTGCTTTATCCATCGGAAACAACACCGCTCTGGAAGCAGCGGGCGGACCGGGTAATAGCCATCCCTGATCATAAATAAACTGAGCCATGACGGCTAATTTAGCCAATGGTTTTAAATCATTGGTATCGCGGTCATGCCAAAGTTGTCCCGCCGCGCCGTACGGCGCAGCAAGACAGGCAACTAAAATCGTTGCGACCGAATCGGGTGCTAAATTAAAAGGACCGGTACAGGTAACAAATCTTTTATCCATCGGTTGTTCATCGATTGAATCATACGGAGAATAAATGCCAGTTCGATAATCATATCCAGCCAGGGTTAAGTACTGAGCAACATCAGTCGGGGGGTCGATATCAATCGTAAATTTCTTAGCTGCAGTCATACCGAGCGGTTCACCAGTTTGCGGATCACGCGCGCCTTCTAAGAATTTGTAAGCGACAACTCCGGGCGTACCGGACTGCCAGTTAGTCGTTTCGATGTTGTTATAATCACCGACATAAACGACATCGCGAATCGTATCGCCACCAATAAATGCTTCTTTTATCAAACCGACCATATCGCCTTCTTCAAGCACATGATAACCGGATTCGCCAATATCCGGGTCCATACAAGCACCAAGTATCATCTGCCGAATCGTATCACCGCTGACATTTTTCACTTTATAGGTGATGAAGAAGATATCCTGGTTTGTCGGATAATTCCAGGCATAGATTGTCTGATACACTTCAATGCCAAGCGGTTTACCCGGCACAACATGCCAATCCTGCTGCAGGTCAGAATAGACACACCACATATCTTGCAAGGAAAATGATTTTTGCGGTACTAAAGTCGTGTCATAACCATAGCGAGATTGTGGCGGCGGCCAATCATGAGGAGATACATAGATGCGGTCCATGGCATTGCCAGTACCAGGTTCAAATGCCGGGGCAGGATGGAATTCACCGCGGGCAGTATTAGGATTATAACCGTTGGTGACTAAGGTTTCATTTTGCGGAGTAATTGCCCCAACCCAGGGTCCGGCACCGAAAATATATTGGTTGCGCAAAGGATAAGGCCAAAAACCACCACCTTCACCGGTTGCTTCGTCATATCCATAGCGTCCTTCATTGTAAAAAGGACAACGCCACCGGTTGATGGTCAGAAATTGTTTGTCCCGAATTCGACCGGTCTGGGGTGGCGTCGTTACTGACCGTGCTTCGAGCATACTGGTTGCGAGTAATGCGAAAAAGACGAATAGAAACAGGATAAGATATTTTATATGTATTTTTTTATAATTAGTGTTCATTAATTCCTCCTAGATTCCAAAGCCAATACCAAATCGAATTTTACGGGATGAACCGTAATAGGTCGGTATATTATAACGGTCTTTATAAGCTTCCATATAAGAATCGAACATTTCTCTTTGAGTTAGAAAACCATCATGATTATGATCCCGGGCTGGATGGTAATAAGCATCACCAATCCGCAATCCGGATGAGAACTGGCCTTCGACGATTCTGACGCCGCGGTCATTGGGAGTGCCGGTCATGGCAAAGACCGTACTTACGATATCATTGTTGAGCAGATTAAAGATATCGCAGAAAATGTTCATCTGAATCCTGCCAAATCTGAGTGATTTATTCAAGCGCGAATCAATTGAAAAATTAGAAGGCATGCGGGCCGAGTTTTCGTCAGCAAGTCGGTTACCGCGCGCATCGGTCGGAGTATATGGCAGACCAGAACTGAAACGGCTAATCAGAGAACCTTCAAAATTCCGCATCGGGATAAGGATAAAATCAGATGGGAATGAAAGTGCGAAATCAAGACTGGCAGCGTGCCGCATATCGTGATTTAAAGGATAGTCAATTTGCAGAGCATAGCCACGCGAATATTCAGCAGTAGCAGTTGATGCGGTTCCTTTGGCAATCTGATAAGTATACGATGCCGAGGCACGCCAAAAATCGCCTAATTGTTTGGTAAAGGTTGCTTCAGCACCTATAACCCGCGCATATTCGACATTATAATACATGCTATATGACGGTATTGCCTGAACCGTTCGAGTACCGGATAAATCATAGATATCTTTATAATAGGTAGTCAAATCAAAAGCGAAGATATCAGATAACTGGGCATCAAATCCCATTTCATAAGCAATCGTTTTTTCCGCTGCCATGTCCGGATTACCGACAATCGTATTGGGACGGCGGGAGATATCCAGAGCAGAGAAATCAATACAACTGAACAGGTCACCAAAGGTCGGATTTTTAAAGAAATGCCCGTATGAGAATCGGAACTTAATCCGTTCGGTTAACGGGAAAGAAATGCCGAGCCGTGGTGAAATACGCATCTTTTTATCAACCGGCACTAAAGAATCACGGATTTCTTCCCGGCCACCAATACTTTCCGGATATAGTCGCCGCATAATTTTTGCATCAAGATAATCAAACCTTAATCCGCCGCGAACAACCAAGTCTTCGAAATCAGCGCGGTCCTGGATAAATGCGGCAAAAGTTACCGGCTTAACTTGAAAAGCCTCCCAGAACGGATTCGGGTCATCTGGCATCTGGTTGGTATATTCAGCCAAAGTGTATTGAGTAAGGTCAATACCGGTTTTTATTTCATGAATTTTATTAGGTGTCCAGGAAACATCACCTTTAATATATCTGTTTGCAGTTGTTCGATAGTGGAAATAAGTCGGACTTGTAAGATAAAACGGACCTTCATAAGTACCGTAAGGATTTAACATCGACCTTCTCAAATCCCATCCTTCATAATAAACAAGGTCAGTCCGGTACATATTGAGGAGCGCGTTTCTGACATCAAGACCTTCAGGGTTATCAAATACCCAATCTTCACCCATGAAAATGAAATTATTCCAGATACCGGTCCGTCTCAGAAAACCAGAGATACCAAGCGTATCAGCCGCTTCGCGGTCATGATTACGCGGGTCGCGTAACAAAGCCGTGCTGAACCAACCGGTTTTCATGGTCCAGACAACATTCGAAGTTAACATATGGTTGAGATGAAAATTCGCTTTATAAGACCGCACCCGATTCGCAAAAACGCCTTTAAGAAAATATTTCCAGTCATGACTGTAAGTTTGCCACTGATAATTCGAATGGTGTCCGTCAACGGTCAATTTCAAACCTTGCCGGGTCAAGGGAAAGTTTCTCGGTACATTAAAAGTCAATTTACCTTCAGCCGCATATTCGCCGCGATGCGAGGGAACCTGAAAATAAGATTCAGTATTATCATTAGTCACAAAATACTGGGAAGAGATAAAATAGCGCAAACGGTCATACAAAGGTATCGGACCGCCCAAAGTCCATTGGACATTATTATAACCGAAATTATAATCTTTATTAGGAAACATTTCATCAGTTGTGTATCTTATTCGGGTTGAGATTCTTGTGCCGCCTTCTTTGGTAATTGCCTGAACAATGCCAGACATGGCTTCGCCGTATTCCGGGTCAAAACTTCCGGTGATAACGATAACTTCCTGAATCGCATCAGTGGTCGGTTTGGGACTTGACCATAAAGTACCGACCAAAGCATCACGGGCAGCAACGCCGTCAATCAGATATGAGACATCGTCAAACCGACCGCCGCGGATATGGGTCCAACCACGCGTGTCGTCTTGTCGAATGCCGGCTTGTAATCCGACTAATTGAGTCAAAGCAGTTACTGGTAAACGGTCAAATTCCTCGGCCGATGCGGTACGGGTTGTTGCGACTGCAGTGCGGATAACCAAATCCCGCTCTGCCTGAATTACGACCGGTTTATCGATAGCAATGATGGTTGAGTTTAATCTGAAATCAACCGTCACAGTCTGGTCAACAATCACCAAGACATCTTGATAGGTCTGAGGTTCGTATCCAATATAAGAAGCGGTTACATTAACACGACGCGAAGGGATATTGGTAATTAAATATCTTCCCTCCGCATCAGTTGCCGCACCAAGCTCAGTTTCTTCGACAATCACATTAACGCCGGCAAGCGGTTCACGCGTTTCGGCATCAACAATGCGGCCAATAATGCGACCAGTGACACTGGCGAATAACTGAGAAGTAAAAACCGGAACAAGAAATGACGCAATGATTAAGGGGACGAGTAGATTTCTAATGTTTTTAAATGATTTCATTATTACTTTCCTCCATATTTTAAGGTTTTACTTGAATGGGCATAACCCATATCAATGCATTGTAATTGCCTCTATAACAGAACGCTTCCCAGGGAGCAACTTCAAGCATTACATTTTGCCAGGTGGTCTGGAGCGGGTCTTGGAGCGGATAAGGAAATGTTGTTACCGGAGTAACCGAGGTTGTCGTAATCGTCAAATCATGACGATTCTGGTCATAATGAATAAAGCCGAGAGATAATGGCGGAATGATAAGAGTCGCCCGTACTCGTAAGGTATCATTAACATTAAAAGACATGATAGAGTCGAGCGGATATAAACCCTGGATTCCATATCTACGGGCAGTGGTAGTATCTGGCCGTTCCAGAATTCCGTAAGCTTTGGTGCTGGTCCGTAAACTGCATAACTGCATCCACGGTGCATCTTGATAAGACGGAATAAAAATTCTCGAGCCGCCGGTCATCCTGGTAAAGTGCCAGGTTTTATTAGTACGGTCATAATCAAAATGCATATAACGGTCACAATATCCAGTGTAAGGATTTTCAATGAGCGTATCAGTATTAATGCCGGCAATCGTATCGTACTGAAAGAAAGTATCAATACCAACAACCGAATCGACTAATTTACGGACAAACTGGTATGCCGCGCCTGCGCGAACAAAGCTTCGGGAATATAAAGGATAAGCTTGGTCAGAAATAATCGTATCGCCTAATCGGACCGTGCTTGATTCGGCTTTGATTCTTAATAAGCCGGTGACGACTTCGGTTACCCGCACAGTAACAGTAGTGTCTTTAGTCGGAACAAAGCTGTCGATGATTGTAGATTCAAAGGTTCGCGTAATTGCACCGGGCCAATAATGCTGACGAGTCCATAACGAGCGCACCGCGACACGGATGTTCCTTTTAACCGTGTCAGCCATGAAACTGATCGGGTAGAACGAATCGCTTTTTTCAAAAGCAATCGTAAAGCGGGGTTTCCACTGTTCTACAATCTGATGGATTTGAGTCGAGTCTTCTAGAGTCCAGGTCCAATATTCTTCCGGGGGCATGCGTCCGCATCCGATAATAAATGCGGAGAGGACGAATGTTATTAGTATTATACTATTAACAATCGTTTTTTTGTTATTATGTATCATTTGGCCTCCTTGCCAATTATTTGACAGTTTTTTCTTGACCAAATAGGGGTCAAATTTTTTAAAAATACCATACAGCATAAAAATTCTACATTATTTTGTAGGTTTGTCAAGATAAACTGTACAATAATTCAATTTTCAATTGCCGCGGTAAAAACCGCGATTTACAAAATTCAGAACTTTGAAAAAATAGACATCAATATAGAAACCAAAATTTTGAATTTTGAATTTTTCTTCTCTGTGTCTTCGTGTCTGTATCTTTCTTTTAACCACGGATTACACGGATTTAACGGATTATTATTGTCATTGCGAACGAAGTGAAGCAATCTTACAACCGGTAAAAGATGAGATTGCCACGGGGATTGGCTTCGCCAACCGCGTAACGACTTCGTCGTCTGCGTTAATCTGCGTCCCAAAATACTGGGTTGCGTATCTTGCTGAATTATCTTGACTGTATTAGTGGGGTTAAGTATAATTATTTATAATGAATCAAGTAATAAATCATTGCCGGGCATGACCATTAATAAGGGAAACAGATATTATTTTAATGCGGTGCGTCTTTTATTAAGGCGTGATTTTTGGCAATGTCAAAGTGCTCGCCTTGACTTGGCGAAGCAGGGAGGAAGTTAATGAAAAAACTTCTATTGTTTGCGATTATAATACCGATTGCGTTTTTACTCGCTCACGATGGTGTCGTGGTAACGCAATCAAGTCCTCACAAAATATCTTTATCGGTTTCTTTGCCACAACTTAATATTCAGACTGAACTAACCGAAGCAAGGTCTTTTAGCCAGTTATATTTTGACGGCGCAGATATATCAACCGAAATCGGCGCGCCGCAATTACCGGTTATCCGGGAACTGGTCGAAATTCCGTTCGAAGCAGAAGTAATGCTGTCTGTTAATATCCTGAACAGTGAAAATATTAATCTGACAAATCCAGTCAAACCTCTTCAGCCGTCAATTCCAAAATCAGGTCCGGCGCCTGAATTTACTATGAATCAGGAAGCGTATAGCGTTAATGACTATTTGTTTAAGGAACGGGCGCGGATTGAAATTATCGGCGAGATTCGCGGTCATCGCATTGCGGTGGTGGAAATCTATCCGGTTGCGTATAATCCGAGCCAGAATCGGGTGGAATATGCGTCGGAAATGACAATCGATTTACATCTCGCAGGCGCGAATATCGGAAAAACAATTCAGATGCGGAATGATTTTTATTCACGACCGTATTATTCGATGTTAGCCGATTTGGTTAAGAATTTTGACGCCTATGCTTTAACCCCGCCGCCGGATTTACCAATCGGATATTTGATGATTGTGCCGGACGAGTGGGTTAGTAATATCGCACCCTTGGTTGAATGGCGGACCCGTAAAGGTTATCATGTTTTCGTGAGAACTCTTTCGCAAATCGGCGGCGGCACGAATACGGTTGTTCTGAACGCAATTGCAAACGCCTATAATACCTGGCCAATCCGACCGACTTTTGTTTTACTGGTCGGTGATATTGATAAGATCGGCTTTTTTACCGGTTCGGGCACAGGCAGTCCGCCAACCGATTTAAACTATTCATGTTTGGCAGGTACGGATTACTGGCCTGATTTGGATTTATCAAGGGCATCGATTGCCAATGCGGCTCAGCTTGACAGTCTTGTCTGGAAAACAATCAAATATGAAAAGAACGAATGGCTTGCCGGTAATGAGTGGACCAAAAAGGCATATTTTATCGCTTCAAATGACGGCTCTTTTTATCATGTGGCGCAAAATACGCACCGTTATTGTATGGGCGTGGCACGAAGGCACGGCGTGATTTGCGATTCATTGTTTTTGTATAGTAATTCCGGCACACCGGTTACGACTGCAATCAATGGCGGTCGTGCCTGGGTTACTTATTCGGGACACGGCAGTATTACTTCCTGGGCAGATAATAGTTTTACGACCACCAATGTCAGACAGTTGACCAATGTCGATAAAGTGCCGTTAGTCGGCACCTATGCGTGCGTTTCGGGTAATTATGCATCGACTTCAACTCAGGAATGTTTTTCCGAAGCCTGGATTCGGGTCGGTTTTCGCGGGGCGATTGCCCATTATGCTTCATCTGTGAATTCATACTGGACCGAAGACGATACGCTGGAACGAAGGGTTTTTGATTATGCGTTTGATTCGAGTTATTTCTGGGCAATGGGTATGCTCAATAAAGCCAAGATTCGTTATTTTGCGCAGATGGGTAATACGGGTATGACCCGCCGTTATTTTGAAATGTATAATATGATGGGTGACGGCGCGATCGATGTTTATTCAGATATCCCGGCAGTACTCAATGTCTCATATCCGAGTGTAATACCGCTCGGCATGTATAATATTCCGGTGACTGTAACTAAAAGCGGGATACCGGTCCGGAATGCATTGGTCTGCGCAATGGTCAAAAGCGATACTTCGCGCCGAGCAATGGCATATACAGATATTTCAGGACAGGTGTCTTTGCCACTGACCACTTTAAGCCCGGACAGCGTGTATATCACAGTAACCGGTCATAATTTAGCACCCCATTTAGGCGGAACCATGGCTTTGGCAACAAGCGGTGCTTATGTTATGCATATCAGCCATCAGATTTTTGACCCGGCACCAGGCGGTAATAATAACGGCATTGTCAATCCCGGCGAAGCAGTAGAAATGAGAGCGTGGTTTAAGAATTTTGGTTCGAGCACGGCAAATAATGTCCGGGTCTGGCTGCGCACCGTGGATAACAATATCGTAATTACGGATTCGTTTAAGAATCTTGGTAATATCGGTGCCAATGACTCGGCTTACACAAGCGACGGATTTAATTTCTCGGTAGCGGCAAATTGCACGAATAATTACCGATTACAGTTTTCTTTAACTATTAAAGATGCGCACGATTCGACCTGGGTATCAAATATCACGATAAATGTCCGACAGTGTATTTTGGAATATGTGAGCGTGCTGGTTGATGACGCGATGGGTAATAATAACGGAATTATAAATCGCGGTGAAACCGTCAATCTGATTGCGACGATTCGCAATATTGGCGGAGATGATGCCGTAAATATTACATCGGTTCTATCATCGCCAACATCCGGAATCCAGATTATTGATGCGAGCGGAAATTTTCCAACCATTGCGCCGACCAATACAGGCAGCAACACGGCCGACCCATACACAATATTTGCAGACAGTTCAATCGTACCGGGCGCGATGGCTGATTTTAAAATTGTCGTAAGTTCAGGTTTATATGTGGAAACGCTCTATTTCTCATTGCCAATTGAAATTTATATATGCAACTTTGAAGCTAATAACGGCAATTATGAACCATTGCCGGCAACCGGCGGTTGGGCATGGGGAGTGCCGACTTCTGGACCAAATAATGCTTA
>Ga0208244_100164_pt1 | contig 83802 bp, 100 predicted proteins | sample SubbioCR12Aug_5A_FD_184828 | JGI IMG/M metagenome (GOLD analysis project Ga0208244, IMG submission 184828) | Serpentinite rock and fluid subsurface biosphere microbial communities from McLaughlin Reserve, California, USA - CR12Aug_5A (SPAdes) | ecosystem: Environmental > Terrestrial > Deep... | reverse complement strand
AACGCTGGCGCGCCCTTGTGCGCTACATCGTCGAGAGAATCATCGCGGCCAAGCCAAAATCCCCTTCGCCTCTCTGTTTGACTTCGCTTTGTCTGGCTTCGGGATTGGGGTAACAGAGGAATTTAGGTTCAACTTTCAGTGCGTATTGCCCGCCGGTGACGCCATAGCGGCAGTTCATCAACGGGATGCCGTCGACACGGACATTGACGAGTTCCGCAATATCGATCGGCACGATATCGCCGACCTGCAGATGCGCCACCTCGCCCAGCGTGATCTTCGCGCCGCCGAGCGGGACGACGAGTTCCACCTCGGCGGCGAGCAGTTGCCGCCGCAGCGTTCCCGACCAGCGCTTGTCGCTGTCGGCCTGCTCGCTGTGCATGGTGCTGTAGAGCAGGTCGCGGATCGGCTCGATCATCGAATAAGGCAGGCAGACGTGCATCTCCGCCGAATTGCCGGACAGTTCGAGGGTGAAGGTGAAGGCAATGACGACCTCGGACGGCGTGGCGATGTTGGCAAATTGTGTGTTCATCTCCGAGCGGATGTATTCGAATTTCGCCTCATACACCGGCTTCCAGGCTTTTTCATACTCCTCGAACACCACATCGAGCAAGCCCTGGATGATGCGTTGCTCGGTCGGCGTGAAGTCGCGTCCCTCGACGCGCGCATGAAAGCGCCCATCGCTGCCGAACATGTTGTCGATCACCAGAAACACCAGGTTCGGGTCGAACACCACCAGACCCGTGCCGCGCAAGGGCTTCATCTGGATCAGGTTGAGGTTGGTCGGCACCACCAGATTGCGGATGAAATCGCTGTATTTCTGGACGCGTACCGGCCCCACCGAAATTTCGACGCCGCGATGCATGTAGTTGAACAGGCCAATGCGCAGATAACGGGCGAAGCGCTCGTTGATGAGCTCCATCGTCGGCATGCGGCCGCGCACGATGCGCTCCTGCCGGCCGAGGTCGTAGTTTCTGACGCCGGTAGTTTCCTCTTCCGGCGGCGCCTCGTCGGCCTCCCCGGTGACGCCCTTGAGCAGGGCGTCAACTTCTTCCTGGGAGAGAAAGTCCTGACTCATCTGTTTTATTGCACGATCAGCGAAGAAAAGAACACCGCCTGTACCGGCGCGCCGGGCTCCGCGCTGTCCTGTTTTTCCAGCGCGGGGTTCGCTCTTTCACCCGTGAGCGTGGCGTTGATCGAGACGCGGATCTGGTTGGCGAGCAGTTGCATGCCATCGGGTGTCGAGAGGTCGGCGGGGCTTTTTCCGGCCAGGATCATCAGCACCTTGTGGCGAATCTCGGGCATCAGCACCTTGGTCCGGTCGGCGGCCGGGGCGTCGAGCAGTTTCAATTCGGGGAGAGCCTGGACATAGGATTCCTGCTGTTCGGACTGCAACTTGACGACAAAGGGCTCCAGCTTGAGAAAGATCGGCGGGGCTTCGGACTTTTTCTTGTCCTTGGCCGATTTGGCGGGCATGTCGCCGTCCTCTTCATCCGCCGGACTTTTCTTCATCAGCATGAAGGCCAGGCCCCCGCCGCCAAGCACCAGCACCAGCACGCCGATGATGATAATCAGGAGCAACTTGCTCTTTTTCTTGGGAACAACTTCGGCGCCTTCGGCGGCAGCTTCCGGTTTCTTGGCATCAGCCATAATTCACTCCATCTGGATTCAAAGGTTCAGGCGAATACATCGACAAGTCCGCGCCCCACCTTGAGACCGTTGGCGGCCATGGAAGCGTTGGCGATTGCCTGCAATGGCCCCGCAGCGGGGGCGGCGTCCGGTTCGGAGGCAAAATTATCGCCGTTTTTCTCCTGTTGCGCCGATTGCCGGGCGTTTTCAGCGCCCACCTGGGCCTGCCCCAACTGGATGCCGGCGTCGGCCAGCATCTCGCGCAAGCGCGGCAGGGCCGCTTCCAGCGCTTCGCGCACCACCGGGTTGGCGGAAGTGAAGATCGCGCTGGCCTGGTCGCCAGAAACAGTCAGACTGACCTCGATGCGGCCCATTTGCAGCGGCGTCAGGATCAGGTCGGCGCGGCTTTCCATGCGGCTGGCCATCCAGGTGATGCGGTTGCCGAGTTCCTGACCCCAGCCCGGGGCGCCGACGGTCTGCGCGACCGGCAGCGCCGGCACGGGAGCGGCGCCCTGGCCGGGATGCAGCCCCGGCTGTCCGCCCGGGTTGCCCGGAAGATGCAGGATGGTTCTTTCTCCAGCGCCAGAGAGCGCGGTCGCCAGTTGGGCGGAGAACTCGCCAGCAGTGTTGGCGGACGTCCGGACGCTATTGCCGGCGGCCTCCGCCGCAGCCGAGGCTTGTGCTGGCAGGTTGGGCAGGCCAGTGGCCAGACCCTTGCCGGGATTCCGCGCGGGCTCCTTTGCGGCAGATATTGCCGGATTGTTGGCCGAGGGCTGCGCCAGTGCGGCGGCAAGTCCTGCCAGGGGAGATGCCGCGATATTTTTCTCGACGGCACTTTCATCGGTAACGACGGCTGGATCGCTGGCGGCTTGCGTCAAACCCATTGCCTCAAGATATGGCAAAAGTGCTTGAAGCGCGTCGGTGAGCTCGGCGGGGTCGGTATCCGCCGTGGTTGCCGTGGTGGTCGGCAACACCCCTGGATTCAGCGCGGCGTCCGCGGCAACCTGTTTGCCAAGCAACTGCTGGAAAAGCGCGGTGAATTGCCCACGGTTACCGGCATCAGGCAATGCAGGTGAAGCATCGAGCTCGCCTGTCCCGGCCGGCGTGGCCTGAATGATCGGTAGATTGGCGGCTGCAGGGCCGGGGGCAGTGCTGATGGTGGCGGACATGAGGGTGATCCTTGCGGTGAATGCAGCTTGTCACCGAGATAACGCAAGGAGCGTGCCAGTAAAACTTTATTCCTCTTCGGCCGCGACACCATAACGCCGCGCCGAGTGCTCGTCGGAGCGCTTCTGTTCCTGCCGCGCTTCGCCATGGGCCGCGCGCGCCTGATGGCGCTCTGCCAGGGTGTCGAAGGCCTTGACGCGGCCGCGCTGGTCAAGCCAGTGCTTCTGGCCGGTGGCCGTGTGCTGTTTCGTGGTATCGACCATTGCGCGCGCCTGCTCGACGGCTTGGTCGAGCCGGTCGAGGAAGCGCCGGTAATTGCGCCAGGCGTCCGGCCCGATCCCGTTTTGTGCCGCGGTGGAAAAACGCATCTGGTATTCGTCGCGATACTGCATCAGCAAGGTAAGCCGCTGCCCGGCCTCCTGTTCGCCGGCGATCAGTCTGCCCAACTGCTGTGCGGCCTCGTCGAGGCGCAAATTGGAAAGGTCGAGCAGGGATTGCAGTTGAAACGGCTTGGTCATGCGCCAAGTATAGTCGCCCCGGAATTATTGAATTTCCGGAAGTAGCGCATTGAGTGCGGCCAGACCTTCCGCAACGTCGGCGCGTTCTTCGATATCCTGCTGTAAAAAAGTTTCGAGCTGCGGATACAGCGCGATGGCGCGATCCAGCAGGGGATCGGAACCTGGCGCATAGGCGCCGACGGCCAGGAGGTCGCGCGCCCGCTGGTAACGCGAATACAACTGTTTGAAGCGGCGCACCCGCGCCAGATGTTCGGGCGTGATGAGATTGGTCAGCGCGCGCGAGATCGACTGCTCGATGTCGATGGCCGGGTAGTGGCCGGCATCGGCCAGGGTGCGATTGAGCACGAAGTGGCCATCCAGAATGGCGCGCGCCGCGTCGGCGATGGGGTCCTGCTGGTCGTCGCCTTCGACCAGCACCGTATAAAACGCGGTGATCGAACCGCCGCCGACCGGGCCGTTGCCGGCGCGCTCCACCAGTTGCGGCAGGCGGGCGAAGACGCTGGGCGGGTAGCCGCGCGTCACCGGCGGCTCGCCGATCGCCAGGGCGATTTCGCGCTGCGCCATGGCATAGCGGGTCAGCGAATCCATGATCAGCAGAACATGCTTGCCCTCCTCGCGAAAATGTTCGGCGATCGAGGTGGCATAGGCGGCGCCCTGTAGCCGCATCAAGGGCCCGACGTCGGCGGGCGCGGCGACCACCACCGAGCGGCGCAGGCCCTCGCCGCCAAGGTTCTGCTCGATAAATTCCTTCACCTCGCGACTGCGCTCGCCGATCAGCCCGACGACGATCACATCGGCGGCGGTGTAGCGCGCCATCATGCCCAGCAACACGCTCTTGCCGATCCCGGAGCCGGCGAACAGGCCGAGGCGCTGGCCGCGCCCGACGGTGAGCAGGGAATTGATGGCGCGGATGCCGACGTCGAGCGTCTGCACGATGGGCGCGCGCTGCAAGGGGTTGGACGGCCGCCCGACGAGGGAGCGCGTCGGGCCGTCCTCGCGCGGGTCAAGCGGCCCGAGCCCATCGAGCGGACGTGCGTTGCCATCGACCACGCGCCCCAGCAAATGGTCGCCGACGGGCAGATGCTTGGCGCGGTCCTGGTTGCGGCGGCGCGGTTCGCTGGCCTGCCCCAGTTGCGGCGGCCGGGCCGGAATCTCCAGCGGCATGACATGGGCGCCGGGCGTCAAGCCATAGACATCTTCGGTGGGCATCATGTAAAGCTTTTCACCCGCAAAGCCGACCACTTCGGCTTCGATCGAGCCGCCATCGGGCGCCTCGATCAGGCAGCCCGAACCCAGCGGCAACTTGAGTCCGGCGGCCTCCATGACCAGGCCGTTGATGCGCGTCAGTCGGCCGGCAATGCGGAACGGTTGCAAGGTGGCGACACGTTGCCGGCAATCGACCAGGTAGTCGCGGATTTTTTCAGGATTCATTTGTCATGCCAAGGCCGGCCAGCACGCGCCGCCAGCGCATCGCCACGGTTGCGTCAACCTGGCTGCCGCCTGACTCCAGCAGGCAATCGCCGCGCGCCAGCTTGAAGTCCTCATGGATGCGATGGCCGGCATGGGCGAGCTGGTCGCCCAGGTAAGAGCGCAACAAAGAGGCATCTTCCGGATGGAGGTAAATGGCGGCGTGCTGATGCGGCAATTGCGTCAGTGCCTCGCGCACCACGGCGAGCAGGGTGTCGGGGCGGGCGGCGATTTCCTGGCGCACCACCTCGCGCGCCAGTTCGATGGCCAGGGCCAGCAGTTCCTCGGCAACCTCCGCATCGAGCGCGCCCAGCCCGCTTTCCAGTTTGGCGGCGGCCCGCGCGAGCCGCTCTGCCTCGCCTCGCGTCTCATCATGTCCCCGGCGCAGCCCGGCCTGATAGCCATCTTCCTGCCCCTTTTGGTAGCCTGCATCGTGCGCTTGCTGGCGAATTTGCTCGATCTCGGCAGCGGTGGGAAGTTCGACCGGGAGCGAATCTCCACCCACGGAGGCAGGTGATGCAGCACCGCGCCCCTCGTCAAAACTGGCGAGTTCCCAGCGTTCCCAGGCAGTCAAACCGCTCATACCATTTGATCGTCGCCACCCTTGCCGCCCAGTTGTATCTGGCCTTCGTCGGCAAGGCGGCGGGCGATTTTGAGGATTTCCTTCTGCTCCGATTCGACCTCGGACAGGCGCACCGGGCCTTTCGATTCGAGGTCTTCCCTGAGCATCTCCGCGGCCCGCTGCGACATGTTCTTGAAGACCTTTTCACGCAGCTCGGGCGACGAACCCTTGAGCGCGAGGATCAGCGAATCGGACTGGATTTCGCGCAACAGCAGCTGGATGCCGCGGTCATCGACATCGAGCAGATTCTCGAAGACGAACATTTCATCGAGAATCTTCTGGGCGAGCTCGGGATCGTATTCGCGCACATTGTCGACAATCGCCGTCTCGGAAGCCTGGCCGACGAAGTTGAGAATCTCCGCCGCGTGGCGAATGCCACCCATCGCCGCCTTCTTGACGTTCGCCGAGGCGCCCGCCATGAGTCGCATCATGGCCTCGTTGAGTTCGTGCAGGGCGTTCGGCTGCACGCCATCGAGCGTGGCGATGCGCAGCAGCACGTCGTTGCGCAGGCGGTCGGAAAAGGATTTGAGCACCTCGCCGGCGTGGTCGTATTCCAGATGCACCAGGATGGTGGCGATGATCTGCGGGTGTTCGTTCTTGATCAGGTCGGCGACGGTCGTCGCGTCCATCCACTTCAGGCTTTCGATGCCGGCGGTGTCGCCGCCCTGCAGAATGCGGCCGATCAGGTTGGCGGCCTTGTCGTCGCCCAGCGCCTTGGTGAGCATCGCGCGGATCATCTCCGAGTCGGCGGACAACGGCGCGCCCTTGGCCGTGTGGGTATCCATTTCCGCCAGAATATCCTCGACCTTTTCGCGCGGCACGGACTTGGTGGCGGCCATGGCATGGCCGAGCTTTTGCACCTCCTTCGGGCCGAGGTGCTTGAGCACTTCCGCCGCCGCGTCCGCGCCGAGCGTGAGCAAGAGCATGGCGCTCTTTTCCAGCCCGTCTTCAGGTCCCGTTGGCACCCATCCACCCCTTGATCATTTCGGCCACCAGTTTGGGGTCCTGCTGCGCGGTTTCGCGTGCCGCCTTGACCTTGTCGTCGTAGGTGGCCATCCCGTGCGTGGCGCGATAAGCCTCCGATGTGTCCTGCATCCTGACGGCCTCGGCTTTTCTTTCGGCCTCGGCGCGCTGCGCCGCGGCGGCCAGCATTTCAAAGAGCGGTTTCATGAGCTTGGTCCAGATCAGATAGACGATGAGCGCGAAGACCAGATACTTGCCGAGTTCCTTGCCCAGCGCGATCAACTCCGGGTCTTGCCAGATCTGCATTTCGGGCACGACCTCGGGTTCCGGCGGCACGAAGGACGCAGCCGCCACATTGATCGAGTCGCCGCGCACCTGACTAAAACCCACAGCTTCCCGCACCAGGTCGTTGATGCGCTTCAACTCTTCGGCGGATGGGGGCTTGCCGGGCTTGCTGTCCTTTTCCGGCCCTTTTTTGTGATTGACCACCACGGCGACCGACAACCGCTTGACCATTCCCGGCGCGCCGCGCGTGTGCCGCACGGTCTTGTCGACTTCATAGTTGATGGTGGCGTTGCGGGTGTAATTGTTGTTCTGGCCGCCCGCGCCTCCTCCAATACCGCCAACTTGCGGATTGGTGATCGGCGCGGTGGCGGGGACGGGCGGCTGGTTGGTGAGCGCACCGGGCACGCCGATGGCCGGCGGGTTGCCCGCGCCTGATTCGGCGGTCTGCTGGCTGCGGATGGCGGCTTCAGTAGCAGGATTGGGCTTGTAAGTTTCCGCCACCTGATCGACGTGGGAAAAATCGAGTTCGGCCGCCACCTGGGCGCGGAAATTACCCCGGCCGACCAGCGGTTCAAGGATCGTTTCGACGCGCTGCAGGTATTGCGCCTCGACATCCTTCACATATTTGAGCTGGCTGGGATTGAGGCTGGCGTTTTTCTGCGCATCCTGCTGCGCGGAGATCAGGTTGCCGTTCTGGTCGATCACGCTGACATGCGCCGGGTTGAGCTGCGGCACCGAGGACGACACCAGATGCACGATGCCGGCGATCTGCGCGGGTTCAAGCGAGCGGCCGGGCTGCAGACCGACCAGCACCGATGCGGACGGTTTCAGATCATCCCGCAGGAAAGCGGTCTGCTTCGGGATAGCCAGATGCACGCGCGCGCCGCGCACGGCCGAGAGCGTCTGGATGGTGCGCGCCAGTTCGCCTTCCAGGCCGCGCTGGTAATTGATCTGCTCGGCGAACTGGCTGATGCCGAGCTTCTGGTTCTCCATCACCTCGAAGCCGACCAGTCCGCCCTTCGGCAAACCCTGCGAAGCCAGGCGCAGCCGCGCGTCATGCACCATGCCGGCCGGCACCATGATCGCGCCGCCGCCGGTCGAGAATTTGTAGGGAATGTTCTGCTGTTGCAAGGCCGTGACGATCTGGCCGCCGTCCTGGTCGGAGAGGTTCGAAAACAGCACCCCGTAAGGCGCTTCCTTCGTCCACAGCACGGCGCCGATCAGAATCGTGATGGCCAGGGCGATTGCCACCGCCGCGCCCATTTTCTGGCGTGCGTCGAGGCGGGAAAGTGCCGCCAGGCTGAAGGGGAGGGCTGTCGTTGCCTGTTCTGCCATAAATGAATGTGTGAAGCGTTGCAAATCGAGTGGCGCGGGGCCAAAAAACGTGCGGCAATTGTGGCTTCTGCAAGCAAGCCGGGTTCCAGCAAGTAGCGGCAAAATTTGCCGCCATTTCGGTTACTGTTCGCCGTATCACCAGCGCCGACTTTCTGTGAGCATACCCGCACCGTGAACCCGACCGACTCTACTCCTTCCTCGCCCGCCCCCGAAATCCCCACCGACCCGGCCAAGCTTGCCGAGGCCTTCAGGATTTTCAACCAGGTCTCCGAGGAGCTGTCGACCGCCTACGGCGCGCTGGAGCGGCAGGTTGTCGCCCTCACCGCCGAGCTGGCCGCCGCCAACGCCGAGACCGCGCGCCTCCGGGAGCAGGCCGAGCGCAACGCCCGTCTGACGGCGATGGGTGAAATGGCGGCGCAGCTCGCCCATCAACTGCGCACCCCGCTGGCCGCCGCGCTGCTCTATGCCGGCAACCTCGAAAACCCCGCGCTTCCCGAGGCCAGCCGCATCAGCATCGCGCAAAAGACCGTGGGGCGGTTGAAACATCTTGAGCGCCTGATTCAGGACATGCTGCTGTTCGCCCGTGGCGAGGTGCTGGGGCGCGAAGCGTTTGCGGTGGAGGATCTGCTGAATGAGCTGGCGCACACCTTCGAGCCGCTGGCGCGCACGCGCGGCGTCGAGTTCCTCCTGACGCCGACTCCGCCCGGGTTGAGCGTCACCGGCAACCGCAAGGCGCTAACCGGCGCGCTCACCAACCTGCTCGAAAACGCCCTGCAGGCCGTGGCTGACAGTCCGGCAGGCAAGGTCGGCCTCGGCGTGGCGGTGACGGCGGAACTGATTGTCTTTACCGTCAAGGACAACGGGCGCGGCATGGCGCCAGAGGTCGCGATGCGCTCGTTCGAGCCTTTTTTCACCACCCGCACCGAAGGCACCGGCCTCGGACTTGCCATCGCCCGGGGCGTGGCGCGCGCGCATGGCGGCGGCATCGATGTCGAATCGACGCCAGGCGCGGGCGCCGAATTTGTTTTAACCGTCAGCCGGGGCTCGGATGGCGCAGCACCCAAGGAGTCAGACTGATGGCCAAAAATGCAATGAACATTCTGGTTGTGGAAGACGACGACGCCCTGCGCGATGCGCTGCTGATCACGCTCGAAGCCGCCGGCTATCGCGTCACCGGCGCCGACGGCGGCCCGTCCGCCCTGGCGCGGCTTGAGCGGCAGGCTTTTCACATGGTCATTTCCGATCTGCGCATGAGCCCCATGGACGGCCTGCAACTGCTGGCCGAAATCCGCATCCGCAAACCCGGCCTGCCGGTGCTCCTGATGACGGCCTTCGGCGATGTCGACCGCGCCGTGGCGGCCATGAAGGGCGGCGCCTGCGACTTCATGCTGAAGCCCTTCGAGCCTAGAGCCTTGCTCGATCAGATCGAGCGTTACGCCATCCCCCCCGCCGCCCCGGGCGTCATCGCTGCGGCCCAGGCGACCCGTGACGTGCTGCTCCTGGCGGCGCGCGTGGCGAAGAGCGATGCCACGGTGTTGCTCACCGGCGAATCCGGCGTCGGCAAGGAAGTCTTCGCCCGCTACATCCATGACCAGTCGCCGCGCTGCCGCGGGCCGTTCGTCGCCATCAACTGCGCGGCGATTCCAGACAACCTGCTCGAAGCCACGCTCTTCGGCCACGAAAAAGGCGCCTTCACCGGCGCGCACGGCGCGCAGGCCGGCAAGTTCGAACAGGCCAACGGCGGCACCTTGTTGCTCGACGAAATTTCGGAAATGCCGCAGGCGCTGCAAGCCAAATTGCTGCGCGTCCTGCAGGAACGCGAAGTCGAGCGGGTGGGCGGCAAAAAGCCACAGCCGGTCGATATCCGCGTGCTGGCGACCTCCAACCGCAACATGGCCGCCGAGGTCGCCGCCGGCCGGTTCCGCGAGGATTTGTATTACCGGCTCAACGTCTTTCCCCTGGCGATCCCGTCCTTGCGCGAACGGCCGGACGACATCGTGCCGCTGGCGCAACACTTCCTCGCCGTGCATGGCGCGCGTCTTGGCCGCGTGGCGAAACTCAGCGCCGCCGCGGCGGCAATCCTTGCCGCCCACCCCTGGTCGGGCAACGTGCGCGAACTCGAAAACGTCATGCAGCGCGCCCTGATTCTGGCGCCCGCCGACAGCATCGAGGTGGATCACCTGCTGCTGCAAGGCGCGGGCATTGCTTTGCCCGCCGCCGTCCCCATCAACCCGGCGGGGTTTGTTGTTGATGCGGCTGCCGCCGTCCCGCCAGCGCCGACTTTTACCGTAGCGACGACGCAAGTCCCTGTATTCACGGGAATCCCCGCCAACATGAAGGATCTCGAAAGACAGCATATCCTCGAAACCCTCGCCAAGGTCGGCGGCTCGCGCCGACGCGCCATCGAGATTCTGGGTATTTCCGAACGCACGCTGCGCTACAAATTGAAGCAATATCGCGAAGAAAATGCGCCGGAGTAGAATTTCGGCACGCAGCTTGCTATAAATCCATGAATGCCAATTTTTTGGCGACAGGAAATTCACCATGGCCATCGACACCAGCAACCTCGATCTGATGCTTTCCCAACTCAGCGCCGCCAGCGCCGCGGCGCAGGGCAAGGCTACGTCCGCCGCGCCCGCCGGAGGCGTCGAATTCAGTCAGGCCCTCAAATCCGCCATCGATCAAGTCAGCATGGCCCAGCAATCCGCCCAGCAAATGACCAAGGATTTCGTCGCCGGGGAAAGTAACGTCGACCTGCAAGACGTCATGATCAACCTGCAAAAGGCCAGCCTGTCGTTTCAGCAGATGGTGCAGGTGCGCAACAAGCTCGTCAGCGCCTATCAGGACGTGATGAACATGCCTGTTTAAGAGTGCTAATATGAGCACCTTTAACAGGTCTTAGGAGTGCAATATGGCACACCATGTTTTTGCGGAAACAACGGCGAGCGTATCCGAACTGAAGAAGAATCCGATGGCTACTGTCGCTGCGGGCGAGGGCTCTCCGGTGGCGATCCTCAACCGGAACGCACCCGCGTTCTACTGCGTGCCAGCCGAAGTGTATGAGCGGATGCTCGAACGACTCGATGACCTTGAGCTCAACGCAATAGCCGATGCTCGGTTTAACCAGCGTGTCACCAAGGTAGCGCTGGATGACTTATGAACTGGGCTTCGTTGCGGACGCGCTGAAAGAATGGCGCAAACTCGATAGCGGCATCCGGGAACAGTTCAAGAAAAAACTCGCGGAACGACTGGAGGGGCCGCGTTTGCCGTCGGCAAAATTGAGCGGCCACCCGGATCGTTACAAGATCAAGCTGCGTTCGGTGGGTTACCGTCTCGTGTACGAGGTGCGAGACAGCCAGTTGATCGTGGTGGTGGTTGCTGTCGGCAAGCGGGAGCGCAACGCGGTTTACAAAGCCGCCGAAGGGCGGTAGGAATTACCGGTTCCCCGTCTCCCGCGCCTTCCGTTCCCGCTCCACCTTGATGATGTAACGCTGGATCAGGGTCGTCATCGGGCCGGGTAGCTTGACGAATTCGCAACCGGCGCGGCGGATGCGCGCGCCGCTTCTCAGGGTGATCTCGAACAGGCTCTTCACCTTGAGCGTGCCGGTGACCAGGCCGACTTCGGGCAATGCCAGTTGGCAATCAGGAAACACGCTATCAGTGCCAAACGGGACGCTTTCGGGTGGCGCTGAAATCCCCAATCCGCCGCCGCTGATGTCAAACACATGGGCCTCATGGCCGTGCAGGCTGCCGTCCGGCAGGGGAATCGTCACCATGCAGGTGAGCGGCCGGGCGATCGGCGTGGTCAGGCGATAGTATTCGCGGCGCTGCAGGCGCAGGACTTCGGCGGGCAGCGCGGCGCGGAAGGCGGGACGGCCATCCTGTTCCACCTGGGTGAAGCCGCGCAGGATGAACTGCACCCGCACTTTTTCCAGCGTGGTCACGCAAAAGAGTTTTTGGGCCAGCAAGGCCTTGCGGTTCATCTCGCTGCTGGGGCCAAAATCGAAGATGAGATGATCGTCCGCCACGACCGCCAGCGCGGTGATCAGCATGTCGCTGCCTTCGTTGAAGAAGGCCGTGATCTGCGAAACGTGGTTGTACAGGCCGCGCATCACCACCAGGATTTCCGCGGGTGTCCGCAGCATGAACTGGTCGTAGTCGCTGCCTTCGAGGATGGCGGGCGGCTTGGGCGCGGGGGTGGGGGTGTTGTCCATGGCGGCGTTTGGCGAGCGCCGATTCTATTCCACCGCCGCACTGCCATTCTGTGAAAGTGCCCTGTCGACATCCCCCTGTTCCATTCGATATAGCCAGGCCAGCAACTCGGCGACGGCGATATACAGGGCAGGGGGGATGTGATCGTCCAGATCTACCTGTGAAAGCAGCGTCACCAACTCGGGCGACTCGTGCACAAACACGCCATGCTCCTTGGCGCGCGCGATGATTTCCTGGGCAACCAGCCCACGCCCCTTGGCGACCACCTTCGGCGCGCTGTCGCCCGGCGCGTATTTCAGCGCCACGGCAAGCGAACGCTCCTCCTTCATTATCCGTTCCCTGAACCCTGAACCCTGAATCCTGAAAGCGGCACGCCCGCCGTGGCGAGCGCCTCCGTCAGTTGCAGCGCGCCGGCTTGCAGGTCGGCGGCGCTGGCGTTACTGGGCGTGGCGAGCGTCACGCGCACGCCGTCGGCCGTCAGTTGCAAGGTGGCATCGACCAGTCCGAGACGCGGCATGGTCAGTGACAACGCGGTGCGCCAGTTCGATCTTTCTTCGTCATCACCCGTGGCCTGGCGCTCGCCCTCCCAGGCAATTTCCCAATCCATCGTCTGCCGCGGCCAGACCTCGCCCTGCCAGACCATGCGCTGCGTGGCGACGGTTTCAAGCTGCTGTTGCACCAACGGGCGAATTTCTTCCGGCATCTGGCGAGTTAGGGTGGCTGACTGGGCGGCTGGCGCCGTCCCCGTGTTACCCGGCGTGCCGGCTGGCGCCGTCCCGCCAGCGCCGACTTTTGCGCCGTCCCCCGCGCTTGCGGCAAGCAGAAAAGCGCCGGGCGCCGAGCGTTGCCCCTGGGGTTCTTGCAGCAACCGGGCGAGCGGCAGTTTGCCCGTCACCCATTGCGCCTGGTGCGCCTCGTAGAACAGCCCGCTCTGCGCTACCGATCGGGCCAGGGCGGGTGCGAGCAAAGCGGCGGCGGCGCCGGAACGGGGCGGTTCTGTCAGGAGCGGCTGGCTGCGGTTCAACTGCGCCGCTGGCGCGCGCTCGCCTTCGGCCGGCAGCAACTGCCCGATCATGCGCGCGGCCGGGCTGAAACGGGCAAACGGGTAGGGGGCCGCCTTGCCATCGGCCGCTTTGCCGTCCTCGGCCGCCTTGGCGATGATCACCTTGCCCGAGCGATCCACCACCTCCAGTTCGAGCAAATCGCCCGACTTCGCGCCCGCCGCCAGTTGCAAGGTCAGTTGCTGGCCGGCGACCAGCGCCCGGTAGGTGTTGTTGGGCAGGGCTTCCTGAATCTGCGCAAAAAAGGTCTGGCCCTGGCGCAGCTCCGGCAATTTGGACGGAATGTCACGCGGCGGCGTGATCGGCTGCAGCAGGTTCGCTTCGGTTTGCATCCGCATGCGGATGCCGACATCGGGAGGGATTAATGCCATCGCGGCAGCGATCAGCTACCCGCGCCGTAAGCCCGGTCGATCTGGCGTTTTTTCACGTCGCCGGAGAGAAAGCGGCGCACCTGTTCCATCCAGGGCTCGGTATGGCGGCGCACCTCGGCGTCGTCCTTGAGGATGCGCTGAATCATGGCGCGCTTTTTCTGGGCGTCGCGCGGATCAATGTTGCCGTCCTCCGCTTCCTTCATCATGGTATCGCGCAGATCGGCCACCGCGCGCTCCAGATCGATCAGGCGATCCCAGTCATTGGCGCGGGCGGCTTCCACCATGCGGGAGGACAGGGCGCACATCTGTTCGTAGATCTCGATCTGGGCAGGCATCAGCAGCATGCTAAGCTTCACGCCGCCCTTCTGCTGTCGGAAACAACGGCCGGTTCGCGGGCTATTTCCTCCCACGCGCCGCGCAGTTCGCGGAGCAGGCCGGAAACTTCCTCGATGATCTTTTTATCGTTCTTCAGATTGGCTGAAAGCAGCCGGTCGGCCATGTAGTCATACAGCGCCGCCAGCTTCTCGGTCAGGCCCGAAGTGTCGTCGGAACTGAGGCTGAGCTTGAGGCCGTTGATGATGATGTCGATGGCCTTGGAGATGGCCTGGCCCTTTTCGGCGATCCGGCCCTGCTGCATGGCGTGGGTGGCCGTGCCGAGAGCCATCAAGGCGCCATCGAAGAGCATGAGGATCAGCTTGTGCGGGTTGGCGGCGGGGACTCCTGTTTCGATGCCGATTTTTGCGTAGGCCTGGCTGGGGTTTGCGGTAGCGAACATGGGAACTCCAGTGATTGGATTAGCGGCTGCTCGTCGAGCCGGGCAGGTTGGCGAGCTGTTGCGTGAGGAATTGGCTGGTCTTGTTCATGCCGGAGATCAGCGAATCGAGGGCCGTGAATTGCGCGCGGTAACGTTTTTCGATGGAAGCCAGGCGCAGATTCAGTGCTTCCGCGCGCTTGCCGAGATCCTTGATCGAGGCGTTGATGCCGTCGGTGCGGCTGCTGATCAGGCCACCCGTGCCGACCATGGCTTCCAGCGCCGCGTTGAAACGCACGGCGATACCGGTATTGCCGGTGGTGGTCTGGGTGAACAGCGCGCCGACGTCCTTGTCCCGGTCGGCCAGCGCGGCGTTGAGTTTGGTGTTGTCGACGGCGAGCGTGCCGTTCGTCTGCACGGTGATGCCGATGTCCGAAAGCCGCGCAATGCCGCCGGCGATGCCTGTCAGGCTGCTCTGCACCAGGCTGCCCAACTGGGACTGGATCGAACGCACCGTGCTGTCGCCAGTCAGCACCGAAGCCTTCTTGTTGGCGGCGTCGTAGGCCGAGGCGCTCTTCAACTGGCCAACGGCGTCGTTGTAGGCCTTGACGAAAGCGCCAATCGCGGCGGCGGTGGCGCCGGTGTTTTTGGCAATAGTCAGCGTCGTCGTGCCGGGAGCGAGGTCAGTACCCTTGGTCAACGACAGGGTGACGCCTTCGATGGCGTCGGTGATGGTGTTGGATGAGCGGGTGATGTCGATGCCGTTGATGGTCAGCCTGGCATTGTCGGCTGCCTGGGTCTGCACCAGGTTGGCCGAGGCGATGCCGGAGAGGGCGTGAGTGCCGCCGCTGGCGTCATCCGCCACGGTGACGCTGATGGCGCCAGCCGATCCGCTGGTCTTGGAAGTCAGCACCAGCCGGTTGGTCGAGCCGTCGTTGATGATGATGGCGGTCACGCCCGCATCGGCGTCGTTGATCGCCTGGCGGATACCGGCCAGGGTGTTGTTGCTGCTGTCGATGGTGATGTCTTTGGCCGCGCCGTCGCCGATCTTGATCGACAACGTGCCGGTGGTGAAGGTGTCGGTGGTGGCGGCGTAGTCGGTGTCGCTGCGCACGGCGTGAAACTTGGCCAGTTGAGTGACGCTGAGGTTGTAACTGCCCGCGGCGGCGGTGCTGCCGGCGGTGGCGGTGAGCACCGATGTGTCGGACACGGATGCCGACATGCCGGTGAAGGTGCCAACGGTCGTCAATGTTTTTGCCGCCGTTTGCAGGTTGGCCAGCGTGCTTTTGATCATGCCAAAGCTGGAAATCTTGGCCTGGAACCCAGCCTCCTTCGTCGCCAGCACCTTCAACGGCTGCTGCTCCAGCGCCATCAGTTGGCTGATGATGCTGTTGACGTCGAGCCCGGAACCCAAGCCGGATGCGGAGATGGCCATGTCGTTTTCCCTGTTCAGTGGAACCTATAACGGTTCATGAGCGCGTTCCTTGAGTCTCAGTGCTCAGAATCCGTGGATGAGAAAATCGATTGCGCCAGTAATCTCATCCCGTCTGGCGGCGAGCGACCCCACCGGGTTTTTGAGAATCCGCTCGGGCACCGCGGCCATCTTGGCTGTTTCCAGCAGGCACGCAATATCCTGCAAGGCAAAGACCGGCGTCAGACGGGTGGGCAATATCTGCGCGGGGAAGGTGTCGCGCCTGCGGAGTGGAATGACCACGCGCGTGCCGAGGTCGCCGAGCAGATCGGACTGCACATCGACCAGAAAAGGCGTGGTTAGCGCGCCCGGCCCGTGGTTCGGAAAAACGTCGAACTGCGCCATCAGAAGCTCCGCCATTGTTCGAGCGGCAAGCCTTCTTCAATGACAACCTTGTTGTACGCATCGATGAATTCCGCATGCTCGGTGCGCCAGCGGCTGGCCCGCTCCCGCGCGACCAGGCTGCGCAGAAAATCGTCACAGCTCTTTGAAATATTGATCCCCAAAGCCTTCGCTTCTGTGAGGACATCGGCCGACAAGGTGATGTTTGTCGCCTTGCGGGCAGGCGTGATCGTCTGGTTCATGTTGTTTATCAATGGTGGCAATATATGCGCATCATAGATGTTTTAGGGAAATCAGGGAAATCATGGTCAGCCCCCCATTTCCGCAATTTCCGCATTTCCGCAGCACCTGTAGGGCGCAATCCCCGCAGGGCATTGCGCCGGATGCCAAGCGTCAATCCTCATATCCAACCCCGGATTCAAACCCGCCCGCCCAATCCAGCGGATAAACGCCATCGGCAACCAGGCGATGAAACGTCGAACACGGCCAATCCGCCACGCGTTCGACCAACCCATGCTTCACCGGGTTGATATGCACGTAGTCCAGGTGGGCGCGGTAGTCCGCCGCGTCGCGAAGCAGATGTTCCCAATAGCGACAGCCAGGCTCGACGGTAATCAGGCATGGCGGGAGTAGCGTGTCATTCGACATTCGGCGCAATGCCCTTCGGGGATTGCGCCCTACGGTTCTGGTGGCGAAAATCGTGTCTGCCCCCGTTTTATTTCTTTCCTGTGGTGACTGTCGCCATGAAATTCGGGGGAATGGTTTTTCATTGCAAGTCATCCACGGTTATACCCAGCGCCGCAGCAATGGCCCGCAAGGTCTTGATTGTCCCCGCGCGCTTTCCCGTCTCGATCTGGCACAGATACGCCTTGCTGATGCTGGACCGGGCCGCCAATTCGTCCTGTGTCAGCCCGCGATATTCACGCCAGGCCTTGATCGGGTTGACACCGGTCAGCAGCGCGTCGACGACCGAAGCCGGGATCGTCTCCTCCTCGCCGGAAGCCAGTTTTGTCCTGAACGCATCGAGCAAAGCGCCGTCAATGGCATCTTCCGCCGCTTCAAGTAATGCTTGGTAGTCCGCCCACGGCAGCACCACATATTCAGGTTTGCCGTTGCGATTGATTGTTTGCACGTTCATTGATAGATACCTCCTCTTGGCCCGATTTCCGTAATCAGCACCCTCGGACGCTGACCATCCAGAAGGTACAGCACCCGCCAGTCGCCAACCCGCAAGCGGTAGCCATCACGGCCCGCCAGCTTTTTGACGCCCGGTGCGCCAAACGGGTCTTCTGCGAGCGAACCGATCTTGCCGCGAATCAGTATGGCGATATGCGTCGGCATGCGCCTGAGTGCGCGAATGGACTGCTTGCTGTATTCGATCTGATACATGCGGGAATGTTAGCTAAAAGCTAACATAAAGTCAAAATCAAACCGAACAAAAATCAGCACCGGCAGGACGGCGACAAATAAAAGGAAAAGTGGCCAGGGTCGAGTTAAATCATGAATCAAATCGAGCCTGGCCACCTTTCATTTCACATTTCACCCAGGAAAGCATTTTTGTGGCTACACTGTAGCCTCATGTAATACAGGAGAATACTCATGACATCGACCCCTGTTGCTGTTCGCCTGGCCGATCCGCTCAAGGCGCGCATGCGCACCCTGGCCGATCAACGCCGCCGCCCCATGCACTGGCTGATGCGCGAGGCCATCGAGCAGTATGTGATACGCGAGGAACAGCGTGAAGCCTTCCGGCAGGAAGCGCTCGATGCCTGGAATCACTACCAGGCCACCGGCCTGCATGTGACTGCCGCAGAGGCCGATGCCTGGCTGGCCGAGCTGGAATCCGGTAACGCCGTCGAGCCGCCGGCGTGCCACGTCTGATCTGGTCGGAACCGGCGCTGGCCAATGTCCGGCACCTGTATCGCTTTCTCGCGGAAAAGAATCCCGCCGCCGCCGGGCGCGCGGTGAAAGCGCTGCGCGCGGGCGCGAAAATCCTTGCGGTGCATCCGCGGGTCGGGCGTGTGGTCGAGGACATGGACGAAGCATTCCGCGACTGGCCGGTGGACTTCGGTGATAGCGGTTATGTGCTGCGCTATCGTTGCGATGGCGAGTTGGTATTGATCCTGGCCGTGCGCCACCAGAAGGAAACCGGGTTCTGAGTGGCTGAAGGGCGAAAATGGTGTCTGATCCCATTTTACGGGTCGGGCTATACTGCGACAGGGTAGTCGAAGGAGTCGGGCGATGACATTGGAACAGACCATTCAGGAACATGTCGTGAGGTTGCCAGCGCACTTGCGCGGCGAAGTGCTCGACTATGTGCTCTTTCTTGAGCAAAAAACCAGCAGACAGGCAAGCAGCAGCGGCGCGGGGCGGCGGAAATTCGCCGTCGCACTCGAACGTTTGGCAAGCATGAACCCGTTTGGGAATGCCGACCCCGTCGCATGGCAACGCGAGCAGCGTCTGGACCGAAACTTGCCCGGCCGCGATTGAAAATGCTCCTCGCGGACAGCAACGTATTGATTTACGCGACACAGCCGGAGCATCAGGGTCTGAGGAAGTGGCTGCTCGATGCCAAGCCGAAGATTTCAATTATTAGCCGGGTAGAGGTTCTTGGTTATCACAAGCTCGGGGCGGACGAAAAAGCTGCCTTGGGCGACATGCTCGATTGCATGGAACTGTGGTCTACCTCACGCCGTCCAGTTACGAAATCGCCATCGGCTTGCGTCAGCAGCGCCGACTGGCCCTTGGCGACGCGCTGATTGCCGCGACATGTCTGGAACATTCGCTGGGCCTTGCGACAGTCAATACCGATGATTTCCGCTGGATCGGCGAATTGTCAGTCGTCAATCCACTATCGTTGTCCGAATAACGCCAAAGAAAAAACCCGCCACGGCTTGCACCGGGCGGGCGTTACCGGCTCTGAAAGTCACACTTTCCAGACGCCCACGCCGGAAGCCAGGGCGGCCTCGCGCAAAGCGGCATCCTGCGTGGCGATCGGCAATTGCAGGCGCAAGGCCAGGTCGAGATAGGCGGCATCGTAGCTGGTCAAGTCGTGGCGTAGCGCCAGCCCGAGCAGCTCGGATGCCCTGCATTCAAGTGGTTCAACGCGGATAGGAAAGGAATCCAGCACCTCGATGAAACCCTGCGCCTCAAGCGACGTGATGGTGCGTCGGCGGCAACCGGTGCGCAGTATGTTTGTCATTTCCAGCCACCACAAGGTCGGCACATGAACCTGAGCGGTTGCCAGAGCACGCTCTGCCGCCTCGGTGTAGTCCGTTATCTGATTCTTGATGATCCAGCCAATGCTTACCGAGGCATCCACGACAAAAGCCATCACCTGCGTCCTTCGGCAATGATTTCCTTGATATCACCTTCAAGCACAAATCCTTCCCGCAATTCAGCGAGACGCCTGAAAGCGGCTTGCAACCGGGTTTGCCGGGCTTGACCTGTTGCGTCATCGGGTAATACGGCCACCATTCTGACAATCGGTTTGCCGTGCCTGGTGATACTCACTTCCTCGCCGGACTGCACGGCGGCCAGCAATTCTGAAAAGCGCGCCTTGGCCTCGAAGATTGCAACATTTTTCATGGGTCAGCCTCTTTTAGAATTGGGATGACCAGATTATCGGCAAAGAGCCTCGAAATTTCAAGCATGGCCCTTTTCTTTTTCCGGCGTGAGGATGAAAAAACCCGCCACGGCTTGCACCGGGCGGGTTTTTTGACAGCCGTCATTCCGGCCCCGGCTTAAAGCATGCCGGGGTGACGGACCCGGAATCCAGCGGTTGTTTTCTGGATACCGGCTTTCGCCGGTATGACGGCACTGGTTCTATGTTAAACGAACGCTCAGGCTTCCTGCCTTAACAGCAGCCCCTGCATCCTGTCGAGCGATTCGGCGATATCCAGTATTTCCTCGGAAGGAATCTGCCGGATCAGTTCGCCGGTTTCGCCGTCGGTGATGCGGACGATAGACTTGCCGGTGCTGTCGTCGATCGAGAAATTCAGGCCGTTGGCGACGATGGGGTCCACCAGTTGCTTGAGTTCCTTGACGATTTGTTCGATCTTGGCCCGTTCGGGGGGCGGCTGGCTGGGCGGGGCCTGGAGTTGCACCTCCGGCCGGGCAGCCTGCTGCACGGCCGCTCCCCCCTGGGGGGCGGCCGGCTGCGGCGTACCTGCGCCGAGGTTGGCAACCGGGTTGCCGACGGATGAAATTGCCATGTCCGACTCATTGCCTGTGAGCGGGGGGCGGTGTTAACCGCCTCCCGTTGCTTCACTTTGCGCCTGTTGCGACACGATCAACCGCGCAGCAGCGTCAGCACGTTGTTCGGCAGGGCGTTCGCCTGCGCCAGCATCGCCACGCCCGCCTGCTGCAGAATCTGGTTGCGGGTCAGGTTCGCGGTTTCGGCCGCGAAGTCAGCGTCCTGGATGCGGGAACGGGAAGCCGAAAGGTTCTCGGAGGTGGCTTGCAGGTTCGAGACGACGGACTCAAAGCGGTTCTGAATGGCGCCGAGAGTCGCGCGCGCCGTATTCACGGCCGACAGCGCGGCGTCCATCGTGGTGATCGCGGTATCGGCACCGGCAATGCTGGAAATGTCGAGCGCGGCAAAACCCGTTGTGGTTGTCGGGGCCGTGGTCGCGGCAGTCAAGCCGGTGGTGGCGAGAGTGCTAGAAGCTCCAACATGAGCGATAACGATGCTTGGCGTCGCTGGTACGGAACCGGAGTTCGTCAACACGACCTGTTCCGGCGCCGAGGCAAGAACCGTTGCATAGACCCCGGTCTGGGACGAGTATGAGTTGACGGCGTTGGTGATGCTTGCCGCGCGGTTTGCCGCGTTCGTGTCGGCGGCAATGACACCGATGCTGACGCCGTTGATGGTCAGATCGCCGGCCGCGATTTCGGTAAAGGCCGTGGCTGCGGCACCGGTAACCTGAGCGATGGAGGAACTGCCGAGAGAGGCGCTTTGCGCATTGGCGATACCGGCAACCGAAATCGATTCGCCAACGTTCGCGCCGACCTGGAAGGCTTGCGACACAAAGGAACCATCAATCAGCTTGACGCCGTTGAAGGAGGTCGTTGAGGCGACGCGGTCAATTTCCGCCTTTAGCTGTTGTGCTTCGGTGTTCAGTGCGGCGCGGTCGGTCGAGCTGTTCGTCGCGTTGCGCGACTGCACGGCCAGTTCGCGAATCCGCTGGAGGTTGGCGCCGATGGTGCCCAGAGCGCCCTCGGCAGTTTGCGCCAGCGAGATGCCGTCGTTGGCGTTACGGGTGGCCTGGTTGAGGCCGCGAATTTGAGCGGTAAAGCGCTCGGAAATCGCCAGGCCGGCGGCGTCGTCCTTGGCGCTGTTGATGCGCAGGCCGGAAGACAGGCGTTGCAGGGACTGAGCCAGTGAGGCCTGGGAGGTGTTCAGGCTGCGCTGGGCATTCAGCGACGAGATGTTGGTGTTGATTACTTGGGGCATTTGGAATCTCCTTAGTCGGATCAGGGTCAGATTTCCGAGAGCACCTTGCTCCCGATGCCTGCACTAACGGATACCCCCGGGGAAACTTGAGGGGTTTTTTGCGGGAAGGGAAAATCGGGGGCGGAACCTTTGCGCGGGCTTGATTTTGTGGCCAGCATGTCGGGATTGACAACAGATCAGAGTGTTGGCGACATTGACAACATGAAAGCGGATTTGGTGTATCGGCATCGCATGGATTTTGAGGATGGCGCAATTCTCGAAATCGTGGTTTGGCGACTTCCCCGGCCAGTCGATGGATGCACGCATCCATTCAAATATCGGCTCTATTACGGGCAGGCCGGTCGACGCATCATCGGTTTCGACAATGAGCGACCGAAAGGCACTGAGCAAAGTGGCACTGAGCAAAGTGGGTGTCCTTTTGTTTGTGTCCTTGTTTGTGATATGAAACACATGCTATGATGTTACATGTAACACTTTCTTCCTGGAGACATCATGGCTTCGACTTCGTCCGCCCAGCGTGTGCAAAGGCACCGCGCCCAGCTCAAGGCCCAGGGTATGCGCCCGGTGCAGCTTTGGGTGCCGGATACCCGTAGCGTCGATTTCGCCGCCGAGTGTCGGCGTCAGTCGATGCTACTGGCCGCCGATCCGCACGAGCGCGAAATGCTCGACTGGATCGAGCAGGTTGCCGATACGGATGGCTGGGCCGCATGAAGCGCGGTGATCTGGTCACTGTCGCCCTGTCGGGCGACTACGGCAAGCCGCGTCCTGCGCTGGTCATCCAGTCCAACCTGTTCGTCGATCATCCTTCGGTAACGATCCTGCCGCTGACCAGCGACTTGCGCGAAACGCCGATTTTCCGCGTGCGCGTCCTGCCGGACATGGCTAACGGTCTGCGCGTGCCGTCCGATGTAATGATCGACAAGCCGCACTCCGTCGCGCGCGACAAAATCCGCGAAACGTTCGGCTCCATCGGTGATGAAAACTTGATCGAGATCGAGCGCGCCGTTGCTGTCTGGCTGGGCATCGCGGATTAGACGCCCCGGCCTGCCACAGATAAACAGAAAAGCGTATTCAAAGAAAAACAGATTTACGCTTTTCTGGGCAAAAGGTGCCCCTTTTTCATTGGTGCGGGAGGATACGAGAACGGGAACTGAAATTGACTTGACCGACAAACGTGCATACACTCGCCCAATGGAAATCGAATTCGAACCCGAAAAGGCCAAAGCGAACCCGATCAACCATGAGGGAGTGACCTTTGAGGAGGCGAAGCCGGTACTGCTCGACCCCTACGTGCTGACGCGGGAAGATACGGATGCCGAGGGCGAGCAACGGTTTGTGTCTCTGGGGATGGGCGGCAAAGGACGGATTTTGGTGGTGTGGACGCTGCGTGGTGAGCGACTCCGCATCATTTCGGCCTGGAAGGCTAATCAACCTCAACGGAGGCGCTATGAGCAACAATTCTGACCCGCTGTTTGATCGCTATGCCAACATGGATTTCAGCGCTGCCAAGCCCGCATCTGCCGTGCCCGCGCTTGCCAAATTACAGGCCGAGCAGGGCGGAAAGTCACGCGTTACGATGCGCTTGGATAACGAAGTGCTCGCCATTTTCAAGGCGCGCGCGGAAATGACCGGCGGCAACTATCAAACGCTGATCAACCAGGCGTTGCGGGATGCGGCGCAAGGCGTGACACTGGCCGAAGTGGTAAGGCAGACCATTCGGCAGGAATTGCACGTTGGCTGATGCTGTGGGGAAAAGGGGGAAAAGGAAAAAGGAGAACATGATGAGAACCGCGACGATCCATATCAAGAGCGCCAGCGCATCAATGGCGGATGCCCGGGCGGGATTTCTCGCCGCCTGGCAATCCGGGGAATATGCAGGCGAGCACTTCGATTTCGAGTCTCCCGCCGCGTTGTTTCGCGTGCTGACGCCCAAGCGCTGGGAACTGGTCGAGTGTTTGCAAAAGACCGGCCCCCTGGGTGTGCGCGCGCTGGCGCGCGCCCTTGATCGCGATGTCAAGCGGGTCCATGACGACGCGACAGCCATGATCGGGGTCGGCATGGTCGAAAAGACGACGGATGGCAAGCTGGTCGTGCCTTTCGCTGAAATTCGCGCGGAGTTCATGCTGCGCGCGGTAGCTTGATCTCCTCGGAGGCTGCACAAGCTGGAATGTGGGGAATGGGGTCAGACACCATTTCCCCACAGGTAGTGTAGCTCGCCCAGTTGACACTACGGCGTCGATGGCATATGTTGCGGCATATGCTTTATTTTCGAGGGGTGTGCCATGTACGCTGAACGTCATGTCAGGTTATTTCGTAATGGTCGAAATCAGGCGGTTCGTATTCCGCGAGAGTTCGAGTTGGATACTCAGGAGGCGATCATTCGTTGTGAGGATGGTCGCTTGGTGATTGAGCCGATACGCAAGATGGGCTTGCTGGCCACGCTCGCCGCACTGCCGACGCTGGAGGAGGATTTCCCGGATGTGGACGCGGGGATGTCGAATCTGGATGCAATCGAGATATGACCTCGCCGCGTTTTTTGCTGGATACGTACATTCTTTCCGATCTTGTTCGGAATCCACGGGGAATCGTGGCTGAAAGGATTGCACAGTGCGGGGAAGCTGCCGTTTGTACATCGATTATCGTCGCCTCTGAATTGCGCTTTGGCGCGGCAAAAAAGGCTGCGCCGCGGCTGACCGCTCAGGTGGAGAGCATTCTGGCGGCCATGGAAGTAATGCCTTTCGATTCGCCCGCAGATCATGCCTATGCGCAACTTCGGTTGGCGCTTGAGCAATCCGGTATGCCGATTGGCCCGAATGACCTGTTGATTGCCGCTCACGCATTGGCCGCCGAATGTGTGCTGGTGTCTACCAACCTGAATGAGTTTTCGCGTGTAGCGGGTTTGCGCGTGGAGAATTGGCTGACGTAAAGAAAGCCGGGGTGCGGTAATGGGGTCGGACACGATTATGGACCCCATTACCCTTCGGCCTTTGACCTAAACCACCCAGTTCTCCAGGCGCAGGCCGGGTACGCGGGCGAATTCCCGCGTGTTGTTGGTCACCAGGGTGATTCCCAGCGCGAGGGCATGGGCGGCGATCTGGGTGTCCAGTGGGCCGATGGGCGTTCCGTCCCGTTCCAGGATATTGCGCAAGCGACCGTAAGCCTCGGCGGCGACCTGATCGAAGTCGGCGATTTCGAGTGGTTCGAGAAAGTGCCGCAAGGCCACCAGATTCCGTGCTGATCCGTTCTTCTCGGCGCCGAAAAAAAGCTCGGCCACGCTGATGCTGGAAAGACCGATGCCCGCCGTTTCGTTGGCGCGCAGGCGGGCAAGCACGGATGCCGGACGGTTTTTGATGGCGTAGATGCAGATGTTGGTGTCGAGCATGTACTGCATGGCTGTCTTACCAGGAATCGCGCTCATCCACCAGCGCTGGCTGTGCCCGCTCCGGGAAGGATTCAAACTCGTCCAGCGCGGCGATCAGGCGTTCGATGGAAGGACGTTTGCCCGGGCTGATGATGACGCGATCGCCATCCCTTTCGATCAACACTTCGCTGATGCCTTCGAAGCGAAATGCCTTGGGCAGGCGCACGGCCTGGCTGCGGCCATTGAGGAAGAGTTTGGCAGTTTGCATGATGCCCCCAGTCAGTCAAAGAATAGACCGAGTATAGACCCTAATGGTCAATGGGGTCAGACACCATTAACCCACTTCGTGCAGCACATGGAGCAACGGCTGTTTGAACTTGCCACCCTCAAATAACAGGCGAATTAAATCCTTGCAATCGCGCATGACAGCACCTATGCTGTCACAATGATTCAGGTTGTGATTGACGCCAATGTTTTTGTTGCAGGCCTGCGCTCTGCGGGCGGCGCATCGCGCGAGGTGTTGCGCCGGGCGCTGGCCGGGCGCTTTCAACCACTGTTCGGCAATGCTTTGTGGCTGGAGTATCAGGATTTGCTGGGGCGACAGGTGTGGGGCGAATCCACGACACCCGCCGAGCGTGTTCAAGTGCTGGCGGCACTGGCGCAGCGTGGTCGCTGGGTTACGGTGTATTACGGCTGGCGTCCCAATTTGCCTGACGAGGCGGACAACCATTTGATCGAGCTTGCGCTGGCGGGCAGCGCTGCGGCGATTGTTACGCACATTGTGCGCGATGTGCGGGGTGGCGAATTGCGCCTCGGCAAGCTGCGCATACTGACACCCGCACAATGTTTGGAGGAATGGCGATGAGCACCCTGACGATCCGCTTACCCGACGATACCGCCCTGCGGCTCAAATCGCTGGCGAAGAGCCGTGGTCTCAGCACGAACAAGCTGGTGGAGGAGTTGAGCGCGCATGCGCTGGCGGCATGGGATACCGAAAACCACTTCCGCGCCCTGGCCGCTACCGGCGATGTGTCCAAGGCGTTGGCGATTCTGGATCGGCTCGATGCCCAAAACGGTGTAAAGGGGCCAAGGTCGAGTTAAATCGACCCTGTTAAATCAAATCGAGACTGGCCAATTTTCTTTGCTGGAGAAACCATTATGAGCACCCTGAGCGTGCGCCTTCCCGACTCCCTGCACCGGATGGCGAAAGAGGTTGCCGGCCGGGATCGGGTTTCGATGAATCAGTTCATCGCATCTGCGGTGGCCGAAAAAGTTGCGGCGATCACGACGGAAAGTTATCTGCAGGAACGTGCCGAGCGCGCTTCGCTTGACAAGTTTCGTGCCGCGCTGTCAGCCGTGCCGGATATTCCCGCGGAGGAATTCGATCAGGTTTAACCTTGCCTGTCCGGTTGATTGCCAAAACCCACCCCTGTAGGGCGCAATAGCCGCAGGGCATTGCGCCGCATGGCTGGCACATTCGGCGGATTTCGCTGCGCTAATCCGCCCTACGAAGTCTGCCCGCATTTTTACCCCACCGAATTTGACCATGCCACGCCAAACCTACATTCGCCCGCTCGACCTCAAACACGGCCGTATCGACATGGGCCACGGCGCGGGTGGCCGCGCTGGGTCGCAACTGGTCGAGGCGCTGTTCCTGCGCCATCTGGACAATGAATTTCTGCGCCAGGGGGATGATGGCGCCGTCCTGCCAGCGCCGACTTTTGATCCTGCAGCCGGGAAACTGGTCATCAGCACCGATTGCCACGTCGTTTCGCCGTTGTTTTTTCCCGGTGGCGACATCGGCTGTCTGGCCGTGCATGGGACGATCAACGATGTGGCGATGATGGGGGCCCGGCCGCTGGCGCTGACGGCGGGTTTTGTCATCGAAGAGGGTTTTGCGCTGGCCGAGCTCGAGCGCATCGTCGCGTCCATGGCCGCCGCCGCCCGCGCTGCCGGCGTGCCGGTGGTGGCGGGCGATACCAAGGTGGTGGAGCGGGGCAAGGGCGATGGTGTGTTCATCACGACGACCGGCATCGGCGTGGCGCCGCCGGGCGTGGCGCTGTCGGGCGCGCGGGCCCGGCCGGGCGATGTGATTTTGTTGTCTGGGGGCATCGGCGACCACGGCATGGCGATCATGAGCGTGCGCGAGAATTTGTCGTTCGAGGCGCCCATCGTCTCGGACACCGCCGCGCTGCATGATCTGGTGGCGGTTATGCTGGCCACGGGGGCCGACCTGCGCTGCCTGCGCGACCCGACGCGCGGCGGGCTGGCGACCAGCCTGAACGAAATTGCCCGTCAGTCCGGGGTGGGCATGCTGCTCGATGAAACGGCGATTCCGGTACAACCCGCCGTGGCGGCGGCCTGCGAATTTCTCGGCCTCGACCCGCTGTATGTCGCCAACGAGGGCAAACTCGTGGCAATTGTTGCCGCTGCCGATGCCGACCGGGTGCTGGCGACCATGCGTGCCCATCCGCTGGGTGCGCAAGCCGCGCGGATTGGCGTCGTGCAGGCCGACCCCGGCCATTTTGTGCAGATGACCACCGGCCTGGGCGGGCGGCGCAACGTGGACTGGCTGACCGGCGAACAGTTGCCAAGGATTTGTTGAAGCGGGAAGGTAACTACTCCAGCACAAAAGAAAACGACCTGGAGGGCTAACCTCCAGGTCGTTGGTAGTGCTGGCGACCCCACGGGGATTCGAACCCCGGTTCATACCGTGAAAGGGTATTGTCCTAGGCCTCTAGACGATAGGGTCATATCGTTGGTGGAGGTACGCGGGATCGAACCGCGGACCTCTTGCATGCCATGCAAGCGCTCTCCCAGCTGAGCTATACCCCCAAAAGAGAGGGCGCATTATACCGATAGGCATCGCTGTGTAAACCTCTGGCCGGAAATATTTCAGAGGATTTTGCCGGGATTCATCAAACCCTGTGGATCGAGCGCCTGCTTGACGGCGCGCATCATGTCCATTTCGACGGCGCTCTTGTAGCGCGAGAGTTCTTCGCGCTTCAACTGGCCGATGCCATGCTCGGCCGAGATCGAGCCGCCGAGGGCGTGGGCGATGTCGTGCACGATGCGATTCACGACGGCGCTTTGGGCGATGAAGGCGGGGTTGTCGGCGGCGTTCGGATGCGAGGGGTTGTAGTGCAGGTTGCCGTCGCCGAGATGGCCGAAGCAGACGATGCGCACGCCGGGGAAGGCGGCCAGCAGCGCGGCGTCGGCGCGTGCGATGAATTCCGGCAGGCGCGAAATGGGCACGGAAATGTCGTGTTTGATCGACAGGCCCTCGATCTTCTGGGCAGTCGGAATGCCTTCGCGCAGCGCCCACAGCGACCGGGCTTGCGCCAGGCTTTGCGCGACGGTGGCAGCGCTGGCGTGGCCTGCCTCGATACCGGCGGCCAGCGCATTTCCCAGTACGTCGGCAAGGTTGCACGGCAGGGTGTCGACGCTTTCAATCAGCACCTGCCAGGGGGAAGGCTCGGCCAGCGGATTGCGGCTGGCGGGAATGTTTTTCAGCACCAGGTCGAGCGCGGGGCGGCCGATCAATTCAAATGCCGTGATGCGATCGCCAAGTTTTTCGCGCAGCAGCGCGAGCAGGGCGACAGCGGCAGCGGGTTCGGGCACTGCTACCCAGGCCGTGGCGGTATGGGTCGGTTGCGGAAAGAGCTTGAGCACGGCGGCGGTGATCAGGCCGAGCGTGCCTTCCGCGCCGATGAACAATTGCTTGAGGTCATAACCGGTGTTGTTCTTGCGCAGGCCGCACAGGCCATCCCAGAGTCGACCGTCCGGCAGCACGACTTCGAGACCGAGACAAAGTTCGCGCGCGTTGCCGTAGCGTAGCACCTGCACGCCGCCGGCATTGGTGGCGAGATTGCCGCCGATGGTCGCCGTGCCTTCGGCGGCCAGCGACAGGGGAAACAGCCGGCCCGCCGCCGCCGCCGCGTCCTTGACGCTGGCGAGGGTGCAGCCCGCCTCGACGGTCAGGGTGTTGTTGTCGGTGTCGATGGCGCGAACACGGTTGAGACGCGTCAGACTGACGATTATCTCGCCGCCCGGCAGTCGATCCGCGCCCAGGGGCGTGGCGCCACCGCACAGACCGGTGTTGCCGCCCTGCGGCACGATGGCGACACCGGCGGCAACGGAGGCTTCCACCACCGCCGCGACTTCCGTGGCGTCGGCCGGCTTGACCACGCAGAGCGGCTGGCCGCTGTAGCGGCCGCGCCAGTCGGTGCAATGGGGTGCGATGTCGTTGGCATCGGTGAGGACATGCGCCGCGCCGACGATAGCGCGCAATCTGTCCGCAAAGTCGGCGCTCATGGAGCGGCGCTTATCTCGGCACTGAGTTCCGCGTACAGGTCGTGCACGTCGCAGTCGGTGATCGTCACCTCGGCGAACTCGCCGACCTCCAGATCATGGCCGTCCGTGATGTAGACCAGTCCGTCGACGTCGGGCGCGTCGCCTGCGCTGCGGGCGATGGCACCCTCGTCGTCGATGTCATCGACCAGCACCGTCAGGCGGCGGCCGATCTTGGCTTCGAGGCGCTGGGTCGAAATGTCTTCCTGATGGCGCAGCAGGCGCATCTTGCGCTCTTCGCGCAGCGCTTCGGGCAAGGCGCCGGGCAGGGCGTTGGCGGCGGCGCCGGTGACGGGCGAATAGGCGAAGGCGCCGACGCGGTCGAGTTGCGCCGTGTCGAGGAAATCGAGCAGCGCATTGAACTCGGCTTCCGTCTCGCCGGGGAAACCGGTGATGAAGGTGCTGCGGATCGTCAGTTCGGGGATGGCCTTGCGCCAGGCGGCGATGCGCTCGAGTACGCGGTCGACATCGCCCGGCCGCTTCATCAGTTTGAGGATGCGCGGGCTGGCGTGCTGGAAGGGCACGTCGAGATAGGGCAGGATTTTTCCTTCCGCCATCAACGGCAGCAGGTCATCGACGCTGGGATAGGGATAGACATAGTGGAGCCGCACCCAGATGCCGAGTTCGCCGAGTTCCTTGCACAGTTCGTAAAGCCGCGTCTTCACCGGGCGGCCAGCGGCAAAGCCGGTGCGATATTTCACGTCGACGCCATAGGCGCTGGTGTCCTGCGAGATGATCAACAGTTCCTTGACGCCCGCGTCCACGAGCGTTTCGGCTTCCTTCAGCACCGCGCCGATCGGGCGGCTCACCAGGTCGCCGCGCAAGGAAGGAATGATGCAAAAACTGCAACGGTGGTTGCAGCCCTCGGAAATCTTGAGATAGGCGTAATGGTCGGGCGTGAGGCGAATGCCCTGCGGCGGAATGAGATCGACGAAGGGATCGTGCTCATTTGCCAACAATGGCGGCAGGTGGGCATGCACGGCCTCCATGACCTCTGCCAGCGCGTGCGGGCCGGTGACGGCGAGGACGCCGGGATGCGTCTCGCGCACCACGTTTCCCTTGGCGCCCAGACAGCCGGTGACGATGACCCGGCCATTTTCGGCGAGCGCCGCGCCGATGGCGTCGAGCGATTCCTCGACGGCGGCGTCGATAAACCCGCAGGTATTGACGATGACCAGATCGGCGCCGTCATAATTGCCGGATATCTCGTAACCCTCGGCCGAGAGCCGGGTGAGAATCTGTTCGGCGTCAGCAGCGGCCTTCGGACAGCCCAGCGAAACGAAACCTACCCGGGGTGCGGGCCGGGGTGCTGACCGGGGTGCTGACCGGGGTGCTGACTTAAGCTTCACTTTTTCTCGTCGGCATGGTGTGCGCCGGGATGGCCGGGAAACTGGAAAGTGGTCATCATTTTCTTCGTCTGTTCCTGGACGTTTTCCTGCATCTGCTGGAACATTTTCTGGCTTTGTTCGACGTAGGAGCCCATCATGCTCTGGATGGCCGGCCCCTGGAAGTTGAGGAACTGCGCCCAGAGATCAGGGCTCATCACGGTTTTGTCGCCGTAGAGCGTTTTCGCCTGCTCCTGCAGCTTTTTCTGCATGCCGGCAAAGGCCGTGATGTTGTTTTCGAGATATTGCCCCATCATGCCCTGCATGGCATTGCCATAAAAACGGATCATCTGCGCCAGCAGGTCGGAAGTGAACATCGGCGCGCCACCGGCCTCTTCCTCAAGAATGATCTGCAGCAGGATGCTGCGGGTCAGGTCCTCGCCCGACTTGGCGTCCACCACGCTGAATTCCTCGCTCTTCAGCACCAGAACCTTGACGTCGGCCAGGGTGATGTAGGTGCTGGTGCGCGTGTCGTAAAGACGGCGGTTGGGATATTTCTTGATGAGACGGGCCTGCTCGGACATGATTGGTTTCCCCTTGAGATGCGCGGTAGCGGCATGGCCGCAGCCACGTCGCTACCGGTAGTGCAGCTTACTGGAAGTACAGACCGCCGTTGATGTTGAGCGTCGCGCCGGTCATGTAGCCGGCCAGATCGGAGGCCAGATAGGAGCACAGGGCGCCCATCTCTTCCGGCTTGGCCAGACGCTTCATCGGGATGGTGTCGACGATGCTTTTGAGGATGTCTTCGCGGATCGCCATCACCATCTTGGTGGCGACATAGCCGGGGGCGATGGCGTTCACGGTGACGCCCTTGGTCGCCAGTTCCTGCGCCAGCGACTTGGTGAAGCCGATCACGCCGGCCTTGGCGGCGGCATAGTTGGCCTGGCCGGCCTGGCCCTTGACGCCGTTGACCGAGGAAATGTTGATGATGCGGCCCCAGCCCTTCGCGGCCATCTTGGCGGAGACCTGCTTGGTCATGTTGAACAGGCTGGTGAGGTTGGTGCTGATTACCGCGTCCCACTGGTCCTTTTCCATCTTGGCGAACATCCTGTCGCGGGTGATGCCGGCGTTGTTGACCAGGATGTCGACCGGGCCGGCAGCGGCTTCGGCTGCCGTCACCATGGCGGCGCAGGAGGCCAGATCGGCGACGTCGCCGGCGACGCAAACGAAGTCATTGAAGCCGGCTTCGGCCATCTCGGCAAGCCAGGCGTCCTTGTTGTCGAATTCGGGATGATAGGCGGCGACGACCTGGTAGCCGTCCTTGGCAAAGGCCTGGCAAATGGCGGTGCCGAGGCCGCCCATGGCGCCGGTGACGAAAGCTACGCGTTGAGTCATGGTGTTTCCTTTCTTGATCGTGGGTGGAGGTTTCAGGATTTTTGTTTTACGTAGTGGCCGGGCGCCGGCTGGCCAGGCGGATATTGGGCGTTGCCCAGACGGCCGCGCGCCGGTATTTCGCCGTTGGCAAACTGCTTGAGCCAAGCGGACCAGCGCGGCCACCAACTGCCTTTGACCTCGGTGGCCGTGGCCAGCCACTCGTCCGGGTCAGTGCTGGCGCTGTCGTTGATCCAATGGCTGCGCTTGTTCTTGGCGGCGGGATTGATCACGCCGGCGATGTGGCCCGAGGCGCCGAGCACGAAGGTGCTTTTCCCGCCCAGATGCTGGCGGCTGAGATAGGAAGACTGCCAGGGCACGATGTGATCCTCGCGGGTGGCGAGAATGAAGGCCGGCATGTCGACACGGCCAAGGTCGGCGCGGACGCCGCACATCGACAGCTTGCCCGGCACGCGCAGGCTGTTTTCCAGATAGAGGTTGCGCAGGTACCAGGCGGCAAAAGGTCCCGGCAGATTGGTCGAGTCGCTGTTCCAGTAGAGCAGGTCGAAGGCCGTCGGCGCGTTGCCCTTGAGATAGTTGCCGACGACGTATTGCCAGATCAGGTCGTTGGCGCGCAGGGAGGAAAAGGTGGTGGACAGTTCCCGGCCGGTCAGGAGGCCGCCTTGGCCGATGGTCGCTTCACGATTGGCCACCGACTGTTCATCGACGAAGCAGCCGATCTCGCCAGTGTCGGAAAAATCGAGCAGCGTGGTCAGCAGCGTCAGCGCGGCGACCGGGTTTTCGCCACGAGATATGGCAACAGCAAGTGCGGCGGACAGGATGGTGCCGCCAACGCAAAAGCCCAGCGCATTGATCTGGGGGACGGCGCAAATCTCGCGCACAATTTTCAGTGCGGCGAGGGCGCCCTGTTCCAGATAATCGTCCCAGGTGAGATGCCCCAGTTCGGCCTGCGGATTGCGCCAAGAAACGAGAAAGACCGTCTGCCCCTGCTCAACCGCGTAGCGGACAAAGGAATTTTCCGGCTGCAGGTCAAGGATGTAATACTTGTTGATGCAGGGCGGCACGATCAAGAGCGGACGTTGCGCCACCGTGTCGGTCAGCGGCGAATACTGCAGCAACTGGATCACCTCGTTCTCGAACACCACCGCCCCCGGCGTGGTCGCCAGATTGCGACCGACCTCGAAAGCGCTGTCGTCGGTCATCGAAATGCGGCCTTTTTCCAGGTCGCCGAGCAGGTTTTGCAACCCGCGCTTGATGCTTTCGCCCTGGGTTTCCAGCGCCAGCTTGATGAACTCGGGATTGGTGGCCGCAAAGTTGGAAGGCGCCAGCGCGTCGACGAACTGGCGGGTGGCGAACTGAACGCGGTTCCTGGCGAGGCGGTCGGGCAAGGGGGTCGCATCGGCCATCTTCTTCAGGTACTGGGCATTCAGCAAATAGGCTTGGCGCACATAATCGTAAACCGGGCTCGCCGCCCAGGCCGGATGGCTGAAACGCTTGTCGCCCGGTTCTGCCTGGATCAGCGGTGCGGGGGCAGCGCCCTGATCGCGCGCAAGCATCGCCTGCCACAGGGCGGCATGCTGCTGCTGCCATTCTTGCTGCAAGGCGGCCAGTGCGGCGGTAATCTCGGGGGAAGCGGACATGCGATTGCTTAAACAGTTGATTGGACTGCGCGATTTTGCAATGCAGCATTGCGGCTGTCAATCCAGATCAAGCAGGCCTGTCGGCCGGAGACGCCGTCGCGGCGGTAGGAATAAAAGCGCTCGGCGTCGCGCATTGTGCAAAAGTCGGTGCTGGTGATACGGCGTACACCCAAACGTGCAAGCCTTTGGCGGGCCAATAAATAGATGTTGCAAAGCCACTTGCCCGCAGCGCCTGGCATAAACGCGGTGGAGGCAGCCGCGTCGTGCGCCAGGAACGCTTCACGCACCTCGCTCCCGACCTCGAAATTCATCGGCCCGATGGTCGGCCCGAGCCAGGCCATGAGTCGTTCGCCCGGCACGCCCAGCGCCGCGACCGTCGCCTCGATCACGCCATTCGCCAGTCCGCGCCAACCGGCATGCGCGGCGGCGACCACGCTGCCGCGCTCGTCGCACAGCAGCACGGGCAGGCAGTCGGCGGTGAGGACGGCGCACACCACGCCGGGGGCGCGGGTGAAAGATGCATCGGCTTCCGCGTTCCTGGCGGATCGTCCCGCATCGATGCACTGCGTCCCATGCACCTGCCTTAGCCATGCCGGCTCGGCAGGCAGATGGGCGCGCAGCAGGCGGCGATTTTCGGCGACGGCCGCAGGATCGTCGCCGACATGGTCGGCAAGATTGAAGCTCTCCCACGGCGCCTGGCTGACGCCGCCCGCGCGGGTCGTGACAAGCGCCCGCACGCCCGGTGGCGCCGGCCAGTCGGGGATGATGAATTCATGCATCACGCAATTGTTCCAGCAAAGCCGCGAAATCCGCAGGTAGCGGCGCTTCCCAGGCCATTTCCGCGCCCGAATCCGGATGAATCAGCGCGAGCCTGAAGGCGTGAAGTGCCTGACGCGGGAAGGCGTCGAGTGTCGCGTTGCCGCTCTTGCTTTTACCGTAGGCCGGATCGCCGACGAGGGGATGTTTGATGCTGGCCATATGCACGCGAATCTGGTGCGTGCGGCCGGTTTCGAGCCGGCATTCGACGAGTGTTGCGCGCGCGAAGCGTTCTTTCACGCTGTAGTGAGTGCGTGCTTCCTTGCCGCCCTGCTTCACCACGGCCATCTTGGTGCGTTGCACCGGGTGGCGGCCGAGCGGGGCATCCACCGTTCCGTTGGCCGTGACCAGGCCGTGTACCAGCGCGAGATAGTGCCGCGTCACCGTGCGCGCCTGCAACTGGCGCACCAGCGCGGTCTGCGCCGTCAATGTCTTGGCGACCACCAGCAGGCCGGAAGTCTCCTTGTCGAGCCGATGCACGATGCCGGCGCGCGGCAGGCCGGCCAGCGCCGGCGCGTGGTGGAGCAGGGCGTTCATCAGCGTGCCCGAGGCGTTGCCGTTGCCCGGATGCATCACCAGGCCGGCCGGCTTGGCGATGACGATGAGGGTGTTGTCCTCGAAGACGATCGGCAGCGCGATGTCTTCCGCAGCATTGGCGAAAGTCGGCGCTGGTGGGACGGCGATTTGAACGCGTTCGCCTCCCCATACTTTGCGCTTCGGGTCGGCCATGTTGCCATCGAGCGTAATCAGCCCCTCGCGCAGCCAGTTTTGCAGACGGCTGCGCGAATGCTCGGGCAGCAACCGGGCCAGCGCGGCATCCAGCCGCAAGCCGACACAATCCGGCGGAACCGTGATTTCCTCTGGGCTATCAAGCAACACGCCGGGCCGACCCAAGTGTTGCTTGGCCCCCCTGGGGGGAGAAAGCCGCAACGCGGCTTTTACGGGGGGGATATAATCGACCGAACTTTTTTGGGAATCGCTCATCATGCGTAGTTTAGCCGCCCTGCTTGCCGTTCTTTCACTAAGCTTTTTCGCCGGTTGCGGTCTGCTGCCCGAAGAGAGGGATGAAACGATCGCTTGGTCGGCCAACAAGTTGTATGCCGAGGCCAAGACCGCCATGGCCGATGGCGCCTTCGACAAGGCCATCAAGTATTTCGAGAAGTTGGAAGCGCGTTACCCCTACGGGCGCTTCGCCCAGCAGGCCCAGCTCGAAGTTGCCTACGCGCATTACAAGCAGCAGGAAAAGGCGCAGGCCATCGCCGCGTGCGACCGCTTCATCCGCCTCCACCCCAATCACGCCAACGTCGACTACGCCTACTATCTGAAGGGCCTGGTCAATTTCAACGAAGATCTCGGCCTGCTGGGCTACATCGCCATGCAGGACCTGACCGAGCGCGACCCGAAGGCGGCGCAGGAATCCTTCGAGGCGTTCAAGGCGCTCGTTAACCGGTTTCCGGAGAGTAAATACGCCCATGACGCGACGCTGCGCATGGCTTATCTGGTGAATGCGCTGGCTTTGAACGAGGTGCATGTCGCGCGCTACTACATGAAGCGCGGCGCCTATGTCGCCGCCGTCAACCGCGCCCAGGCGTCGATCAAAACCTATCCCGACGCCCCCGCCAACGAAGAGGCGCTGTTCATCATGATCAAGGCCTACGATGCCCTCAACATGACCGATCTGCGCGACGACGCCGAGCGCGTGATGAAAAAGAACTTCCCCAGCAGCGTGTTTTACAAACGCGGCCTGAACCGGGTCGAACCGTGGTGGAAGCTCTGGTAAGTTTCTAACGTCGTTGGCGACGCGCCTCGAACAGGCAAATACCGCTGGCCACCGACACATTCAGGCTCTCGACCGAGCCATGCATCGGAATCCGCGCCAGTTCGTCGCAGGTGTCCTTCGTCAGTCGCCGCAGGCCTTCGCCCTCGGCGCCGAGCACCCAGGCCAGTGCGCCCTTCTGTTCGATGGCATACAAGTCCTTGCTGGCCTCGCCGGCGGCGCCGATGGTCCAGATGCCGCGTTCCTTGATCTCGCGCAGTGAACGGGCGAGATTGGTCACCACGATGTAGGGCACCGTATCGGCCGCGCCGCTCGCCACCTTGATGGCCGTGGCATTGAGGCCGCAGGCGCGATCTTTCGGCGCCACCACGGCATGCGCGCCGGCCGCGTCGGCGACGCGCAGGCAGGCACCCAGGTTGTGCGGGTCGGTGACGCCGTCGAGCACCAGGAGCAGCGCGGGCTCGGCGAGGCTGTCCAGCACATCGTCGAGCGTCACATAGCGTTGCTGCGCGGCCACGCTGGCCACCACGCCCTGGTGGCTTGCCCCTTTCGCCATGGCATCGAGACGCGCCGGATCGACACTGACGATACGCACGCCGCGTTCCCCCGCCAGCTTGACGAGGTCGCGGGCGCGGCTGTCCTGCCGCCCGCTCGCCAGATAGATTTCGCGCACCCCTGCGGCATCCTGGCGCAGCTTGGCGGTGACGGCGTGAAAGCCGTGGATCAGGCGCGTCTCTTCAGCCATTTCTCAGAACACGGTACTGCGCGGTCATGCGGTGCGTTTCACCAGGCGCCAGAGTGATGACGTCGTCGGCCGCGTTTGCGGTTTCGACGCAGACCATGTTGTTCTCGCCCTGGCGGCCGAAGTCGCCCATCTTGGCGGCCTTCTCCGCGCCGGGATTCCAGACGACGGTCGACCGGCTGCCGGTGCTGGTGATGAGGATGGTGCGCTTCAATGCCGGATCGATGATGCCGCAACAGCCGGTGGTGCCGAGATAGAGGCGGTCCATTTCGCCGTTGAACGTCACCGCGCCTTTTTGTTTCTTGCGCGCGGCTTTGGCGACCTTGTCGATGTAGGTGCAGCCGTCCAGTCCGGCGATGCTGGTCTGGCCGATGTCGCCGATCTGGAAATAGGTATGCAGCGCCTGGCCAAGCTGGAAAGGCACGCTGCCGGTGTTCTTGGCGGCCAGCGCGAGGACGAGTTCCTGGCCGATCATGACGCCGTATCTCACGGTCGAGGCATGCGGCCACTGGGCGCGCGCCGCGTCGTTCATTGCCGGCTCGAAGAGGAGCCGCGCGCGGCCGTCCGGCAGTTTTTGCGCCTCAAGCAGTTTCCACGGGATCGTGCGTGCAAAGCCGTGGCCGGGATAGTCGGCCTCGCTGGCATGCGGGCCGAACCACGGCCAGCAGATCGGCACGCCGCCGCGGATCGACTTGCCCGGCGCAAATTTTGCCGCCTTCGACAACCAAATCACGGGTTTCTGGCCCTTGGGCTGCCAGGACGTCACATGGGCGCCCTGGAGGGCGATGGTGGCGGTCGAGAAGGCCGTCTTCACCTCGATGGCGATAAAGCCGGGGGCCTTTTCGACAAAGGATAAAAAGTCGGCGCTGGTGAAGCGGCGTTTGAGTTCGTCGATGGTCGTCATGATGTTTGCTCCTCCGTCTTTTCTAATTCATTCAGGCTTTCGGCGGCGATTTCCCGGACCTCGGCATCCGGGTCGGCCAGGCGCGGCTCCAGAAACCGGATGGCATTCCGTGTGCCGGTCAGTCCGAGAATGTAACAGGCATCGGCGCGCACGCGATGGTCGCCATGGCCGGCCAGCATGCCGAGCGCGGAGGTCAGCGCCTGCAAGGCAGGCGTGGCCGCATGGCCTTCGAATACCGCGCTGGCGCCGATGCGCGCGTTGATGCCGGCCTCCGGATTGGCGACGATCGGCAAGAGGTCTGCGAGCGCCGCCGGCTGGCGATTGACCACCTCGGTCACCCGGGCAAGCTGGCCTTCCATGAGCCAGATCTGGAACTGCTCGGCGCGGTCGCGCATGCCGAGTCGCAAGGCTTCGCGGGTTGCTACCGTCGCGCTGGGATAACCGAAGTCCATCATCGGTGTTTCCAGTCTTCGCCAGGCATGATGCGCTTCATGAACGCATCAAACAGCGGCACCGTGAATGCCGTGTCGCCGTGGCTTGGGCTCCAGATCATGCCCTTGGCAATCAACTGGCCGCGGGTCGGGCCGAACGAAGTGACTTCGCGACCGAGTTTTTCGGCGATGTCGCCGGAACGGTGCGGGCCCGGGCCCAACTCGGCCATGGCGCGCAGGTATTTCTTTTCCAGCGGGGTCAGCCGGTCGAAACGGACCCGGAAGAAACTCTCGTCGAGCGCGGCGATGGCGCTGACGGTGGCGAGTGTGACATCCCGAAGCGTGATCGGCGAAGCGGTGGCGGCGTCCCAGGCGTGCTTTCCCCACTCCTGCAGGAAATAGGGGTAGCCGCGCGTCTCTTCAATGATTTGATCGAGCGCGTCCGCATCAATGCGCACGCCTTGATCGATTGCCGGTTTGGTGATGGCCAGACGCGCCGCCTCGGGGGACAGCGGACCGATTTGCGGAAAATCGAACAGCCGCTCCGCGTAGGACTTGGCCCGGCCCATCCTGCCAGGCAACTGGGGCAGACCGGCGCCCACCAGCACCACGGGCAAGTTGCGCTGGGCGGTGCGGTGCAATGCCGTGACCAGCGCCGCCAGCTCCTCTTCGGCCACGTACTGGAGCTCGTCTACGAACATGGCCAAGGCCGTGCCGGCCTGCTTCGCCGCAGTACCGGCGACTTCCAGCAAGGCCTGCAAGTCGTGTTCGAGATCGCCGTTATCCGCCAGCCCCGGCTCGGGCTCAAAGTCAAACCCCACTTCGATGTCCTGGTACTTGAGCTTGAGCGCCTTGGCGAATCCGGCCAGGCCGCGCAGGGCGCGCTGGGCGAATTCCTTCGCCTGTTCGTTCCGGGACAACCGCAGCAACGCCTGCCGCAACTGTGGCGCCAGAATGGCCGGCAGAGAACGGCTCTCGGGTGCTTCCACCCGTAGCGTCTGAATGCCCGCCGCTTCGGCGTCGTCGCGCAGACGGTCGAGCAGCACCGTTTTCCCCACGCCACGCAGACCCACCATCAGGATGCTCTTGGTAGGCCGACCAGCTCGCACCCGCTCAATCGCGATGCGCACGGTTTCGCGCAACTCGTCGCGGCCGGCCAGTTCAGGCGGCTGCGTGCCGGCACCAGGGGCGTAGGGGTTTTTGACGGGGTCCATGGCGACTGATTATATATTGTTTATCGAGTTTATTTAATAGCAATAAACTCGATAAACTCAATCAAACATGGTGGGAGTCATTCCTCCGCGAGCCGGAAGTCGATCTTGTTCTGGTCGAGGTCGACGCGCACCAGTTGCACGCGCACGCGGTCGGAGAGGCGGTAGCGTTTGCCGGTGCGTTCGCCGACCATCGCATGCTGCTTCTCGTCGAAGTGGAAATAGTCGCGGCCGAGATCGGAGACATGCACCAGGCCCTCGACGAATACCGTGTCGAGCGCGACGAAGATGCCAAAGGGCACGACCGACGAGATGCTGCCGGCGAACACCTCGCCGATGCGATCCTGCATGTACCAGCACTTGAGCCAGGCTTCGACGTCGCGCGTCGCCTCGTCGGCGCGGCGTTCGGTGGCCGAGCATGCCAATCCAACTTGTTCCCAGTTCAAAGTGTCGTAACGCCGTCCCGCCAGCGCCGACTTTATGGCGCGGTGGATCAAGAGGTCGGGATAGCGGCGAATCGGCGAGGTGAAGTGCGTGTAGCTCTCGTAAGCCAGGCCGAAATGGCCGACGTTGTCCGGGCTGTAGATCGCCTGCTTGAGCGAACGCAGCATCACGGTTTGCAGCAGTTGCTTGTCCGGCCGGCCGGCGATCTTGTCGATCAGCGCCGCGTAGTCCTTGGCGTGCGGTTCATCGCCGCCCGCGAGCTGTAGTCCAAAGGTGCCGAGGAAGTCGCGCAGCTTGACGAGCCGTTCGGGCGTCGGCCCTTCATGGACGCGATACAGCGCCGGGTGCTCGCGTTCCTTGAGAAAGTCCGAGGCGCAGACGTTGGCGGCGAGCATGCATTCCTCGATTACGCGATGCGCGTCGTTGCGCTCGTAAGCTTCGATGCGCTCGATCTTGCCGTGGTCGTCGAAAATCATGTGCGTCTCGACCGTCTCGAAGTCGATGGCGCCGCGCTTCGAGCGCGCCTTCGCCAGCACGCGGTAGAGCGCGTCGAGGTTTTCAAGAAATGGCAACAGGGCGCCGATCTTCTCCAGCGCCGCCGCATCCTTGTCGTAGAGCGCCGCCGCGACTTCGGTATAGGTCAGCCGCGCATGCGACCAGATCACTGCCGCATAGAAACGATATTGCTTGATCGCGCCGGTGGCGGAGACATCCATGTCGCAGACCATGCACAGCCGCTCGACTTGCGGGTTGAGCGAGCACAGGCCATTCGAGAGCTTTTCCGGCAGCATCGGAATCACGCGGCGCGGGAAGTACACCGAGTTGCCGCGTTCCTGCGCCTCCTGGTCGAGCGCGCCGCCGTCGGCGACGTAGTGCGAAACGTCGGCAATCGCCACAATCAGCCGATAACCCTTGCCTTGGCGTGCGCAATACACGGCGTCGTCGAAGTCCTTCGCCGTCTCGCCGTCGATGGTGACGAGCGGCAGTTGAGTCAGGTCCTCGCGCCCCTTCCAGTCCGGCTTCTTCACGGTATCTGGCAGCTTTTTCGTTTCGGCCAGTGCATCCTTCGAAAATTCGAAGGGCAACTCATGCTTGCGCAGGGCGATCTCGATTTCCATGCCGGGATCGGCATAGTTGCCGAGGATCTCGATGACGCGGCCAATCGGCTGCGACTGCTTCGACGGCTGTTCGATGATCTCGATCATCACCACCTGGCCGGCTTTGGCGCGCAAGGCTTTCCGGTCGCCTTTCTCGGGCGGCGCGATCAGGATGTCCTGGCTGATGCGCTTGTTTTCGGCGACGACGTAATACACGCCGTGCTCCTCGAAGACGCGGCCGACGACCTGCCGGTTGGCGCGCTCGGTGACCTCGACGATCTTGCCTTCTGGCCGCCCCTTGCGGTCCATGCCGACGATGCGCGCAATGACATGGTCGCCGTGCAGCGCCTTGGCCATCTCCTTCTCGGAGAGGAAGAGGTCGGGCCCTTTATCTTCGCGCACGAGGAAACCAAAGCCGTCCGGATGCCCCTGCACGCGGCCCTTCAGCAGATCGGCCTTGTCGGGGATCAGCCAGTCGTTGCGGCGGTTTTGCAGCAACTGGGCCTCGCGCGCCATGGCGCCGAGGCGTCGGCTGAACGGCTCGCGCTCGAAATCGGCAATATCGAGCAGTTCGCAGAGGCGTTCAAATGCCACCGGCACGCCCTGCTCGGTCATCACTTGCAGGATGTATTCACGGCTCGGCAGCGGGTGGTCGTAGTTCGCTCGCTCGCGTTCGATCAGCGGATCGGCGGCGCGTATTTTTGACAGCTTGCGAAGGTTCGGTGCGGCTTTGGTTTTGTTTGACAATCGTTTGGTTTCCATTAGAATGCGCGCCTCTTACGCCTGCCCAGGTGGCGGAATTGGTAGACGCACTAGTTTCAGGTACTAGCGGGTAACACCGTGGAGGTTCGAGTCCTCTCCTGGGCACCACCCTTGTGAAGAAGCAAGAACTTGGGTTGGTTCGTGGCGGCGTACTGTAAAGAATGACTGCCGCACAGGTGGCAAATTCTACTCCCCCGCGCTCCTGTATCATCGTTGAAAACAAGATGCCTGGACTAACAGAGACCCCCGGCTTGCTGGAAAAAATTCTGACCCTGGTCGTCGGCACGTTGGTGCTGGTCGCCGCGTTCATGTTCTCGTTGGTGATCCTGGCCGTCGCCCTGGTCGCGGGCCTGCTGTTCTGGGGCTATTTCTGGTGGAAAACCCGCAAGCTTCGCCAGGCCCTGCGTGAGCAGCAACCATCACAACCGCGCAGACAACAAGCGCCCGGCGGTCATGTCATCGAGGGCGAAGCGAAGGTCGTCGATGACGTGCCAGTCGATGAAAATCGCAACCCGCCGCGCGGCGGCGGCGCAGCTTAAACGTAAAAACGCAGCGTTTGCGCCGGGCCAATCACTCCCTCCCGTAAAGGGAGAGAGGAGCAGATAGCCTCCCTCTCTTCAGTGGGCATGGTCAAATTCCGCGTTAAGCCCGGGCCAGACCGATTCCAGCGCGGTTTTGAATTCGCTTTGAATGCGGGCCAGCGCCTCCGGGTTGTCGGCTTCAAAACGCAGCACGATCACCGGCGTGGTATTCGAGGCGCGCGCCAGGCCAAAGCCGTCGGCATATTCGGCGCGCACCCCGTCGATGGTGATGAGTTCGCGGGCCGTGGGGAACCTGCCGTCGGTTTGCAGTTTGGCGACGAGCGCGTGCGGTTCGCCTTCCTGCATCTTGAGATTGAGCTCGGGGGTGGCGAGCGCGTTGGGCAGGTTTTTGAGCGGCCAGGCGGCATCCGGCCAGCGCGAAACGATCTCCAGCAGGCGCGCGCCGGCATACAGGCCGTCGTCGAAGCCATACCAGCGTTCCTTGAAGAACATGTGGCCGCTCATCTCGCCGGCGAGCAGGGCGCCGGTTTCCTTGAGCTTGGTCTTGACCAGCGCGTGCCCGGTATTCCACATCAGCGGCCGGCCGCCCTGATGGCGGATCGACTCGGCCACCCAGCGCGAACATTTCACATCGTAGATGATTTGCGCGCCGGGGTTGCGGGCGAGCACGTCGGCGGCGAACAGCATCAATTGCCGGTCGGGGTAGATGATCTCGCCATCCTTGGTGACGACGCCGAGCCGGTCGCCGTCGCCGTCGAAGGCCAGGCCGAGTTCGGCGTCTGTTTCATGCAGCACGCGCTGTACGTCGCGCAGGTTTTCCGGCTTGGACGGGTCGGGGTGGTGATTGGGGAACGTGCCATCGACCTTGCAAAACAGTTCGATCACTTCACAGCCCATGCGGCGGAACAGTTCCGGCGCGAAGGCGCCGGCCACGCCGTTGCCGCAATCGACGACGAGTTTCATCGGCCGGGTAACCTTGACATCGCTGACGATGCGATCGAGGTAGGCCTGACGCACAGTGGCCTTTTTGATGCTGCCTTTTCCTGCATAAAAGTCGGCGCTGGCTATACGGCGGCGCAAATCCTGAATCATTTCGCCATACAAGGTCTGGTCGCCCAGCACCATCTTGAAACCGTTGTAATCCGGTGGGTTGTGGCTGCCGGTGACCGCGACACAGCTTTGCGTGCCCAGTTCGTGGGCGGCGAAATAGATGACGGGTGTCGGCGCCAGGCCGATGTCGATGACATCGACGCCGGCGGCCGTGATGCCCTGGCTGAGCGCCTTGACGAGCGCCGGCCCGGACAGCCGGCCGTCGCGGCCGACGACGATGGCCGGAATGTTCTGTTGGCGGGCCGAGCTGCCCAGGGCGCGGCCGATGGCCGCGGCGGTTGCCGTGGCCAGTGATTTATCGACGATGCCCCGGATGTCGTAGGCCTTGAAAATTTCGGGGGCAATGGTATTCAAGCAATTCTCCGATCTGTCGCGATTGCCGTGCCTTCAGTGCAAAATCTGCGGCGCATCGCCGATGGATGAAGGCGGCACGGGCGAGGCGTGATGGACGATCATGCGCCAGCCAAAGGCGCCGCGCACGTAGACGTTGGTGGCGACCACCGGGGCGGCGAGCCGCTTGTCGCCGACCACGCCGAGTTGCTCGATCAGGCTATGCACGGCGGTGAAGGGGCCCGGCACGGTCGACAAGGCCAGCAGCTGCACCTTGAGGCGTTTGCCGCCGGAGAAAATCTGCCGCCAGCCTTCGCGCACCAGGGCATAGCCGGCCAGGCGCGGCCCGCCCGGGTGGATGCAGACGATCTCGTCGTCTTCCGACCAGACGTTCATCATGGCATCGAGATCGCCGCGTTCGAGCGCCTCGTAGAAAGCAAACTCGACTTCCTGCGGCGAGGTGAAGATGGGTTTTTTGGTCATGCGGCTTGGGTGGACAGGGTAGGCAGGGCGGCAAGTACGCGTTCGGGTGTCAGGTTTTCGAGGCAGTGCAGATGCCCCAGTGGGCATTCGCGCTTGAAGCAGGGGCTGCATTCGAGTTCGAGGGAAAGGATTGTCGCACGCGCCGAGAGCGGCGGCGTGTAGCCGGGACTGGACGAGCCGTAGAGCGCGGCGAGCGGCCGGTCAAGCGCGGCGGCGACGTGCATCAGGCCGGAATCGTTGCTGACGACAGCAGTCGCGCCGGCGATCAGGTCGATGGCCTGTTCGAGATTGGTGCGGCCGCAGAGATTGAGCGCGCTGCCTTCCGCAAGTTGTGCGATCGCCTCGCCGACCGGGGCGTCTTTTGCAGAGCCTATGATCCAGACCGGAAAGTCGGCGCTGGTGAGACGGCGCGCCAACTCGGCAAAGTGATGCGTCGGCCAGCGCTTGGCCGGGCCGTATTCGGCGCCGGGGCAGAATACGACGGGTGCGACATCCAGCGGTAGTCCGAGCGTTTCACGCGCGGCGCGTTGCTGTTGCGGCGTCGAGGTCAGGCGCGGTTCGGGCGTCGGCCCGTCAGGCGGCCCGGCCAATGCGGCATAGCGGTCGACGAGGCGCGGCAGCGCCGCGGCATCGAGCGTGCGGCGGTCGTTCAGCAGGATAAAGCGTGCTTCGCCTGGGTAGCCGGTGCGCCGCGGAATGTCGGCGAAGAAGGGGACGAGTGCCGATTTCCAGGAATTGGGCAGGACGTAGGCTTCTGCAAAGCCTATATTCTTGAGGCGGCGCCCCAGCGCCTTGCGGCCGGCCCAGTTAAATTTGCCGTGGGCAAAGGGGTTTTCGATGCTTGCCGCCACCTCGGGCATGCGCGCGAGGAGCGGCGCGCTCCAGGTTGGCGCCAGGACATGGATTGCGGCGTCGGGCTGACGTGCAGAGAGCCGCATCAACAGCGGCTGCATCATGATCGTATCGCCGATCCAGGACGGCGCGATAACCAGAATCTTAATGATGACCCTTGGGCTTCTCGCCGGTGAAGCGATAGGTCGTGCCGCAATAGGGGCAGGCGACTTCATCATGCTTCAGGACGTCGAGAAAGACGCGCGGATGGCGCGCCCACAGGGGGCTGTCGGGGCGCGGGCAGGCGAGCGGCAGGTCCTGCGCCGTGACGTTGACTTCGCGGGCGGTATCGGTGGTGTTCATGGCAATCCTCGATTAAACGTAACTGAGCCAGTTGGCGCGGGACGGCACTTTGCCGTTCACCACGTCGAAATAGAGGCTCTGGAGTTTTGTGGTGAGCGGGCCGCGGCAACCGGCACCGATCTGGCGGCCGTCGAGTTCGCGGATCGGCGTGACTTCGGCGGCCGTGCCGGTGAAGAAGGCTTCGTCGGCGATGTAGATGTCGTCGCGCGTCAGCCGCTTGGCGACGACCGGGTAGCCGAGTTCATCCGCCAGCGCGATGATGGTGGCGCGGGTGATCCCGACCAGCGCCGAGGCGATTTCGGGTTCGTAAATCTTGTTGTCCTTGACGACGAATAGGTTCTCGCCCGCGCCTTCAGCGACAAAGCCGTCGACGTCGAGCAGCAGGGCCTCGTCGTAGCCGTGTTCGGTGGCTTCCATGTTGGCGAGTATCGAGTTGGCGTAGGTGGCCGAAAACTTGGCGCGCGGCATGTTGACGTTCACATGGTGGCGCGCGTAGCTCGATGTCTTGACGCGAATGCCCCTTTCCATGCCATCCTCGCCGAGGTAGGCGCCCCAGGGCCAGGCGGCAATGGCGACGTGGGTTTTGGCGCCCTTCGGCGAGACGCCCATTTTTTCGGAGCCGTAGAAGGCGATCGGGCGGATGTAGGCCGATTCGAGCTGGTTGGCGCGCACGACTTCCTTCTGCGCTTCGATCAACGTCTCTTTGTCATACGGCATCGGCATGCGGTAGATGTGCGCCGAGTTGAACAGGCGATCGGTGTGTTCCTTGAGCTTGAAGATGGCCGTGCCGGAAACGGTCTTGTAGGCGCGCACGCCCTCGAACACGGCGAGGCCGTAATGCAGCGAATGGGTCAGCACATGGGTGGTGGCTTCGCGCCACGGCACGAGTTGGCCATCCTGCCAGATGAAGCCGTCGCGGTCGGACATGGACATCTTGTTTTCTCCAGCGTTTTGGTTGTGATCGGCGATTTTATCGGAATTGCACCGGTAAAATTGCCCCCATGGAAATTTGGAAACCCCATGTCACGGTCGCGGCGGTGGTCGAACAGGATGGCCGCTTCCTGTTGGTCGAGGAGGAGACCGCCGAGGGCGTGCGCTTCAACCAACCCGCCGGCCATCTCGACGCGGGTGAATCGCTGCTGGCCGCCAGTATCCGCGAAACGCTGGAAGAGACCGCCTACGCATTTGTCCCGACAGCGCTGATAGGCATCTATCAATGGCCGCGCCCGCAGGGGGATTTTACCTATCTGCGCTTTGCCTTTGCCGGGAAAGTCGGCGCTCGCGAGACGGCGCGCCCGCTCGACGTGGGCATCCTGCGCACCGTCTGGCTCACGCCCGCCGAAATCGCGGCATGTCAGGATCGCCATCGCAGTCCGCTGGTGCTGCAATGCGTGCGCGACTACCTCGTCGGCCGAAGCTTTCCTCTCGATCTGCTCAAACATTATGACTAAAGTGATTGTCGGCATGTCCGGCGGCGTCGATTCCGCGGTGGCGGCGTTGCTGCTCAAGCGCCAGGGCCACGAAGTGATCGGCTTGTTCATGAAGAACTGGGAAGGCGACGACACGGACGATTATTGCTCGTCGCGCCAAGACCTGGTCGACGCGGCCGCGGCGGCCGACGTCATCGGCATCGAACTGGAGGTTGTCAATTTCGCCGCCGCATACCGCGACCGTGTATTTGCCGATTTCCTGCGCGAATACCAGGCCGGCCGCACGCCGAATCCCGACGTGCTGTGCAATTCCGAGATCAAGTTCAAGGCCTTCCTCGACCATGCCATGCTGCTCGGCGCCGACAAGATCGCCACGGGCCACTATGCCCGGGTGCGCGCTCAGTTGCGTGATGGCCTTGGCGAGTTCCAGTTGCTGAAGGCCGAGGATGGCACGAAGGATCAGAGCTATTTCCTCTATCGGCTGAACCAGGCGCAACTGGCGCGAACACTGTTTCCGGTGGGCGGCCTCTACAAGCGCGAGGTGCGCAAAATTGCCCAGGCCGCCGGCCTACCCAACTGCGCCAAGAAGGATTCGACCGGCATCTGCTTTATCGGCGAGCGGCCGTTCCGCGAATTTCTGGCGCGTTACCTGCCGAAGCAGCCGGGGGAAATCCGCCGTCTCGATGATGATCTTGTCATTGGCCGGCATGAAGGCCTGGCGTATTACACGCTCGGCCAGCGCGAGGGCTTGGGCATCGGCGGCGTGAAGGGCGCCGCGGAGGAACCCTGGTTCGTCGCGGCGAAGGACATGGCGACCAATGTGCTCTACGCCGTGCAGGGACACGGCCATCCCGCCCTGCTCTCCGAGCGACTGACGGCGGGGCAGTTGTCGTGGGTTTCCGGCTTGTCGCCGCACCCGCACTGGGTGTATGCGGCCAAGACCCGCTATCGCATGCCGGATGCGGCCTGTGCCATTGAAACGCTGGACGATGACCAGTGTGAAATTGCCTTTGCCGCGCCGCAGTGGGCGGTCACGCCAGGCCAGTCGGTGGTGCTCTACGAGTCGCAGGTCTGCCTTGGCGGCGGGGTAATTCTGTAGCGCTACCCTTGCGGAATGGTGTCAATGAACGATTGCCGCAGCATCAGCTTGGCGTAGTGCTTCGCCAGATTCGGGTGGTTCGTGCGCCAGTCGATGTCGGGAAAGCGGAAGACCAGATAGCCCAGCGTGCCGCCGAGGGCGATGTCGGCCAGCGTGATGGCCGTGCCGTGACACCAGGACTGCTCGCCCAGGTCGTGGGCGCAGGCCGCCAGCCCGAAACCAATTACCTTGCGCTGGCGGTCGATCCAGCTTGGGCTTTGCTCGCCTGCCGGGCGCTTGGTTTCATACATGATGGCCGTGGCCGCGTCGCAGATGCCGTCGCACAGGGCTTCCCAGCGGCGGATCAGCGCGCGCTCGCGGCCGGGCGGCGGAATCAGGCGATTGTTGGGGGCCAGGCTGTCGAGGTACTCGACGATCACGCGCGAATCGAACAGCGTGCCGCCGTCATCGAGGAGCAGCACCGGAACGCGGCACAGCGGATTGTGTTCGGCCAGGCCGCTGCCATCGGCCCCCCCGTTATCGATGACCAGTTCGTAATCGATCTTCTTTTCCGCGAGGACGATGCGCGCCTTGCGGACATAGGGACTGGTGAGGGTGCCGAGCAGTTTCATGAAATTTTGCCGCTGAAGTGGGGAACGGAAAGTTTACCACCGCCCGGCCGTGCCTCAATAGCCAAAGATTCTGACGCCATCCGCATCTTCAATGGTCAGCGGCCCGAACAGGGTGACCGAGTCGGCTTTGGTCCATAAACCGACATTTCCCGCCACGGCGGTCGCCGCCGTGTATTCAAGGCAGTGCCGGTCGCCGGCCTGGCAGCGGATGGTGTGGCCGTCGATGGTTACGGAGAGGCGATACCAGGTTTCCGCGGCGACCAGCATGTCCAGGGTTTTTCGCTCGATCCGCCGGCCATTGACGAATTCGAACAATATGGCGTTGTCTTCGAGCGCGTTGATTCTGAAGACGAAATAATTCGCGGCATTTTTGAGGCCGAAAATGACGCCCCCCGCCCGGTCGATGTTGCCACTCTCCGGTTTGACATCCACCTCGATGCGGCCGTTGCTCAGCGTGCCGTCCTTGGCAATCGCCAGCGGGAAGTAATAGTACGCGCCGATGGTGTCGAGGAAATCATGGTAAGCGCTGCCCAGGGTCTTGCCGATGAGCCCGGTGAGGGTTCCCGATACGGCGCCTTGAGTAAACTGGCCGTTCTGGAACAGACAGGTCGTGTCATCCACGGCGCGGCGTTGCCAGTGGCCAAGTTGGGTAAAAAATCCCTCTGGTTGATTCGCGTTCCACGGCCGCAGAAAATCATATTCGCCGTCAAAGAACGCTTCGACGAGCGTGTCGACGGAGTCCTGGCCGGACAAGGTCATGTCGAGCAGGCGGCTGGTGGCCAGCAGCCTGCCGAGCTGGTCCAGCCCTTCCTGGGTCGACGCCTGGTCATGCCGGTTGAACGCGGCTTCCAGCAGGTCGCCTTGCAGGGTGACCTGAAAGCCGAGCCGCTCCAGCACCGCGCCCAGAAACCGGACGCGCAGCGAGCGGCCGAAGTAGTTGCCGGCGCCGCCGGCAAATTGCAGGGAAACGTAGTTGTGATTTGGTTCGCTGCCGCACAGCGCGTCAATCGTCGCAAAGTGGTAGCCGAATTTTGCGCTGAAATTCATGTAGTCCCTGGACAGCAGCGCGTAGCTGTCGCCGCCGGGCGCGGGGCCGAGTTCCGCGGTGGCCAGCGAGGCCATGATCGTCAGGAAGCTGCCGGCGTCGAAGTTGACGGTGCCGGCCCAGTTGATGCCCGGATGCGTGAAGCCCCGCCAGAGGGCCTGCATCGGCAGCGATGCGATGGCGTCGGGCGGGATGGTCTTGCGGGTTGTCAGCCCGGCGGCCAGCTCGTCACGCAGTCCGCCGCCCAGGTCGATGGCATACACGACCAGCGGGATGTGCGCGATGATTTTTACCGCGGCGCGGTTGCCCAGGGCGCCTTCCGCCGCCGAAGAAATGCCAAACATTTCGCGCATGGCATGCTCATGGCAAAAGCGGATCACATCGTGAAAGGTGTGGCAATGGTCGACGCTGAAGGACGGGGCATCGGCATGGGTCAGGTTGAGCGGGGAAATATGGTCCAGCATGGCCCTTAATTTTCCGTGCACCGGGCTGTCGACAATCAGTTTCCGCGTCGGCCGCATCCGGCCATCGAGCTGTTCGATCCGGCCGCGATAAACCGCCGCCGGTGTTTCCGCCACCAGGGTGATCAGCTCGCCATCTTGCAGAACTTTTGTGGCGTTTCCGGCATTTACCATGGCGGGAATGCCGAACTCGCGCGCCACCGAGGCAAGATGACTGGTGATGCTGCCCACGTCGGTGAGGAGGCCGTTGATCCGCCCCATCACCGCTGCATAATTCGGCGAGGCGGTGCGGGTGACCAAAATGGCATGGTCCGGGATCGCGGACAACTGCTTCTCGTCTTTCGCGATGTAAACCTGGCCGGAGGCGACGCCAAATGATGCCGCGACGCCGTTGGGCAGGATGTTCTCCAGACCGGACAAATCCTCGGTCGGCAGTTCGCGCGCCCTGGGCGCCAGATGCAACGGGCGGGTCTGGAGAAAGAACAGTTGCTGATCCGCGTCAATGGCCCATTCGATATCCTGCGACGTTTGGTAATGGTCTTCAATGCGCACCGCGCCGGCGCACAACTGACGCAGTGTTGCATCCGTCAGGGAGGGGCTGGTCTGCTGGGTCAGGCTGGTTTCGTCCAGCCGGGTGCCGCCGTCGGGAAGGGGTATCAGCAGCGCGGCCTTTTCCGCGATCTGCCGGTCGCTGATCAACCCGGTAAGTTTCTCGACCAGAAAGGAATCCGCCGCCGCATCACCGCCGACGAGTTGTTCACCCAGCCCCCAGAGCGAGCTGATCTTGACCTGCGCGGCATCCAGCGTCGCCGGGTCGAGGGTGTACATGACTCCGCTGGCCTGGGCATCCACCATCACCAGCCCGATGACACACATCGGCGTATCCGCGTCCTCCAGGCCGAGCTGTTGCCGGTAGACAATGGCGCGCGGCGAATATTTGCTGGCCACCACCCGCTTGAACGCGTCGAGCAGTCCGTCGCGCGTGACATTCAAGACAGTCGCATACTGCCCGGCAAACGTCGCCGCGCTATCCTCGCCGATGGCGCTGCTGCGTACCGCGATCCTGACCCCCGGGTGCGTTCTGGCTTCCAGCGCCGCATGGGAGGCGCTGATCGCGGCGGCGATTTCCGGCGGCACGGGTGCTTCCGCCACCATTTGCCGGATTGCCGTGCTGCCGGTTTCGAGCGCCGCGAGATCCTCGGCCGGTATCCGGGCCAGCCGGTCCCGAATCTGCCCGATCAGGCCGCTTTCCTCAAGAAAGCGGGTGGTGGCCTCCGCGGTGATGATGAAGCCGTCCGGGACGGGCAACCGCAGCAGGTTTTTCATCACCGCCAGGTTGACGGCCTTGGCGCCCGCCAATCCCTGCATGTCCGGGGTGACGCGTTCCAGGGGCAACACCATGTGCCCGGAGCGGCTGACCGCCCGGGGTTGCAGCGCCGCTGCGATAGCGGCATCGATGGCCCGGCACACGTCCGGCAGCGTCGAAAAGCGGCCGGCGGACAGTGCATCGAGCGTCGTGGCCAGGCCCAGCACGTGTTCAAACAAACGCGCGTAGTTCCGCCGCAGCGTTGCCGCGTCAAAGGGGTGGCCGCTGAAGTAGAGCTGCTCCAGTTCGGCCATCAGGCAGAGCGCATCGTGGTTATGGTTGAGCAGGGTCCTGAAGTGCTGGTATTTGGCGCGATGGGTGTCCTCCGGCGCAAAGAGCAGCGCGCCGAGATGCCGGGACGAAAAAATGTCAAGGAGACTCATGGAATGCCTCGCAGATAATCGCAGAGCGAATTTCGCATGTCATTGCGCAGATCCCGCGTCCGGCCGAGGTCCCCGAAGCCGAAGAACGGACTGGTCATCGGGTCGTCGAACGGCATGTGCTTGCGCACGCTCTGGCCCGGAAAGGCGGTGCAAAAATCATCCGCGTTGGAACACAGCGAGATGATGACGTCGAAGTGGCAGCCAAGAAACAGTTCGATGTGTTTGGATTTGCGGTTGCGGGCGTCGATGCCGATTTCCTTCAACACCTGCACCACCGGTTTCCAGAGCATCATGGGAAAGATGCCGCCCGAAAACGCCGCCCATTGGTCGCCCAGCACATGATTGATGATCGCCTCGGCCATCTGCGAGCGCACCGCGTTGCCCGAACAGAGCAACAGCACGGTCTTCTTCCCAAGCGCCGCCGCAAGATGCCAGCGGATTATTTCGACATCGGGATTGTCGTGCGCCGCGCCACAGGCCGGGCAGGCCACGCCATCTTTCGCCGGAAAACAGGGGCTGACGAGCACGCCATCGACGCGCAGTTCCGGACCGGCGGCGGCGGGCGCCACGTCAAGGCGGATCGGCCAGTCCGGCGGCATGCGCAGCGCCTGCATGGCCTGGGCAAGATGCTCCTGCAAGGCTTCGGCGGCGGGGCAGTCGGGCCGGGCGATGATCTGTATGTCCATCCGCCCACTATACCGTCCTGATAAAATGCGTGGGTTCCTTTCCCAACAAGTTGTCCACCCGACCCGTACCGCCATGAACTCATCCAACCTGACCGCATTGACCGCGCTGTCCCCGCTTGATGGCCGTTATGCCGCCAAGGTCGAGCCGCTGCGCGCGCACTTTTCCGAATATGGCCTGATCAGAAACCGCATTCGTGTTGAAGTCGAGTGGCTGAAGGCGCTGGCCGCTGCGCCGGAAATTGCCGAGGTGCCGGCGTTTTCCGCCGCGACCCGCGCCGAGCTCGACCTGGTGGTGTCCGGTTTCGCGGTGACGGATGCCGACGCTGTCAAAAAAATCGAGGCCACCACCAACCACGACGTCAAGGCCGTCGAATACTGGTTGAAGGAGCGCTTCAAGGACAATGCCGAGGTGATGAAGGTTAGCGAGTTCATCCACTTCGGCTGCACCTCCGAGGACATCAACAATACCTCGCACGCGCTGATGCTGAATGATGCGCGCGCCGAGATTCTGTTGCCCGGACTGGATCGCGTGATCGAACGCTTCCGCGCCCTGGCCCACGATCTGGCCGAACTGCCGATGCTGGCGCGCACCCACGGCCAGCCGGCCACGCCGACCACGCTGGGCAAGGAAATGGCCAACATCGCCGCGCGCCTCATCCGCGCCCGGGCGCGCATCGTGGATGTCGCCATGCTGGCGAAATTCAACGGCGCGGTCGGCAATTACAACGCCCACCTGGCGGCCTATCCAGAACTCGACTGGGAAGCTTTCGCCCGCCGTTTCATCGAATCGCTCGGCCTGGCCTTCAACCCCTACACCATCCAGATCGAACCGCACGACGCGATGGCCGAACTGTTCGATGCGCTGGCCCGCGTCAATACCATCCTGATCGATGCCGACCGCGACATCTGGCAATACATCTCGATGGGTTATTTCAAGCAAAAAACCAAGGCGGGCGAAATCGGCTCATCGACCATGCCGCACAAGGTTAATCCCATCGACTTCGAGAATTCCGAAGGCAACCTCGGCATCGCCAATTCGATCCTGCGCCACCTGTCGGAAAAACTGCCGATCTCGCGGCTGCAGCGCGACCTGACCGACTCGACCGTGCTGCGCAACATGGGCGTGGCGTTCGGCTATGTCGTGCTGGCCTACGATTCAACGCTGCGCGGCCTCAACAAGCTCGAAGCCAACCCGGCGCGCCTGGCCGAAGACCTCGACAACTGCTGGGAAGTGCTGGCCGAGCCGGTGCAGACGGTGATGCGGCGTTACGGCATCGCCAATCCCTATGAGCAATTGAAGGAACTGACACGCGGCAAGGGCATCGAGCCGGCGGCTTTGCGCGCCTTTATCGGCGGTCTGGCGATTCCCGATGCGGACAAACAGCGCTTGTTGCAAATGACACCGGGCAGCTATATCGGCAAGGCGATCGAACTGGCGAAAGCTGTCTGATGAGCTTTGCGGAGAACCTCAAGCAGTTGCCCAAGGTCTCGCACCTCGCCGCGCTGCAACTGATCGATGCCGCTGGCAACGTCGTTGCGACCATCGAAAACAAGACCGGGCAGACCGGCTCGCTCGCGGTTTACAACCATCTCGCACAGCTTTACGGCGCGCTTACCGCCGCGGCGGCTGCGAAGGGATTGGAGCTTTACGCCGAGCATGCGGCGGACGCACGAGCGAATCCCGGCAAACATCCGAACATCGACCGCCTGGTGACTTTAGTCACACAGCACAGTCCGTTGCGCGTCAAGCAGGTGTTTGCGGGTAGCGATGTGACATAGAATGGGCGAGTCCGCCGGTCGACTATTGCTCGCTCCGGTGGCCAGAGACTTCAACCCGCACAATCAGGAGAAACGCCATGCACATCGCTATCAAATCGCTCGTTGCCGGCATCACGCTTTCCGCCATGGCCGGCGTCACCTTCGCCCAGTCCGTTGGCAAGCTGGAGGATCAAATCCGCTGGCGCCAGTCGGCCTATCACACCATGGCCTGGAGCATGGCGCGCATCAAGGCCAACGTCGATGGGCAGTTCAACAAGGATCAGGTGGCCGAGGCGGCCAACGTCATCCAGGCCGTTGCCAACTCGAAAATGGGCGCGCTGTATCAGCCCGGCTCGGACAAGGGCAAGGGCTGGAAGGAAACCCGCCTGAAGTCCGAGTTCTTCGGCAGCCCCGACCTCGGCCAGATCGCCGGCAATTTCAACGCCGCCGCCAACGAGATGGCCAAGGTTGCCGCCGGTGGCGACGCAGGCGCCGTCAAGGCACAGTTCGGCAAACTCGGCGAGTCCTGCAAGGCTTGTCACGACAAGTTCAGAAAAGAAGACTGAGCCTTATCCGCTCAAGCAAGCGGCCACCCGAGGGTGGCCGTTGTTGTTTGTGCCGTCCCGCCAGCGCCGACTTTCAGAAAGCGGGCGCGTGCGTCGCAGGTGGCGGCGGCGGGGGTGGCTGCAATGCTCCGGAAGCGGCCCAGACCGCCAGCGCGGCAATCAGCAGGGAGACAAGGAAAGCGGCAAGGCCGCCGCCTTTTGCCGACCATTCCGGACGTCCCTCCGCCCAGCCGGTCAGCATCGGCTTGACGAGGTTCTGCTTCTTCACGCCGGCGTAGTAGGCGATCGCGCCGATATGCAAGGCAACGAGTGCCATCAGCAGCTTTTCCAGCAGTTGGTGGATGGAGGTGATCCGGGCGGACAGGTCGGCGTCGACACGGCTGGCAAGGTAGCCCGAGTAGGCGATATCGTCGTTGGCGAACAGGCCGGTCATGGCTTGGGCGAACAGCATGCCGAGCATGGCCAGCACCGAAAGGGCGCCGAGCGGACTGTGTCCCAGACCGCGCCAGCGGCCCAGCAGATAGGCGAGGATCGCTCTGGGGCCGCGCACGAAGACGGCGAAGCGCGCGTAGCTCGATCCGATTACGCCCCAGATCAGGCGAAAGACGAGCAGCCCGAAGATGGCCAGCCCCAGCCGGCCATGCCAGACCATCAGGTTGCCGCCGATCTTTGCTGTCACGAAAGCGCCGACAACGCAGGCGGCCAGCGACCAGTGGAACAGCCGGGTGGGGAGATCCCAGACGTAGGCCCTCATGGCGTCAGACGCAGGCGCCATCCTCGGTGACGCCTTCGGCCTTTTCCTTCTTCGGCTTGACGAAATGCTCGCGTGAAACGCCCATCCACATCAGCAGCGGGCTCGCCACCAGCACCGATGAATAGATGCCGAACAGGATGCCGATGGTCAGCGCCACGGCGAAGTAGTGGAGCGCCGGGCCGCCGAAGATCAGCATCGAGACCACCATCATCTGCGTGCTGCCGTGGGTGATGATGGTGCGCGAGATGGTGCTGGTGATGGCGTGGTCGAGGATCTCGGGCGTGGTCATGCCGCGCTGCTTCTTGAAGGTTTCGCGCACGCGGTCGAAGATGACGACGGATTCGTTCACCGAGTAGCCGAGCACGGCCAGTACCGCCGCCAGCACTGGTAGCGAGAATTCCCACTGAAAGTAGGCGAAGAACCCCAGGATGATGATGACGTCGTGCAGGTTGGCGATGATGGCCGAGACGGCAAAGCGCCACTCGAAGCGAAACGCGAGATAGATGACGATGCCGATGATGACCAGCAGGAGCGCCAGCGCGCCGTCCTCGGCGAGCTCCTTGCCGACCTGCGGGCCGACGAATTCGACGCGCTTGATTTGCGGATCGCCGCCAGCGGCTTGCAGGCTGGCGCCGACCTTTTCGCTGATCCTGGCGGATTCGCCCGCCATGCCAGATTTGATCGGCACGCGGATCAATACGTCGCGCGAGGAGCCGAAGTTGATCACCTGCGTATCGGTAAAGCCGTCCGTTTCCAGTTGCTTGCGGATCTTGTTGAGGTCGGCGGTCTGGCTGTAACCGGCCTCCATCACGGTGCCGCCGGTGAATTCGATCGACAGGTGCAGCCCCTTCGTGGCGAGGAAGAACACCGCCAGGACGAAAGTGGTCAACGAAATGATGTTGAACACCAGCGCATGGCGCATGAAGGGGATGTCTTTTTTGATGCGGAAAAATTCCATGATGATTAACGTGAAATAACGAAATTTGACGCCGCGTTCATTGACGAGCGCAGCGAACAAACATCGACCCCCGCCTCGGGGCGGGGGCTGGGGGTGGGGGGCCAGGGGAAGGGGCTGACTTTCATGATGCGGGGTGATGTTTCACGCAACATGAAAGTTAGCCGATGCTGATGGCGTCGAGCTTGCGCTGGCGGCCATAGATCAGGTTGATCGCCGCGCGCGACACGACCACGGCGCTGAAGATCGAGGTGAGGATGCCCAGGCAAAGCACCACGGCGAAGCCGCGCACCGGACCGGAACCGAAGATCAGGAGCGCAATGCCGGCAATCATGGTCGTGATGTTGGCATCGAGAATGGTGCCCCAGGCGCGTTCGTAGCCGGCTGTGATGGCGGCCTGCGGGGTGACGCCGTTTCTGAGTTCCTCGCGGACGCGCTCGTTGATCAGCACGTTGGCGTCGATGGCCATGCCGAGCGTCAGCGCCACGGCGGCGATGCCGGGCAGCGTCAGCGTGGCCTGCAACAGTGACAGCAGCGCGACGAGGAACAGCAGGTTGGCCGTCAGAGCGATGACCGAGACCACGCCGAACAGCAGGTAATAGGCGATCATGAAAACGGCGATGGCCGCGAAGCCCCACAGCGTGGAATCGACGCCCTTGGCGATGTTGTCGGCGCCGAGGCTGGGGCCGATGGTGCGTTCCTCGATGATCTCCATTGGCGCGGCAAGCGAGCCGGCGCGCAGCAGCAGGGCGACATCGTTGGCCTCGGTGGTCGTCATGCGGCCGGAAATCTGCACGCGGCCACCGCCGATTTCGGTGCGGATCACCGGGGCCGTCACCACTTCACCCTTGCCTTTTTCGATCAGCAGGATGGCCATGCGCTTATTGACGTTGTCGCGCGTCACGTCCTTGAAGATGCGCGCGCCGGCCGAATCGAGCGACAGATGTACCGCCGGCTCCTGGGTCTGGCTGTCGAAGCCCGCCTGGGCGTCGGTCAGCCGCTCGCCGGTGAGCACCACCTGCTTCTTGACCAGCAGGCCGCGGCCGCCGCGTTCGACGTAGTAATCCGTGCCGACCGGCGGCTGGCCGCGTTCAGCCTGTTCCATGATGGTCGGGTTGGCGCTCGCCTCGTCGTCGACCAGGCGAATTTCCAGCGTCGCGGTGCGGCCGAGAATGTCCTTGGCTTTGGCGGTGTCCTGCACGCCGGGCAGTTGCACGACGATGCGGTCGGCGCCCTGCTGCTGAATCACCGGCTCGGCGACGCCCAGTTCGTTGATGCGGTTGTGCAGCGTGGTGATGTTCTGCTTGAGGGCGAATTCCTGAATGCGCTTTTGCGCCGTGGGCTTCAGCGTGGCCACCAGTTTGAAATCGCCAGCATCCCGGCCTTCGACCAGATCGAGGTCGGGCTGGCTGTCCGCCAGCACCAGGCGCGCCTTGTCACGAGAGTCTTCATCGCGAAACCGCAGGGACAGCAGGTTGCCCTCGCGGGTGATGCCGCCGTGGCGGATGTTCTTGTCGCGCAGCAGGGTGCGCAGGTCGGCGCTGGTGGAATCGAGCCGCTTGGTGAGCGCTCCCTTCATGTCGACTTCCAGCAGGAAATGCACGCCGCCGCGCAGGTCGAGGCCCAGATACATGGGCAGGGCGCGCATGCCGGTCAGCCAGTCGGGCGAGGCGGACAGGAGGTTGAGCGCAACGCTGTACGAGGCATCGGCCGGGTCGGGGTTCAGCGCCCGCTCAATAACGTCCTTGGCCTTCAACTGCGTATCGGTATCGGCCAGCCGCACGCGAATGCTGTTGGGTTCGAAGAACAGCCCGGTGGGCTTGACGGCGGCGGCGGCGAGGACTTCCTCGATGCGCGCCTGCAGGCGCAAGTCAAGCTTGACCGTCGCCTTGACGCTGCTGACCTGTACGGCCGGCACCTCGCCAAAAAGATTCGGCAGGGCGTACAGCAGTCCGAGCACCAGGGTGATGATCACCGTGGCGTTTTTCCAGAGCGGGTAGCGATTCATTACAGATTCTTCAGCGTGCCCTTCGGCAGCATGGCGCCGACCGCCTGGCGCTGGACCAGCACCTCGACGGGGCCATCCTTGCCTTCGGCCACTTCGAGCGTGACATAGTTTTCGCCGATCTTGACGATCTTGCCGGCGATGCCGCCCTGGGTGATGACTTCATCGCCCTTGGCGAGTTCGCTCACCAGCTTCTGGTGTTCCTTGGCCTTTTTCATCTGCGGCCGGATCATCAGGAACCACAGCACGACGAACATCAGGATGATGGGCAGCAGACCCATCAGCCCGCCGGTGGGATCCGAGCCGGCGGCTTGGGCGTAGGCATTGGAAATCAGCATGTTTTAGTGCTCCAGGTGGAAGTGAGAAAAATCGAAGCTGCGCATTATACCTGTGCCGTTGCCCGGTCTTTCCGGAAGCGGAGGACGTAGGCGGCAAATTCTCCCGCCGCGATGGCCTCGCGCAGTTCGCGCATCAATGTCTGGTAATAGAACAGGTTATGGATGGTATTGAGTCGCGCGCCGAGGATCTCGCCGCAACGAAACAGGTGGTGCAGATAAGCGCGCGAAAAGTTGCGGCAGCAATAGCAGCCGCAGCTCGCGTCGAGCGGCCGGGTGTCATGCCGATGCTGGGCATTCTTGATGCGGATGTCACCATGGCGGGTGAACAGGTGGCCATTGCGTGCATTGCGCGTTGGCATCACGCAGTCGAACATGTCGACGCCCTGTCCGACCGCATAGACGATGTCCTCGGGCGTGCCGACGCCCATCAGATAGCGCGGCTGGTCCGTCGGCAGGCGCGGCGCGGTGTGGGCGAGGATGCGCGCGAATTCCTCTTTCGGTTCGCCCACCGACAGGCCGCCGATGGCGAAACCGTTAAATCCAAGCTCCACCAACCCCGCCAGCGATTCGTCGCGCAGTGCTTCGTGCATGCCGCCCTGCACGATGCCGAACAGGGCATTCGTGTTGCCGAGCCGGTCATGTTCGTCACGCGAGCGCCGCGCCCAGCGCAAGGACAGGCGCATCGAATCGGCGGCCTGCTTTAGATCGGCGGGGTAGGGCGTGCATTCGTCGAAGATCATGACGATGTCGGAATTCAGGACATGCTGGATGCGCATCGATTCCTCGGGCGTGAGGAATAGTTTGTCGCCGTTGATCGGCGAGGCGAACTTGACGCCCTCCTCGGTGATCTTGCGCAATTCGCCCAGGCTGAACACCTGAAAGCCGCCCGAGTCGGTGAGAATCGGCGCATCCCAGCCCATGAAGCGGTGCAGGCCGCCATGTGCCGCGATGACCTCCAGCCCCGGCCGCAGCCAGAGGTGAAAGGTGTTGCCGAGCACGATCTGCGCGCCGATGTCATGGAGCTCGTTCGGCGCCATCGCCTTGACCGTGCCGTAGGTGCCGACCGGCATGAACACCGGGGTTTCGATCGTGCCATGGGCGAGCGTCAGCGTGCCGCGGCGTGCCGCGCCGTCGGTGGCGTGGAGGTCAAATTTCATTGACGATGGATCAGCATGGCGTCGCCATAACTGAAAAAACGGTAGCCGGAATTAATCGCGTGGGCGTAGGCGGCGCGGATATTCTCCATGCCGCCGAAGGCCGACACCAGCATCAGCAGAGTCGATTTCGGCAGGTGGAAATTCGTGATCAGCAGGTCAACCACGCGGAATTGGTAGCCCGGCGTGACAAACAGCGCCGTCTCGCCAGCGCCGACTTTCAGCGTGCCATCCTGATTGACAGTGGCGGCCGACTCAAGCGTGCGCAGCGTGGTGGTGCCGACGGCGATGACGCGACCGCCGCGCCGTCTGGTTGCGGCGATGGCGTCGACCGTGGCCTGGGGCAGCACATAGCGCTCGACATGCATGTCATGCCGCGAGATGTCCTGCACGCGCACCGGCTGAAAAGTGCCGGCCCCGACGTGCAAGGTCACAGAAGCGATGCCGATGCCTTTTTCGCGCAGCGCCTCAAGCAGGGGCGCATCGAAATGCAGCCCCGCCGTCGGCGCGGCCACCGAGCCACGCTCGCGCGCATACACAGTCTGGTAGCGCTCCTCGTCTGCGCTGGCGGCGGCGCGCTCGATGTAGGGCGGCAGCGGCAGCCGGCCGTGGCGTTCGATCAGTTCAATCGCGTCGCCGGGCTCATTGGCATGAAATCTCAGGCGGTAAAACTCGCTATCGCGACCCAGCACCTCGGCATCAAACGCATCCTCCAGGCGCAGCCAACTGCCCGGCTTGGGCGGCTTGCTGGCGCGCACCTGCGCCAGCACCTCGTCTTCCGCCGTCATGCGCTCCACCAGCACCTCCACCTGACCGCCCGTGGTTTTCTGCCCGAACAGCCGCGCATGCATCACGCGCGAGTCGTTCATCACAATGAGATCGCCCGGCGCCAGCAGGTCCGGCAGCTCGGTGAATCCCCGGTCATCAAGCGTGCCGCCCGTCATCGCGAGTAAACGACTGGCGCTGCGCTCGGCCAGCGGGGCCTGCGCGATGCACTCAGGGGGCAGCGCGTAGTCGAAATCGTCGAGGGTCAGTTTCATTGGTGATTAGTTGCGGGGCGGGGCGGTTTTGCGGATAATGCGCGCTCTCCTGAGCGGGGCCGCATTCTACGCGCCCCGCCAGTAGCCGGGATGGCGGAATCGGTAGACGCAGCGGACTCAAAATCCGCCGGTGGTAACACTGTGGGGGTTCGAGTCCCCCTCCCGGCACCAGGCGCTATTTGCGCCTATTTGCGCGTCAGCGACTGCGACAGCATGAATGACACGGCAGCGTGGATGTCGATGTCGCTCAGATTGGCCAGCCCGCCGCGCGCCGGCATCTTGTTGTGGCCGTGGATGGCCGATGCCACCAGTTCGTCGACACCTTTTGGCAGGCGCGGCAGCCAGGCTTCCTTGTCGCCGATCTTCGGCGCGCCGGCGACGCCTTCGCGGTGGCAGTTGCCGCATGCCGCGTTGACGATGTCCTCGCCGCTGCCGTGCGACACTTTGGCATAGGGCTTCCGCGGGTCGGGCGTTTTGCCGCCGCTGACCATGTAGGTGATGGCGCGGGTCATTTCCAGGTCGGTGACCGCCGCCTTGCCGCCGTGCGCGGGCATTTTGCGCAGTCCTTCCATCGAGCTATGCAGCAGCCTGGCCAGGCCATATTTGGCGCGGGGCGCCCAGTCGGCGCTGTTGCCCACCCGCGGCGCGCCATCCTTGCCCTCGCCATGGCAACTGGCGCAGACTGAATTGACGACTTCCTTGCCGCTCCGGTCGGCGGCGGCCGCAGCGGCGGCGGATGCGCCGACCAGCAAGCCAAAAGCGACGGCAAGGTGGGCTATTGTGAATGCGACGGGTCGTTGTGAGCGTGGGGTTATCATGGATTTCTCCGCAGAAAGCAATGCAAATTGTGCATAAGCGAAGCATAGCACCGAGCTTCATCGAAGTAGCAGAACCCCCCGCAGTCCCGCCGCCGGGCCAATCCCTCTCCACTTGCGGGAGAGGAAATGAGGGTGAGGGCAGCCAAGGCGAGACGGCCCGTGCCGCCGCGATCAAGCCCGCGCCGTCGGCTGCGGCCCCGCAAAAGCCCAACGCCCAGCGCGAAATCGCCCGCGCCATCCCGCTAGCGCCGACTTTTCCATGATGTAGCCCAAATAGAATTAATTCGAGCCTGTCCACTTTTCTGATGCCGATTCCTGCGGGGCTTTATCGCGCAGCGTCCACTGGAATGTTGGGCGACATCAGCCCCATTTCTTGCCGAGTTCCTCAAGGCCGGCTTTCTGCAAATCTTCAGGAGTCATCGCAATGCGGAATTTGCAATTGGCTTGAAAGTTAAGAAAAAACGGCTCTGCATAGGCAGGCACATCCGATGGAGAGTTCACGTTGGCCACAAATATTCCACCCCGTGTTCCGTCTTGTTCTGTGAAGTAGGCTGACTCGGGCTTGATAGATTCGAGAATTCGCCCGATGGTTTCGCCAGCCTTTCCGCTTCTGACCAGAGAGTTGAATGGTTCGTGTGGAAATTCGACGGAAAGAATCATTTTCATAAGATGATCTCCTAATGTCGCGGCAGTTGAAGGCGGTGCCGCACACGCCTGGTGAAGGGCGACACAGCGATTAGGCCCGTCCTTGGGCTCGCGGACAGTCAGAGCCCTTCGGTGACGATGAGGTTTGAGTTTGTGGTTCGCTCGCGGATGACGCGGACAGCCTGATATTCCGGTGATGCCCACCATGCCTTGAACAGAGCCATGCTTGGGAACTCAAGGATCACGCATCGCTTTGGCGACCAAGTACCTTCGAGGACTTCGGTGGCGCCGCCGCGGGCAAGGTAGCGCCCGCCGAATGCAGAGATGGTCGCGGGGACTTTCTGTCTGTATTCCTCGAATCCGGCGCCATCGACGACTTCAATGTCTGCGATCACGTACGCTGCCATGGTTTGTGCTCTCCTTGGCTGTTGACGATGCGGTTGGGCGCCGGCAGACGCCTCACATCCCTAGCAGTTGCACATGCAAGCCGCGTTCCTGGAAGCTGTGCAGTACTTTGGCCGCGCGGGTGAGTTCCCAATCGTAGCCCACTACGATCAAATGATTCCGGTTGGACTGGTGATTCGCCGAGACGACGCCATGCTTCTGGCGGATGCCTTGTTCAAGATTATCAAGCGCCGCCGTGTCGACGCTTTCATCGATGTGAACGACGATCAGATTTAAGGTTGTGCTCATGATTTCCTCCAACATACACATCGGTGCCCGTCAACAAGACGTCCCAGGAGGAATCGAACGCAACATCCAAATGGGGTTCGGGAAGCGGGTCCATATCGACCGGAGACCGTGGCGAAGCGCAGGCTTGGCGCAACGGTGCATTGGTCGTGTCGAGTGGCCCGGCAAGATCGCAAAGTTCATTTAACGAAATCATGATCCATCTCCTCTTTTTAGCCAAACGCTACTAAAAATAGTATCCAGACCATTAATGTCAACTATTTTTTTGGTAATCAAAAAAGGGGCTCGAATTGATTCGACAAAGTCGGCACGCAGTGCCGTCCCGCCAGCGCCGACTTTCAGTTTCAGAAGATAGCCAGCCGCTATCGGCCACTGTGAAAATTACAATTTCCCTTCATCGCCCATGAGTTCTAGAGTGTCCGTGTCGAGGCGGAATGTGCATGACTATTGTCAGTGCGTCTGTCTTGCCGATAACTTCAACCAAGAGAGGATCTGACCATGGAAATCAAAGGCAGCAAAACCGAAAAGCATCTGAAAGACGCCTTCGCTGGTGAGTCGCAGGCCAATCGTCGCTATCTGTATTTCGCCAACAAGGCCGATGTCGAAGGCTACGCCGACGTTGCCGCGCTGTTCCGCTCCACTGCGGAAGGCGAGACTGGCCATGCGCACGGCCACCTCGAGTACCTCGAGCAGAGCGGCGACCCCGCCACCGGTCTGCCCTTCGGCCCGACCGCCGATAACCTGAAGTCTGCCGTCGCCGGCGAGACCCACGAGTACACCGATATGTACCCGGGCATGGCCAAGGACGCCCGTGCCGAGGGCTTTGAAGAGATCGCTGACTGGTTCGAGACCCTGGCCAAGGCGGAGCGTTCGCACGCCAACCGCTACCAGAAAGCCCTGAACGAACTGGGCTAAGCAGCAGTCGGCCGTCCCGTTGTGTCGGGGCGGCCTTTTTTTGTGGCGACAACAGGGAGAACAACATGGCGCGCGAAGGCAATCTCGCAGCTCCGACACGGCATCCGCTCGACTGGCAGAACCCCGAGTTCTACAGCGAGGAGGCGCTTTATCACGAGATGGAGCGCGTCTTTGACATCTGCCATGGCTGCCGCCGTTGCGTCAGCCTATGTCAGTCTTTCCCCACTCTGTTCGACCTCGTCGACGCTTCCGAAACTTTGGAAGTCGACGGCGTCAAGAAAGCCGATTACTGGCAGGTCGTTGATCACTGTTATCTCTGCGACCTGTGCTATATGACCAAGTGCCCCTACGTGCCGCCGCACGAGTGGAACCTGGATTTCCCGCACCTGATGCTGCGTGCCAAGGCGGTGCATTTCAAGAAGGGCGCCACCAAGTTGCGCGACAAGGTGCTCACCAGTACCGATGCCGTCGGCAGTTTTGTCGGCATCCCCATCGTTGCCCCTCTGGTGAACGCGGTGAACAAGATCGGCCCCGCGCGCAAGGCGCTCGAGGCCGTGGCCGGCATCCACAGCGATGCCTGGCTGCCCGAATTCGCCAGCAAATCGCTGCGCAGCCGCTTGCGCGAACTGTCGCCCGAGACGGTCGGTCAGCCCGCCGGCAGGACGACCGGCAAGGTGGCGCTGTTCGCCACCTGCTACATCAATCGTAACGAACCCGGCCCGGGCGAAGACCTGGTGGCGGTGTTCGAGCACAACGGCATCCCCGTGACGATTGCCCAAAAGGAACGCTGCTGCGGCATGCCCAAACTGGAACTCGGCGACCTCGAAGCGGTGCGGGTCGCGAAGGAAGGCAACATTCCGGTGCTGGCCAAGCTCGTCGATGAAGGCTGGGATCTGACGGCGATGATTCCCTCCTGCGTGCTGATGTTCAAGCAGGAACTGCCGCTGATGTTCCCGGACGACCCGGATGTGATCAAGGTCAAGAATGCCTTTTACGATCCCTTCGAATACCTGATGCTGCGCCACAAGGCAGGCAAGCTCAAGACCGACTTCAAGCAGGGGCTGGGCAAGGTCGCCTATCACGCCGCCTGTCACCAGCGCGTGCAGAACATCGGCCCGAAGACGAAAGAGGCACTGTCACTGGTGCCGGATACCGAGATCGACGTCATCGAACGTTGTTCCGGCCATGACGGCACCTATGCGGTGAAGAAAGAGTTCCACCAGTATGCGATGAAAATCGTCAAGCCAGTGGTGGGTCGCGTCAATCAGGCCAAGCCCGACCACTACGGTTCGGACTGCGCCATGGCCGGCCATCACATCGCCCACGCCCGGGCTGACGGCAGCGCGCCGGTACACCCGATGGCGTTGTTAAGAAAAGCCTACGGAGTTTGACACTATGCTGACCCACGAAAATCTATTCAGTCTCGAAAAATACGCCCGCGTCCGGCCCGAATTCCGGGCCAAGGTCATGGCCCACAAGAAGAACCGGCAGTTGCCGCTTGGCGCCAACGCCACGCTTTACTTCGAAGACGCGCTGACCATGCAATATCAGGTGCAGGAAATGCTGCGCCTTGAGCGCATGTTCGAGGCGGAACCGATCCAGGATGAACTCGACGTCTACAACCCGCTGATTCCTGATGGCTGCAACTGGAAGGCCACCTTCATGGTGGAATTTCCGGACGAAGATGAACGCCGGCAAAAGCTCGCGCAACTGATTGGCATCGAAAAGGCGGTCTGGGTGCAGGTCGATGGCTTTGACAAGGTCAATCCGATTGCCAACGAAGACCTTGATCGCGAGACAGAGAGCAAGACCTCGGCCGTGCATTTTATGCGCTTCGAGCTGACGCCAGCCATGGCTGCCGCAGCCAAGCAGGGTGCCGCCCTCCGTGCCGGGATCGACCACCCGAACTATCGGGCGGAGATCACTCTTCCCGCCGCGGTGCGCGATTCGCTCGCCGGCGACCTCGCCTGATGAAGCACTGATTCATCCGTCACCGCGGCGCAGGCCGAGGTGACGGATATCGCTCAGTTGTTGTCCTGAGCGAGCAGTCCTTCAATTTCCGAGAAGGTGGTGCTGACCTCGAAGGTCTGCACGGCGGCGCCCAATTGACGGCCGATCTGGGTGGCCGAAAAGATGCCGCGAATGCGGGTCTGCTTGGTGAGCGGGTTGCGTTCGCCGACCAGCGCGTGCTGGCGCTTCAATTGCTTGAGGGTGGCGACGATGTCGCCGACCGTGGCGTGCAGCACGTCGGAGATCGACATCAGGTCGATGTCGTCGCGCGGGCACATCAGGTCGCTGACGAGCAGGTCGCTGTGCTTGCCACCTTGCGCCTTGATCAGCTTGATGGGCCTTTCGCCCTGGGTATCGCGCGAGGTGATCAGTCCCAGGACATTGTCGTCGCGATCGACCACCAGCAAGAGCCGCACGCCGCGCGAGATCATGGTCTGGGTCGCTTGCGCCAGCGTGGCATCGGGGCCGACGGTGGCGACGGTCACCTGCTTGAGGTCGGTCATCACGGAAAGCGCGGGGGATTCGGCGCACACCAGGGTGAAGGTGCTGGGCTCGATGAAGCCCGTGCCCGGCGGTGCCTTGAAAGTGGCGAGCGGTTGCGGGGCGGGAATTTCCTTGCGGACGGTGGCCATCATTAACTTGTCTCCTCTTTTTGGTTTGCGGGGTGGGCTGATTTTACGCTGGAGCCGGCGGCGGCACGCCGCAGTCGGTCGGATATGGCTTGCCAGGACTGGCCCACGGGTTTCTCGACAAAGATGCGGACGCAGCCGAGAGAATCAAGCAGGCGCAGATTGGCGTAGAGATCGTGGGCGAAGCCCGCCGGGTCGGCGGGGGCGACCCGCCATTCGATCAGCGGGTGGGTGAAGGGTGCGGGAAAGGTGGCCAGCACGGCCACGCGCTCCTGCTTGACGAGGGCGTCGCGCAGGACGATGGGCAGGCTGTCGTTGGGCATGACCAGCAGCGGCGTCTCCGGGGCGTAGTGGGCTTCGAGCGCGCCGGGCGCCTTGACCGAGCTCGCGCCTGGCGCTGCCGCCGGCATGCGACCGAGAAAGTGGCCAATCTCGTAGGCGGACAGCATGCCGGGGCGCAGCACCGTGGTGCGCCCAGTGCTCATATCGACGATGGTGGATTCGATGCCGACCGCGCAGGGGCCGCCGTCGAGGGTCATGGCAACGGCAGCGCCGAGATCATCGCGCACATGTTGGGCAGTGGTCGGGCTGATGCGGCCGAAGCGGTTGGCCGAGGGCGCTGCAATGCCGCCATCGAAGGTGCGCAGCAGTTCGAGCGCGACCGGATGGTTCGGCACGCGCAGGCCGACGGTATCCTGGCCGCCGGTGATGGCGTCGAGGACAGCGGGTTGGCGTTTGAGAATCAGCGTCAGCGGGCCGGGCCAGAATTTCTCCGCCAGCGCGCGCGCCGCCGCGGAAATGTCGCGCGCCCATCGGTCTAGGTGCGTGGCATCGGGAATATGGACGATCAGCGGGTGATCGGCGGGGCGTCCCTTGGCGGCGAAGATTTTCGCCACGGCGGCCGGATTGCGCGCATCGGCCCCCAGCCCATAGACGGTTTCGGTGGGAAAGGCGACCAGTTCGCCCGCGCGCAGCAGTTCAACTGCGCGCTGGATGTCATTCATCGGCGATGCCGATCAGACGCCGTCCCGCCAGCGCCGACTTTTGCACTTCCAGCGGGTCGGCGCCGATCACGGTGAAGTGGCCCATCTTGCGGCCGGGACGGGGGTGGTGTTTGCCGTAGAGATGCAGCTTGAGGTGCGGGATGGCCAGGAGTTGCGCCCAGTTCGGTTCGCGTGCGTGGTGCTTGTCGTCGAGATACCAGAGGTCGCCCAGCAAATTGACCATCACCGCCGCCGAATGCGCGCGTGCCTCGCCCAGCGGCAGGCCGCACAGCGCGCGCACCTGCTGCTCGTACTGGCTGGTGACGCAGGCGTCGAGGGTGTAGTGGCCCGAGTTGTGCGGGCGCGGCGCCATTTCATTGACAAGCAACTGGCCATGCACGACAAAGAACTCGACGCCGAGGGTGCCGATGTAGTCCATCTTTTGCGCAATGCCCTCGGCGATTTCCTCGGCATTGCCGGTAAGGCAGCCCGAGCTCCGCGCCGGCACGATGGAAACGTCGAGGATGCCGCGGCGATGGCTGTTCTCGGCGGTCGGAAAGCACTTCACCTGGCCGGATTCATCCCTTGCCAGCACGACCGAGACTTCGTAATCGAGCTTGAGCTGCTGCTCCAACACGCAGACTTCCTGGCGCAGTTGGCCCCAGGCGATCAGCGCTTCCGCGCGGCTATTGACGCGCGCCTGGCCCTTGCCGTCATAACCGAAACGCGCCACCTTGAGGATGCCCGGAAACAGGCCGGCGTTGGCGTTCTGCAAATCATCCGCGCTGCGAATGTCGGCGTAGGGCGCATGCGGAAAACCGTGCCGCTTGAGAAAAGCCTTTTCCTCGCCGCGATTCTGGCAGATGCGGACGGCGGAAGCGGAAGGCCGCACGGTGAGGAATTTCGACAAATAGGCCAGGGTGTCGGCCGGCACGTTTTCGAATTCGGTGGTCACTGCGGCGCACTGGCCGATGAGGCGGTCCAGCGCCACGAGGTCGTCGTAGGCGGCGGCGAGGTGTTCATCGGCGCTGCGGCCGGCGGGACTCTGCGGATCGGGGTCGAGTACCAGGACGCGGTAACCAAGTTCATGCGCGGCCATGACGAAAAAGCGGCCGAGCTGGCCGCCGCCGAGCAGCCCCAAGGTGGCGGGCGGGGCAATCATGTGGCGGGCGGGAGAATCACGGCAATTTGAGTTCCATCGCCAGCACTTTTTCACGCTGGCGCGCGCGGAATTCGTCGAGTTTCTTCGCCAGGCCCTTGGCGCGCTTGTCGTTTCCGGTCGCGATGATGGCGACGGCGGTCAGCGCCGCATTGGCCGCGCCGGCTTCGCCGATGGCAAAGGTGGCGACCGGCACGCCCTTGGGCATCTGCACGATGGACAGCAGTGAATCAAGGCCGTTGAGATGTTTCGACGGCACCGGCACGCCAAGCACCGGCACGATGGTCTTGGCGGCCAGCATGCCTGGCAGGTGAGCCGCGCCGCCCGCGCCGGCGATGATGGCCTTGAGGCCGCGCTCGCTGGCCGCGGCGGCGTAGTCGTAGAGCAGGTCGGGTGTGCGATGGGCGGAGACTACTTTCGCCTCGTAGGGCACGCCGAATTCTTCAAGGATGCGCGCGGCGGCCTGCATGATCGGCCAGTCCGAATCCGAACCCATGACCACGCCAACCTGGGCGGCCAGCGGATGCGTGGTCTTCATCCCAGCGTCCTCTCGGCCGCTTCGAGGGTGTTGGCGAGCAGCATGGTGATGGTCATCGGGCCGACGCCGCCGGGCACCGGGGTGATGAGTCCCGCGACCTCCTTGGACGATTCGAAATCGACGTCGCCGCAGAGCTTGCCTTCGGGGGTGCGATTGATGCCGACATCGATCACCGTCGCGCCGGGTTTGATCATGTCGCCCGTGATCATCTTCGGCTGGCCGACCGCGGCGACCAGGATGTCGGCGCGGCGGGTGTGAAAGGCGAGGTCTTGGGTGCGCGAATGGCAGATCGTCACCGTGCAGCTTTCGGCCAGGAGCAGCATCGCCATCGGCTTGCCGACGATGTTGCTGCGGCCGACGATGACGGCTTCGGCGCCTTTCAGCGGCACGTTTTCGGTCTTCAGCATCTGCATTACGCCGTAGGGCGTGCAGGGAACGAAGCGCGGATTGCCCTGCATCAGCGCGCCGACGTTTTCGACATGGAAACCGTCGACGTCCTTCTCGGGCGAAATGGCTTCGAGCACCGCCTCGGCATCGAATTGTTTGGGCAGCGGCAGTTGCACCAGGATGCCATGCACGGCGGGGTCGGCGTTGAGCGCGGCGATCTTGCCGAGCACGACCATCGGTTCGACGTTGGCCGGGTAAGTCTCCTTGAGCGAGCGGAAGCCGGCCTTCTCGCAGGCCGCGACCTTGTTCTTCACATAGACGGCCGAGGCGGGATCCTCGCCGACGAGAATCACCGCGAGGCAGGGCGTGATGCCCTGCGTTGCCTTGAGGGCGGCGGCCTTTTCCGCCAGTGCGGCGCGCAGGGTTTCCGCCAGTGCCTTGCCGTCGATGATTTTCGCTGTCATGCGGTGACCTCTGCCTTGGTGTGGGCGGCCGCGGCGGCACGGCCGGCGGCGAAGGCGCGGCGGTTCAGCTCGACGATGGCCGCGCCCTTTCTGGCGAAGCGCGCCTCGATGCAACGCAGCAACACGTCAGCGGCGAACGGCAGGTGATCGGCGATGGCGCCGAGCATGACGGTGTTGCCTAGCCGCAGGTCGCCCAGTTTGCCCGCGATGCTGGCAGCATCGAAACTCAGGGTGCGGATGCCGCGGGCGCGAATCTGGCCGATCGGATCGTCCGGATAGTCGTACAGGCCGATCTCGACCACCGGCGGCACCAGCCGCGAGTCATTCACCAGCGCCAGGCCGTCCGGCCGCAGGTAGGACGACCAGCGCAGCGCCTCGGCCGCCTCGAAGCCGAGCAGCACATGCACGGTGCCCGGCGCGATCTGCGGCGAGAGCACCCTGGGGCCGAAGCGCAGATGCGAGGTCACCATGCCGCCGCGCTGGGCCATGCCGGCCACTTCGGTCTTTTTGGCGTCATGGCCTTCGGCAATGGCGGCTTCGGCGAGAATTTCGGTGGCGGTCATGACACCCTGGCCGCCAATGCCGCAGACGAGAATGTTGGTGATTTCGTTTTCCATCACGGATTCCTTTTTATTTCTGGTGCAGCGGAATGACGACGCGCCCATGGTCGGTCGGCAGGATGGCGTCCGGCGCGCAGGGCTGCAGGCACAGGGCGCAGCCGGTGCAGGCGAGCGGGTCGATGCGCACAAAGGCGAGTTCGACTTCCTTGCCGGAGGGTTTGACCGCCATTTCGCGGCGCGTGACATGAATCGCCGGGCAGCCGACATCGATGCAGTTGCCGCAGCCGGTGCATTTGTCTTCATCGACAAAGTAGGCGCGCGCCGGCTTGTATTCGTCGGTGAGCACGCAGGGCCGATAGCCGATGATGACGGAAACTCCCTCGTTCTTGGTTTCCTCGCGGATCACTTTGAACAGCTTGGGCATCTCGTAGGGGTCGACCTCGCGCACCCGCTCGGGTTTGACACCCAGGGCCTCGACCAGCTTGCGGAAGTCGATGCGCGGCGCCGGGTTGCCGCGGATGTCGAGGCCGTTGGCGGGGGTGTTCTGGCCGCCGGTCATGCCGACGATGCCGTTGTCGAGCAGCAAGAAGGTGATGTTGCTGTTGTTGTAGGTCGCGTCGAGCAGGCCCTGCATGCCCATGTGCATGAAGGTCGAGTCGCCCATCACGGCCAGAATTTTCTTGTCTTTGTCGACCGCGCCGCGACCCTTGTCCATGCCGTGCGCGACGGTGATTGCCGCGCCCATGCAGATCGTCGTGTCGAGCGCGTTCCAGGGGTGGCCGGCGCCGAGCGTGTAGCAGCCGATGTCGCCGGCGACGATGATGTTCTTCAGTTGCGACAGGGTGTAGTAGATGCCCAGGTGCGGACAGGCGGCGCACAGCGTGGGCGGGCGCGGAAATACCGCCGGGGCGGTAGCGGGCAGTGCCGCCGGTTCGTTGTTCAGCAGTCGGTTGATGGCCGGCTTCAGCACATTGACAGCCAGTTCGCCGATCTTCGGCAAAATGTCCTTGCCATGCACGGCAATGCCGGCGGCGCGAATCTCGTTTTCGACAATCGGTTCCACTTCTTCAGCAACGATCAGGGTATCGACCAGGGCGGCCAGCGCCCTGATCTTGTCCAGCGGCAGGGGATTGCTCATGCCGAGCTTGAGCACCGGCGCATCCGGGAAGGCCTCGCGCACATGCATGTAGGCCGGGCCGGAAGTAACGAAGGCCACTCGTTTATCGGGGCGGTCCTGGCCCGCTTCGAGCACGTTCAGGGGCGAGCGCTCGGACGCTTCGCGGAACACCGCATCACGCGCGAACAGCAGCGGCAGGCGCTGTTTGGCGTGTGCGGGCACCATCACCCAGCGCGCCGCATCCTTGACGAATCCGGCGGGTTCGTGCGCCACGCGTTCGCCAACGGTGGTGACGCACTTGACGTGACAGATGCGCGCCGTCAGGCGCACGAACACCGGCACCTGATGCTGCTCGGAGAAGGCAAAGGCCAGGTGAATCATGTCGTAGGCTTCCTGCGAATCGGCCGGCTCGAACATCGGCAGATGGGCGAAGCGGGCGTAGAAGCGCGAGTCCTGCTCGTTCTGCGACGAGGCCATGCCGACGTCGTCGGCGACGGCGATCACCATGCCGCCGACCGTGCCGGTCAGGGTCAGCGTCATCAGGGCGTCGGCGGCGACGTTCAAGCCGACGTGTTTCATCGCGCAAAACGAGCGCGCGCCCATCATCGAGGCGCCCAGCGCAACTTCCATCGAAACTTTTTCATTCACCGCCCACTCGGTATAAATGTCCGGGTAGGTGCACAGGGCTTCGAGAATCTCGGTCGAGGGCGTGCCGGGATAAGCGGCGGCCACCTTGCAGCCGGATTCCCAGACGGCACGGGCGACGGCTTCGTTGCCGGATAGAAGCAGCCGGGACTGGCTCGGCGCGGGTACTGCGATTGCTACAGCTGCCATTGGTGGACTCTCTAAGTGTTGAGGAGCGGTTAAACCCGGCCACGATGCTGTCTGGCACCATGAAAGCCGGTAAAAGAGATCGGATTATCGCTTTTTTGGCCCGCGAGCGTCTACCCGCAAAATCCGCAAAAGTCGGCGCTGGCGGGACGGCGTCAGACGTCTCGCCGCCAACATGGGGACGGCGTCAGCCGACACGCCGCCAACATGGGGACGGCGTCAGACGGCACGCCGCCAACATGGGGACGGCGTGCCCCCCAGCGGGTTTGCCACTGGCAGGATTGGGCATACACTCTGTCTAAGGCCGGAGTTGCTGGCCGCTAGCCCCCTTGGTGGAGCAGTCGTGAACCACGAAAGACGCGCCGCTACCTTCGCATGCGCAACCCTTGCCGCGATAAGGGGGTTGTTGATTGTCCTCTTTCTCGCGTGGGCGCCTCTCGCTGCAGCCGCCACGGCCCCCGATACCGGTGAGATGGCGCGCTGGATTGCCGGGATGAAGACCGACCCCAGGGGCCCTTTCGACGGGATTTACTGGTTCTGCAAGGATGGCGCGGTGCTGCCCCCCAAACCCTATGCCTGCGTGTCCCGTGGCGGCGGCATCCAACACGGCAGGCTCGGGAAACGCGCCCGCGCGCTCCGGGAAGCCGGCTTCCTGGTGGGCAACGTGCTGGCCGCCGCCGATCCCGCGGCCCTGGCCGCCACGCCGGGGCAACCGGCACTGCAGGCCATTCTGCTGGAACGTTACCTTGTGGCGGCGGACAACGGCTGGATCCTGCGCCGGGCGCGCTACTATCGGGGGGCCTTCCAGGTGGAGGACGAGATTGCGGCCGCAGAGGCGATTCTGACCGCACTGGCCGCCCGCTCGCAGGGGGAAAGGGATTTTTTGCTGCTGCGCCAGGCGGCGCTGCTGCTGCCGCTGGCACGGAATGGCGCGACGGTGACACGGTCCCACGAACTTTCCTCCAGCCTCGCCACCCTGGATGCCGGCTTCGCGTCGCTGCGCAACAAGCTCCACTCCCAGCCGGATGCCGCCGATGCCGAGCGGGTGCGGGCCTATGCCCGCCGGCAGGGGCGCGGCGAGCCCGAGTTCGAGCAGCTTGCCCAGGCCATCGAAGCGCTCTTCGCCATCCGCGACCTGAAGCAGCCGCTGCATGATCTGGCCGGGCGCCTCGACAAGCATCCTTTTGCCGGCCAACTGCGGCGCTTTGCCCTGGAGCTTGAAGCCTCACTGTCACCCGCGCAGCGCTTCGTCGCCAGCGCGGCGCTCCTGGCGGAGCTGCGCGCGGCTCTGCCGGATTTGCCGCCAAAGTTGCGCATGGCGGCGCTGCGGCTCAGTCTGGATGTCGAGGCCACAGTTTTCGCCACGGGCCGGGGGTTGCTCGCCGACCTGCCGCGGACGCGCCGTGGCGAGCGGCTCGACCTGCTGGGCAGTACCGCCGAGGCCCTCTACGGCGCGGGCCTGCTCACCTCCCGGGAGCGTCAGGCGACGCGCGAGGCGCTCGACCGCCTGGCGGTGCCGAGCCTGCCCCTGGAGCGTTACCGCGCGGAACTCGGCTATCTGGCGCGGGTGCCCGCCTGGGCCGGGCGCGAGCTCGCCTTCCACTTCGCGGAGGCGGTGGCGCAGCTCGCCCGCATCGAACCCCTGGCATCCCAGTTCATACCCGACCGCCTGCGGGCAAGCCCGTTGCTGGTCTATTCGACCTTGCTGGACGGTCTGCTGCGGGAAGCCAACAGCCTGGCCGGAATCGAGCACGAGATTTTTGGCCAGGCGGTCGGGGCGGGGCTGCGCGCCCTCAATCCGGGCCTGGCCCGGGGCATCCTGCGCCTGGATGCCGCCGCCCCCCGGCCGGACGGCATCTACCTGCTGCGCGAAACGACAGAGCACCTCCCGCCCGTGGCCGGCATCCTCACCCTGGAGGCCGGCAACATCCTTTCACACGTGCAGCTGCTCGCCAGCAACCTCGGCATCCCCAACGTGGTGGTGGATGCCGGGCTGGTGCCGCGCCTGCGGGCGATGGCGGGGCGCCCCGTTGTCATGGCCGTGAGCCCGGGCGGGCGGGTGCTGATCGAAGCGGACGGCCCGCGCTGGGCAGCGGTTTTCGGCCAGGCAGAGCGCGGCCAAGCCGGGCGGCCAGCGGAGCGCATCCACCCGAATCTCGCCAAGCTGGACCTCGCGCGCCGCGATCCCCTTCCCCTCGGCGAGCTGCGGGCGGACGACGCCGGGCGCATCGCCGGGCCGAAGGCCGCCAAACTGGGCGAGCTGAAGCATCACTACCCGGCGGCGGTGGCCGACGGCCTGGTGATTCCCTTCGGCGCCTTCCGTGCCTTCCTCGAACAGCCCATGCCGGGAACGGGGATGAGCGCCCATGCGTGGCTGCGCGCCGAATATCGCCGCATCGACGGCCTGCCCGCCGCGCAGCGGGAGCTCGCAGCCAGACGGCTGCGGGAACGGCTGCGGGCTTGGATCGGGGCGGCCGATCCCGGGGCGGCATTCCGCGCCACCCTCGGCCGTGCCATGCAGGAACGCTTCGGTCCGGACGGCACTTATGCCGTCTTTGTGCGCAGCGACACCAATGTGGAGGATCTGCCCGGATTCAGCGGCGCGGGACTCAACCTCACCGTGCCGAATGTGACGGGCCTGGACGAGGTGGTTGCGGCGATCCTGCGCGTGTGGGCCTCGCCCTTCGCGGAACGCGCCTTCGCCTGGCGGCAGATGCGCATGGACGCTCCCGAGCACGTCTATGTTTCGGTTCTGCTGCAGCGCGCGGTGCCGGTGGATAAGTCGGGGGTGATGGTGACCCTCGACCTGGAGGGCGGCAGCCCCGCTGGCTACACCGTGGCGGCGAACGAGGGCGTGGGCGGGGCCGTTGCCGGGCAGGCGGCGGAGGAACTCCTCATTGACGCAGCAACAGGCGAGGTGCGACTGCTGGCCGAGGCCAGCGCCCCCACCCGGCGCATTCTGAGCGCCGGTGGCGGCCTTGAGCGGCGGCCGGTTACGGGCCGGCCGGTGCTGGCACCGGCCGAAATCGAACAGTTGCGGCGACTGGGCCGGGAACTGCCGGAGCGCTTTCCCCAGCGCGACGAGACGGGGCAGGGCGTCCCGGCGGACGTGGAATTCGGCTTTGTGGCGGGGCGCCTCGCCCTGTTCCAGATTCGCCCCTATCTGCAGAGCCGGCAGGCGCGCCGCGACCATTTTCTGCTTGAACTGGATGCGCCGCTGCGCGCCCAGACGGGGCGCAGCGTCACGCTGCGGGAGGAACCATGATCATGATGCGCGGCCTGCTGCTATTCCCGCTGCTCTGCCTGCTGCTGCCCGGCCTGGCCATCGCCTATCCGCTGGATGGCCTGAACTACACCGGCATTGCCCGCCTCGAAGGCTACCGTCTGGCGCAAGAGAACAAGGCCAGTGGCCGGGTCCAGCCGCCGGGTGGGCAGCTGGCGCTGCATCAGGTCGAGCTGCGGCGCGCCGGCAGCAAGCTTGCGCTACCGCCGCCCGACGCGGAATTCAGCCGCCAGGTGGCGGAGCTGCTGGGCGCGGAAGCCGATCGCTATGCCGTGGCCGTGCTGGACCTCAGCGATCCGGCGCGGCCGGTCTACGCGGAGCACCGCGCCGCGGCCCGCTTCAATCCGGGCAGCGTCGGCAAGCTGGTGGTGGCCACGGCCCTGTTCCAGCAGCTCGCCGATCTTTATCCCGACGACATTGCCGCCCGCGAACGGATCCTGCGCGAAACGCGGGTGGTGGCCGACAGTTTCATCGTTTCCGACAGCCACGCCGTCCCCTTCTGGGACGGCAGCCGCCTGACTCACCGCCCCCTGCGCCAGGGGGATGCGGCGAGCTTGTGGGCTTACCTCGACTGGATGCTGTCGGCGAGTTCCAACGCCGCCGCCTCGATGGTGCTGCGCGAAACCCTGCTGCTGGCCGGTGCGGGCCGCGCTTACCCGCTGGACCAGGCGCAAATCGACGCCTTTTTCCGGACCCACTCGAAGATGGCGCTCGCGGCACTGCTGGGGCAGGCGCTGCAGGGTGGGATCGAACGCAACGGCCTGGACCCGCAGGCCCTGCGGCAGGGCGGTTTTTTTACTCACACCGGCAAGGCCCGCGTGCCGGGCGGCGGCAGTTGGGCCACGCCCCGCGAACTGATGCGCTGGCTGCTGGCGCTGGAGGAAGGGCGGATTGTCGATGCCTGGTCCAGCCGGGAGATCAAGCGCCTGTTGTACATGACCCAGCGGCGCATTCGCTACGCCTCATCGCCTGCCCTCAATGACGCCGCCGTGTACTTCAAGTCCGGTTCCCTGTTCCGCTGCCAGCCGGAGCCGGACTTCGCCTGCCGCAAATATCAGGGCAACGTGGAGAACCTGCTGAACTCGGCGGCCATCGTCGAGCACCCGGCGGGCAAGCACCGGCTGCATTACCTGGTGGTGATCAACTCGAACGTGTTGCGGGTGAACTCGGCGGTCGCCCACCAGACCCTGGGCACCCGCCTGCAGCGGCTAATGGAGCAGCGCCACCTGGCTCTGCGGGAGCAGCGCCACCTGACTGCGCGGGGCGGTGTCGAACACGGCCTTGTCCATGCCGACGATCAGGCGGCGCAGCCACTCGCCGCCCTGGGGATCCTCCGCCAGGGCCACGGCGATGTAGCGGCGGCCGTCGCGTTCGACGATGGCGCTGTCGGCATGCCAGTTCTGCCAGCTGCCGGACTTGCGGAAGATCTTCGAACCCGGGCGCTCGGCCTCCAGGCCCTTGACGAATTTGTGGTGGATGCCGGGATTGCCGAGGATGGCCTTCATCTCGCCGGTCAGCTGGGGCGAAGTGAGCCGCCCGGTCTCCAGCAGGTAGTAGAACCGCGCCACCTGCAGGGCCGTCGCCCCGTGCGAGAGCTTGTGCAGGGGGTCGCGCAGGGTGTCGCCGCCCTTGCCGTAGGGCCGGCCCACCCAGAGGCCGCCGTTGCGCTCGGGGTCGTACAGGCGGTAGCGGGGCGACTGCAGCAGTCCGGCCAGGTAGCGCATGCCGACCCGCTCCAGCATCTCGCTGGCGGCGGTATTGGAGGAAACGCGGATCATCCGGGTCAGGGTGTCGCGGGTGGCCGCGTCGAGCTGCATCTCGCCGGCCTCGATGCGGGCGAAGGCTCCGAGCAGGATGGCGATCTTGGGCAGGCTCGCGGCATAGGCCATGTGATCGGGATTGAGGGCGGCGAAGCGGGGGCGGTCGGGCGCGGTGATGTCGACCAGGGCCACCGACAGGCGGCGCTCGCGTACCGCCCCGGCCAGGCCGAGCGATTCCAGCTTGAACTCAAGCTGGGATTGCAGACGATCATCGAAGGAACGTTCGAGCGCCGGGTAGGGGTGGGGCTGGCCGGCGTGAATGGATGCGGAAATCAGGATCAGGGCAAGGCAGAGGATCAGTCTTTTAAGGAACAAACTTTCTGGCCTCCTGGGTTTAGGTTGCGGGTCCCTGACGTGAGCCCGGGGAAATTCATGGGGGATGGAGGCGCGAATCCTCCCGGTTCACACAGGGCAAGGGCTTGATTATGGCAGACAATCTGCAAAAAGGCTCCCATACACTTGGCCAGGCTCATGGGGCATTCTTGAGGTCGCTGGTGTTCCTGCTGGATTTCTTCCTCATCATCACCGCCCTCTACCAACTGAAACCGGCCAGCCGTTCGTTGCTTATCGAGGCTCACGGCGCCGAGTCGCTCCCGTATGTTTGGATCGGCTCCGCGGTCGCCTTGCTGGTTGCCATCGCGGTGTACCGGAAGATCCTTGAGCGGTTTGGCCGGGTGCGCGTCGTCCTGCTGAGCTGCCTGTTTTTTGTCGGCGCCCTGGTCGCCTTCAGGATACTGTCCGCCACGCATGCATCCTGGGTGGCGGTGCCCTTCTACATCTTCGTGGACATTTTCGGCGTTGTGCTGGTCGAGCAGTTCTGGAGCCTCGCCAACAGCAGCTACCGGACGGAAGATGGCCGGCGCTGGTACGGCCTGGTCGGCACCGGCGGGCTGGTCGGCGGCGTCTTCGGCAGTCTCGTGGCGACGCTGCTGCTCAGCCATACCCCCTTGCAGACTCCCGACCTCATGCTGGTGGCCGCCGCTTTCGTCGGCCTCATCTTCGTCCTCACCTGGACCATGGACCGCTGGGGATGGCTGTGCCGCACGGGGGAAGACGCCTCACCGGCAATCCTGGTGGCGCAGGCGGGCGGCTGGCGCCTGATCGCCGGCAACCGCTATCTGGTGTTGATCGCTTTCGCCCTGCTCCTGGCCCAGGCCATCGCCCCCCTGGTGGAATACCAGTTCATGCGCATCATCGAGCTGGCCTATCCGGAGCGGGAGGCGCGCACCGTCGCGCTCTCGCTCTTCTTCAGCGTCATGGGCGGCGTCTCGATCGCCGTGAACCTGGTGCTCACCCCCCTGATCCTCGGCACCCTGGGGGTGCTCGCCGGACTGCTGGTGCAGCCCGTGGCGCTGGCCCTGGCCACCGGCGGCTTCATGCTCCAGCCTGCCTACATCACGGCAGCCATCATGAAGATCAGCGACCGCGGTCTGTCCTATTCCATCAACCGCGCCGCCAAGGAACTGCTCTACATCCCGGTCGAGCCCCAGCTAATGTACCAGGCCAAGGCCTGGATCGACATGTTCGGCTATCGCCTGTTCAAGGCGCTGGGCTCACTGATCATCATTGCCCTCAGCCACTGGACACTGGTCGGCGAGGGAGTGGCCGACCTCGGTTGGGTGACCCTGCTGGGTTGCGTCATCTGGGCCTGGGTGCTGGTGACCCTGCACCGGCAATATCTGGTTCTTGTGCAGCCAAAAGGCACCACGAGAGAGTAAAGCGCCGTCCCGCCAGCGCCGACTTTCAGGCGGGTTTGGTAATGCCTGTTTGCGGCCGTCAAGAGCCGATCACTGGGAAATCCAGTCAAGCGACTGTTCCTTCGAGAATCATTCTCCAAACCGCGAGGACTGGCAGGCACCCTACGTTGCGGCAAATACCACTCGATTCCGCCCGGTTTGCTTGGCTTCATACAGGGCCATATCGGCGCGATTGAGCAAAACCTCCTTGGTCTCTCCCTGCCTCATCATTGCTCCGCCCAAACTGATGGTGATATTGATGTTCATGCCCTTGATATGCATTGGCGTATTGCCAATTTCATTGCGGATACGCTCTGCAATGACTCTCCCCAGACTGATATCGGCATTATCTAGAACGACCGTAAACTCCTCTCCGCCAAAGCGTCCCACAATATCGAAATCGCGCACCGCTGCCTGGATTCGCCCTGCCGTATATTTCAACACCATATCGCCAACCATGTGGCCATAGGTGTCGTTAACTTTCTTGAAAAGATCCAAATCGGCCATCAAAACACATAGGGGCTGTCTCCGCTCCTCGGCTTTCCTGACCCGTTGCTCCAATTTCTCCATCAAACTGCTGAAGCTAGTCAGACCAGTAAGCTGGTCTGTCGAGGCCTTATGGTGCAAGCGCGACACTTCCTCATGAGATTCGGCCAGGGCTTTTTGTAGAGTATCGATCCTGGCTTCGCGGTGACCTTCGATCGCCAGATAGGCATCCAGCGCACCGAGCTTCAACACATATACAGCCAGCAATTGGAAGTCTTGTGCGGATTTTTCACTTGCCGCAAGGAGTTCGATTACAGACTGAAGAATTAGGCTATGCTGCAAGTGCAACAGGTCAAGGGAGATGTCGGCGTCGGCACAGGCGGCGGAAAACGCCTTGCGCCCGGCAAAATATGCGGAAGTGTTGAAACTCAAGCCAAAGCTTTGCAGGTAGTCTATCCACCCCTGCCGCAATGCCGCGCCAACGTCATCCTGCCCTATGGACATAAAGTCAGGATGGTGTGTCAGTTTGGAAAGACAGGCATCAACCAGCGCCGCCACGTATCCACCCGCCAAACCGGAGCGAAGCTTGCGTGTCAGGTACTCATCCGCATTCAAGTCAAGCGCCGCAATGACCTGTCGCGCACGTGTTGCGTCAAAATCAAGCGCAACTGAGTTTCGCAGGGAGGAATGATCTTCCAAGCCGGGCACCCCCTCATTCTTGGTTCATGAATTCGTTCCGATTGCCCATAAACAAAACTCCCCGGGAATTGTATCCACTCAAGATACATTTTGATTCCAATTGTAAGTCTAATCAGCCGCCTTACATCTGGGTAGCATGCACCATTATGAAACACAAAACTACCGCCAACTACAGCGCAAAAGAAATCTCCCTGGCAAACGGCGACGATCTGGTTATCTCCATGGATGATTATGTCCGTTTGCGCGAGATTGTCGGGGATCATGATCTGGCCGACGAGTTGGATCGGGCGATTGTCGTTCCTTCGGATCGTATCCCAAGAGATGTTGTCACCATGAATTCCCGCCTGATTTACGCTGACGAAAGTGCGGGCACAAGGCGCGAGGTCGAGTTGGTATTTCCCAACGAGGCCGACCCCTTGACGGGCAGGGTTTCCGTGCTGGCCCCGGTTGGGTGCGCACTGCTGGGACTGCGTGTCGGGCAGTCGATTGACTGGAACTTGCCGAATGGTCATGTGCATCGCCTGCGGGTCGAGCGGATTCTGCGCCAACCTGATTTAATCAAATCGGGTCCGGCGATTAGCCGGGCTCTATCATAAGGCAATGACAACTACTTGGACCAATGCACTGGCAAGTCAAGCCAATGGCTTACTTAAGCGGCAACCTGGCGAGGTTTTTCGTGCCATGAGTCGGGAGTTTGAGTTCACCTTGATCGGTTGCGCACTTGCCGCCACGGGCGGATGCCGTATCGATGCCGCCCGCTTGCTGGGCATTGGCCGTAACACCATCACGCGCAAAATTCATGCACTTGGGCTGGACGGTTTGGCTACCCCGTCCAGTCGCATGCTGAAACAGTAAGCCTGCTTGCAAGGGAGCCGATAAGCCCTTACAAGGGTGAGTCAAATGGCGAATTTGAAAAGATCCGTTTGCCTTGATCAAACAAGGCGCCGTCGAGAAGATGGCCATCGGCAGGCCGACGCCAAACTTGACGTGGTCGGTGGCTGCATACGGGTCGCCCCTACCACAGGGCATTGTCAACAGAATCGAACTGAATCAAGAAGGCTGCATACGCATGTGGGCTGATCTCGATGCTGCCCATGGCTTTATCCGAAAATGCGGATTTCAGGGGCCGATCCTGATTGACGGGTAAAAGTGCAAGGGCATAGCGTCAGGGGATGTTCAGATAAGACAGTCGCCCCACCATAGCCCGCTCAGCAAAGGTTCGGGCCGCGACGACGCACACACCTTGCCGCTATCGGGCCACGCATCCATCTGGACATTGAGGCCGGCAAAGATTCCGTAGCCTTTGCCGGCGGTAATTTGTCCCGCTGCCATCAGGCTTTCGCCAACACGGATCACACCTCCGGCCGCGATGCTTTGACCGGCCTTGACCCCGAAGTTAGCCTCGAGATGCGTGGCGCATGTGATCGACCCGCCGACAAGAATGCCCTGATCGACCTCAATGGCGTCCTCTGTCGCGATGTCGCCCGCGACCTGGAGGCTCTTCCCGCATTCGACCTTGCCCCTGACGACTAGATCCTGACCGATGCGGGCAGAGTTTGCGATGGTTAGCTTTCCGTTCGATCGCAAATCCCAGCCAACGCGCATATCACCGCTGCAGACAATATCGTCTTTGGCGTCGATTCCATAGCCCGTCCTGATATTGCCCCCGGCATGAATGGTGCCTTGGCAGCGGAGCTGTCCGCCCACGCGAATGTCATCCCCGGCCGCCAGCGATCCCTCCACCCGCACGCTACCTTCGGCATGCAAAGTGCGCCCCACCCTAAGGAGCGAGCCAATTTCGACATTGCCACGGATTTCGAGCGATCCGGCGAAGACCACTGCCTCCGCGGTCAGATCCTCAAGCACTAGGCGAGTGTGGGTAGGACCGAACTGTGATAACAGCCAGCAAGCGTCATCCACACGTCCCGCCAAGACCAGTGCGTCAAGCAATTCCTGATAATTCCCGCCGATTTCGTGATGGCGCAGGAACCACCGGTAGCCTTCAGTGCATGGGTTCTTCGCTCTGACAAATTCTCGAGTCAGGTCCATCTCGGCATGCGTGCTTCCCTGGTTGACCAGGAAAGCAGAACGTTATCTGCTGCCGGTGGGTGCCTTGGCAGGCATGGCCCGAACAATATCTTCACTGAATTGACCAGCAAGAAACATAAGCTTCAGGTAATACATTGACCACCGATCCTTCCTCTTCGCAGCACGATCAGAGAGTGCGGCAACAAGATATCCAAAATCCGGAGAGTTCGCAATGCGCCGTAATGATGCTGATTCATCTGCGATCTCGTGTTGCATGGCGTCAAGTTGAAAACTGACCAAACGTGCGGTGGATGAGGCAATACATTGGTTGATTGAATATCCGGACAGCATAGCCGCCAATTGCATCACAGTCGTTTGTGTCGTCAGTGTTGGCCTTTCATTCACCTTGATAGCAAGCCATTGTTTCGGTCGAGTAGGACCAGAGTGGTTGATAATGACTGAGCCAGAGCACCGCCTGTGTTGACTCGTTTGATAATTGACGCAAGGTTCGCGAGATGCCGATCAGTTCGATGAGTGGCGCCTCGCCACGAATGACACTGGTCGGCACGCGCTTTTCGATATCACTGATGTTGGCACCACGAAAGGACAGGCCTTTTCGTATCGGTTCTACGTAGGAAGGCTCGGTTGCGATCCGAAACCCCATGATTGGTGTCGCGGCCGACCTGAAACTGGCCGTAGCTGGCCGAAGTGAAATTGGCTTTTCTTCTGGTGGTTGAGTAAAAGAGTTGGCTATTCTTTGCTGTTTGGTTTTTCTTCGGTTTTCTTCGTAACTCGT
>Ga0208244_100163_pt1 | contig 84204 bp, 60 predicted proteins | sample SubbioCR12Aug_5A_FD_184828 | JGI IMG/M metagenome (GOLD analysis project Ga0208244, IMG submission 184828) | Serpentinite rock and fluid subsurface biosphere microbial communities from McLaughlin Reserve, California, USA - CR12Aug_5A (SPAdes) | ecosystem: Environmental > Terrestrial > Deep... | reverse complement strand
ACTGTCTCGCGACGTTCTGAACCCAGCTCGCGTGCCACTTTAATCGGCGAACAGCCGAACCCTTGGGACCTTCTCCAGCCCCAGGATGTGACGAGCCGACATCGAGGTGCCAAACCACTCCGTCGATATGAGCTCTTGGGAGTGATCAGCCTGTTATCCCCGGCGTACCTTTTATCCTTTGAGCGATGGCCCTTCCATGCGGAACCACCGGATCACTATGCTCTACTTTCGTACCTGATCGACTTGTTGGTCTCACAGTCAAGCACCCTTATGCCATTGCACTCTGCGTACCGTTACCAACGGTACTGAGGGTACCTTTAGAAGCCTCCGTTACTCTTTTGGAGGCGACCACCCCAGTCAAACTACCCACCAAACAATGTCTCCGCCTAAGGCGGATTAGACATCAAATAAACAAAGGGTGGTATTTCAAGGACGACTCCACAAATACTAGCGTACCTGCTTCGCTGTCTCCCACCTATCCTACACATCGTTTATCCAATACCAATGTTAAGTTATAGTGAAGGTGCACGGGGTCTTTCCGTCCCGTTGCGGGTAAACGGCATCTTCACCGTTACTACAATTTCACCGAGCTCATGGCTGAGACAGTGCCCAGATCGTTACACCATTCGTGCAGGTCGGAACTTACCCGACAAGGAATTTCGCTACCTTAGGACCGTTATAGTTACGGCCGCCGTTTACTGGGGCTTCAATTCAATGCTTCGCCTTGCGACTAACATCTCCTTTTAACCTTCCAGCACCGGGCAGGTGTCAGGCCTTATACTTCATCTTGCGATTTTGCAAAGCCATGTGTTTTTGATAAACAGTCGCCTGGGCCATTTCTCTGCGCCCCACCATCACTGGCGGGGACCCTTTCTCCCGAAGTTACAGGGTTAATTTGCCTAGTTCCTTAGCCATGATTCACTCGAGCACCTGTGGATACTCTCCTCGACTACCTGTGTCGGTTTACGGTACGGGTGGCCGGTATCTGATGCTTAGAAGATTTTCTTGGAAGTCTGATTACACACACTATCCGATTGTCCGAAAACGCTCGGTACTATCAGGGTTCGGCACAACTTGCGGATTTGCCTGCATGTCGTATACCTACGCCCCTTTAACCCACTATTCCGTCAGTGGGCGGTGCTGTCACTACTCCGTCTCTCCATCGCAATACCGGTCAGTACTGGAATATTAACCAGTTGTCCATCGACTTCCCTGCCACTACAGCAGGTGCGCCTTAGGCCCCGACTAACCCTGATCCGATTAACGTTGATCAGGAATCCTTAGTCTTCCGGTGTGCGGGTTTCTCGCCCGCATTATCGTTACTTATGCCTACATTTGCTTTTCCAGACGCTCCAGCATGTCTTACAACACACCTTCTACGCCGACTGGAATGCTCCCCTACCACTCTATTCGCCCTGCGGCGAACAAAATTCATAGCTTCGGTAATATGCTTAATGCCCGTTTATTATCCATGCCCGACCGCTCGACTAGTGAGCTGTTACGCACTCTTTAAATGAATGGCTGCTTCCAAGCCAACATCCTAGCTGTCAATGCAGTCAGACCTCGTTAGTTCAACTTAGCATATATTTGGGGACCTTAGCTGATGATCTGGGTTCTTTCCCTCTCGGGCGTGGACCTTAGCACCCACGCCCTCACTCCCATAAAACATGTCATAGCATTCGGAGTTTGTCAGGGTTTGGTAGGCGGTGAAGCCCCCTAGCCCAATCAGTAGCTCTACCTCTATGACACTATACTATGAGGCTGCCCCTAAAGGCATTTCGGGGAGTACGAGCTATCTCTCAGTTTGATTAGCCTTTCACCCCTACCCACAGCTCATCCCAAGTCTTTTCAACGACAACGGGTTCGGTCCTCCATGTGGTGTTACCCAAACTTCAACCTGGCCATGGGTAGATCACAAAGTTTCGCGTCTACCCCCTCTGACTATGTTCGCCCTATTCAGACTCGCTTTCGCTTCGGCTGCTCCGCTCAAGCGGATTAACCTTGCCAGAGAGGAGTAACTCGTAGGCTCATTATGCAAAAGGCACGCCGTCACCCCACTCACGCAGGACTCCGACCGCTTGTAAGCGTATGGTTTCAGGATCTATTTCACTCCGCTGTTCGCGGTTCTTTTCACCTTTCCCTCACGGTACTGGTTCACTATCGGTCTCTCAGGAGTATTTAGCCTTAGCGGATGGTGCCGCTAGATTCAGACAGGATTTCTCCGGTCCCGCCTTACTCAGGATACTGCTATGGTAAATAAATCGTTTCACCTACGGGACTATCACCCTCTATGGTCCAACTTTCCAGTTGTGTTCTGTTACAATTCATTCGTCCAACATCGCAGTCCTACAACCCCTATAATGCCGTAACAGTATAGGTTTGGGCTAATTCCCGTTCGCTCGCCACTACTTGGGAAATCACTTTTGTTTTCTTCTCCTCCGCTTACTTAGATGTTTCAGTTCAGCGGGTTCGCCTCCACCTTACGGTGGATCCCTTGCCTTCAGCAAGGGGGGTTGCCCCATTGGGATATCTCCGGATCAAAGCTTATTTGCAGCTACCCGAAGCTTTTCGCAGCTTATCACGTCCTTCTTCGCCTCTGAGAGCCTAGGCATCCTCCATACGCCCTTATTTACTTCCTTACATAAATAACGACTATCTTTTAGTTATTGCTCTATTGCTCAATTATTATTAATTTAGATCAGTATACTTTTCCTCATTACAAGAAAAAATATCGCTATCTCTCGTTTGTGTCTCCTTTCAATATGTCAAAGAACCTTATTTGATGTCCGATCTTCGATTTTTGATCTTCGATTTCATCATGAGAGATAACTCCCAATGGTAAATCTTAAATCCCAAACCCCTAATCTTTCTATCAACTCGTGGAGAATAAGGGAGTCGAACCCTTGACCTCTAGAATGCAAATCTAGCGCTCTAGCCAACTGAGCTAATTCCCCCCAAACTTGTTGTCGTACAACTTTTATTGTACTTTCGCTGGTAGTCCCAGGCAGACTCGAACTGCCGACCCCTACATTATCAGTGTAGTGCTCTAACCAACTGAGCTACGGGACTGCATTCTTGTGTTTCCAGCCCTGTGTCTTCCAGCAGATACCTTAATCCCGTGTTAAATGGGAAATAATGTAATCATCCTGCCTTCTCAAGTTTGGCAACTCTGCGAGCTGATTGATATGATCCTGATTTCAAAATCTTTCAATCAAACCTCCTTGCATTGCCCCCTCTCTCAGAGCGAGTCTGTTTGCGTTTGGGTTTATAGGTCATCTCCTAACTTAAAGCCTGAATAAAGCCCGGAAAAAGTATATACTTTTCCCTTCTCTTTCTTTTTTCTTCTTAGATCTTTCACTTAATTTTATGCCTTAACAAATCTCTCCAGAAAGGAGGTATTCCAGCCACACCTTCCGGTACGGCTACCTTGTTACGACTTAGCCCCAGTCACCAAGTTTACCCTAGGCAGCTCCTGTTACGGTCACCGACTTCAGGTACCCCCGGCTCCCATGGCTTGACGGGCGGTGTGTACAAGGCCCGGGAACGTATTCACCGCGCCATGGCTGATGCGCGATTACTAGCGATTCCAGCTTCACGAAGTCGGGTTGCAGACTTCGATCCGAACTGAGACCAGCTTTTGAGATTAGCATCCAGTCACCTGGTAGCTGCCCTTTGTACTGGCCATTGTAGCACGTGTGTAGCCCTGGACGTAAGGGCCGTGCTGATTTGACGTCATCCCCACCTTCCTCTCTACTTGCGTAGGCAGTTTCCTTAGAGTCCCCAGCTTAACCTGATGGCAACTAAGAATAGGGGTTGCGCTCGTTATGGGACTTAACCCGACACCTCACGGCACGAGCTGACGACAACCATGCAGCACCTTGTAAATTGTCCGAAGAAGAATCCCTTTCAGAATCTGTCAACTTACATTTGAGCCCAGGTAAGGTTCCTCGCGTATCATCGAATTAAACCACATGCTCCACCGCTTGTGCGGGCCCCCGTCAATTCCTTTGAGTTTCAACCTTGCGATCGTACTCCCCAGGTGGATTACTTATCACTTTCGCTTAGCCGCTGACGGTGTATCGCCAACAACGAGTAATCATCGTTTACAGCGTGGACTACCAGGGTATCTAATCCTGTTTGATCCCCACGCTTTCGTGCATGAGCGTCAATGTTAACTTAGTGAGCTGCCTTCGCTATCGGTGTTCTGTAGCATATCTATGCATTTCACCGCTACATGCTACATTCCGCCCACTTCAACTAAATTCAAGACAATCAGTATCAAAGGCAGTTCCACGGTTGAGCCGTAGTATTTCACCCCTGACTTAAGTGCCCGCCTGCGCACCCTTTAAACCCAATGAATCCGGATAACGCTCGCATCCTCCGTATTACCGCGGCTGCTGGCACGGAGTTAGCCGATGCTTATTCTTCAGGTACCTTCAGCTGAATACTAGTATCCAGGTTTATTCCCTGACAAAAGCAGTTTACAACCCATAAGGCCGTCTTCCTGCACGCGGCATGGCTGGGTCAGACTTGCGTCCATTGCCCAATATTCCTTACTGCTGCCTCCCGTAGGAGTCTGGTCCGTGTCTCAGTACCAGTGTGGGGGATAATCCTCTCAGAACCCCTAGCCATCGTAGCCTTGGTGAGCCGTTACCTCACCAACTAGCTAATGGCACGCATGCCCATCTTTAACCGCCGGAACTCTAATCAAATTACGATGCCGTAAAATGATGCTACGGGGTATTAATACCGATTTCTCGGTGCTATCCCCCTGTTAAAGGTAGGTTGCATACGCGTTACGCACCCGTGCGCCACTCTCATCAGATATTGCTATCCAAATCCCGTTCGACTTGCATGTATTAAGCCTGCCGCTAGCGTTCATCCTGAGCCAGGATCAAACTCTCCGTTGTATACTAAAATAGTTTGTCTGTCTCTTTTAAGATTCGCTAATAAAAAACTCAAATAAATCTAAAATTATAAAGTGAAAAGGTATCGTTTATACCTCTCCAGGCTTTGGCTTCAAGCTTTCAAAGAACTTTTATTCTCTATTTCTGTTTCCCCAACCTCAATCCCTATTCCTTAGCTTTCTCCGCGATTGGGAGTGCAAAAGTAATACCTTTTTCTTTCCATCCAAATGTTTTTGTGAAAAAAAATGAAATTTATTCTATATGACACAATTCCAACGTCATAAAATGAAATAAATTTTTGTCCATGTGATTTGAGATAATTCAAGAAATTAAGACCAGGGATTGATTTTGGTAAAAAATGATTGTTTCATGGGATAAAAGTCAAAAAGCAATTGATTCAAGAGACAACTATTATTGACAAGTCTGACTTTTCAATGAGAACCTTCTTAAAGTTTTCAATCACAGGCTTACTTCTGAGAGTCACTCAAGAACTCTTGTAAACTTTAATTGATTGTCCTTGAGGACGTTTCTATACATCATTGATAAAAGCCACAGTATCTTCAACCTCTTGTGAAAACGGGTTTACCAGGTTTAGAAAGCTCATTATTAAATACATAACCTTCTTCTGCGAATGCAACAATATCATCGGCATTGCTGATTCTGTTCCGGATGATGAACGAACTCATCAGTCCACGGGCTTTTTTAGCAAAAAAGCTAATTATTTTATAGTCTCCATTTTTATAGTCTTTGAACTCCGGACTGACCAAATCAACTTTCAATGCTTTAAAGTCAACACTTTTTGAGTACTCATTGGAAGCCAGATTAATAATCAGATTGCTCTTCAATGATTTGAGTTCCATCTGAATTGATTTTGAAATATGCTGTTTCCAAAAATCATAAAGGTTGGTTGTTTTTTTCACGCTAAGAGAGGTTCCCATCTCAAGGCGATAAGGTTTAATTAAATCCATTGGCTGCAAAACACCATAAAGACCAGAAAGTATGCGCAAGTGCTTTTGCGCAAAAATCAGGTCTTCATCTGTCATTGATTGAGCATCGAGTCCAATATAAACATCGCCTTTAAATGCAAGCAAAGCTTGTCGGGCAGGTGTTTCATGACTATTCCAGCTTTGGAAACGGTCATAATTGAGACTAGCAAGACTATCACTGACTGACATAATTTCAGACAATTTTCCTGGGTTGTATTTTTTGAGTACTGCCACAATCTGATCAGCCTTATCCTCAAAAATTGGTTTACTGGAAAGGGAAGTATGAACTTCACTTTGAAAATCCAGCGTTTTTGCCGGAGAAATTAAAATTAGCATAGACTTATTTATTTTTGCTTGAAATTTCCAGAATAAGTATTTGGGCTCTATTTATTTCGATAAGATATAAATTCAAAGTCATATTATATGGTGTGTTTGAACCTGTATGATTTATTGCTGATTTTTTCAAGAAACTGCTGATCAACCATTTTAAAAATGGTCTCTTTTTCACTCATTTTCATTTCGATAATACCTAGTAAAATAAAATCAACAAGTAAATGATCAGCCTTTTTTTTATTAATGCCTGCTAATTCCATAAACAACAGCTCACTAATGCTTTTATTTTCAGACAGATATTCAAGAAGTAGCATTTCTATTTTTGTAAAACTCACTCTAACGGGAACTTTGCTCTCCTGACGCTTCCACACCTGCAGAAGTATCGAATTAGCAAGTAAGTTTTTATCTTTTACCCGCACAAATATTTTATAATCATCGCCTTTCAGGGGTGCTTTGTGTTTCCCTTTTCTGCTCTTAGGCACAATTACTTCAAGTATTAGCTTACCCTCTGCTTCCCATTCCTTAGTCTGAAATGAAACTTCCGGTCTGCAATAAAGCTGAGCTGCGGCCTCAACCATATAGTACTCTTCTTCTGACCGGACACCTGCAATGGCGCCGTTATCTTTCACCCCAACCAATAGCCTTCCACCATCGGTATTTGCGAAAGCTACCAATGAACGTGCAATTTTTCTACTGTCAGAAATCTCGAACTTAAAGTCAAGTTGCTGATGTTCGCCCTGAGCAATAAGTTTATGAATATAGTCTGTCATCACACTGTTCGATTTGTGGTATTAAACGAATATTTATGTACTTTGTTTGTTCGTTAGCAAAAATATAAATTCAAAGATAAAAAAGGTCTAAATTAGTGTAAATAAAAAGAGCTGAAAACAGGTTCAGCTCTTCATAAATCAATTTAGCAAAATGCGTCAGACGAAAGTCAGATTTTCTTTTGAAGTGTTCTTTTCGCAGTAATGGCAAGCCAGCTTAAGGTTACCATTCTCATCATAAATAACTGTAAACATGGTTGGAACCTCTTGCTTATTTGTTATGCAATTTGGGTTAAAGCATTTAACAATTTTCTCTATTTTTTCTGGAATGGAAACATTTGTTTTGCGTACAACTTCGAAATCCTTGATTTCAATAAGTGTTGCAGAAGGAGCAACCAGAGCTATTTTATTAATTTCCTCATTCGCGAAATAGGTATCACTGATTTTTATAATCCCTTTTAAACCATACTTCTTGCTATCGAGATTTGTGCCGAAATAAACCTGTTTTTTAGTTTTATCCAAACCTAAGATTCGAATTACCTGAAAAACGCTTTCTGTTGGAATATGGTCAATAACTGTTCCGTTGTTAATGGCAGAAACAATCAACTCTTTTCTTTTATTATTCATCTTATTAGAATTTTATGACTGTTAAACTTATTTTAAGGCTAAAATTGAAGCTAAGATTGCTTGTCTGACATACACTCCGTTAAGTGCTTGTTCAAAATAATAGGCTTTTGGGTTTGTATCGACATCGATGCTGATTTCGTTAACCCTTGGAAGCGGGTGAAGTATGCGCAGATTATCCTTTGAACCAGAAAGCATCGAATTGTTCAGGTTATAAACATTTTTAACCTTCTCATACTCCAATGGATCGGGAAAACGCTCCCGTTGAATTCGTGTCATATAAATAATGTCGGAGGCATTAATGACCTCATTAAGGCTTGTATACTGCTCATACTGAAGCTTTGCCTCCTTAATATGGCGTTTGACGGCACTTGGCAGTTTGAGTTCGACAGGTGAAACAAGATGGAACCTGGCATTGAAATGACATAAGGCAATTGCAAGACTATGCACAGTTCTTCCGTATTTAAGATCACCAACAAAAGTTATATCCAGATTATCAAGGGTTCCCTGCGTTTTTCTGATCGAATAAAGATCCAGAAGGCATTGGGTTGGATGCTGATTAGCACCATCGCCTGCATTGATGATTGGCACAGGTGAAACTTCACTTGCATAGCGTGCTGAGCCTTCAACAGGATGGCGCATTACAATCAAATCGGAATAGTTGCTAACCGTAAGTATCGTATCCTTAAGCGATTCACCTTTGCTTACACTTGAAGTATCGGCGCTTGCAAAACCAATAATGCTGCCACTAAGTTGCTGAACGGCACTCTCAAAGCTGAGTCTGGTCCGGGTTGATGGCTCAAAAAATAACGAGGCGATTACTTTCCCTTTGAGTGTTTCCTGACGTGGGTTTTTTTCAAATTCTTCGGCCAGATCTAGAATTTTGATAATCTCCTCTTTAGAATAATCATTGATTGAAACTAAACTTCTGTTTTTCATGTATTTTAATTATGATTGTTAGTAAAATATTCATTTTTAAGGATAAAAAAAGAATTACATGATGGAAATAACCTGGCAAAAAAAAGACGGCTAATGCCGTCGATTATAATAAAAATATTGATTATACAAGCCGCTGCGGGCTGTGAAATGCTTTGATTATTTTTTGATTCCGTTAACATGCTATCCATGTGTTTTCGGAATGCAAATTTAGGCTAGATTTTATTCTTTTAACAATTATTTTATTCACAATTTACAATTGTTATGAACAATGGTGAAATCGAGATTTGTATATTTTGATCTTAATATCTGATATACAATCAGTTAAAAATTGCATTTAGAAAAAATATATCCTGCAAATTACAGATTATGTTTTGATTCGAAAAAACAACCCTAGAACTCTACCATAATTCCAATCGTTGGCAATACTGTTCCAGATGTGTTTGAAATGCCACGCAAAACATATTTTGAGCCATTGTCAACAGTAATGAAATTGCCTGATGCGTCTTTTTCCGGAATGTAATTATCCTGTCCGACAGATTCATAGTTGTAAAGGTTTTGAATATCAAGATAAAACATCAGACTCCATTTCTCAAAATAATACTTCTTATCGACCCTTACATCAAGTTGATTATAAGGCTCAAGTCGCAATTGATTAAGTCTGTTATAATCCAGATAAGGTGTACCTTTAACATCCCATGCTTCGACAATTGCGGATTTTTCAAGATCATATGGGGTGTAAGGCAATCCTCCGTCAAATCTCCATTTTGCCCCAATAATCCAATTTCGTTTTAGATTTTTTGTAACTGTAAGCACACCAATATGCCTGAAATCCCAGCTGGAGGGAACAAGTTGATTCTTTTTATCTTCAAACTCACTCCGCACAAATGTGTACGAGAGTATCATGTTAAAACCTGATTTGAGTTTTGTCCTGTTTACAACTTCAAATCCATAAGCACGTCCCGTTCCTGTCGAAACGACTTCTTCTGCACCAAGCACACCAAAGTCAGCACCTTTATTAGCAAGACTTATGGAATCAGTTAAAGAAAAAGGATACCTGTCATAGTTTTTGTAGAAACCTTCTACAGAAAAGAAGACATCGTTTCTTGGTATATACTGTATTCCGGTTATGTAATGGTCCGCGGAAATGTATTTCAGGTTATTTTCTTTATTGATGAGTAATCCATCGTTATTTCTGAATCCAAGCGTAGTGTATCCAGGTAACTGGTAATACTTCCCAATATTCATTGTTGCAGCCCATTTGTCTGTTAAAACATATGAGGCTGAAAATCTGGGTGAAAGCTGGTCAAGCGGGTTGATCATTGACTTGCTGTAATTATTGAAATCTGTTCTCAAACCTGCCGACAATGTCAGTCTTTCATTTAAGAAATTTTTGCTAAGTTGGGCCGAAGCACTAAATTTCGCAAGATCGAGTGCAGAAAAGTAATCAATATCAACTATTTCATTGCCAACAAAGACTTTTTGAAAAGTGCTGTTGTTATATTTAGCGTATTCACTTCCCAAAGAATACACAAATTTGTAACTACCATAACGAATATTGTTTTCAAACCGAATTTTGTTTTCGATTTCCTGAGATGAATAGTCAAGGATTCGCGGGAGGCTTTCATCGTTATCTGGATACTTGTAGCTAATATTGTTAAGCATATTTCGACTGAGCACCAAAGTTTGAAAACTATTGGTTTTAAAATGTCGGTAAACAGCGCCAATTGCATAGCTCCATTGCTCATTAACAGGCAAATAAGCAAGGATATACTCCTGATCCTCAGTTGGATTTTTTATTCCTGTATTTAGCCTGAACTGATCTAAAGCACCGATGCTGACGATTGTAAGTTCATTTTTTGTATTGAAACGCGTTTTCCATTTCAACTGATAATCGTTGAATGTGGGAAGGAAAGGCAATCCGATTACGTCGAATAAAAACTGAAGATATGATCTGCGCGCAGAGATAATAAAACTAGACTTTTCACCTGCAGGGCCATCAGCAGTAAGACTCAATTCGGAAGCGCCAAGACTACCTCTGAACTTCACTTTCTCTCTGTTTCCTTCTTTTTGCGCAAATTCGAAAACACCACTCAGCGCATTCCCTCTGTTTGCAGGAAACGCACCAGAATAAAAATCAACGGAGCTGATAAAGTCAGCATTTAAAATACCCACAGCTCCTCCTGAAGATCCTTGGGTTGCAAAATGATTGATAGTAGGAATCTGGATTCCATCCAAAAAGAAAGTTGCTTCACTTGGTCCTCCACCCCTGATAATGATATCATTTCGAAATGAGGCACCAGATCCGACACCGGGTAAAGATTGTATGACGCGGGAAATATCTCTGTTGCTACCCGGGCTTGTTTCTATTTCCGAAACGCCTAATTTTTGCAATGAAAGCGGGCTTTCTTCAGTTCTTACAAAAGGGTTGGCTACCACTTCCACTTCCTGCAAAGACACTCCTGCATTCTGCATTCTGATTTCAACAAATTCTGTTTTTGCGTTTGTTATCTGAATCTCGGGAGAACTGGAATTTACATAACCTACATAGGTGGCTTCAAGAATTATAAAGCCAGGTTTGAGGCCAGTAATCAAGAATTTTCCATCAAAATCAGTAGTTGCTCCGGAAGCTGTGCCTTTGACTACAACATTTGCAAATGGCAAAGGCTCATTGTTGGTTGCGTCGATAATTCTTCCCTGAACCTGTGCGTTCTGACTAAAACCAATCGAAAACGATAAAAACACAAAAATCAAACCTAAAAATATTTTATTTAAATGCATGGCTTCTATCTGTTAACGATGAATGAAATTGATTGAAAAATTTGTAAGGCAGTTGTAAAACCAGAGATATCAGTATAAAGTTGTCCATTCTTACCAGAAGGATGGCCGTGACCAATTGGATTTAGATGGTATTCTTCCATCAAATCATTAAGATTGACTTGAACTGCATACACCAACGATGGCTGCGCAGAAGTTTTGTAATCAGAATCACCGGAAAACTTTTCGTTGGTCCAAAATTTATTCCAATCCCATGGCTGATTTACTTCGACCAAAACCCTGAAAACTTTTGGCAACTGCTTTAAGGTAATAGCTTTAACTATAAAATCGCCAGAAGGTGTTGCACCTGTATATGCATCTGGTACGGGCTGGTTTTTTGTAGGTAACAGTGGTTGTTCAGGCTGAAATATTTCACGACGATTCAGCCAATAGGGCAAGGCTGCTGGTCTTTTCGCTTCACCCGGAACTTTAAGCCATTTTCCATCACCAGCATCTCCAAAAGTGAAATATCCACTGGCTATAGATTTTGTCACAAAAAGGGTTTGAATCAGGTCCCCATCTGAAGTTTCCAGCCAAATGGCAAAAGTAGGATGGTTATGCGCCGGCCCTGCATTGAATGAAAAACTTAGTTTTTCACCTTCGGCTGAGAATTGCTTTTCGATTATATTTTCCTGATCCTTAACAATGTCAGTAATTTTACCTGACCCACAGGAATAGGCAGTAAAAACAATTATTACAATGCCTATCAGACTAGAAATTTTAGAAATGAAATTCATACGTTTTGCTTTTGCTTTATAACAATATTCATTTGAAACTGTTCAGATAAAAACAAAAAAACCTCGAAAAATCGAGGTTCTTTTATTAAAATTATTCTATTTATCTATTGGTTAAGCATCACAGGCATCACCAGCATAAGAATATCTTCATTCTCGTTCTCATTGTCAACGGGGAAAAGAATTCCAGCCCTGTTTGGAGCAGACATTTCCAGACGGATTTCTGAGTGATCAAGATTGTTAAGCATCTCCTGAAAAAACCTTGAATTAAAGCCGATCTCAAGATCATCACCTTCAAAACTACAGCTAAGACGTTCCTTAGCTTCGTTTGAGTAATCGAGATCTTCGGCAGATAAAATCAACTCCTGTCCGGCAATTTTAAACCTGACCTGATGGGTAGATTGGTTAGCAAAGATGGCAACACGTTTTAATGAATTGAGCAGGGCAGCCCTGTCGATGGTAAGTTTATTCGGATTTTGCGCAGGAATTACCGCTTCATAGTTAGGATAGCGGCCTTCGATAAGGCGGCAAACCATTTTTACGTTGCTGAATGTGAATACTGAATTTGTTTGATTAAACTCAAGTACAACAATCTCATCCTGTTTTGACGAAAGGATGTTTTTTAGCTGATTGATAGGTTTCTTAGGCAAAATAAATGAAGCATTGTGCTCAGATTTGGCATCAAATCTTCTGTATCTAACAAGCTTGTGGGCATCGGTGGCAACAAAAGTCATATGATCTTCTTTCAGCTCGCACAAAACTCCTGACATGGCCGGTCTGAGTTCATCATTGCCGGTTGCAAAAACAGTTTTCTCAAAAGCATTGACCAGGACTTCAGCCTGAATTTCAACTCTGCTGGTATCAACTAGCACTGGTAATTGCGGAAACTCATCACTGCGATGACCTGCAAGCCTGAATTTACCTTCGCCAGCTTTGATTTCAACTGCAAGATTTTCGCGGTTGATTTCAAAAGTGACAGGGATATCAGGAAATGTCTTCATAGTATCCAAAAGAATACGTGCAGGAATGGCAACTTCGCCCCCACCTTCAACCAGATCAGGAATCAGTGAAACAATCATCGTTGTTTCAAGGTCAGAGGCAGTAATGAATAATTCATTGTCAACGATCTTGAAAAGAAAATCATCAAGAATCGGCAATGTGTTGCTGGAGTTTAGCACACCACTCAAGGCCTGCAGGCTGCGTAAAAGCTTTAAACTGGTTATGATAAATTTCATAAGATGATAGTATTGTTTTGAAAGTGTAAAATTAGAAAAAAATCAGCCGAAAAATCAAAAATTATACTTTGATAATTATTTTGATTCATTAGCAGGTTTTTTCTTTGAAAAACTTAATTTTGATTCGGTTCCTTCGATCAATCTTTTGATATTTTTTCGATGGGTATAGGGTAAAAAAATGGCTACGGCAACAGCGAGGACATAATAGGCCCAGTTTGGCGGCGGAAACAGAAAAAATACAAAAAACGGGAAAGTTACACCCGCAGTAATGCTGGATAAAGAAACATATTTGGTTGCAATAAGCATTACAGCAAATATTACAACCGCAACCCATGCAGCCACAGGGAAAAGTCCGAGCCCAACACCCAAAAGCGTTGCAACGCCTTTGCCTCCTCTGAAACCAGCGAAAACAGGAATTGTATGTCCGATCACAGCAAATGCAGCTGTCAAAATTGCGAGGTAAGGCGACATTGTTTCTCCGCCACCTAACTCAAAAAGTACAGGAGCCATTAAAACAGCTATATAACCTTTAATTACATCAATAAGTAAAACAGGTATACCTGCTTTCAAACCAAGTACGCGAATGGTGTTTGTAGCACCAGCATTTCCCGAACCATGCTCACGAACATCTACCTTGTAAAACCATTTTCCCACCCAAACGGCAGTGGGTATTGAGCCTATCAGGTAAGCAAAAATCAAGGGTAAAATTATTTCTGTCATTTAAATAAAATTAAAATTCAATACTTTGCATTTTTCTTAAAAAATCAACCATCCTGCGTCTAGTGGAAATAATGTACTCATAGCGTCCACCAGTTTTTGGATCTGATTGCACTCTTTTTTCTTGTTTTATTTTCATCAGCTCTGTGTTGAAAAGTTCGGAAGATGAAAGCGCCTGCATCACACCGCTGCGGTAATTGAAAAAATACCATTGCTTTGCATTGAGCATAAAATAGATGGATATTCCATCAGCAGATCTGCTTTTTTCAATTTCAACAAAACCATCAATCATTTTATTTACAGCAGTTTTGTTGACATTTGAAACGCCAATTGGCCCATAAGAAATGAAAGATCTTGAGTCTGGATTCCATTTCAGTCTGATGTCGCTAAATACAATTGTTTTCTGAAGTTGCTCAGGAATTCTACGTGGAGCACCGTAGAGCGCAATTTCATTGGCAATTTTTTCTGCTTCCGTCTGACCAATAAAACGATCAAGTGCAATTGGGTAATTGCCCTGATTAAGTGCAACGCCAGGTAAGTTTGCAGCATTCATGCTATCAGCCATCATGCTCATTAACTTTTCATCAAAGAGAAAGTTCAATCCTGCAAAAACATCTATTTCAACTGAATCAGGGATAATTTTGTATTCAAATGAGCCAATTGTTGAAAGTTCAACGGCGCCGAGACGAAGCTCAAGATCCAATTCGGATTTTCCTGAAATCACACATCTGGCAGTGTTCAATTGTATGAATCTTTTGTTTTTATTACCCAATGCATCACCAACGTTGTAGGTTGAAGTTATTTTATCATATGAAAGCAATCCTGCAATTGAGGCAACCTCCTTGTCAGATCCACGGGGCGACTGCATGAATGCGGCGTAATAGCTATCGTTTACTGTGGCATAATAAAAACCTTTATTGATACGCGCGCCAGAAATGTCAAAAGTTTTTTCTGCAATTGGTATGCGCACATTCATTGGATCGATGATGGTATCGAAAACTACCCATGGCTGTTCACCCTCGAAACAATTATGGGTAAGTCTGAAGCCTCCTTTGAATCGCAGGTTTTTTTGATCTGCAACCAAATGAACCTCGCCGGCAAAGCCAAACCAAGGACTCAAAAAGAAATTATCAGCTGGATTAATCATTCCACTTGCCTCTGTTTGCTTAGCTTTATTGACTTTTATTTCATTCAGAGTAAGCACAAAAACATCTTCATTAAGATTTTTGTAATTTATTTTTCCACTGGCTTTGAAACTATTTCTGCTTTCAATGCTAACCTTTGCATCACTTATAAGGTGATATCTCGAGCTGGTGTTTGCAATGATTGTAGCACTTTCAAAAGGCTTCATCAAAGCATCATTTAAAATTGTCACCAGCCCATCGTTTGGAAAAACAGCTGCATCAGCAACACGAATAATCTTCACATCCCTCGCCAAAATCGCGTAATCATTCAGGTCATAATCTGCTTCCAGACTGAAGAACGAAAGTGAGTCCTGCTTTGGATGTTCTGAAACAAACTCTGAACCTTTCAAATCAAGGTCAAGCAAATCATAAAGACTTAAACTCTGAAAATCATGAATTCGCTCAAGCCTGTTGTTGTTAAGTGAAATCCGGTTTTCATCCATGTACCAGATAGCCTCATCAAGCGTGCAGTAATATTGATTGAAAGGAAAAGAAAGTTTACTTTTCTGATCGATATGATTGAAGTTTGCAATACGTTTGCGAAAATCGACAAAAGTGTTGTAATCATTAGCCATGAATGCTTCCTTGGTTCCTTGAAGTGGAAACAGACGGAAGTCAGCAGTGTCAGCCGAAAATGACCTGCTCAAAAATTCATAATTCCCCGACTCAATATTAGCGTTTCCAAACACCAGCTTTCCATTTCCATGCATACCTGAAGGCGAAATTTTAATCTTTCCGCTAAAAAAAGTATCATCATATATATTATAGGTATCAGTATTGGTTTCTATGGTTACTAAATTTTCAGCAATCTGCCAGTCGAAGTCAAGTTTTTCACCCAAGCCTGAAGGAAATTCAACTGCCGTTTCTTTCTCAATCATGTCAAATCTGTCGAGAAATGCCAAAACCGAATCAGGGTAAAAAACAAAGCGTTTTGAGAAAGCTGTTCCTGTGAGATAATCAAGTTGCCCCAGACCTGTAAACCCTTCATTTGAGAGGTGTATGATATTATTGTAAAGTGCTAAATCTCCAAACATTGCATAACCTGGCTGCGGCACATCATGATCGAAACCAAGTGAATAATCCTTCATCACAGTCAAAGGTTCTCTAAAAACAGGAAATATTTCAGCTGATGTAAGATAGCCGTCAAAACGCAGATTGTCAGTCGAAAAGTTATCGAGGCTATCTATTTCAAAAGGATCAACAACATAGTAAAAACGCTCTTTGTCGAGCGCACCCGACTGAATATCTGATTTGTCGAAATAAACATAGGATTCGCTTGTGCTGGTAAAAACAGGGTATCTGGCTATATTTTTCAGCCCTGATTTATTGTTGGGATCGTCAACAAAGAGCGTTCCGGTAATATCTGAAAGCACATTTTTAACCCTTATAAACTCTGGATTTGGCGTGTTCAGCGGCTGATCACGGCGCTTCACAACAAATGACAAAGAATCAACAAATGAAAAATTAAGCTTAAAAGGGTCATATTCAAAAGCAGCTTCGCGTGCATAAAAATTAAACAAGCCCGCTTTTACCATTCCGCTGAAAACAAAATCACGATTCTTTTTTACAATAATTTCTTTCCTGTCAGGAAAGAGTTGTACACCTTGAGTTTCACTTAAAATGACCTCATCTACACCATTCATTTTGAGGTCAAAACTTTTCAAATCAAGCTGAAGATTAGGTTGTCTGCCGGTTGTAAATGTATTAAAACGAAGAACATCATAATCCGATTTTCCAGCTTTGGCATCAATCACATTGCGAAATCTCTCAAATACAAAAGCAGTGCTTATCTCGGAATCATATATTAGAAATCCTTTGGCTGCCAGGCGTAGTAACTGAGCAATTACCTGTTCCTGCGGCTTCTTTAAATATGACGAGAGAAAGCCAACCTTGACTTCACCCTTTGTGTCAAACTGGTTGATATAATTGTTTATCGCAATCATTGGATTCAAGTCATCCATGCCTTGAAGCCTGCGAAATTCTACATCTGAAAAAAAACTTGACGACTCTACACTGCCCGAACTGCTTGTTGCAAGGCCTTCAAGTTGTTTGAAAACAACTTCATCCTGATCAATATTCCAATATGCAGCTTCGATAAAAATATCAACTTTGTGATAGGTATCCAGAAACGGGCCATCACCGATTCCCTTTTCAGAACGTGCCAATGTCAATAATCTTGAATCATTGTCGAACCGAAACCATAATCCGGGATGATAAATTGAATCCTGATCGAGATAAAAAGAAACAGATGAATTTTCTGACTGAAGGCGCTTCTTGTTTAAGACAAAAATTGGCGACCTTAGGGTCGCAACGGTCTCTTTATCTTTTATGAAATTTAAAGTCGCTTTATGACCTGTTGTTCCTTTTCCAAGTAAATTCAAGCCTTCCACAGTAATACCGCCAATATAGTTGACTCCTTGAAAAATATCATCAACTTCATAATCAGATAGATAAGAAGAAAAGCGCGGAAATTGTGTCCTTTCATTTGGTGGACTATTAAAAACCTGATCCTGAAAACTCCCCAAAACAGGGAAATTAAAATAATCTGGATTTCGAAAAACTGCAGAATCAGCAGAAAACACAGCTCTGTTTAAGTCAATTTCATAAGTTGAAAGCTGCACATTAATGTGTTTCTTGTCGCTTCCAAAACGCTGCCAATCAACACTTCCTCCCCTGCCCTTCCAATTCTGAGTAGCATAAATGTATGTACCTTCTGTTTGTTGTATTACAGAGCTGTCGCGTGTTGTGGCACACACAAGGTTTGCTTTTCTGGCAATAAGGATCAAGCTTGTATCTGCAAAAAAACTGTAGTCAGCCTCCCTGAGGTACCAATTTGTAGTACCTCTTCCGGCAATTCGGCCAGATGCAAGCAACTGAGTCGTTTGCTCAATCAGACTTTCAAATTCTTTAATAGATTTAGAGCTGATCAGTCTGATGAGATAACTGTTCCACTCAATAAAACTGTCCTTTGATTGATTCGACTGGCCAAAACTTTTGACGACATTGAAATAATTGTAAAATTGAGGGTGGTTGCGAAATTTCTCATCATACATTTTGTTGGATAATTCAATGACAAGTAGCTTCTCTGCTTCACTGAATCTATTGTTGTTCCAAGTATTTTTCAGTAAAGGTATGAGTTCTGCGGTCTGATCCAACTGTCTCTTGCCAGGTGTCTGATTGAGAAAATTCTCAATCTCAGCAAGAAAGAGATCAGGTTCACCAGAAAAGAAATTTTCCTTCTGACCCAGGGCCGAAAGGAAAACAAAACACAAAAAAAGTGTTATTAAATTTCTTATACGGTTCATTAGATGACCTTTAATGATCACGAAGGAGCAATTTCAATCAATGAAAAAAATTACATTTTAACGAAGACTGCAGCAACCCACTCATTGCTTGATGTATGCGAAATGTAATGAAACCCGCAGTCAGCAGCCTTATCTTTGATAATAGGGAGGTCTGCCACGTAGAAACCACTTAGCATCAAATTGCCACCTTTCAGGGTTGCCTGCGCATACTTAGACATATCTGCAACCAGAATATTTCTGTTGATGTTTGCCAGAATGATGTCAAACTTTCGATCGCCAATTGTATCTGCATCTCCAAGTTCAACCTGAATATCTTCAGTATTATTGAGCAAAATATTGTCATTGGCATTGTTGAATGCCCATTCATCAATATCAATTGCTACGACCGGATAAGCACCGAGTTTTCTTGCAAGAATGGCGAGAATAGCTGTCCCGCTGCCCATGTCGAGTGTTGCTTTACCACTGAAATCATGCTGAAGAATAAGTTCAAGCATCTGTGCTGTAGTATCATGGTGTGCAGTTCCAAATGACATGCGCGGTTCGATCAGCAGATCGAATTCAAATGCTGAATCGGGCTCGTGAAACGGAGCCCTGATCCGGCATTTTTCATTTATAACAACTGGTTGATAAGATGATTCCCAAACAGCGTTCCAGTTTTGGTCTTTCATTACTTCAAAACCAGTAAACCTCACCTCATGAAGCAGATCATCTTCCAATATATTTTCTATAGCTGTTTGATTGAAGAGATCTTTCCCGATGTATGCCTTCAAAATGTTTTCTTCCTGAAGAAAGCTATCGCAGCCAATTACGCTCAGATTTGCCACTAAAACATCAGCAACAATATCATTTTCAGGCAAAACAAATGAAAGTTCAAGGTAAGTCATGCTTTATTGAGCTTGCTTGCAGATTGATAAAAACTCTTCAGCTATCAGAGAAGCTCCTCCAATAAGGCCTCCATCAACGCCTGGCTGAGCAAAAATCTCAGCTGCATTTTTGGCATTGCAGCTGCCGCCATAAAGGATGAGTGTAGCTTCAGCTATCTCATTTCCATATCTTTCGGTGATGAGTGTGCGAATGTATGCATGCATTTCAGCTGCTTGTGCCGGAGATGCTGTTACGCCGGTTCCAATTGCCCATACAGGTTCGTAAGCAATGACAACTTTTGCAAATTCATTTGTATCAAGGTGAAATAAACCATGCCTGACTTGTCTTCTTACAACTTCAAAGTGTTTTCCACCTTCTCTTTCCGGAAGCGCTTCACCGACACAGAAAATAGGTGTAATCTGATGCGTCAAGGCCTGATTCACTTTAAGTGTCAACATTTTATCGTCCTCATTGAAATATTTTCTTCTTTCACTGTGACCAATAATACAGTGCGTGATATCCATTGAGGATAACATACTTGCTGAAACTTCGCCTGTATAAGCACCTGCTTCAAAAGGGCTTATATTTTGTGCACCAATGTGAAATAATTCTTCCTGTGCATAGTCACTTGCCATTTCCAAATAAGGGAAAGGAGGACAAAGAATAATCTCGGTTTTTAATTCCTGCTTTTCGAGCAGGGTCATGAACTCTTCGATCAATTCTTCAGCCTCCTGAAATCCAAGGTTCATTTTCCAGTTTCCTGCAACAATTTTTTTACGCATAACCTTCGTTTTTAGATTTATTTATTTCGTTAACCAATTCTTATCCGGGGATCCAAAACCCCATAAATTATATCCACAAAAATATTAATAATTATCAAGATAACCGCTATCAATAATACAGAACCCATCAAAACAGGCAGATCGTACTTCTCGAGCGCATCAACTATTACCACACCGATGCCTTTCCAGTCAAAAACATATTCTACGAACACTGCGCCTGCCAACAATGATGCAAACCATCCGGAAACAGCCGTAATAACCGGATTCAAAGCGTTTTTCAATGCATGTATACCTACAACATTTCGCTTTTTCAATCCCTTTGCGTAAGCGGTTCTGATGTAATCCTGAGAGAAAACATCGAGCAAAGAGGTGCGCGTTAGTTCAACCACGATTGCCAATGGCCTTATACCTAGTGTTATGGCCGGAAGTATCAGGTTTTTAAGGTCAAGATATTCTCCGTTTCCAAAATCATCAACAGTGTATAGACTGCCAAACATGCTCAATCCGGTGTAATCTGCCAACAAATAGGCAAAAATCCATGCCATGAGAATAGCGGCAAAGAAAGAAGGCAGTGACATGCCAAAAACGGTAACCAGCAACACTGCCCTGTTTATGAAAGGATGGTTTATAATGGCTGTGATTGAACCCATTACAATTCCTAAAACTATCGCAATCAGTATTGAAACACTTGCCAAAAGAAGTGTTTTAGGAAATGCCTCAGCCAAAATAACTGAAACATGTCTCCTGCTTTGCCATGATTGTCTTAAGTAAGGTTTCTTTAAAATGACCTTTGAATCACCTAAATTAAACACCGTGAGATGTGGGCCATATTTTTCTTTACCTGCAAACCAATGATTTTCGAAATCGGTTGCATTGTGCACCGACAAGGGTGAAATGTCGTTCAGATAATGAAAGTATTGTATCCAAACAGGTTTGTCCAACCCGAGGTCTTTGCGTATAGCATCCACAGTTTCCTGATCAGTGCGCTGCCCCATCATCATGCGCGCCGGGTCGCCGGGAAGAATGGTAAAAAGCATAAAAACTACCGTCGCTACACCAATTAGAACCAACAGGCCATAGGAAAGACGACGGAGAATATATGCACTCATATTATTTACCAGATGTAGTCAAATCATCAAGGGTTGAAATCACCTGCTTAATTTCATTCAGATCAGGAAAATCATTGTGGTGCCATTTTCCGGCAACATAGCCCTGATGAAATAAAACAAGGCCGGGATTGGATCTGATCATTGTTTTTAAAACGACATCATCAGCATAGAATACTTCAAAAGCTGAGTCGTATTTTTTCTGGAATACATCAACTTCTTCGGGTAAACTTGAAGTTATTAAAACTACAGTATAACCTGCTTCAGTGAGCATCTTTTCAACTTCTGCAGACCTTGTAAGCCCTTTCTGACTTGCTTTGCCAATATCATATGCCACAACAACAAACATTTCATTGCTTTCAAGAATGTAGGGTGTAAAATCATTCTGAAATTCATCTTCTGCCTTGAGGTTGTGCGCAATAGGCTCACTATCAGATTCGGTTCTCTGATCAAAAAATTCCCATTCTGCAAGCCATGCAGGATCATTCCATGGAAAATCAGGTGAAAGATATTCGCGTATTTCCCCTGTTACAGTATTACGATATTTCACATAAACGCGCATTTCACTATCAGCATCAGCAGTCATCTTGTTGCCTACTTTCCAAACTCTGAAATCAATCATTGGAAGGTGGCGATAATTATAAACAGAGAAATAAATGAACAGTCCGGAAACCAATACCAGCAAAATGTTGTGAGTCAAATCTGAAAATACTGATTTAAAAGTAGTTCGATTTCTGAAGATGATAATCACAAAAATCATCAATACAAGATTCTTATAAAAGGTTTCCCAGTTGGAAAGCTTTATGGCATCACCAAAACATCCGCAATCGGGTACGGGCGCATAGATGGCATCAAAGAAAGTGAGTACGGTAAAAAACATCATTATAACCAGCAAGGCCCAGGCAGTAATTTTCATTCTCAGATTAAAAAAAAGTGCTACACCTATTGCAAATTCAAGCGCACACAATGAAATAGATAAAAAAAGCGCAAATGCGTTTGCCCAATCGGTGCCATAAGCTGCAAAATAATCTCCGAATTTGTAGGCAGTGCCAAGCGGATCGACTCCTTTTACAAATCCTGAAAAAATAAAAACCGCACCAACCAAAAGTCGGCAAAATGTCATCCAAAACTTCTTCATAAGTAAAAAAAATTAAGGGTTCTTTAATAAAATAAGCGCAAATGCTGCGTAGTTAATAATGTCAAAATAGTTGGCATCGATGCCTTCCGACATTAATGTTGATCCATTGTTATCCTCTATTTGCTTTATCCGAAGCAACTTCATCAGGATGATATCAGTAAGTGAACTAATGCGCATATTTCGCCAGGCTTCATCGTAATCATGATTTTTGCGGCTCATGAGTTCAAATGCTTCTTTTAAGACATCCAAATACAATTTTGTTGCTTCCGGCGAACTTAAATCCGGCTTGTCGGCTGCACCTTTTCTCAGCTGAATGATTGCCATAGCGGAATAATTCAATATGCCAACAAATTCATCTTCAATTCCTTCCGGAATCATTTGTTGCTCCTTAACTTGCAAGCTGCGTATGCGGTTGGCCTTGATATAAATCTGGTCGGTGAGCGAGGGTACACGCAAAATGCGCCAGGCTGGACCATAATCAACCATTTTGGCTTCAAAAATTCTTTTACTATCCTCTACAACAGTCTGAAACTGTTCGCTTGTGTTATTTTTCGACATTACGTTTCAAATCAATTCTTACTTTTGCCTATAAATCAATACTATGCGCAGCATGTTAAGCAGCTTTCATTCAAAGGATAAAAATACAGATTTTTCACGAACTGTAAAATTTGAATTTCAGGGAAAGCAACTTGAGAAAAAAGGGCCGCTTTTAATGGGTATTCTCAACATTACACCCGACTCATTTTTTGCAGGAAGTCGCATTGAATTGGCATCTCAGTTGATCATTACAGCTGAAAAAATGCTGCGCGAAGGAGCTGATATTCTCGATTTAGGAGCATTTTCAACACGTCCGGGAGCAGCTGAAGTATCGGAAGAGGAAGAACTCAAACGCATTATTCCGGCAGTGAAAGCAATAAGTGAAGCATTTAAGGATGTCATTATTTCAGTAGATACATTCAGGACAAAAGTTGCAGAAAAGGCTGTTGAAGCTGGTGCAATGATGATTAATGATATTTCGGGAGGCACTTTTGATACAACTATGCCTTCTTTCATTGGCTCAAATGATGTTCCATACGTTATGATGCATCTTTTTGGGACACCAGAGAACAGACATCAACAATACCAAGGCAAGGAGCTCATTCAACATGTTGAAGCATTCTTTAAAGAACAGATTCGTAAATTTGAGCGCTTTGGTGCAAGACAGATTGTATTAGATCCAGGCTTTGGTTTTGGAAAAACAATGGAGGGAAACTATCAGTTGGCTGCGCGTTTCAACGAACTGCGATACGGCGACTATCCTTTGCTGGCGGGAGTTTCCAGAAAATCAATGATACACAAAACCCTGAATGTTAATCCCGAAGAGGCACTCAATGGTTCTACTGTTCTGCATACATTTTTACTGCTCAACGGCGCCGACATTTTGAGAGTTCACGACGTAAAACCGGCAAGGGAAGCAATTGATTTGTGTATGAAAATTTCTGAAGGCCGAAACGATTGATAAGACATGTATTTGCCGGATAAGAATTTATAGCCGTTGATAAACATGCTTTCACTATTTTTGCAAACGAACAAGACTCAAAAAAACTTGCTGAAATGACACTATTTCTTTTAGGATTCATTGAATTAAAACTCTTCGACATCATAGATATATTGCTCGTAGCAAGCTTGTTTTACACACTTTACTATTTGCTGCGGGGTACTGTTGCCATTAATATTTTTTTTGGTATTGTAACTATTTTTCTTATTTGGAAACTGATTACAGCCTTGCAGATGGAGCTTCTGGGAGAAATACTTGGGGCTTTTGTGAGTGTTGGTTTTATTGCTTTAATAATTATTTTTCAACCTGAGATACGGCAGTTTCTGCTTGCTTTGGGCACACCAAAGATCATAAACAGATATCGAAAAAAATTCTCTTTTTTAGGTTTCAGGATGCTGGAAGATCAGGTATTTAATTATGAATCTGTTGTGAAGGCTTGCTTTTCGATGGGTGAAAAAGAGGTTGGTGCTTTGATTGTTATTGCCCGGCATCATAATCTTTTTGAATACATACAGACTGGCGTTGTCATAAATGCTGATATATCTCAACCTTTGATCGAAAACATATTTTTTAAAAACAGCCCATTGCATGATGGTGCGATGGTTATTACAAAGGACAAAGTCAAAGCTGCAGGTTGCATTTTGCCTGTAACAAAAAAGCTGGATTTACCTGAAAGACATGGGATGCGACATCGTGCAGGGCTTGGAATTTCAGAACAAAGTGATGCCATTGCCATCATTGTTTCAGAAGAAACTGGTTTTGTTAGCGTTGCGAGTGATGGTAATTTATTTAAAATGAAGGACATTGCGATGCTCACAGAATTTCTTCAAAATGAATTAGGTACACTTGAATCAAAATGAGGAAATCTGGTTTAAGCTAAACGTTGTCCATTCAGATTCCTTCATATAAATCCAAAAATCTGGATTTGTCTGCTCCGGGAAGCAAAGCGCAATATTCAGAGGTTCCAAATACTTTTTTTCTGTTTGCAGCAATAAAGTTGTAAACCATATCTCTTAAAAATCGTGGGATTACATAAAATATAGCAAAGACTTTCGTCCAGCCTCCCATCAATATGGCAATCCTGAGTGCGGCATCAGAACGTATGAGTATTTTATCATTTTCCAACAGGACAATGCTGTCAGGCAATGGAGAAACAGCATGAACACCATTAAGCAGTTTTGATGCATAAGCTGATTGTAATGAGGCAAAAACAATTATTGGATATCTTTCGTGGCGCATGACAAAACGAACGGACTTATTGCACAAATTGCAATCGCCGTCAAAAAATAAAACCGGTCTGGTTTCAATGTTACCCATTGTTTTCATCACCTGTTAAGCAAACAAACCAGCTATTTGTTCACTGATTTCAGTGGACTGAAGTCCACTGATAGAAGATGTGTCGAGCCCACGGCTCTGGGTTTTAGCAGCAAAATTCGAGCTTTTGACTATATGAAAAGTAAGAAGCAGAGCCTTAGGCTCGACTCATCTTCTATAGCTGGAATTCATTCCAGCACCAAACGACACACCTTGACAAACCCTTAGAGCCGTAGGCTCGATCCATTTCGCTCAGCATCCTTCCGAAGTTGGCTATTTGGCAGTGATCCTGACAGCATCCACATTTTACCAAAGAACTTTGAAAAGATAGGTTTAATTTTGCTTCCAAAAATATTGAAAAATGGAGGCCTTTCAGCCAAACCAGAAGCGCACTTTCAGACTGCATACAGCATACACTTCTATCGAAGGCATTGTTTTAGGCGTGTTGGCATTGAATGAATTTGTTTTTTTAAAAAGCCTTCACGGAAGTAATTATATGATGAGTTTGCTGTTTCAATTCAGCATGGTCGTTTTTGTTGCATTGTTCTTCATCAATGAATGGCTGAAAAGAATTCAGAATCGCAGACGGCTTCTTAGAATCGTTGCTTTGGGAACAAGATTACCTTTGCTCGTGCTGGTATTTTTTCCAAAGGACGAAAAGCTTTTCGATGTAAACCTGCATTTTCATTATGTTTTTCTGCTGGTGTTCTTCATTTATTATCTGGGCGCACTTTTCATCAATCCGAATATCAACTATCTTTTAAAAATCAATTACAGTCATGTAAATTTCGGGAAACTATATAGTTACTCGGCAACTGTCAATAAAATCATCATGATGTCGGTTACCTTTTTATATGGATTCTGGCTCGACATCGATCCTTCTGCCTACAGCACCGCGCTGCCTATAACAGGTTTATTGGGTATAATATCATTATGGCTTTTATCGATGATTCCTTATCCTGAATCCATCACTCAGCCAAAATCCAAACTATCTGAATCCATCAGAAAATCGGCCAAAGAAATGATTCACATTTTGAAAACCAACAAAGCTTTCAGGGATTTTGAGTTGGGATTTATGTTTTACGGATTCTCTTTCATGGTATCAATTGCCGTCATTGCGATATACTTCTATGAAGGTTTGGATCTGAATTATTCCAGCGTCGCATTTTATCGAAATGCCTATAACTTACTGGCGATTTTATTGCTTCCATTCTTTGGAAAATTAATTGGCCGCATCGATCTTCGAAAATTCTCCGTAATCACCTACGGATCAATTATTTTATATATTATTTTTCTTCTTATGACGCTTTGGTTCCCGCAACACACCACAGTTTTCGGAATAAAGCTTTACTATGTTCTGATACTTTACATCCTTGCTCATGGGGTTTTTGCAGCCACAATGGTGCTTCTCTGGAACATCGGGTCGGCTTATTTTTGCCCATCGGAAGAAGCAGGTACCTATCAGTCTGTTCACCTGTTTTTAACTGGTTTCAGAGCTTTGTTTGCGCCAACATTGGGTGTGTTTTTTTATGAAAAGTATGGGATTGTAATGGCTTTTGGGATTGCGATTGTTTTTCTAATCATCGCTATTGCAATCAATTTGCGATCATATTACCTTGAAAAAAGCAAACTTACCCTCAGGAGAAATGGCTAAAAAACTGCCTAATGCATGATAACTGTTGCAATTTCATCTGGGCTTAATATGCTTACCATTTCAAAATAATACCGAAACTTACCGGATTTCAGACAAAGCAGAATAAAGGACAACGACAGTTATTGTTTATATCTCAGACAGAATTATAGCTCAGCTAAATTTTACCATTGCCAGCAATTGAGAGAAAATTATCATCAAAACCAATGCGGCTGGATATACAGTAGCATATCCAACAGAAGCCGCTTCACTGTCAGTTTTGCCATCGATGGCTGCCAGGCCGGGTGTACTTGTCATGGAGCCGGTGATTACACCTAATAATGTGATAAAGTTGAGTTTAAAAAAGTAGTACCCAAAAAGACTTCCAACGATCATTGGCAAAAGTGTTATTACTGAACCGATTGCAATCAGCTTCATACCATCATCTTTCAATACACCGGCAAGTTCACCACCGGCGCTTGTGCCTACGGTAGCCATAAATAACAACAAACCCAACTTGCGCAGCAGCTGATTGGCGCTTCCTGACATTGACCAAAGAATTGGGCCTGTTTTGCCTATATTACTCAAAATGAGCGCTGCAGTCAGCACCCCTCCTGTTAATCCAAGGCTGAAATCAAAAAGTCCGAAAATTGGTATCGTAACTGAGCCCAACAAAACACCAATTACAATTCCTAAAGCAATGGGCAGGAAATTCGTCTCTGACAATCGTTTTTCATCATTTCCCAAAAGTCTTCTAACTTCATGCATTTCCTGGCTCGAACCAGAAATAAGTAATTTGTCTCCAAAACGTAACTTGCTATGAGGCAATGGTTTTAGGTCAATTCCACTTCTACGGATTCTGGTAACAGTGGCATTCAATGCTGACAAATTGAGTTCACGCAAGCTTTTGCTGATGATCTTTTTGTTTGTTACAAGCAACCAATTAATCATATAACCTTCATCAAAAGTCAGTTCTTCATCAACCGGCTCACCAATAAGCAGTTCCATGCGATTTATTGCATCTACATCACCAACTACCTTTACAAGATCATCTTTATATAGCATTGTATCTGCGTTAGGCGCAAAAATATTTCCATCATGTTTCACCCTTGAAATGACACCCTGGGTTATATTGCGGATATCCAACTCACGGATACTTTTCATGAAAATATTTTTATTAGACACCTTTAATACGCGGTTTGTAATCTGCGGGTGTTCGTCATGAAGCTGGTCGAGGTATTTGGTTTCTTCTTTTTTGAGATCAACTTTTAAAAACCTGGGGAAAAGCTGCACAAAAAGGATTACGCCCACAACACCCACAGGATAAGCAATTCCATAACCTACAGCTGTGAGCGGAGACCTTGTGGCATCAAAAGCTGCTGCAAGACCGGGAGTGCTGGTGAGTGCTCCGTTAAATAATCCCACAGCAACCGGAACAGAAAGATCAAACAGCCATATTGCCCCGAAAGTCAGCAATGCAGCAGTTGCTATGAGCACCAAACTAATCAGCATCAATTGTCGTCCATAGCGCAATGCAGCTTCCAAAAAGCCTGGTCCTGCCTGAATTCCAATCGTAAAAATAAAAAGCAGTAATCCAAGAGTTTGAAATTCGGTGGGCACCTGAAAGCCTAAATGACCCAGAAACAGTGCCACAAAAATTACCGCAGATGAATCCAGTGCAAACCCTTTGAATTTAAAATTGCCGACAACAATTCCAATGCTGATTATCACAAAAAGTACAAAATAACCCTGATGAAGAAATTCGCCTATCATATAAACTGTGGTTTTGGAGTGCAAAAGTAACTAAAGTATTTAAGCATGTATTTCTTCGTGGGCTTTTTGAATTGTATTTAGCAAGTCAAACAATTCTTTAGATGTATAATGCTAATAATCAAACAATTAAAATTTGTTTTTATGTTGGCTTATAATGTTGGTGAGCAATGCGAATTCGTCTTGTTCTTTAATGCCGGCATCCTTCCAGTAATCGGTCAGTTTATTCCGGGTTTCCTGCCCTGTCATGCGTTGCTGAATCCACTTTTCGCTACGTCCCAATTTTTGCCAGTTTTCTCTGGCTCTGTCCAAACTCTGGGAAAGTAGAATTGATAATGGATAATGGATAATTGTCAATTGTCAATTATCCATTAAACAGCTTCCTTTTTTTGCTTTTGCTTTAATTTTACTACTAAACGATCAAGTTCGAGGATCTCTTTATTCAGCTTATTATTTTCAATCTCTAATTTATTCTTTTTACCCTGAACATCTAAAGTCTGACAAATATTGTCGATCCGTAAAGCCCTTAATTTTTTAATGTGGTTTACCAACTCTACAATTATTTCATTAAGTTCGGATTCTTTTCTCTTTAAGTCAGAAATATCAGTTGCAATGAGAATAAAATTGTCCCCATGCAGGTAAGGTGGGGACAAGTGAATAGACAGTCTGAGGTATAATGTATTTGTCAGATTCACAATTATCACATCATGTTTGTTATGAGTGAGTTGAGTAAGAAATGAATTCAATTTTTGATTATCATCCGGCGCAATAAACTGATTAAGAGATGAACCAACAACCATTTCGAACGGAGATTGTACAATTTCCGCAAATCTGGGATTACAATAGAGAATTGTACCCTCTTTTGTAAGCGTCACTGCTCCTTCGCTCATATGCTCTATGAAAGTACGATAGGGTGTTTCAGCTGAACTGACAGAATAGACTTGTTCTCCATTCGTGCCCGAAACCATTATCGCGTCAACATCTCCGTTGCGTATAGCAGCAAGCGCCTCCTCTATCTCGGTCAGGCGGGAACGTAATTCCTCATTTTCAATGATAAGCTGTGCTTTATTTTTGATCATTTATTTTTTTAATTATTGTTCAACTTTTTTAAAATCTGCTGAAATCTGCTTTGCCTTAACCTCTTTTAGGTCTAATCCCAGAAGTACTTTTTCAATGTTTGACATATCACCAATAATTCGACGAAATGGAAGCGGTAGTTTTTTAATCAATGTAGGAGCTGCAATTATCTGATCACCTTCTGCCAAACTTGGTTTAAGATATAGATCTATCACTTCAAGTTCATAGCGCCCTTCAAGGTATTCGTCACAAATCTTTTTCAGGTTCGTTATTGCTGATATTGAACGACTTGCATAACCGGTTATGTATAAACGCAAAATATACCTGTCCTTGTCGAGCGCTAAGATTTTCATATCAAGCATTTCAGTAACACTTTTGGCCTTATTTTTCTCTTTCATAATAAATACTATTAAGCAATGTATTTAAGGATCAGTCAACAGGTAATAAATCCAAACCAACAAGTACCCGTTCGGTATCTGAGAGATCGCCGATAATCTTTCGAACAGGCACCGGAAGTTTCCTAACTAATGTTGGCAAAGCAAAAATCTGGTCTTCGACGCCCAAATGTGGATTTATTAAAAGGTCAATTACTTCAATCGAGTATTTACCATTCAATTGTTTTTCACAAATCCTTTTCAGGTTTGCAAATGCAGTAAGGGCTTTGGGTGTTTGTCCTGCAACATATAAACGAAGAACCCACTTATCGTTTGTTGGTAAAACAGATTTTTCTTTGCTGCTTTTTATATTTGAACTTATTTCCATGATTTTCAATGGGTTAATGATTTAATACTTATGGGTTGTTTGTCGTAACATTTTCTTTTTCAGATTTTCTGCTAACAGCCATTTCCACTTTGTCCTGTTCCAGTCTGTTAATCGTATTCTGTTCCGTTTCCATCATTTTGACTGCTTCGGTTTCTTCCGACTCAAAACCGGCGCGCAAAGCCGCTATTTGTGAGTCTAATTCATTTCTCAATCGATCTATTTCACGTGTTTTTCTTTCTATATTCTGCTTTCTCCTCAATACTTCTGCATTTTCAATTGCTTCCTGAGCAATGCGGGCTGAGCCTGTAAGAACTCCATTGGCTCCAATATATACCTCACGTAATTTTACACCATGACTGGTTAGGATAAATTCCCGAATCTGGTTAGAGTTTGCTATTCCCCGTGATTTAAGCACATACATTCCCCTGTTTCGTTCGCCGTTCAACTCTATATCACGAAGCAACAGCCATGTATCTATCAATGATGATATTCCGGCATCAGAACACTCCAATGCATTTCGGGATGAAGTAAGGCTTGTGAACAATGCTGTAATTTGATTCGCTTTAAGAAAATCAACGATACGCATTAGCATCATTTTTACTTCGAATCCTTTATCCCCAGTAGCGAAAGTATTGATAGGATCAAAAATAACAACATGAGGTTTGAATTCATTAACAATTTTGTGTGTTACGGCCAAATGCATTTCCAGACCATAAAATGTAGGTCTTATTGCCTGAAATTGTAAAAGTCCTTTTTTTACCCATTTCTCCAATTCAATGCCAATTGAAAGCATATTGCGCATTAACTGGTTGGGAGACTCTTCGAAACAGAAATACAAAACACGTTCACCCCGTTTGCAGGCTGCCTCTGCAAAATGAGCTGAAACACTCGTTTTACCAACTCCTGCAGTTCCGGAAATGAGCACTGTACTTCCACGATAAAAACCTTTTCCTTCAAGCATTTCATCAAGTTCAACAATTCCGCTTGAGATTCTTTCATTTGATGCAATGTGCTTTAAGCCCAGAGAAGTAACTGGTAACACCGAAAAACCATCCTCATCGATTAGAAATGGATACTCATTCGTGCCATGAATTGAGCCACGGTACTTTACCACCCGCAACCGGCGTATAGAAGTTTGTTCGTTTACCCGATGGTCAAGTAAAATAACACAGTCAGAAACATATTCTTCCAGGCCTTGTCTTGTCAGCGTTTCTTCTCCGCGCTCGCCTGTAATGATAGAAGTCACACCTTTTGTTTTTAACCAGCGAAATAGCCTGCGCAATTCAGCGCGAAGAATCAACTGGTTCGGCAATCCTGCAAACAATGATTCTATCGTATCCAACACAACACGCTTTGCTCCGATCGAATCAATTGCATATCCCAGTCGAATAAATAATGCTTCCAGATCGTATTCACCGGTTTCTTCTATTTCACTGCGTTCAATATGAACATGATCGAGCACAATTTTCTTGTTTTTAACAAGGTCTTCCAGATCAAAACCCAGAGAGGCTACATTTCTGGTCAATTCCTCATTGGTTTCTTCAAATGACATGAAGACTCCAGGTTCGTCAAACTGAGTTGCGCCGCGAACCAAAAACTCAATGCCAAAAAGCGTTTTTCCGCAGCCTGCTCCACCACACACTAGTGTTGGTCTGCCTTTTGGTAATCCACCGGCAGTTATTTCATCAAACCCCTGAATTCCTGTAGGAGATTTAGGAAGCACTTTATTGAAAGGTGTGTGTTCAGCTTTTTTCATTGATTGTCATGTAAGCATTGTTTTTACAGGGTTGGCAAGTACCATAAAGGTTGAATTTTATTCAATATTTTTTAGATAAATTAAAGATGCAAAATCATAACTTTTTCACTATTTGCACTTTACATAATAACTGAAAAAACTTACATAAATCACAGGTTTTTGAACCAAAGTTTACAAATGAAGATGGCATTCGCAGAGATCCGGGAAATTTCTTACCGCCTGCTTTAGTAGAAAAATCAAAGAGCGTGATTGATTAAAAAATTGAAATGACAGACAAAAAAGATTCTGTATTGGAAGAACTAAGCTTTTGTGCATTGCTTATTAACAACTTCCTCACTCTGGCGCTATAGCAACAGTTTGGTCAAAAGGAAAATACTATTTTTGTGCAAAAATATTTATGAACACATTTGAACTCAGCGGCCACGACCACATTCAGCTCAACCAATTATTAAAACTTTTGAATCTTGCCGATAGCGGAGGTGATGCCAATCAGGCCATCGTTTCGGGCCTTGTTAAGGTAAATGGCAAAACCGAGCTGCAAAAGCGCAAAAAGCTTTTTCCGGGAGATCGGGTATTTTTTCGGGGACAAGAGATAGAGGTTGTTGCCGAGGCTTAAAAGAAATTGAATCAAAGAAAGGTATATTTTACGCTAAGTGTAATCAAAAATTGGTCATAAACCATTTAATGATTTTATAATGGTTAGGGCTGGTTTCACGATTTTTGGACTAAGTTCTATTGAATCCATTTTTAAAGCATTCTGGCAGGGTTTAGGTTTACATTTTTTGAAAAATATAGTATTTTTGAAAAAAATAAACCAAAATGAAAAAAATCTATTCCTTACTACTTTCTGTAATTTTCAGTATTGGCGCACTGGCACAATGGAGTAGTGATCCGGCAGAAAACCTAAAAATTACAAATCTCGTTGGAGATCAGGCAATACCAAAAATCGCTGTTTGCGATAATGGTGACTATTATGTAGGATTTTTCTCCTCTGAAAACGGGAATTACAATGTCAGGTTGCATAAACTTGATAGTCATGGGAATATGCTTTGGCCTTTGAACGGAATTCTGATCAGCAGTCACCCCTCAATGACATGGCTCACCGACTGGGACATGACCTGCGACAATGAGAATCATGCCATACTCACCTGGCAGGACATCAGATCGGGAGGAAACAACAATATTGTGGCTTACAGGATTTCACCATCAGGGGAATTTGTTTGGGGCGCCGATGGAATAATGTTGTCCAACAGCAGCAGTTTTGATGTTTCTCCAAAGGTTACTGTTACGGCAGCCAACAATGCAGTCATTGCCTGGCAGTCAGACAATGCCATGATCCGTCAGAAACTTAGCCCGGCCGGAGAAAAACTCTGGGGAGTCAACGGAATTACGATGAGTTCTACAAACCGTTATAGCTGGCCGCAGCTTATGCCTGTCGGCGAAGATGATGTATTGATGAAATTTTATGAAGACAGCGGCCCTGCATGGGCACCGACGCGACATATTTTAGCACAACGTTTCAATAGTTCAGGACAGCCGGTTTGGCCTGCCAACGCCATTATCAGCAATGCCGGAAATATTACGGCATGGACACAGATTTTGTCGATGCAGAGCGATGAAAATGGCGGCTTTTATATTGTATGGCCTGATTACCGTATCAGTGGAACAATCGCTTCTGCATGGCTACAGCACATCAATGCAAGCGGACAACCTCAATTTCAGGCCAATGGTGTTAAGGTTTCAAACAACGATGGCTTTAATCAGTTCTATCCGCTTTTAGCCAAACCTGCCAACGATCCGAATGTTTATATTTATTGGAATGAGGTGAATGGTGACCAGAATATCTGGGGTATTTACGGGCAAAAAATCAGTCCGGCCGGAAGCCTTTTATGGAGTAATTTTGGGAAAGAAATATATCCTTTGAGCAGTCAGGCTTTACTACCATTGATAACTATGCCAGCAGAAAATGACGTTATTATGATTTTCGAGCACTATTTCAACGGGGTAGAAACATCTTATAAAGCTGTGAGATTGAACAGCGATGGTGAATTTGTATGGGAGCCCACCGAAACAATGATAAGTTCGGTGCAGTCAACCAAGATTCATCCAGTGATGTCAGACATGAAAAGCAATCAATGGGTTTTTGTCTGGGAAGACGATCGCACAGGTGATGTTGAGTTGTTTGCACAAAATCTTCAACCCAATGGTGAAATCGGGCCTGTGTCTGGCGCAGGCATTTTGGCTGGCACTGTTACCATTGAAGGCGATATGCTTGATCCATCGGAAATTGTGATTTCTGCCGGTGGACTGGAAGTAAACCCTTTGGCTGATGGAACTTACACTTTAGACCTTGAGCCCGGAAATTACACAGTTACAGCTACACATCCATATACTGCAGATCAAATGGTTGAAAATGTTATCATCGAAAACGGTGAAACTTCTACAGTTGATTTCAATCTCATGATGCTCAGAACAAATCTTGAGTGCTTTGTTTTTTACTCTAATGTGGGAATCATGCCGATTGAAAATGCAACTGTCACTGTTTCAGCATATGATATCACCTACTCAGGCACTACAAATTTTGATGGATTTTTTATTGCAGAAAATGTACCTTATGGCTTCTACACAGGGATGGCCTACATTGGAAATCCGCAATATACTGTTTATAGCGACACGATAATTGATGGAGCTAATAACAGACTTGATTTCGCGTTTCTTCATGTTTCTGTCAATGAAAATGAAGCTTTTTCAAGCATCTCCATTGCTCCAAATCCGGTGAATGATCAAAGCAATCTTATTTTAAATAATTCAATAAAAGGCACTTACAATTTTGAGATACTTAATTCAGAAGGTAAAATAATCAATGAAAAAGTTGCCATCGTGCTTGATGCCGGAATGAACAAAATCGCCTTGACGGATTTATTTTCCATGACAGAAATGAAGGGAGGTATGTATTTGATTCAGATTTCTGACAAACACTTTTCGCGCACAATCAGATTTATTGTGAATTGATGTATTCGCCTACTGTCGAAGCGAGAATGCAGCATGGCGTGTGTTTTGTCACTGTTGTTTCATTGCTGAAAAAGCGAAAACTCATGTGTGTGCTCATGATGCTTGCGACGTACTGCTCGAAGGGCCATGATTACTTCAATGTTATATGTCTTATTTACTGTCATTTAGCAGTCTGTTGCTTTGCAGTTATTTTCCGAAATACTTTTGTAGCATTTCTACTAATTCGTTTTTGTTAATTGGTTTAGCAATGTAATCGGTGCATCCTGCTTTGATTGCTTTCTCGCTTTCTCCCGTTAGTCCATAAGCGGTTTGAGCAATGATGACAACTTCTTTGTTAAACTGCCGGATTTGGTTTGTGGCTTCGTATCCGCTCATTTCGGGCATGCGAATATCCATCAATACCAAATTTATATCAGGATTTTCGCGGCAAATCTCAACAGCTTCAACACCTGTCTTTGCCTTTAACACTTTCTTAACAAAGCTTTTGATGAAACTGCTGATCACCATTTCCGATACCTCATCATCTTCGGCTATCAGTATTTTTAGTTTTCTGACATTATCAGTATTACTGTCAGGCAAAAGCTCCTTGTCTGCGGTTTTTACCACGGCTGTAAAAGTAGTATAAGGCAAGGTGAAATAAAAAGTTGAGCCTTTGCCTTCTTCACTTTCTACCCAGATTCTACCTCCAAGCATTTCTATATAAGCTTTGGTAATTGCCAGTCCAAGGCCTGCTCCCTGATATGCCATTTTATCAGCAATATCAGCCTGAATAAACCGCTCAAATATAGCTTCCTGCCTGTCTTTTGGAATGCCTATTCCTGTGTCTTTGACATAAAACTCCAGTTCGACAGACTCATTGTATTTTTTTAGATGATAACCAAATTCAATGGCTCCTTCCTTGGTGTATTTTATTGCATTTTTTACCAGATTGGTAAGTATGGCATACAATTTTTCGCGATCTGTTTTGATGATTGCTTCCTTTTGAGGCAATGTGTTTTTAAGCGAGAACTTTATCCCTTTTGCTTCCACTTCGGGTTTGAAGAAAGTATAAATATATTCAGTTTGCTCGTTAATCATTGCTTCCTTAATATCTGCCGCCATCAAACCGGATTCTATTTTTGAAATATCTATAATATCATTAATGATATTGAGCATCCGTTTTCCACTTTTCCCGATCATGTCAATACATTTCTGCTGCTCAGTGCCAGTTAGATCGGGTTCATTCAACAATTCAGCAAACCCAAGAATGCCATTCATGGGCGTGCGGATTTCGTGGCTCATATTGGCAAGGAAAGCTGATTTAAGGCGGTCGCTTTCTTCGGCCTTTTCTTTGGCAGCCAACAAATCCTGAATGAACTTCTTTCTTTGAATACCCATGCTAATTTGTGAAGAAACAAACTTCAGAATCTCTTTGCTTCCAGCGTCATAGGCATCGGGGTTGTGATAATCCTGCACAGCTAATACTCCGATGATATCCGATCCCGAAAACAAGGGCACCCCAAGCCAAACTTCACTCAGGGTTCCCACCTGATCAATTTCACCTGATTTTATTAACGCTAAGATATCAGGCTTCTTCAACAGCAATGTCTCTCCCTTTTTGATTACGAGTCCTGTCACTGATTTATTGGCGCGCCATGTTTCAATCTGATCCTTCTCGTCAGCCTCAAATGGTGTGGAAAGCATGTCGTTTGCCTTATCATAAAAGGCAATATAGAAATTAGTGGTATCAATGAGTTTATTCAACAGATTTTTTATGCTTGCCACCAATGTCTCTGTATTTTCAGAAACCAATGATGCTTTGGCAATTTGAAAGAGTACTTCCTCCTTAATCTCTTTTTGTTTTTGATCAGTAATATCAACTGCCGTCGAAAGTATGCGCTCTGCGCCATCAATGACCAAGGGTCTCAATGTAACCAACTCCCAGAAAATCTCACCGGACACTTTCCGGCTTTTCCACTCAAATGCCTGAATCTCTTCGAGGGCAGCCTTTTGAATCCATGCTAATGAATCCTCCATTGAATAGGGTGGCTCCATCCAGAAATCATTTTGCTGCAAAGCCTCAAGGCTGTCGAAACCATAAGAAGTGTAGGCTGTGTTGTTCGCATTGATAATTTCACCAGTATCAATGTCATGAATCATAATGGATACAGGGGATTTAGCAAAAAGCGTCTCAAAGTGTAATTGGTTTTCTTCGGCTTTTTCTTTTGCTTCAATGAGTTCCTGATTTGTTTGATTAAGCTCTTCGTTCTGTGCAACTATTTCTTCGTTTTGTTCCTGAAGCGTGATTTCGATTTGCTTGCGTTCAGTAATATCCCGCCAGGTAGTATGAAGCACGGTTTCCCCTTTTATCACAACAGGCATAAGCGAAACTTCAACTATAAACTTTATACCATCAGCATTTATATGTGTCCAATCGAATCGGTGAAGCCCTTTTTGGTAGGCCAAATCAATCATTTCATGAGCAGCTTCATCTGATTTTCGTCCATTTGGCTGATAATTGGGGGATATTGAAACAGGCTTACTAAACAAAAATTGCTCTCGTGTCAGTTTTAGAAGATTTAAAGCAGCCTGGTTGCATTCCACAAAGACACCGGTCTTATCAATCAGCAAAATGGGATCGGAAGAAGCCTCAAAAAGTTTTCTGAATATTAGCTCGCTTTCTTCGGCTTTTTCTTTGGCATTGCGTAATTCTTCTTCGTCTTGTTTTCTTCGGGTTATATCCTGTGCGGCACCCCAAAGTCCGATAATCGCGTTGTTTCTATCTTTTACAGCTTCTCCACGAACCCACATCCAACCGTTTGTGCCATCTTTTTTTACTGTTTTAAGTTCAAGCTCGTAGGGTATGCCCGATTCACTTGTTTTTGCCAAGGATGTCGATAAAATTTCCCAACTTTCGGGAGTAAACAATTTCATGTGTTCAGTATAGGGCGGTGGCGGCAATGCAGGGTCAAAACCATACATCTTATACAATTCCTTCGTCCATACTACTTCATTTGTTTCTACATCAAGATACCAACTTCCAAGGTGGGCGATTTCCTGAGCTTTTATTAATTCAGTTTCATTACGTTCGGCTTTTTCTTTGGCTTTTATTAATGCATTTTCAAGCGCTTTTTGTTCTGTAATATCTTTAAAAACGCAATAGGTTTGTCTGAATTTTCCTTCGGGCGTATAGCCAACACAACCTTCAAACGAGACATAAATGTAAGTATTATCTTTTCTTCTCAGTTTAAACTGAACATCAGAAACGTAGCCACGTTTCTTAAAAGCAGGGAAATTTATTCTGAAATGTTCAACAAAATCGGGATGCAAAAAATCGCCATACCATTTGCCAATCACTTCATCTCTTTCATAGCCAAGGGTCTTTGACCACATTGGGTTAATGTCAATAAAGCAGCCATTTTCATCCAACGATTGGTACGATAAAGGAGCATTATTGTACATGGCCCGATATTTTTCCTCACTTACCTCGGCTTTTTGTTTGGCAATTAACAGTTCTTCAAATAGCTGGCGCCTTTCGGTAACATCTGTAAAATTTAAAATAATTCCCCTGATAGCCTTATCTGCTAACAAATTGGTAAAGGTGGTTTCTATCCAGCGGTATTCGCCGTCCTTCCGCTTAAACCGGTAATTTAATGTTGGTTTCTGCGTTGGGTCGATCATGATGGTTTCGAGTGCTTTATATACCATTGGCAAGTCGTCGGGATGCGTATATTCATCACCGGAATGTCCAATTACCTGCTTATGATCGTAGCCAAATAGTCGCGCAGCGTTCGGACTTACATAGGTAAATTTTCCACTTACATCTAGAATAACTACACCATCGGGTGCATTTTCAATCAATGATCTAAAATGTTGTTCACTGGCTTCGGTCTTCTCTTTGGCTTCAATGAGTTCCCTGTTTGCTTGATTAAGTTCCTCGTTTTGAACAGCCATTTCTTCGTTTTGAGCAGCTATTTCTTCACTTTTTTCCTGAATTACCCGTTCAGCCTGCTTACGGTCGGTAATGTCAATTGCAGAAGCGGCAAGATATAATGGATTTCCAGTTTCATCATTTATTAACGTGCCGCTCATTAGCATAGGAAACTCTGTTCCTTCGCGGTTCACATGCCAAACTTCAGTAGGTGGAAAATATCCTGCTTTAATAATATTTTCATTGAGACTTCCAACTTCCTCCAATTGTTTTTGATTATGAAAAAGAGAAAGATTCTGACCTGATAGTTCCTCCGGCGTGTAGCCATGGATATTAGCAAAGAATTGATTTATATAGATAATATTGCCTTTCAAATCAGCAATTGCTTTTCCATAAACGGCATTGTCTGCAATCGCTTTAAAAATCTCAAGTTCTTTGTTTACTAATTTTAAATTTCTTTCGTTTTCTTTTAATGCCAGTTCGGCTAACTTTCTTTCGGTTATAACTTCGGTGTATGCGATCATCCCACCAATAGATTTATCAGAATGATACCATGGCCGGCATTCCCACCTTGAGTAAGTAATACTTCCATCAGGACGAATGAAATAATCATAGTCGTTACTTAAAACTTCGCCTTGTAATGCTTTTTCGTGTGCGTTTCTCCATTTTTCGGGCATTTCAGGAAAAACTTCATAATGATTTTTACCAATAATATTTTTGTCTTTTACATCATAGTCTTCTAAAAATCTGTCGCTTACAATTAATAAATTCATTTGATTATCAAATACTGCAATTGCATTTGGATTGTGTTTGAGGATATAGCGTGTTTTTTCCTCGCTTTCTTCGATTTTTTCTATAGCTTTTTGCAGTTCATTGTTTGTCTGTAGCAATTCTTCATTTATTGCTTCGTATTCTTCATTTTTTAATTGCAAATTTATTTCACTTTCCTCAGTTTTTTGTTTGGCTTCGATGAGTTCCTTATTTGCTTGATTAAGTTCCTCGTTTTGAACAGCCATTTCTTCGTTTTGAGCAGCTATTTCTTCATTTTTTTCCTGGAGCAGTCGTTCAGATTGCTTTCTCTCAGTGATATCAATTACCGTTGTTATAAAATAAAGCGGTTCGCCATTTTCGTTGCGTTGGATTGAAACACTCACATCAGTCCAGATATAGTTTCCCTTTTTGCTGATATATCTTTTTTCGAACCTGGCTGATTCTTTTTCACCTTTTAGCAGGGCCTCCAGAAAAGCCTGAATAATCGGGATTTCATCTTTGGGAGTTATATCCTGCCACTTTTTATGTTGCAACTCCTCCCGGGAATAACCCAGCATATCACAAAATGCCTGGTTTACATTGATTTCACCCGTGGGTAAAGTAATTGATTTGCCAGCGTTGGCAGCGACGAATACTGATTCAAATTTGTTCTTGCTTTCACTGATTTGCTTGTTCAATTCAACCTGCTCTGCCTTCTGTGATGCCAGATCACTGATAAGCAGGGTCATAGCAAGAAGGAAATCCATTGCTGCTTTAACTTTTTCCTCCGAAACAATGGGTATCTTGCTTAGAGCATCAAGATATTGGTTCTCATCAAAGCCATATTTTTCTGCCTGATTTTTGAAGAATGATAAATCTGGTTTTTCAAAAAAGAATTGACCTGAAAACAGATTTGCAATATGTTCCCCGTTGATGATTATGGGGACCGCAACATCAATCAGACCGTTAAGGCACTTGTAGAAATGGTATTTTTCACCTTCTGCCATTTTACCTGCAAGTATCGTATCGCTGATTTTACATCTTTCTGAGGTTGCGGTATTGCTGCGATGAAATTCAGTACATATCTGCCGCCATCCCGATTTGGATAATATATTACCATCAAGGTCAAGGATTGCTGTAACGAATCCTGTTGATTTGTTGAATCCTTCAAGGAGAGCGTCAACTTTCACAAAGTCAATTAAATGCATGATATTTTTTTTCATCATTGAAATATTTCAAGTTCTTATATTCTGCATTGGCTATAACAAAAGTAAATCTATAACCCTCCTCCAATTTTCTTTTTACTCAAATTTTGCCCTGCTAAAATAGCAAAAACTTTTGATGTGAGGAAACTGCTTTTTCAAGTCAATTTTGAATGAATTTTTCGCATTTACCAAAGCGGAAAAATTATGCGCCAGGGAGAATGGAGAATGGAAAATGGAAAATGGAAATTGACAATGGAGAATGGAAAAATGATCAGTGAGGGGCCTGCTGAGTTCCTGATGTTAGGAACATGCTGCTAAGTGTCATGTATATAAGGGGTTGGGCTTTATTTCTTTTCAAGCCTGTCTATTAAAACATGCTTATAGGCTTTCCCGATTGGCAATGCTTTTTTCTTTATGAAAATTTGATTTCCTTCAATATGGTCAAATTTATTCATTGCGATGGCAAAGGAGCGGTGTATTCTTACTATATCCGGATGTGAGAATTGCTCTAAAATGTCTTGAAACGTACTGTGAACCAGGATTGATTGCTCACCAAAAACAACTTTTACATAATCGCCAATAGCTTCGAAATACAGAATATCGCTAATTGGCACTCTATATAACTTCTTTTCAGATTTTAAAAGTATGGTTCTGCTATTCGACATGGTTTCGCTGTCAGCGGAATATGCGTATTTATTTACAGCTTTTAAGAATCGTGCAAACGAAAAGGGTTTTAAAAGGTAATCAACGGCGTCAAGTTCAAAGCCCTCAAGTGCAAATTCAGGATATGCTGTTGTAAAAATCACTTTTGGTGGTGAGGGAAGCGACTTTAAAAATTGCAAGCCCGAAATCTTTGGCATATTTATATCAAGAAACATCAAATCAATAACCTCACTTTTTATCACCTCGTTTGCTTCAATGGCATTCTTACATTCCGACACAAGATTTAAGGTTTCAGTGTCGGCAATATACCTTTTAAGCACATCCCTTGATGCTGGCTCGTCATCTACTATTATGCAATTAACTTTTTTCATGTTCTATTTCTAAACAAACCTTAAAGGTGTCTTTACTATCATACACTTCAAACTTGTGTCTGTCAGGATATTGTATCATTAATCTCCTTTTTATGTTCTCTAATCCCAGTCCGTTTGGGTTACTGCTATTCGTATTTGTTTTGGACTTGTTGTTTTCAATCTCAAAAGTAATTTTTTCGGCATCAGAATTCAATGTAATATTGATAAAAACATTCTCAGTATCGCTTTTTATTCCATGTTTGAAACTATTTTCGACCAAAGTTAAAAAAATTAATGGGGCAATTTTTACATCCTCCTCTATATTGCTGATGAAGCTGATGGCAGCAGAATCCTCAACTCTGTATTTTTGTAGCTCAATATATTTTTTTAGCAATGATACTTCCGAGTCCAGTGTTACTTTGTCCTGTGTAGAATCATAAATAACATACCTCAGGATATCTGAAAGTTTCAAAACAACTTCTGCTGTTAGTTTATCATTTTTTAATGCTAATGAGTAAATTACATTTAAGCTATTAAACAAAAAATGGGGATTAATCTGAGCCTTCAAATTGTGAAGTTCGCTATCCAGTTTTTCTTTCTCTTCCTTAACCATGCGCTGATTCATCCTCTGCAATTCAAACCATGATTTTGATAGTTTTGTGGCAGTTGTAATAATTAAATACACTGTAATTATTACAGCTGTTTCACCAAAATTAAACTGAGAAACGAAATAGTAATCGGGTAATACCAAATCAACGAGCACCTCAAAAGTATAATGATTCAGAAAAGCAGCAAAAGCAATTATTGTTATAGCAAAAACAGAATATCTGAAGTAACAGTTCTTTATAACCCATTTTTTTATTCCAAAAAAATTCAGATACACACCCGTAAAAACTGCAATATGAAAAAATATGGAATAGATAATATCTAATCTGGAAATTGAATCTGAAAGTTTGAAAATAAAAGCAAATGCAAGAATTGAAAGAACCCAAAACAAGACATGAAACAAAATCCTGTTTATTTTATATTTATTTAGAATACTCATTTTTGAGGTTTTAAGGTAAATTGGAAATCAGCATCAAAAGCCTCTTCATCGCTTGAGTACTTTGACACAAACTTTTGCAATTCCTTTGGCTGTGCAGTTAACAGAATATTAGCACTATTTTTTTCATGCTTAATACGAATCTTATTGCTTTCAAGCTTATTTGCAAACCACTCTGTATCAAACCAGTTGATTACAATACTGTCATTTTCAATGTCAACCTTTGCAAAAGTATGTACGCCCATTAAATGAAAACCTAAAATAGTATTATCTGAATCCCACTGTTCGGGGAAAAAGTCGATATATGTTTTGCCGTCTAATTCTACTAAATGCAATTGAAATTCTGTACTTTTCTCCGGATTATCTGAGTAATATAAAAATAATGAATAGGCAAATTTGTTAGGTTCTTCTCTACTACCTCTATCAAATGGAATATTATGCTTTTTAATCCATTTTTTGTCACTAAAGATAATTTCCCAAACCAAAGTATCCGAGTTGCCCAATCCTCCTTCAATAGTTTCCCACTTCCCAATAATTTTATCATTTCTAATCAAAACATCATCGGTATAAAGCGGATAGAATGAAATTACCGTGCAACCAGAAATTATTGACAATAAACTAACCGCCGACATAAAAATCATTTTCTTTGTTTTCATATTTTTCAAATTTTAGGTTTAACAAAAACATGAGACAAATAAACGCTGATTCTAACTTTCTTTAAAACTTTTTCGTCAAATGGCAGTTGTTTATCGTCAGACGTATTGTTTTGAAGTCATTTTTAAAAATCAGCATTCCACTTTACGAACGGCTCTATCTTTTTGCATTTTAAATTCTCCACCTGATTTCATTGATTGTTGCATAGGTTACAGTTTTCATTTTACTCAAATTTTGCTTTGCTAAATTAGCAAAAACTTCTGTTTTATGAAAACTGATTTTTTCAAGCCAATTCTGAGAATGAATAATTTGCAAGCACCAAAACGGAAAAGTTATACCAAAAGGAGAATTGAGAATTAAAGGAGTGTGCATTAGACTAAATAACAACAGTTTAGCTATTTTTTAAAAATCACCAAAAACCATTGGTAAGTACATAACAACTTTCTGGAATTTGGTGGGGATGCGCTGCATTGAGCTGGTCGAGATGTAGTTCAATCCCGAAATTTCTGGAACTCATCGCTGGGTTTCCGATACACGGAACAGGCATTACAGAACGCTCAGAGTTCTATTCATTAGCTGTAGTTTCTTCTTCCAATTAATATATTCGTCAGTTGTAAAAATAATGGAAAAGTAAGAAACATAAACCAAATTATTGTATTTCTCGGTAAAGCCTGATATTTATAATTCAACCCGTAAATAATTAATGAATATAAAATACATAACAGTGAAGAGCCAATATTTACTTGTTTATTTGAATACCTTTTTATGTGTTCAATTTTAATTTCCTTAAGGTCATTTTTGTAATTGCCATTTCTATCTGGAAGAAATGCAGCTAATAACATATAATTCTGTATAATGTAAGCAGCAGAAATACCTAAGAAAAAATATTGAAGACCTATATAAAGTCCATGTGATAAAAATATTGCAGATTCAATATCTTGATTACTAAATACTTTAATTATATTATCTATAGCCAGGGCAAACATTATTAAGGTACTCCAAATACTTAAAATAAGTCTAACAAATCTCGTAAGCTCGATTTTTGTCAAAGCGTTTATAATTGAAAATGCAGTGAAAATTATTACAAGAGTCAAAATGATAATGGAAAACCAATTCTGATAGTTGAAACTATAGTCAATTATCCAATAAATTAGTGATATTGAAAGTAAAAGGGTTATCCCTTCATTTAATTTCGCTATCATTTCGTCCTTATGGGCATATGCAAAAATAAATGCGAAAAATACAATGAAACTGTAAGGCCAAATTTCTAATTTTCTGTCAAAGGAATAAGTATCTACATGTTTACCAGGGGAAAAACTTAATAGACTAAAAAAATAAGCTGCAATGAAAACGTATATAATTGTTTTCCAGCTTTTAGAAACTCTAAAACTTTCAAAAAGTAATCCAGCAAATAGTGCAATAATACTTCCAGAAAAAAGTTTTTTATCGTAAATTGAAGCTCTGTAAGCTATGTATACTGTAAGCAAAAGACCAATTACCCCAATGATTATAACAAAAGTTTTAATGTTAAAATTTGGAGATTTTCTTTTTGATATTTCTAGATAATTTGCCAATTTTTTGATGGTTTTATAAAATTAAAGCCAATAAATAGGACTCATCGCTGGGTTTCCGGCTTGCCGGAACAGGCATTGCAGACCGCTCAGAGTTCTATTTATTAGGCATAGTTTTTATTTTAAATCTATTATACATTCATCAATTTGAGTTACATTCTCTGCTGTCACTTCTTTTGTTTGTATAGAGTAAAGAGGCCAACCTGAACCATGAATCCGAGAAGCAATCCTAGTTTCATTGTGTAAAAATGGAAAATCTTCTCTTTTTGGGGCAGGAATTTTCATAGTTTCAGCCATCTTTGTTAGATAATTAAACGTTTCATTTGTGAGCTGCATTGTATCGACCGATTGATGCATTCCATAAACAGCATTGTTGTCGTCATAATTTATTTCATCTAACCAAAAGCTAACTTTTGCATCAAAGGGCTCTCCACCAAACATATTTGCCAATTTATTATCATATGAATAATCTTCCCATAACTTATATTTTAATCCGTGGAAATAATGGAATTGAAGAATTTCATTTATTGCACTAGCCTCAATCGCTTGTTTTGAGTTGTACATATTCTCTATTTGTGTTAAAACCTTGTCAATATTTGGTATATCTTTTAGTTCATCCTTAAGCATAGAAGTACCTTTTATAATAAAGCCTCTTATCTCCTCCCAATTAACTACTTCAACGGATGTACCCAAAATATCAGTTTTTATTTTAACGTTTATATCTTCAATTATTGACGAAAGTTTTCTAATCAGTTCGTTATCTGTATCAACAATGTAATCACGATAAAACCAATTTATTAAATATCCATTCTCGGTCGAGTCTAGTATGGTAATGTCTACTTCATATTTTGTGAAATCTCTGGAAATCGTGTCATTTCCTTGAATTTTAATTTTTTTATTAGAAATTGAATAGGTTTGTTTTTCATTCTTATCCCAATATGAAATCACTTGTGCAGTTGAATCAGCAATGTTTATCTGACAATAAACTTTCGTTATCAGAAGTAGTAATAATCCAGTTGAAATAAATTTTCTCATTTTATCGCTTTTTCTAGTTTATATCAATGTTGCGGTGGTCTGGAAAAATTGAACCCAACGAGTGTATACCCGCACCATTGGGCACATATTCCACTTGAGTACATACCTTGTTTCATTGGTGCTGTTCAAATTTTCGCGATAAATTTATGAAATTTTTATACAACCAAAACATCCATCAGACTCTTTAATTTTTAATCCCTTTGTTGCAATATGCGCATGTCACCCAATCTCCAAGTCCCTAAGTCTCTCAGTTCGCCCCTTCGCTTCGTTCGCTTCATTCGCTCAAGTCTCCCAATCTCTCAGTCTCTAAGTCTCTCCTATGTAATAAAATGGTCGTTTGGTCTGGAAGGTCAATAATTTCTTTTGAAAACAGAGGAGTCTGTAAAGGACTCTCTCTGTCTTCGCAAGATTTTTTTGGCCACCACAAATATACTATTCTTTTTTCTTAATCTTACCTCTCATGCTCCTATTAGTAGTCTGATTTTTCAGCCACACGAATCTGTTATAATTGAAAGATAATACCCAGGAACAACCTTAGTTAAGTGATAATTCACAGCGACTTTCAGAACTCTGGGTATTTATTTTGAAAGAGGAAAGTATCAAGAAAATATTTTTCATAGTTATTTTACAACTCCTTTTACATATACTGTTTTGTTTATCCAAACATAGCGTATCCTGCTCAATAATTTTCGCGCAATTTTGACAATTGCTCTTTTTGCTGTCATCCTTTGAGTCCAACTTTCATAGGCCAGCAACATGGCCGGATCATGTCTTATTGAAGTCCAGGCAGCTTCAACTAGCAGATCCCGAAGAAAATGATTACGACGCACAGTGATTTTGCCCTTGTATTCATGTTCTCCGCTGGAATACTCCATCGGATATAAACCCACGAAGGAGTTAAGGTGTCTGAAGGATGAAAATCTGTTTATGTCTGCTATTTCAAGTATCAAGGTAAATGCTGTCAATGGACCAACACCGCTTACACTTGTCAAAATATCCATCAAAGGCTTGTATTCAGCGGATTTCTGAAGTAATCGCAAGTCTTTGTTTACTTGTAGAAAACTCCCTCTTAATAACTCAAGCTGAGAAATCATGCGCGATAATGCCAGTCTTCCCGTTGGATACTCAATCGAAATATCATTGAGCCATTGTACGAATGGTTTACTCCAACTTCTTTCGTAACGATCAGGAATAGGAATGCCAAACTGAAACAGAAAACTCTTAATCCTGTTCTTACAGCGTTTGATATCCTTGAGTAATCGCTGCCTGTAACGCAATAAGGTCCGATCATTCTCTGCTTTTGGATCAGGAATGTAGATCGAACTAACTGTTCCGGCTGACAATGCGCTGGCTATACTCTTAGAGTCTATAGCATCTGTCTTGGCTGTTTTGTGCTTTACTGTATGAGGTATGTCACCCGGATGTAGCACATAACATGTCAACCCCTTTTCACGTAATTGACGTTGTATCCAGAAGCCACTGAAGCCACTTTCATAGCCACAAGTAAAGTTGGCCTGAGGAAACTCTCGCTTTAAAAAAACTGCTAATGCCTCTGTTGAGGGTGGCTGAGAAAAAGTGCGCAGATACTGTTGTTCATAGTATAGTGACACACTCCAGCTTTTCTTGTGTACATCAATCCCAACAAAAATCTTTTTGTTGGAAAAATCTGCAAATTGTTGTAATTTTGTCATAAGACTTTGGTTTTAAAGGTTATCAACAAAGATAAGTGTGGCATTCTTTGACCACTCCTCAAACCAAAGTCTTTTTTATTTACATGGATTCTCAGTTCGCCCCTTCGCTTCGTTCGCTTCATTCGCTCAAGTCTCCCAATCTCTCAGTCTCTAAGTCTCTTAGTCTCCCAGTCTCTCAGTTCGCCCCTTCGCTTTGCTCGCTTCGTTCGCTCAAGTCGCCTCCTCCGCTCTACTGCTTCAAAACCGCTTTTGTAAAAACGTATGCCGGAATTTCCTGATCAAACTGAATTTTGGTGATTTTGAATTCAGTGCCATCGCCTTGTTTCAGCATATCCTTATAGACGACCGTTGAAGGAAACCATCGTCCCTGTACCTGTATCACGTCCTTCATTTCCATCTGTTTCAGCAGTTTACCGCTTTTGGCATAAAGTTCTTGTTTCAACGGAACAAAGCGTTCGGTATCGACCCACATTTTTTGGGCATGATAGGATACATCCTCCACCTTGGCTGTGAGTTCGAGCAGGTATGTTTTGCGGCCATCGATCACCTCCTCCCCTGCTACCTTCGCCACATAAACGTCTGTCAGTTTACGGTCGTCCATCATGTCTTCGTAGGACAGGTCGCTGCCCATCACAGATTGTCTGAGCATATGGCCGGAAATCTGAATTGTGCGGTCGGTGGAAGGTGAATAAATCCAAAGCTGCTTTTCGAGTTTCAACATTTTCGTTCCCTTCTCCGAAGCCGGCGAAAGGTATTCGGTAAAGGATTTTTCATTTCCTTCGGAATAGCTTTTTGAAACAACGGTGCGACTGCCTCGCCTGCCATGGATGGTCATCTCAGATTCAAAAATTCTGTTGTCAGACGACATATTGGCATCGACTTTTTCGATGATTTGCGTTGCATCCTGAGCGTTCACCGAAAGGGTTATCAGGATAATTATTGTTATCAGGTATGTTTTTGAGAGGATTGTTTTCATGGGGATTTGAGGATTTGAAGATTTGAGGATTTGAGGATTTGAAGATTTGGGATTTGAGGATTTCTGATCTCTGATTTCTGATTTCTGATCTTCGATTTCATGCTTCAAGTTCTTTGAAGAGTCTTGCTGTTTGTCTTTTGTAAATACCTATTCCTGAAAGCATTGTGCCTATTACTGTAGAAACAACTCCTGGAATGAAACCAATATAGAAGTCGACCGGGGTAATTCTTGCTCTGATAACTGTCGGCATCATCATTGAGGCGCCCTCCATCATTCCGGAGATATCGATCCCATAGGTTTGAATCAGCCAGGCTAAAAACAGGCCAATGGCCGTTCCCACAACCGAGCCTGCGATACCAATGAAAATGGATTCGTAGATCATGCTTCTGTAAACATGGCCTTTTTCTTCGCCCATCGCAAGTCTGATACCGATTTCTCCGTAGCGCCGCAAACCTCCGAGCAGACCTGCGTTCCAGAGCACCAGCGACATGGCAAAGATAAAAATCAGCGAAATATAGAGCGACCATACTTCAGCCATCTGCACATATTGCCCCATTGAACCCTGCTGACTCAGACTTTTCATCACAGGAGAAAATTCATCCTCCGAAAGGGCGTTCTTTGCATTGTAAGCATTTGACATTGCGACTGCACGTTCATTTTCGTAAAAGCCTTCACCGAAAAACCCCAGAATTTCGCCTGCAGCATCGGGCATATTCAAGGCTGCACGCACGTCTTCGATGTCTGCAATAACCGAACCTCTGTCCATGATTTCGACACCAAAAGACACCGTCCCTGACACAATGAAGTTGTACATAATCATACTGCCGTTCATATCCGTGCTGATCAGCGTTACTGCCTCTCCTATTTCTGCTTCCAGTTTACGGGCAAAATGTTCACTAAGAAGCACTTCACCCGCCTGAGCCGGTAGTTTTCCCCTGACGATTGAATTTGTGATATTCATCCGGTCGGCCTCTTTTGAGTCGGGTGAAAGCAAATCTATGCCAAAACCAATGGATGGACCTTGTGACCGCGTTTCTCCATTTTCGTCCGGAACATCGATCAGTCCGCCAAACTGTATCCTTGCAGCCCATTCCATATCAGGATTGGCTTCTTTGAGGGTAGCTTTCAGATGACTGACGTCGACCAAAGCCAGGTCTATGGGCAATAAATCCATGTTTTCGGCATAGGCTTTCGACATCACTTTCACATGTCCGTGGCTGAATTTTGCATTCATTTCGATGGTATCGCCCATAAATCCTGTGATATAGGCATGCATCCAAACTGTAAGCATCACACCGATGGCCACCACCAGCACAGGCATCAGGCTCCGGCTTCTATCGCGCCAAAGCCCTGTTAACAAAAATTTTATCATTGTAGTTTCCCCCTTAAAGCTTCTGTTGGATTCATTTTTGCAATTTTTCGCGAAGGCAGATAACTCACTACAGCCGTGGTTAATGTAACCACAATCACTGTTGAAGCAACCAATCCTATGCTATAAACCGGATAAAGCGTTTGTGCCATTGCCATGCCGAATTCACTTGCATCGACAGGCATTGTCCAGCCGACTTTTGCCTGCCATAGCAGAAAAGGCATTCCATAAATCATTGATACAATTGCCGCTAAAACGGCGTGCATAGTACCTTCTACAGTGAAAAGGCAGACTACCTGTCCGCGCGTATAGCCCAAAGCAATGTAGGTTCCGATTTCCTTTTGCCTGCGAAAAATCGACAATACCTGTGTATCAAAGATGGCCAACATTGCAAGCAGGAGCAAAATGGCAAAAAGTATCGTCTGACCGGCTGATTTGGTTTTGATCATCTCATCCACCTGCTTTGTGAGCATTGTTTTTGTTTTCAAGGTCCAGCCTGAAATTTCGCTTCTGTTTTCTTTGCTTTCGCCGAAAGTCAGTGTTGTAGCTTCGCCGGGCAACAGCATCATTTCCTGTAGTTTATCCATTGCTATATAAACCTGAGACAGCTCTGCAGCAGGCACATTGGATGAAAAAATATCGACTATCACGATGTCTGCTGCATCAAAAGTGCTGTTGGCATCACGCCAGCGCAAAGTCAGCAGGTCGCCGGTTTTCAATCTGCTGTTTCTTGCCATCATGGCGCCGATAACAGCCGGAATGGCATCCGTGGCTGTATCTAGTTTTTGGGTTGGAATCTTAAAAATTTTCTGATCTGAAGGAATGCCTTTGATGTTGACTGCCTGCATCCTTCCTTCCGGAAAAATCGTTCCCTGCACTATCAGCATCGGCACGACAGCTCCGGCATCGATTTCAGGCTGCAGTTCAGCCGGAATCGGTGCATGGCTGTCCAAAAGGGTGAATGGATCGAGCGGATCATAGTTTTCCTGCCAGTATTGTCCGCCACCAATTTCCCAGTTGGTCATGTCTGTTTTGGCTTGATAATCCCAGCCTGACATGATGCCTTTGAGCCAGATAATGACAACGAACGAGAACGAAAGCACTATCACATTGAGCCAGGTACGCAGTCCTGCCCCGATGAGATTGCGATAGGCCAGTTTTATTGCTAGTTTCATTGCGCTACAGATTTTTCGGAAGTGATTATTTCGTCCTTGTCAACCCTGCCGTCGAGCAGGTAAATTTTTCTTTGGAGGTAACTTATAACTTTTTCATCATGTGTTGCAAAAATGAAAGTTGTATTAAGCTCTCTGTTAAGGGTTTCCATTGTTTTCAGAATGTGATGCGAATTGGCTGCATCCAGATTGGCAGTAGGTTCGTCAGCCAGCACAAGCGATGGTTTTTTCACCATGGCGCGCGCAATCGCCACTCGTTGACATTCGCCACCGGAAAGCTGAGGTGGTTTTGAATGCACCTTTTCGGTGAGACCAACCCATTCCAGGGCATCCATCACCATTTTATGGCGCAAGGATTTTGCGTATTTCAGCAAGAGGAGCGGAAATTCAACATTTTCGAAAACAGTATGCACTGCAAGCAGATTGTAGCTTTGAAAGATAAATCCGAGGCTTTCTTTGCGCAGTTGTGCCGCCTCTTTTGTGGTGAGTGCACCAATAGATTTCCCCAGTACATGCACAGTTCCTTCGGTTGGCACATCGAGCGAACCCAGGATATTCAGCAAGGTTGTTTTGCCTGAACCGCTCGGACCAATAAGGCCTGTAAATTCGCCTGTTCCAAACTTCAGGTTGATGTTTTTGAGTGCCGTGAAACTATCTTTTCCCATGGGGAAACGTTTCACAAGCTTTTCGATGGTGATGATGGATTGATTTTCCATAATTGAATTTCAATTTTTTTTAATTCAGGTTTGAAAATATTTTAATGTTTTTGATCTGTATGATTTTTAATGATTATAAACCAACATCAGCTGAAATCCATTGCCTGCAAACATATTTCCTGACGCAGTCTGGTTGGGAATCAGGTATTGTTTTGGATTCCACCAACCCATCAGATGCATGTCGATTTTATTAAACTTATGTTGAAAACTGATAAAATTATACGTATTACTGCTTGACCAGTCGTAGTAAACAATGGCATTCAGATTGTCGAACATGCTAAAGGGATACGAAATCGTCAGGCCTGAAAAGGCAAAACCATTGGCCAGATCAATTCTTTTCCTGCCGGTTGTCACAGCCAGTTGTTCAACCATGACATGCAGACCGTTTCCAAGTCCAAATGTGTAATCCGCACCAATATTTGCAAGCAATTGATTTGTTGCAAGTTGCAAATCCTTGTTTTTGTGGATGTAGGCAGCTTCAAACCAAAGTCCGACACCAAGATCCCATTTGCCGTCAAGCCCAAGTCTGTTTTCGAGAATTTCATCAAAGACAGGAAGTTCAAAGGCATTTTCCCGACTGTCGGCAATCCGTTGATGAAAGCTGATGGCGATTTCACCTTTTTTCAAGGGCTGTTGAAAGCGACCGCCAAACTCAGGAAAACTGCCATTTGATTTAATCAGCTCCCAGGTTTTTGGTTTGTCGGAAGGATACAGCACCCACAACCAAAGATTGGCATTGTTGAGAAAATAATACCTGCCAAGCAAAGCCCACACGCCATCGGTCAATTGCAGAGGATCGCGTGGATCAACCTGATCAAACCACATCAATGGGCGCAACATGGAAGCAGAACCAAAATTGATTTTTTGCAGTCCAAGCCTGAGTTCAATTTGTTCGCCGGAATAGCGCGCCCAAAAACGATAGGGCTTAAGGTTGGCATCTCCTGAAAGCGAATCGAAATCAAAAAAATTCAAAGCACTATTGATGTTGGCTGATGCTTCAAAGTCGATCAGGTTTTTCTTCTTTTGGATTTTGTAATTCAGCTGAGGAATATAGCGGACGCCTGTCCAGACCAGCTTTTCATCGTTCAATCCAGCCCATGTAGAAGCCTGTCCGGTAAAAGAAAGTGATTGCTCATCCTGTGCAATGCAAGTGAACTGAATGCTCAGAAACAAAACTAAAACGATCGTTTTCAAATATTCAAACATCTTTCTATTCCTTGCATGGGTAGGGTGAAATACCATAAGTGAAAAACTTTGTCATTTCCATAACTGCCTCCTGTGGTCCTCCACAAAGTTGCATGAAGTAAGCATCGTTGAGCAGCTCTGCAAATTTCTGGGAAAGATAGAGAAAAACTTCCGGCTTGAAGTCTTTGCGGAAATCGCCTCTTTCCTGTGCTGCCTTATAATCATTGACAATTTCCTCCCATGAAGTAGCCGTTTTCTCAGCGATATATTGCTTCAATCCGTAGGTTTCGTCCGCATAAAAGTCGTTCAGAAACTCCTTACTTATATCGTCGGCAGCCTCAGATTTTATCCTCAGCAGGTTCTCCATCTTTTCAGCCGCCGTGGAAGCTGATTGCATAATCTCTTTAAATTTCAACAGACCTTTCTCCACTTCTGCATCATAAACAGCCTTTGCAAGTGTGGTCTTATCGGGATAATATCTGTAAAACGTCATTTTACTGACAGCGGCTGCCTTGCAGATTTCTTCGACCGAAACCCTTCTGAATCCATGCTTCCAGAAAAGCGCACGCCCTGATTTCAAGATTTCACTTTGCTTTTTATTCATTTAATACCTTTTTAGTATATATGTTACTAATAAAGTACAATATTACAATATCAGTAATCTTTTGTCAAGGAAAAAGTGAGAAAAAATTACATGTTTCTAAAAAAATTATTTGTGGCATAAAAAATAAAGCCTGCCTCAAAATATTTGCAGGCAGGCTTCCATGAATGATACCATTCGTGCTGACCTAAAAAAGGTCATACGTTTGTAAAAACAATGACTTTGTGTAACTCTCTGCCTCCTTTGTGGCACTCTGTGCAATAGCTATATCACAAAGATCCACCAAGAATCACGAAATTCCACAAAGAGATATCGATTCAGAATTAAGAAAAGAAATCCTTTGGATATCATAATCCCAAACCCCTCTTAATCACCAATTTTGATCAATCTGATGGCATCGAGCATAAAGGTATTCACATCGAAATTCATATTTTCATTTTCGGGTGAAATGAAATCAAGCGAAAGATCGTTTCTGCCTTTTTTCAGATTCACATTCAAAACATTGCTGAAGCCCCAGTTGGACCATTCATCAATGCCACGCTGTGGCAAAACAACTGCTCCCACCCTTTCGGTATTGACAAAAAGCGTACGAATGCCACATTTATTGTCCGTATTCACAGGACCTGAACCATTGGAATACCTGAACGCAATGTTGTAAGTACCTGCCTCCTTTGCATCAACAATGAAGTTGAAGCGTGTATTTTCAGTTTTGCTGAATGCGGCAAAACCATTGCCCGTAAAGCCTCTGTAAGGGAGATCAGACTTCAAAGCAAAATCTTCTGCCTGTATTTCCATCATGGCAGTCTGCGGATATCTCAAAAGTGGTTCGCAGGAAAAGGATTCCAGCATATCACTGTTGAGAGCCGTCACCATATATTCCTCGAATTCCACCACAGGACCAAGACTTAATGCACGCTGAGAGGTTCTTGTCAGTTCAATGCCATTGCGGTAAACAATAAATTCCGCATTATCATCCGGATGTGAAATATGCAGTGTTTCGTTGACAATTTCACAGACAGGTGCAACGGCAGAGAAAAGCACTTCCTTTTTATTGAAAGAATCTTGTTCCTTGCTTCCACCCATTTTGATGATCAGCTTATGATGCCCTGTGAGGTCGGCGGGAATGAAGTTTTTGTCCGTCTTTTCTCCGTTGAGTTCGAAAGAAAGCACCTCATGGCCTGTGCCAATAATAGCTATATCAAGTGTTGCATTCCGGTATGGGAAGGCCTTCAAGGATTTGTCTCCCTGAAGCATTTCCGGGATAAATGGCTTGAAATGAAGTCCGTCCACCTGATAATCCATGCCGAAATACACTTTCAGCACCAACGACAGATTGGCTGCCACGCTCCACAACTGTCGGTCGGAATTGATCGCCGTTCCTTTATAATCGCCTGTGGTAGCGACAAAATTCTCTTTGTTGGTAGCAAACATAGCTGCTTGTCTGTAGATGGCGGCTATGCTTTGCATCACTGCAGCCTCATTCTTTGTTTTTGCTGCGGCGAGTGTCCAGTAGCCCTGCACAAAAGGCCAGATGCCGTTGTTGTGATAGGGTTGAATGCCCGGAATCTGCGGCCATATCGAAGGGATTCCAAATTCCGAAACAGGGGTTGAATTCACAATAAGTTGCTGTTGTGCCGCATCGGGGATATCGAAAAGTACCGACAATGCTTCACCCAGCGCTTCTGCCCTCGGCGAGACAATGCTGTGATTTCTTCCATAAGTATATTGTGCATAATAGCCCTGCTCAGGCAACCAAAGCTGCTTGTTGATGCCTGCCCCAACCAAAGTTGCGATGGAATCATACGCCGCATAAGGTTGATTCAGCTGCTGTGCCATCATCGAAAGAATGCGGTTCATCTGATAATGCACGGCATTTGTTCCAAGATTCTGTGAGGTGTAAATATCCACCGGAAGCATCCATTTCGGATAGGTTTGTTCGCGCCAGTCGAGGAAGGAGGATTCGCCAAAATACAGGCCAGTCTTTTGATTGAAGGCTACTTTCAAATCGTCTTTCCAGGTATTTTGCAGTATTTCGAAGGCTTCTTCAAGCCATTGCTGATCGCCCGTAACGAGATATACTTCCCAGGCTGCAATCGCCCATACCGTGCGGTCGGTGGATGCTGGCCACGATCCGCCTGTTCCTGTGTCCTGTATGATGCGTTTGTTCTTCACTTTGTGCATCAGACTTGTCTTTGAAGCCTCAGGATGCATGGCTGCAAAAGCCAGATGGATGGCATAACTGATGTCGCGCGTCCATACGCCACCCCACTCTTTTCCTGCCATAAATGCCCCGTCGGGACGAATATTCAGCAGCATCTCATCGAGCGACATCCTGTAAAGTGCATCTATCAAGGACTGACCGGAGGTATATTGCGGAAATGACGAAATATCCTGCGACAGCTTCCATCTTCTTTCGGCTGCTTCGCTGCGGTCGGGATTCATGTTTATTTCAGCCTCAAAAATACCATCTCCGTCGGGGTCTTTCAGGGCATAGGCGGGTGTGTTGAGCAGGTTTTCAAAATCCCACGACAATACGCCCGTTCCTCCTGCAATATACACCCCTTTGAAATCTTCTTTATACAATCTATCGCCATTGAACAAGGTAAAATAACCGTCAGTTTCAAAAGCTTCATACACATGGCGCATATCGAGGCGGATTTTCCAGATGGTGTTCACCGGGATATAGCCTTCTGCATCCGTTGTGTCGATGCTTTGTTCGCCAAAACGTATCAGGGGCGAGATGCTCAAACCATTTTCGGGCCTGAGAGTGATGAGGTGGTCTTTGCCGGAGATCATCTCATTGTCGCGGCTGTTGATACTGAACTTGAAGGGGAAAGTGGCAGTCAGAAAGGCGTTCACCGGACTTTGGTAGTCCGAGACGATTTCATCGGCCGAAACGACCTTTGCAGTATAGGTCTCCTGCACGACCTTGTCGGCATAAACAGTGAATTTTTCTGACTGATAAAGGTGTTTGTCCTGTTGGCAGGAAGCAAAGAGCAAAATAGAAATCATCGGAAGAAGGAGGTGTTTTTTCATGGCATTAATAGATTACTGATATTTCCTGTCGGAGCACATCATCTTTCAAAACGATCAGACATACATTTTCTTTTTCATCCCATGTCCAGAAAGCCTTGTGATGCATTTCGTCCAAAATTTGTTCGTTTTTTGATGTTCTCCGGCTTAAAAGCTTTTTTCCGTTCAAAGATACAGCTTTTGCTTTGGCCGGAATATGGATTTTGAGGGCAAAATTTCTTTCAGCTGTGATCGGATAACCATTGCTGTAATGACTGCTCAAATGAATGGCTAAAGAGGATGCATTGCTTTTGGCAGTGATGGAAGTTTTTCTGAAAACATCAAGCTTATAATCGTTGCTTGTGCCATCATCTTCGTACAAAACAAAGGAGGATGTTCGCCCTTCTGAAGGGGGAAATATTTCTAAAGTAACCGGATAATCCTTCTTTTCTCCGATATATTGCATGACAGGCATTGTTGGAATGACTGCGCCCTTTTTCACAAAAACAGGTATCTGATGAAGTGGTGCATCCACCTCAATCCAACGCTTTCCTTTGTAAATACTTTGTTTATTGTGGTAGTCAATCCATTCTCCCTGAGGAAGATAAACATCTTTTGTCGTTGCATTTTCCTCTACCACCGGTGCAACAAGCATTTCAGCTCCAAGCATAAACTGATGTTCAGCTTTCGCCGCTTCTTTATCTTCAGGATACCCGATCAGCATTGCCCTCATCAACGGAAGCCCTGTTTCCCATGCCTCACGGGCATAACTGTAAAAGTATGGATGCAGCTTGTATTTGAGTTCGATATTTTCCCTGACGATTTTTTCCACTTCCGGACCAAAAACCCAGGGTTCAACTGCATTATCGCCTTCATGATGGGCTCTGCTCAACGGGTTAAACAAGCCAAACTGCATCCATCTGATGTATAATTCAGAGAAAGCGGCATAATCCTGAATATCGCCGCAATAGCCCGAGATATCGGTTGCCCAGAAAGGAATCAAACCCATTCCGGCTGAAAGTGCCATCGGAATCTGTCCGGCAAGACTGCTCCAGCCTTTGTTGACATTGTGACCGCTGCCTGCATCACCCGACCAACCAAAAGTATATCGCTGAAGCCCTGCATAAGCAGCGCGCGTCATTTGAAAAATACGTTGGTTTGGATTATGTTTTTCAAATTGCTCAGTGACTACTTTGTCCCAGGTCAGCCCATAGACGTTGTGGATTTCATCATGCATACCCAGATGATGCTTCATGAAAAGGCGGTCAACATCCTCTTCGTTGCTCCATGCAGGTTCGCCCATATCGGTCCAGAATCCTTTGACGCCGATAGAAACTGGTTTTTGCTGGTAATCACCCCACCAATCTGCAACTTCGGGGATTGTAAAATCCACGATACCACAATTTCCTCCCCAGGGCCAGGGCATGTCATAGGATTTTTCGGTGCGGGTATCCTTCGTAAAATACCCTAGTGAATCGGCTTCCTTCCATTGCTTTACATTTGCCTGTGAGATCACAGGGTCTTGCGAAACGATCATCTTGAAGCCATTTTCTGCAAGATCATTCAGCATTGCAGCCGGATTCTGATAATTATTTTTGCGCCATTCAAAATCCTGCAGGTATTGCGTCCATCCAATATCCTGATAAATGATATCACAGGGAATCTTTCTCTTTCTGAATTCATCTGCGACTTCTCTGGCCTGCATTTCCTTGGTGTACAAACCCCTGCTTTGCGAAAAGCCAAAAGCCCAGTTTGGCGGCATAATAGGTTTACCAGTCAGCTCAGAATAACGACCAATAATTTGTTTATAAGAAGGTCCAAATATGAAATAGAAATACATCTCGCCACCTGGAGCACCAAAACTCAAACGGTCGGCTTGCTTTTCGCCAAAATCAAAGCTGGTTTTATAGGTATTATCAAAAAAGATTCCGTAGCCAAAATTGCTCATAAAGAAAGGGATACTCTTGTAAAGCGGATCTTCATCCGGCGCATAACATGGCTTGTCGCTGTTCCACATGCGAAAGCTTTTACCGCGGCGGTTGAGGCTTCCACCCTTTTCGCCAAGCCCGTAAATCGCCTCTTCGGGCCTGAGCATCATCGAAACCTGCTTGCTTTCGTTTTCGCTGACAAAACCCTCTGCAAGTGTTTCAAGCAGCAACTTTTGGTATTTGTCATAGAATCTGATCTGAAATGGCGATTTGATGACTCTGATGATCAGTTCGCCTGTATAAATCTCATAGCTGCCTGAAAGTTCGGCGAGATTTAGCTTTTCGGGCAGATCAATCTCTTCGCTCAAAACAGCAAATGATTCATTATTTCGTTGAAATTGACCATTTTCCATCCACACACTGATGATGCCCGGACTTAATTGCTGAAGCATGACCTGAATGCTGTCATTGCACTTAAAAACTGCTTTGTGTCCTTCTACTTCAACTGACTCACAGGATTGAAGAATTTTATTTTCAGTTATCTGTGCAAATGATATGTATGATATTAAAAATGAGATAATCAGGGTTAAAATATATTTTTCTTTCATTTCTTAGTTTGATTAAAAAACAGGGGTTTACAAAAATTGGAAAATACAGCTGTTTGAGGCGTTGTATCAATGAAACAGTATGCTAAAAGCAAGACTATCTTATTGACATTCTACGAATTGAACTGACTAAAACTCCAAAACAATCATATCCCAGAAATACAAAACAGGAATTTTTACCGATACTTTTGCACCGTTCTGTGAAAAATCGAGTGCGACCGGGACGCCATGCTGATGATCCGGCGATGCGAACCAGATGCTTTTTACAAGTCTTTCTGAGCTAATGTCAAGTTCAATTTCGCTGTACTTCTGCGGATAAGGCTGGGTTCCGTTGTTATCGCGCCAAAGCATCGATGTAGCTGAACCAAAATTGATCAGATGAACAACCTGCTTATTGCTCAGCATACGGCCAAAAGCTGCTACTTTTCCACTTTGCGGAGGCCATGCTGACACCTGAAACTTATTATCAGTACACTGAACGGACAGGTTATTCATTTCGCCACCATCCCTGAGAAGATTTTGGTAAGCTGTCTGAAAATCATAATAAGCAACCATTGCATCGCGGAGGTCGCCCCTCATCTGCAGATTGTTGTTTGGAAAGTATTCTTTTCCAAGCATATGCTCCCCCAATTCGAGGTGGCTTCCACCAAAAGAAAGTATAACAGCATTGGTAAGAAGGACGCCCGGCGTATTAAAAAAGCCCTGACCTGAAGCGAGGTCGTAATTCATATACGCTGCTAAAACAGAGTTTTTTGTGTGATCAGAAAAAGCATCATTGTCTGTAATTATTTGCGCCAGTTGCTGATAACTATTGTTAGGATTCCATACTTCAGAATAAAGGAAATCTACAGGAGAAGCAGCAATCTGTTGCTGGGCATATTGGTTTACTGCATTCATTACATGATACCTGGAAGGCGCAGCATTTTTCATTGCATGTACAAAACTGTTAAATGCAGAAGGCAAATCAACAACTTGTCCGTTGTAATTGTACAGGTTATGATTTCTGTTTCCGAGTTGATCGATATGAAAACCGTCAAAATCCAACACCTGATAAACATCATTGTTTCGGCCGGCAAGATAATTCTGCCAGTCCGCATCGGAGGGGTTTGTCAGATAAATATTGCTGCGAAACATCGGTGAAGGAAGTGGATGATAATCCTTTTCTGTGTGATTTGCGTTTTTAAACAGATACCATTCTTCCGAAACCCCATCCGCTGCTGCCGAATTCAAGGCACCATAGGCAAGATTATAAGACATCGACTTCATTCCTCTTTTTCGGGCTCCGTCAATGTATGCTTTCACTGTTGCGAAATAGTTATCGCGGTTGGCGATATCTTTCCATACAGCAGCCGGTTGATATACCTCTCCGGCGAGGGGTTTATGATGATCAAAATGCCAGTCATAAAACTGAATTCCATTGATGCGATGCCTCAGAAGGTTGTCCAGAACAGTTGAAACCGCCAGTGATGTCAACTGCGGAAATTTCGTTAAAAAACCATAGCGCGGAAATTTTGTCCATTCAGACGAAACATCAATGGCAATACTGGCTAAGACTACTTCAGACTGGTTTTCAGTTATATATATTTCAGCCAGATAGCCCTTGAAATCTGTTGCAGGTGGTGTCCATTGCCATTCATTGCTGCTGACATCTTTTTCTTCAAGCAGCTGATTCAGATGACGGTATCTTATTTTTGCACTTGCAGGAACGTTTTTCAAGGCTTTGAAAACAACCGTTTCGCCTGGAAGATAGGCAGCTTTATCCGTTGAAATATTATGGCTATTGAATAGCGTACCCGGAGGCACAATTTCTTTTGGATCATCTTTTTTGCAGGCAAAAAGGCTGATGGCCAAAAACAAAAGAATGAATGGTTTTAAAATACGCATAGATTGAAATACAATTTTGTAAAATTAATTGAAAAAGGGTCACCTTGCATTAAGGCAACCCTTAATCACATTGAACTCACTAACCCACTACCGTTGCTGGATGCTGATAGCCAAAGTTTCCAGATTGGCTACAATTCTATAGTTTCCTGCATTGGTAATATTCCATTTATTATCGTCAGGGTCGCCCCCTTTGTGGCGATACATTTCAGTATCACTGACTCTCATATACATGTCCTGACCCCAATCGCTTCGTCTGTTGACAGGAAATTTAAACTCACCTGCAACCATCGGACCTTCGTAGGTAAAAATGCAGCCATCTTCATTGTCCTCAACCAGTTGAATGGAATTTGTGATGTCCCATTCAATCGGTGTTGCACTTCCAACGATGTATAATTCCTCGCGGTGAATATCAATACTCAAATCAGAAAGATTGAGCGTCAATACGTAAAATCCTTTCTTCTCAATCGTCCATTTGTTATCATCAGGATCGCCGCCATGATGCAGATACATCGTAGAATCTGTTTCGCGCATAAACATATCCTGACCCCAGTCACCATTTCTGTTGACAGGGAATTTGAACTCGCCTGCATGAAGGACACCGATATATCTGAATAAAAACGGATTGCCTTCATCTTGCTCCAATTGAATGGAATTGGTTATATCCCAGCCATTTGGAGAAGCAGATCCAACGATATAAAGCGCATCATAAACCGGCAGATCATATTTGGTTACTGAGATTGTGAGATTAAGAAGATCTGCAACAATCTTATAAACTGCACCTTCAGCGATCTCAAACTTATCGTCCGGCTGTGCGTCATCAGTGCGATAAACCAGACTTGTGCTGTTGGCGCCCTTGTTATAGGATGGCAAAAACTGTCCGCGCGTTGTGATAAACTTAAACTCACCTGCACCGAGAGCGCCCTTGAATTCGAAAACTCCCGGAATAGTGGCATGAGGTTCTAATGCAATGGCATCGTCAGCACTCCAACCATTTGGTGAAGCGCTTCCAATTATAAACAAAGTCGTTGAAACAGGTTCATAAGTGACAACCGTAACTAATTTAACATCAGTGACCTGTGTTGTTTCCGGTGTAGTCAGTACAGTGGCTGTTACTTTTATTTCCAGCACAGCCGTATCACCCGGAGTCACTCCAAAATCTTCAGTCATACGTTGATTAAGTTCAGCAACACTGAAACTTTTTTCATATACTGCTTTTCCGATATTGAAGCTCTGAGCAGAAGCAAAATTGTTTCCTGCCTTATCCATCTGAAGCAGATAGGAAATTGCAGCGCCCGAACCGTTATTTGTTCCTGTAGTCCATTGCACAGTGAGTCCGTTCTGCTGATCAAATTTCTGCTGAAGAACAATATTTTCCGCAGAAGCAGCAAGCTTTAAGTCGCCTGCAAGTTCAACGATATATTCTTCATCTTTTCCGCACGAAACCAATAAGACTGACAGAAGCAAGCCTGACATCCAGAGGTTCAGAAATGATCGGGTCATTTGTTTTTGAAATATATTTTTTGTTCTCATATCATGATATTTAACAATCTGACAATTTTTTATTGAAATGATTTAAGCACATAAAACAATTTAATAGCCTGAATTCTGGCTTAAATTTGGATTGGCATCACGCTCTTTCTGCGGAATAGGAAACAACAAATATTTTTCCGACATATTCGTTTTTCCGATTGAATGCAGAAACTGAATTGCATACTGTCCGTTGTTGACCCTTATCAGATCGAACCAGCGCTGACCTTCAAAAGCAAGCTCCAGACGGCGTTCGTCCAAAAGTTTTTCACGAAATGCTGCTTGGGCTAATCCACTTACGGCAGGCAATCCGGCACGGGCACGCACGAGGTTGAGTGGTGCTTCAGCCAGTGATGTATTTCCAAGTTCGTTCAAAGCTTCTGCCTTCATTAAAAGCACATCAGCATAACGCAAAACAGGGAAATTCATCGGACTGTTGTCATAGGATGCCGAAATTCCTTTTGATACCAGAAATTTGCGCAGATTATATCCTGTCAGCGAATAGGACGCCTGATATTCTTTGCCATCAAAGGATGGGCAGCCTTCATAAAGTGTTGTAACGCTTTTGCGGAGATCGCCTGCTTCGTATTTATTCATGAACTCCTGTGTTGGCTGATTCCATCCCCATCCGCCGGCCACCATATCAGCGCCTCTCGGGCCTGTGAAAGTGCTCAGCCATGAAGCCTGATTTTCGTTCGACCAGAAATTATTTCCAGCATTCGCTACATACTGGATTTCAAACAGCGATTCATTTGAATTTTTCTTCAAAGGATTGAAGTTATCCGCATAGTTTTGGTTTAAAGTATAACCTAAACCTTCAACAAGCGTGCAGAAATCGAGCGCTTCCTGCCAGTTGCCCATTGTGAGGTGTACCTTGGCAAGCATTCCATAAGCGCTTCCTTTTGAAGCTCTTCCAACATCTGCGCCTGTATAACTTTCTTTGGGAGGAAGCAAATCGGCTGCTTTACTGAAATCAGCAATGATCTGTTCGTAAACAAGATTTTTTGGTGTGCGGAAAGGCCGCAAATCATCCCCAGGTTGCACCGGTGCAAGCACCAAAGGCACATCGCCAAAAAACCGAACAAGAATGAAGTAATAATGTGCCCTGAGAAAATAAGCCTCGCCAAGTACTCTGTTTTTAACAGCTTCAGCGATATCCATATCAGGTACTTTTTCTAAAATAATGTTTGTGCGCAAAATCCCCGGCCAGGGTCCTCTCCATAAATCAAGTACACCTTGATTATCTGTTGCCGTAACAAAGTTGGCATTGTCCTGTGTTTCCTGTCCGTCAGAACCACCACCGGCACCCACGATGCTGTTACCGGCCATGATATCGGTAGTCCACATACGCATATTGTAAAGTTTTGGCCATTGAAGGGGTTGATATGCTCCGTTGATGGCAGCCACAGCATCGGCCTCAGTTTTGAAGAAATTCGCTGTATTGATGGAATCTTCCGGTGATTTTGTCAGAAAATCCTTTTTACAACCAGCAAGTATCGTCAGACTTATCAGAAGGACAGCTATAATTTTAGTTTTCATCTTTTTCATTTTTTAGGTTAAAGTCCGATATTCACTCCGATGCTGTAGGTAGCAGTAACCGGATAGACGCTGTTGTCTATGCCGTTTGTACCCACTTCAGGATCAAAACCGGTGTATTTTGTAAGCGTATAAAGATTTATTGCAGAGGCATATAACCTTACTGAACTTATTTGGTAGCGTTGAAGCAGGCTTTCAGGCAGCGTATATCCAATGACAAGACTTTTCAACCGCAGATAATCTCCGTCTTCAACAAATCTATCCGATGGACGTGCATTCTTGTTGGGGTCGTTGTACACTGCACGCGGAACAGTATTGCTTGTGCCCGGACCAGTCCAGCGGTCGAGTGTATTCACAGTCTGATTTTGTGCCACAGACATGGCTTCGGACCAGATACGGTTGGCATTGAGAATCTTATTGCCTGCAACACCTTGCAGAAAAACTGTAAGATCGAAATTTTTGTAACTGAAGGTATTGCCGAGTGCAAACATGAACTTTGGATTTGGATTGCCAAGGAAAACACGGTCTTTGTCGTCGATAACGCCATCATTGTTTATGTCTTTGAAACGGATATCTCCGGCAGAAGTCCTGTTGTAGGGGTCATTTCCCGGAACCTGCACCGCATGTCTGTCCACTTCATCCTGCGATTGAAAAATGCCATCTGTGACAAATCCAAAAAACTGATTGATCGGAAAACCTGCCTGAATCAGCGCCAGATTGTAATTGAGACCTATGCTGCCACTTGTCATGGGTACAGTATCGTTCAAATCGACTACTTTGTTGCGGTTAAAGGAAAAATTCAGATTGGTTGTCCAGCTCAGCGGACCTGTCAGGTTGTGAGAGTTCACGGCAAACTCGAAACCTCTGTTTTCCATTTTTCCGGCATTGATTGACGATACATACACATCGGAATATCCTGTCGAAACAGGCACACTCATTGGTACAAGCATTTGCTCGGTTTTCTTCAGATAGACATCTGCTGCCACTTCAATTCTGTGATTGAAAAAGGTAGCATCTACACCAATATTGGCTTGCTTCTGCGATTCCCACTGCACATTCGGATTCGGCATTACATTGGGCACAACTGCATTTACGATCTGTCCGTTGAAATTGTAAAGGATCGTCTGTAGCGCAGAAGAAAAGGAATAGTTTCCAATTTCCTGATTTCCTGTCACACCATATCCTGCCCGCACTTTCATATCACTCAGGAAATCGAACGACTCCATAAATGATTCTTCTGATATTCTCCATGCAATACTGGCCGAAGGAAATGTTCCCCATTTGTTGCCTTCACCAAAACGCGAAGAACCATCACGTCTAAGTGTTGCAGTGGCCATGTACTTGCCATTGTATGAATAGTTTGCTCTGCCCATGAGGGAAAGCAGCGACCATGAGCTTGTGTTTCCATCGATGGTGGGCATGATGCTGCCATTGGTCATTTGCTGTGTGAGCTGACTCGAAAAGCCCTGAATTGAACCGTTCAGAAAATTATAACGGTTTTCCTGGGCGCTCGTGCCGGCCATTGCAGTAAAATTATGCTTTCCAAAACTCTTTTCGTAAGTGAAATAATTGTCCCATACCCATGTGAAATTCTTGTTATAGGCTTCATAGAGGTAATCATTGGCATTGATCGTTGCATCCCATTTGTAGGACGGCGCCCAGGTGCGGCTGTTCCAGAAATTGGCCTGAAGCCCGAAAGTAGATTTAAATTTCAATCCTTCCATAAGGCGCAATTCGCCGAAAACTGATCCAAGCAAATTGTATCCGTGTGTGGAATTATCCACGTTTTTTGCCATACCAATAGGATTGGTAATATCGCCATCCCAGATTGGTTGCGCCACCGGACCTGAATAGATGCCACCTTCTCTGAAAACAGGCTGTGTTGGCAAGGCAAGCATGGTGTTTCTGATATTGTAATTGCCACTTGTTTTCAAATCGTGGTTGAGTGTGAGACTGTTTCCAAAAGTCAGGCCATCGAAAATTTTGGTGTCTGTATTAAACTGCACCGAAATGCGCTCATAGCCAGTCTTGGCAACGATACCCTCCTGTTTGTAATAGTTTCCGGAGACATAGAAATTCGTTTTTTCGTTGCTTCCTGAATAGGAAAGCGAGTAATTCTGCATGGGTGCTGCATCAAAAAGTTCGCCGAGCCAATCAGTTCCTTCGCCCAGTGTTGATGGGTCAGCAAAAGCCGGATTTGTTGCCAGACCTGCGTTTTCCATCATTTCATTGTGCAGGCCGGCAAACTGCGAAGCATTGAGCATATCCATCATTTTTGCAGGTTGCTGCAAGCCGAAGAAGTAGTTAAATCCAAGTTGTGATTGTGTACTTTTTCCGCGTTTGGTCGTGACAATCAATACACCGTTCGCACCTCTCGAACCATAAATTGCAGTAGCCGAGGCATCTTTGAGCACTTGTATGCTTTCGATATCGTCCATATTGAGCTGATTCAAACCACTAGATACAGGCACACCATCAATAACGATCAAAGGATTGTTGTTGTTGATCGTACCCACACCCCTGATTCTGAATGTGGCATCCGAACCCGGAACACCCGATGAAATCACCTGCACACCGGCTGCCCTGCCTTGCAGCGCATCGCTTACACTTGCCACAGGCATGGAGCCGATATCTTTGGTCGAAACGACAGATACTGAACCTGTAAGATCTTTCTTACGCTGTGTTCCATAGCCAATTACGACCACCTCATTCAGAATGCCTGCTGTGGAATTCAGCAAAACATCCACAATATCGCGCGCTGCCACTACCTCTCTTTTGGTTTCATAACCGACATAAGAAAACAGCAATGCTGTTGCGTCTTCAGGAAACTCAAGCGCATATTTGCCTTCCAGATCGGTGACTGTGCCAAGCATCGTGCCTTCAATAAGCACATTTACCCCGGGAAGGGATTCTTTTGTCCTGCTGTCGCGCACCACACCCGTTACTTGCTGCTTCTGCTGAGGGGCAAGCACAATCAGGTTTTCGCTGATCAGGCTGTACTGTGCGTTGGTTCCCTTGAGCAAATGCGCCATCAGCGCATCTATGCTTACAGTGCCTGAGATGTCAATCGTGGTTCTGTGATCCATATCAATGAGATCGGACCGGTATAAAAACTTGAAATCTGTTTTGTTCTCAATCTGTTCGAAAGCTTCCTTTAGAGGTGCGTTTCTAAGGCTGAGATCAATGTTGATGTTTTGCGAGAACACTGCGGCTGTCACCTGTGTGATGCCAAGGATGAAAAGCAGTAAATATGTTTTCATTATTCTCCATGTTTTTTGATAATGAACAGATTGTTTGATTACAAGATGTTCATGGTACTTTTTTTTCATAAATTTGCTCACATTTAATTCTGATCCAAATGATTTGTCCCTTTGGGGATGAGTCGGGGATAATGCAGGCATGGTTTACTGGTACTAAACCTTTGCCGCTTTATCCGGGACATTGAGGGTACGGGCCTGGCCCGTCCCTCATTTTTTTATCAACCTGCTGGCATGTTATTGTGGTTTTTGGTTTATAAATAACACTATTTTTTCCTGAGATAGATATCTCTGAACACTATTTCATGTTGATACGATTGCTGTGACGAAAGCATCAGCGCATCCATAGCCTGATTGATTGTTTCCTTTTCAAAAACACCTGTAAATTTATAATTCCGGATGTTTTCGTCCTGAAAATGAATCTTCACATCGTACCATCGCTCCAGGCGGATGGCAAGCTCAGCAAATGTCTCATCACGGAAAACAAGCTTTCCGTCTTTCCAAAGTTTTTCCTTTTCCGTATTGATGTTTTTCTGCAGTTTAGCCGGAACAAGTGCATCCTTCGTTGCTTGTTGCCTCAATGTATGGGCATCCTGTACGGCATGGTGCGGCATCCCTTTTACATATTTTGAATCCCTCAGAAAAATGAATTTTTCGTTGGGTTTAAGAAAAACTTCTGAACCTTCGCTGCCATCTTCTTTCAGCGGAACCACGCTCAGGCTGCCACTGATAAGTGTTGTTTCTATATGCTTTTCATCTGCGAAAGCCTTCACATTGAATGAAGTGCCATACACTTTCACCTTTATTTCGTTTGCAATGACATGAAAAGCCTTGTCCGGATTTCTTTTCACCTCAAAGAACACCTCCCCTTCTGCTGTCACCTCCCTCAGATGTCGGTTGAAATCCACTGCATAACTGATAGAGCTGCCACCATTCAGCCAAACGGAGGATGAATCAGGCAGCTTCACATGGGTGCGTTGCCCACGGGGCGAATAAATATAGGTAGTGCCCTGCTCATGAAGCAGTGTATTCAGACTCAGATAGAAGTAGAGGATGCCAGAACCTAGCAGTAGCAGCAGGGAAGCCGCAGCAGCAACAGCATTAATCAGACTGCGTCTTCGGATGGTTATCATGCGAATCTTAGGTTGAATCCGTTCGAGCAGGCGCTCCCATTCGCGGGAGGTATCTGTCCATCTGCCTTCGGTAAGCAATGCCATAAAGTGTTGGTCGGCCAGAATTTCATCATAGATAAGTTGATGAAGTTCTGAGTCCTTTATCCAGTCGGTGAGCGCTTGCTTTTCGCTAGCTTCCGCCTTATTTTGAAGGTTCAGCAGGATGAGTGACCAGGGAATATGCATTTTCATAGGTGAATTATTATACACCTATGACACACAAATACTGTCCTGCCACCAAAGGGATCTAAAAAAAATTAAAGAAAATTTAACAATGGCCTGTCAAATTGCTCTAACAGCTTACAGGGCTGATGCTTACATTTTTTATCCATTTTAGTTTGACAGCTTAATTTCAAACGAAAGGCTAAACGCGCTGATGTTTTTTGTTTGAACTAATAATGTTGAGTAGTCAAAACGAAATCCATATGCACCAATTCCAGCACCTAAAGTGTAATAGTCATCTCCGCCTTTTGATTCAAACTCTTTTAGGTGGCCTCCTCTGATTGAAAAAAGCACTTGCTCTTTAAAGTTCAACCTCAGTTCAGTGCCAAACTTGTTAATAAATGAAGTCGATCTGTTAAGGCTATTATCATTTGAAGGTATAAATGAACCAAAGTAACCAAAATGTGAAGTCAGATTCAGGTGCTTACTTTTTTCTATTTCGTCCAGCCATCCCTGTGAGTCAGCAGCATAAATATTCGGTGTTTTTACTACAATTTTTTCAAGTTGATATGCTAAGTCGATACTGATAGATGTTTCTTCGTTAATGCGGTAAAGGTAAGTCATCATTGTTGCTACGCCGATATTAATTGGAATATTGTCTTGTTTTTGGTTCTTTACATAGCCTATTTTTGGGCCAATATCCTGGGCTGATAAACCCAGGTTCATTCTGATATCAGACTTTTCAGATATTTGAATTTGTTTGCGATAGTCAAAACCCAGATCCACTGAGAAAGTATAAAATGAAGTAGCAATGTGAGGGACCAAATCGCTTTTAATAATTTTCAATCCTATACCACCAGAAAATTCTTCAAAGAAAGTGTGCGCATACCTCAGACTATGATAATATTGATAAGGTGTACACGTGCCATTATAATCTGCAAACTGGACTTCACCAATGCGAAAATAATCGAATGAATATCCGATTGTATTTGCATTGTCTATAGAATAATATAATCCAATATTACCCAAATATGTTTCAGGATTGTAGTTTGACCAGTTAGACAAATTAGTGACTATTCCTGCAACCTTCTTGTTTCTTGACAGCAATGCCGGATTTTGGGTCAGTCCCGCATTATTGTATATTAAAGAAGATACTATTCCTATTTCCCCAAATCCACCAATCTGAGGATTAGGATTAATATATAGAATTGGCAATGTCGCAGATGCGCCTGATGTTGGTGGAACCTGTGGATAAACATGCACTGTGATTACAGTCAGTAATAGAAGCGTTAAATGTTTTTTCATGGCTACTTTGTTTTTTATACATAACGATCAGATTATCGGCATAGTATAAGTACTTTCTTAGCTTTTCAACCCAAAACCTTTATGTTGAATTTTTTGAAGGACGTTGAAATACTGGAACATATCGAACAGTAAAGCGCTAACACAAGCATCCCTGCTCAGGACATCTGGATAATGCGAAAGAGATAAGCCAAACCTTTCAATCCGTTTAGTGTAAAAGGCTTCTACAATGATAAGAGCATTTGCAAATAAAAGGGTTTGAGCACTTTGCGCAATTTCTTTAAGGCGATTGACATTTGGTTTTCGACAGTATTGACAGAAATTCCCAGCAGTCCGGCAATGGCCTTATAGCTGAGTTCATCGTAGCGACTCATCCTGAAAATTTTCTGACACCTTTCCGGAAGCGAGCTGACAGCCTCTTCGATAAGGTTTTCGAGCTCAGTCATTTCAATTTTGTTGTTCAGATCAAAAGCATCCGGCTCAGACTGACTTATTTTTTGCAGCACGTGTTTGTGCAGCTTTTCATTCCGCAACTGGTTCAGCGCCCTATACCTTCCTGCCGTGTATAAATAAGCTTCGAGTGACGAGTGAATTTCAAGCTTGTGCCGCTGCTCCCAGATATAAACAAAGATATCCTGTGCAATATTTTCGGCCATCACCTCATTCTTGAAAAGCAGACAGAGATAGCGGTTAAGATCGCCAAAATACCGATCGAACAACAGATGCAATGCCTCAACATCGTCCTCCTTCAATCGTTTCATCAAGTCGTTTTCATCTGTCATCAATATGCCTCTATGCAATCAGTTTTCAAAAATATGCATTTTAGTGATCAACAGGAAAGCATTTCTTCAATGGACTAAAACTCCCATCCAACAACAAAACTGATGTGCATCATGTCAAGGTAACTTTCCGGATACATAATAGTACCCATATAATCACTTGTAAATCCCCCTTTTTGGGTATAACGCTTCATTTCCACTCCAACAGCGGCATAAATTCCGGATTTACGTCCAAAACTTTTTCTTACACCAATTTGTGGACTTACAAAATAGCCGGTTTTAGAAAAATGCATGACGGTATTCAGCGTAATTCCTGCCTGAAGAGAAAAGTAGGGATTGACAGATTCATGTGTATTGGAAAAAGATTTCAAAGAAAGAAACACCGGTACAAGCAAACTTTCATTTTTGAGGTTTTTTCTGAGACCTGTCCCTATTCCTAATGTCAAACCCGGATTGAATTGATAGGCATTGATAAAATTGATTTTGTACCAATTCAAATAATCAGCTTTTCCAAACTGCAGATCAAACCCTGTTTCGAGGCATCCTTTGTAGCCTCTTTCGAAAGATGGTTTTGTTTTCACCTCATCAAAAGGGATTGAATCTGCTATTGCAGCATTCCATAAACTGATATCCGCAGGTGCATAATTGTCATAGTTCAGCGTTTCAATATTCGCTGTATCACTTTGAGAATACCTTGCTGAAAGCTGGGCTGTAATCCTGTTGGTGTTACCTACAATGAACACAAGCAAAAGGGAAAATTTGACTAACTTCATCGACATAAACGACATAAATTTGATTGTGAGTTTCAAGAATTACTTTGAACCTTTAATTTGCGAATTTAGAACTTTATCTTGTTCTCAAGTGCGATTTCGTAACGAAGCATAGTCCATAAATTTCATAAATGCCATTAACCAAAAGGCCCTATATTGTGTTTAATGCAATAAAATTTTAAGATAATTTAGGAACTATCCCGTAATATGTCGCTTGTTACATATGACTTCTTTTTGTATACTTGCAGTCAAAATTGTGTTGAGTTAAAAGATTGCTGTCAGGTTATTGGAAATTCATTAAATCAATAATTATATAAACATTAAACTATGGAAAATCAGAATGCTAATGATGCATCAGGCAAGAAAGAGGGCGGCGCAAGCAAATGTCCTTTCACTGGTGGATCGCTGAAACATGTGGCCGGCGGTGGGCCTAAAAACCGCGATTGGTGGCCAAACCAATTAAACCTGAATATCCTTCGCCAGCATTCCAGTCTGTCGAATCCGATGGGAGAAGACTTTGATTATGCTGAAGCATTCAAAAGCCTCGACCTGGTAGCAGTGAAGAAAGATATTTTTGCCTTAATGACCAATTCACAGGACTGGTGGCCTGCAGATTACGGGCACTACGGACCGTTTTTCATTCGCATGGCATGGCACAGTGCAGGCACTTATCGCATCTCCGATGGTCGTGGTGGCGCTGGCTCAGGCACACAACGTTTTGCACCCCTTAACAGCTGGCCTGACAATGTCAATCTCGACAAAGCCCGCTTGCTGCTGTGGCCTGTAAAAAAGAAATATGGCCGCAAAATCTCCTGGGCCGACCTGATGATTCTTGCAGGAAACTGCGCTCTGGAGTCGATGGGATTCAAGACTTTCGGTTTTGCCGGTGGCCGCGAAGATGTTTGGGAGTCTGAAGAAGACATATACTGGGGCTCAGAAGTGGAGTGGCTAGGCGACAAGCGTTATGAAGGCAAGCGCGAACTTGAAAATCCTTTGGCTGCAGTGCAGATGGGTCTCATCTATGTGAATCCCGAAGGACCTAACGGCGTGCCTGATCCGCTGTTGGCTGCCCATGATATCCGTGAAACTTTTGGCCGCATGGCAATGAATGATGAAGAAACTGTGGCACTTATTGCAGGTGGACATACTTTCGGCAAAACCCACGGCGCTGCCGACCCTGGTAAATATGTAGGCCGCGAACCTGCAGCTGCAAGTATCGAAGAACAAAGTTTGGGCTGGAAAAATACCTATGGCAAAGGAAATGCAGAAGACACCATCTCCAGCGGTCTTGAAGGCGCCTGGACTACCACACCTACAAAATGGAGCAATAACTTCTTCTGGAATCTGTTCGGCTATGACTGGGAACTGACAAAGAGCCCCGCCGGAGCACACCAATGGAAGCCAAAGTATGATATGGGCGCCGGCACTGTGCCCGATGCACACGATCCATCAAAACGTCATGCACCCTTTATGCTGACAACAGACCTTTCGCTGAAAATGGATCCCGCCTATGAACCTATTTCAAGACGCTTCTTCGAAAATCCTGATGAATTTGCTGATGCCTTTGCCCGTGCATGGTTCAAGCTCACACACCGCGATATGGGGCCTCGTGCACGCTATTTAGGACCTGAAGTTCCTGCCGAAGAATTAATCTGGCAAGACCCTGTTCCAGCCGTAACACACAAACTGATCGACGAGGCAGATGCAGCAGCACTGAAAACCAAAATTCTGGCTTCCGGCCTGAGTGTTTCAGAATTGGCATCCACAGCATGGGCTGCAGCATCTACTTTCCGTGGCTCTGACAAACGCGGTGGTGCTAACGGCGCCCGTATCCGCCTTGAACCTCAAAAAAACTGGGAAGTGAATAACCCTGCGCAGCTTTCGAAAGTACTCGATGCATTGGATAGCATCCGGACTGAATTCAACGGCGCCCAAACAGATGGCAAAATGCTTTCAATCGCCGACCTGATTGTTTTGGCCGGTAATGCAGGTATTGAAAAAGCTGCAAAGAATGCAGGCTTTGATGTGACAGTGCCTTTTACAGCTGGTCGCACCGATGCCACGCAGGAGCAGACAGATGTAGAATCATTTGCTGTGCTTGAACCAGCTGCAGATGGTTTCCGCAACTACAAAAATAAAGCATCACACCTGAATGTTTCAGCCGAAGAATTGCTGATTGACAAAGCACAACTGCTGACCCTCAGCACACCTGAAATGACAGCGCTTATTGGTGGAATGCGTGTGCTCAACACAAATTACGATCAGTCGCAACATGGTGTTTTCACAAAAAATCCTGAAGCGCTGACTACCGATTTCTTTGTCAACCTGCTTGATTTTGGCACAACATGGAAATCAGCCTCACACAAAGACGACCTCTTTGAAGGCAGCGACCGTGCTACAGGAGAAGTAAAATGGACTGGCACACGTGTTGACCTTATCTTTGGTTCAAACACAGAGCTCCGCGCCATTGCAGAGGTTTATGCCTGCGAAGATGCACAGCAGAAGTTCGTTAATGACTTTGTTGCAACATGGACCAAAGTGATGAACCTCGACCGTTTTGACCTGAAATAAATTCATTTGATCTGAATTAGTAAGTAAGGTAAATTACATTCAAAAATGAAAAAAAGGTGGTCAGCTTTTGATCACCTTTTTTATTTGGGGCTTGCTTATAAACTCAGAATGTTGATGTTTCGGCGCACCCCCCCCATTTCAATTCCATTTGATCTTCCTGCAAAGATTATCGCCACTCTTTGGTTCAATTTTCAGGTGCAGCGCACCGGTAATATTTATAGAATTTAGTCCGGTAGTAGTTTAGAGGTGCAGCGCACCGAAATATCTGTTGCAAGGTTTTTTAACCAATATTTCCCAAATCCTTGCACAAAAAATAAGATCTAATTGATTTAACTTTCAATATTCCAATATATTAAAACTTTTTCAGTAAGCCCAATTTGGATTCGTGCAAATTTCTCTTGATAAGACCTTTATTGATGATATTATGTATGCTATTCAGCAAATGACACATCTGCAAAACTGCGTTTGATTCCTTTGTGATAGTTGAAAACCGGATAGCCAAAAACAACAAACAACCCCTCTTTGCTTTTAAATCGGATGCCGTGCTTCTCTCTGAAAAGCTTTGCACTTCTGCCGTTTTGAATCATTGGATGAATTGAACCGAGCATACAGCTTCCCAGTCCAAGCGACTCGGCTGCTACCATCGCATAGGTGGCTGCCACGATCGGGTCTGCCGGGTCGGTGTAAGGTGAACCATAGAAATACATTGTAAGCGGTGCATCGTAAGTCACGAAATTCTTACCTTCCTTCATTCCCTGCGTAAACGTTTTGAACATCGGCCGGATAAAACCTTTGAACATTTCGTCGTTGGCTTTCCCCCAGAAAGGCCGCATAAGTGCAAGAAACCATTTCGACACAAACCACTGCATACTCTCGAGGTACTGGCAGAAATCCTTTGCAAAGGCATGTGTTTTCTCTTTGCTGTCCAAAACAAGCACATGCACATCCGAAGGAGGCAAGCCCATGGGAGCCGTTCTTGCTGCTGTCAAAATCTTTTCTGTTATTGCTGCATCTATGGGAGCAGCCTTAAATTTCCGCATACTTCTGCGCCGTTGCAGCAATGAAAGCAAGGCATCAAAGTCCGCTGCTTCAGCTTTATCCGGAAGCGGATACATATCAGTGGGTTGGATGGTCCTTCCATGGATTTCGATAGCATCCTCCGGGCAGATTGCCATGCAATGGCCGCAACCAATGCAGCCGAAATAAGGACTGTCATTCACAGCAGCTTTGTTGTTTTCAAGCCGCAAACTGTTGTCGCTGCATACAGAAACACAGTGTCCGCAGCCGGTGCAGCGCTCATGACTGATGGTGATGGTGGCTGTTTCTTTTGTTCTTGATGTGGGAATAGCCATAGCGAAAAGCGTTGAAATTTATATTTTCTGCTTTAATTGTTTAACCACTTTTTAAAACTGTTGGCACGGTCGATGCTGACGATGGCTTCAAATTCCACTTCAGCTTTCGGATTAAGTTCCAGTTTCACACGCCCTCTGGAATAGGCAACCATATTGGCTATGGCAGCAATATTGACCAGAAACTTTCTGTTGATTCTGAAAAAAACAGAGGGATCCATCATGTGCTCCAGATTGTCGAGCGTATGCTCAACAGGGTATGAATGTCCTTGAAAAGTTTTCATATAGATGTCTTTATCAAGCACATAAAAATAAGCTATTTCGCCTGACTCCACCATTTTTATTTTGCTGCCGATGGAGATCGAAAAACGTTCTCTGTATTTTTTTTCTTTGCTGATGATCAGGTTGTAGAGCGATTGCAGATCGATGTCGCTGCGGTGCAAACCACTGAACTCTTCATATTTACGCAATGCTGCCGTCAGTTCCTGCTGCACAATTGGTTTGAGCAGGTAATCTATACTCTTCAGCTTAAAGGCTTTGATGGCATATTCGTCGAAAGCCGTTGTAAAAATGACAGGACTGGCGATTTTTACCTGATCAAAAATGGCAAAACTGAGATCGTCTTCAAGGTGGATGTCGAGGAAAATAAGATCCGGCTCAGGGTTGGCTCTGAACCACAAAACCGACTCTTTCACCGACTCGAGTTCAGCCAGAATTTTGATTTCCGGATTGTATTCCTGAATCATCTTTTTCAATCGCAAAGCTGCAAAAGCTTCGTCTTCAATGATAACTACATTCATTTCTTTATGTTATTTCAAAATTCATATTTATCTGGCTTAAGCAACGGAAGTTTGGCAACAAAGTGCGCTTCCGTCTGACTGAATTCGGGATGCTTATCCGACACAAGTACATACCTTCTTTTGATATTTTCGAGCCCGACGCCTGTGCTGATAAATTTTGTCTCTCTTAAATTCAGATTATTCGAGATGATCAGATTGGCCTCATTATCAACAGTAAGTTCAATTCTGAGGGGCTCAAGTTTGGAAAAAGTATTGTGTTTGATCGCGTTTTCGATCAACAGCTGTATGGCGATAGGAAGAATCTGATAGTCGTAAAATGATTTTTCGATATTGATCTTGATAAAGATTTTCTTCATAAATCTGATTTCAATCAAAAAGAGATAGGCATCCAGAAAAGCCAGTTCTGTGCTCAAAGGAACGAGGTCTTTCTCTTTATTTTCGAGCACATAGCGATACACTTTCGACAGGCGTTCGGTGAAGGTTTCCGCAAGGTTGGGATCAACTTTAATCAACGAAGTGAGCACATTCAGACTGTTGAACAAAAAGTGCGGATTCACCTGCTGCTTAAGCACTTCAAACTGTGATTGCAGGTTTTCCTTTTGCAGTTTCAACAGCTGTGTATTGGCTTTGGTGAGCTGCCTGGTTCTGTCTGCAACATTTTGTTCTAGGGTGCTGTTGATGCGTTCCAGTTCCAGCTTTGCATCAATGAGACCCTGTTCGTATTTCTTTCTTTCTGAGATATCAACGATAATGCCCCTGCGACCAACAATTTTCTCATTGCGGTAAATTGCTGTACCAAAGACCATTACAGGACAATGACTACCATCTTTTTTGATCGCTGTAAACTCCGATGCTTCGGTTTTAACACCCATGGCCGACTTACGGAAATTTTCGATGATCCGCGGTATGTCTTCTTTGACAAAGAAATCCAGCGCCGACACTTTTTCTTCTTTTTCGTCAGGAAGCTTGCCAAAAAACTCATCCCCTGCTTTATTGCTCAGCAGAATTTTACCTTCGAGATCGAGCTCAAAGATGGGCTGCGGCAGAAAGTCGAGCATCTCTTTATAGTTTTTCTCGCTTTCTTTCACCGCCATTTCAGCCTCTTTGCGCAAGGTCACATCGATGATGATGCCATCGAGATACAGAATTTTACCTTCAGTATCGGTAATACCCTGTCCGTTTTCCTTCACCCAGACGATGTTGCCATTGCGATGAATGATGCGGTATTCAAATTCATAGGCTGCTTTGTGCAGCACTGCTTCAGCGATATTCTTTCTGCAAAATTCTATATCATCGGGATGTATGACAGACGAAAAAGAACGAATGTTGTTATGGACAAAATCATCTGGTGGATAACCACTTATGGCAATAAATTTATCGCTCAGGTATTCAACCGTAAACTTTTCATCATTCAAACAGCGATAAACAGCACCCACCAGATTTGATAAAATACCTTGCAGTTGTTCTCTGCTTTTTTGAAGCTCAAAAGCAATGATTTCACGTTTGGCTATTTCCTCCTCCAGACTTTTATTGAGGGTCTTTTCCTGTTCGATGAGTTTTTGGGCATAACTGTTTTTTTCCTCTTCGAACCTGATTTTCGAATCCAGTCTTACCCTGGCTGCGGCTTCTCTCAACTGCTTTTCAATGAAATCTGACAAGGATTGTTGCATATAAAGACAAAGAAATCCAATGAAAAAAAGGTAAACTGTTTTGAAAAAATGCGACAACGGACTCAATGAAAGATAATAGTCATAAAGGGAGGGGTCTTTGAGATAATGCAAAAAATAAACGAGGTTAAATCCTGACAGTGAAATAACAATCAGAAATACCATCAATGGTCGCCTCAGTTGAAAAGTATAGAGTATAAAAAGTGCAGGAAACAAAAATATGGACGCTGCCGCTGTGGCTGCTGTAAAATCATAACGTGCAGTTGAGAAATACAGATGCAACGAAATGATTGCTACGTCGAGCAAAGCTGTGAAATAGCCAAGAAAAGCCGGGTTGTAGTTTCTTCTTAGCGCAACAACCAATCCAATATTCGATAAAATATACACAGAAATAGGAATCATCGACATCAACGACTCAGCTTTGTAGCCTTTAAGCAATTGCAGTGTGAGCGTTCCCAAAACAACAATTATCAGAAGCCAACGGAAATATATGTTTATCCTGACACCTTTAAGACGCTCCTGCTCAAGGGATTTCAGTGGTAAAGATTGAAAAAATGTACTCATTGTTTTGATTTCTGGTTTCTGGTTTCTTCCGCCACGGCGGATGATTTCTTAATTATCAATTATCACCTATGTTATTCTTCAAAATTAATTCAATTTATGTTTACTGTAACAAAAGCAAAAGTACTGTGCTGAAATCCATCAATCCATGCAGGATGGCAAAAAATGGCAGTAAAGCTGGTTTTTTGCGCAGTGCTAAACCTATCAGCAGAGCAAAGGGAAGAAATACGAAGGCCCTGTAGACAATGAAGCGTGTATCAGCAACAAATGGCAAAGTACAATGCTGTAACGACAGAAAAAGCGCGGGCAAAAGCAGGCTAAGCAGCTTGTTATTTAACTTTTTCTGCAGACGTGGCATCAGATAGCCAAAATACAGCGCCAGTTCAGCAAAGGCTATTGAAACCGGAAACAAGAACAGCAAGGGCCAAACCAAAAAAGGTGATAGTGGTTGAAACATCAGATTAAATGCAGTATTGGCATCTTCCCAAAGCAGGTATTTGAGCAAATAATCTGTAACAAACACAAGTGGTGCAATAAGCAGCATAATCAGAAAAAACAACAATAGATTGCTTTTTAAATCAGCCCGCTTAATGCGGAAAATATCCAGGTATTTCAAGTGTTCTTTTTCGAAAAGTATGTAAAGCAAAGCAATAGTTATAAAATTCGTGAGCGTTGCCACTGGTATCCAATATTTTACAGACAACTCCCATGACTGCAACAGCAGGGCAGTAAGGACCTGAAAAAGCAGGAAAAACAACATTCTGCTTGCGAGCAGGCTAAAGAGTTTTAAATAACTATGTTTTTCGGACTGACTTTTCATGTTTCAATTGAATTGAAAGGCTGATTATTGTGTTCTTATTCTCTGACAAATCTCCTGTTTCCTTATTGTTGAAATTATTCAACAGAAGAAATTTTCATTTCAGAATTTCGGTTATTTGTTTATAACAATTTTAATGACTGGCATAGAATGTTTGTTGCATATCGTGCTCCACTTCAATGCCCAAGGCAATCAACTCCTCCAGCTGACTTTCATCAATGGCATTGCCTCTCAGATCGACATAGGAAAGTTTTGGCAGTTCGAAGAGTGCCGAAATATCTGTAATAAGGTTATTTGCCAGTTCCAGATGTTTAAGTCTTGTAAGGTTGCTCAACACATCGATGCATGCAATCTTGTTGCCTGAAAGGTTGAGTTTTTCTATCATCGAAAGTCCGAAAAGCGGCTCAAGGTCATAGATCATATTGTCTGAAAGATCCATTTCTTTGGCGTGAATGCAGTATTCTGCACCATCCAGATTATCGATGCAGGAATCAGAAAGTTCAAATTCGTCGAAGTCTTCCAGGTAGTAGGACGGGTATTCAAAATCGGTGCTTTCAAAAGCTCTTTTTTTGATGGCATCGTAGAAATTACAACAGCGCACTTTCGTATGTGTTTTCCGCGGTTCACTGAAATCACGCACAATATTATAGCCTTCTGTATCAAAATCCCATTCATAAACAGGCGTATAATCAATATCTTCGAAGCCATCCAGCTTCAGCGCCAGTTCTTCAATATCGCGAAGAAGCAAAATGTGTGCATATGCTTGCAGGGCTTTTAGATTTCCGTCTGCAGCAAGCGAATCAATCTCGCCCAGGTGAAACATCCGGCGGTCGGGATGGTAGAGCAACAAAAACTTCGAAAAACCTTTGCCATCCTCTTTGATATCGACAATAGCACTTTCGCTGATGATATCAGCAATTTTGCGAAGTGCAGCAAACTGTTTGTTTTTGTAGAGATTAATCAAGGTAAGCGCGATGTTGTTCAAGTTTTTAAGCGAATAGGCTTCTCTGAGTTCGTGGTGAAGGTCGGCTGTTTTGTTCATTTTTATTTTTGTTAAAAGACATATGTGTTAGAGGGGATAAAAGTAATTCATTGCATTGGCGACAAGAAATTTTTCAGGCTGAAAGTGCATTTAAAGTTGCTGAATCTGCATAAAGAAAGTGCGAAAGTACAAGCAGCCTTACCGACTCATAGGTATTCGCACTTTGATGAGAAAAACAACCATTGACTGAAAAGTCTAAAAAATGGGATTAAAGTTGAAAAATCTTGATTTTCTCACCTGACATTTTCTTGTTTGTCTTTCTTAATCGGTAATTTAGATTCTTAAAAAGCATTACGAGGAGAATGAAAATCATTTCAGATAACTTAAAAACGGTTTCAGATTGGCTGGTTTAGATGTAGTTAAAACAAAAAATTGACTTGAATGAAATTTTTGAATAATTATTCATTAAATTCCCTCTAATCCCCGACGACAAAAACCACCTCGTCAACAGTTTTTCTTGGTGCATATGGCAATGGGTCTGCATAGCCCAATCTGAGCAGCAATACAGCATACTCATCCTTTATTTGCAGGTCTTCCTGCATTTTAATCGTCAGTTCATTCACTTCACAAGGCTGATTCAGGTAGGCATTGGCGATACCAAGTCTTGTGGCCTCGAGCAGAAAACGTTCAAGTGTCATTCCAAGTCTGACCCACTGCTCAGGATTGTTTTCCTTCACTGTGAAAAGCACAAGTTGCGATGAAGAATCTATCTTTTCCATATCTGCCTTATTTTGCTTCCTTGGAGTGAGCTGTGATTTCACAATGGGCTTTCCTAAAAAAGAAGGAATAGAAGGAGTACCCATCACTTCGTAGGTAAGGCCGTTTTTCAAGGAGTTTTTCTGCCATTTATTGAAGCGAATCCATTCAATGAGTTCGTTCTTAAAAGCTTTATCTTCCATCTGCATCTTATTGCCCAGCGCAACATAGCCGCGTAAAATCTGAAAGGCATCGCTCTCTCTTCCAAAAAAACGCATTGCAACGCCCGGATCGACTGCAACATTTTTCAGTTGCTGAAGGGTGTCTTCAGCCAAATCATGTCCTTTATATATGCTGCGATTGGTCTGTCTTTTATCTATCTGCTCAAAAAGTACACTTTGTGCTACATCGCCTTTTTCAAGGTTAACCCTGATGTATGCATCACCTTTCAGTGCATCGCGTTTGATGCTGCAATCACTTTTGTATCCGGCAGCAGCAGCGGCAATCTGAAGATTTGCTGCTGCGGCGCCCAAACTGATATAAAGCTCCCTATTGCTGCCATCTACCACCGGCAACGCCTGTCCGAAGTCGGGATGTATTTCAATTGCATCACTCTTCAATACAAAAATCCAGGGCTGTGTATTATGTCCTGAAGGAGCTTTGGCGGCATATTCAACCATCTTAAGCCATGCTGGGTTTTGTGCATTACAGGGCCGGAATGTTGTAGTTGTGGTTATCATCGCTGTAAATATTAATGTGGATACTGAATTTTTCATTGGTTTGCTTTTAAGGATTTTTGTACAGATTTAATTCAATGCATGAAGGCTGATGGCACCTCTCCCCTGCTGACTTTTGTAGCTCAGTTTCCAGCTTCCCTCAATCATTTTGTAAAGCTCATTTATTTCAAAGATGCCCTGATCTTCAAAAACTTTGGCATACACTTCAACTCCGTCAGGATTGGTCAGCTTCACACTAAGTGCCCCCTCATGCATTGTAATGACACCTTTCAGAACGATGGGTGAATCATCATTCACTGGTGTCAAAATACTTATGCCGTTGCTATTACTGCCAAAATTCATATCAAAGCCGGTCTTGGTAAACGTGCTTTTGACGCATGAAATAAGTACAAAAGCAAAAAATATATACCTGAAGATTTTTCCCTGTAGCATTTTTACTGTTCTATTTTGTTGTTGGTTTTTAGTTTGTTAAAGCTGCCGGTGAGAATGCTTTTCATATTTAAGGTACACCCTCTCCGGCAGTAGTAATATTGCATCAGAATCTTTTTATGACACCAAGACGTGCTGAAACATAGTGGTGTTTGAGGTTTCTGTCGACACCTTCAAAAGCTACATCACGCTGCAGGCTGTTGAACTTAATTCCGGGCATCAGACTCCAATTATTGCCAAGAGGCACATCTATGCCTCCAGCTAACTGAAAACCAAATCCGTGGCCTGTATCAGCAATGATATCTCCGTCATTGTTTTCGAGCTCCAGATGGCTGTATAAACCGCCTGCCCTTACAAAACCCGCAAGATCTGAGGCAGCAAAAGCCCGTCTGAACTCAAGTCCTACCACATAACCTGTTTCTTCAAAATCGATGTCCTTGCCAGCGAAAGAATCTTTTGATGCAAATTTGTTCCATCCCCATCCGGCATAAACCCCCATAGAAGGCATAAAACGATAAGAAAGTAGTCCCTCATAACCAAAACCAGGTTGCATGCGTGCATCTGCTACTTTTTGGGTGGCTACAGACAATCCGCCATTGAATTCAAAACCGAATTTCTTCTCTGCATCCTGTGCCTGGGTCTGCACCGACATCAATGCCATAGCTGCCAACATTAAAATTACTTGTGTTTTCATCTTTTAATTTTTTTTTAGGTGATAATCTTTTTTTTAATTTTTGGTGCTGCAAAGCTATGACCCACAGAATGCTGAATAAAAATTAAACAAGCTGAAACTGCCAATATAGGTGCCAAAGCTGTAATTTTCCGGCTTCAAACTGTAAAGGGTTTTGCAGAAAACAGAACTTAATTATTGCTTTCCAACCAAAAGAATTTCAAAAAAGCGGAGAAATTTCGTCTGAAACCATACTGAAATGAAGCGCTAAAAAGTGATGTAATGCATAGGAATTCTAATAATCTCAAAGCCGATTGATTTTTCCTTCATTCATAACTAATTGAAAAATATTTAATTAGAATCCAATCCGGATTATTTCAGTAAAAAACCAAAAAAAGATTTGCTGTATTAAAAACTCGCCGTATATTTGCACACCCAAAAGCGATGGGAGTTTAGCTCAGCTGGTTCAGAGCATCCCGACTGACAGGTCGGGAGGGTCGGTAAAGACTGAGAAAAGTTAATTGAAAATATTGGGAGTTTAGCTCAGCTGGTTCAGAGCATCTGCCTTACAAGCAGAGGGTCGGGGGTTCGAATCCCTCAACTCCCACTTCATAATCAAAGGGTTACATTCACCATGTAGCCCTTTCTTTTTTAAAACAACTAACTTCCAGCTTTTAATCTTATGGCCTACTTGTATATTCTGCATTCCATTACAACCGATAAATATTATATCGGCTCCACCAGAGAT